>Ga0210406_10000282_pt1 | contig 74060 bp, 70 predicted proteins | sample IncBWC30MmetaG_FD_155454 | JGI IMG/M metagenome (GOLD analysis project Ga0210406, IMG submission 155454) | Forest soil microbial communities from Barre Woods Harvard Forest LTER site, Petersham, Massachusetts, United States - Inc-BW-C-30-M | ecosystem: Environmental > Terrestrial > Soil >...
ATCGAACCCCTGCCCGGAAACCACTCGGGTAGTCGAAACCAAGCGCGGGGTGAGATAAGCATAAACGCGGCATTGACGGCGATGACGACGACGACAACGGCAATCCCGACCCAACCCAAAAGATGCATTGGCACTCGCAATTCTTGCCCAAATGCTACACCAAGGGCCATCCACTCTGGGCCGACCGTGATGTGACTGAAGTTGAAAAAAAGCGTCGTGGACTTCAGCGGATGCAACTTCCGCCCGGCAATTGGTTCGCTCCACCCGGTACTAATGCGAGTTCTCGACCTTTTGGCGAATCGTTTGAAATGCACGCCCACGTTTCCTGTGCAGATTACCCGGAGCGGTTTTGAGTGCGCTATGGCCTAATAGCTTCAATTTAGCTGCCATAATCTTCCCCATGAACATCCCTCGCACGTACATCGCAGTATTTTCCGGCATTCTGCTTCTGGCCTCGACCGCGTCTCCACAACCGACTGTGAAATTTTGCGAGTTGATGCAAGACGCAGAGAAGTACAACGGAAAGTCTGTAAAGGTTCGCGCAACTTGGATATATGGCTACGAGTGGTCGTACCTTCACTGCCTCGACTGCGACGGTCGAGTCTGGTTGGATACTTCGGCCCTTGATGAACAATCCGAGAAGACGCTTAAACACATTCCGAAGGGCGCAGGCATTGTGAACGTCGATGTGGAAGGTGTTTTCCAAACGGGTGCTACGTTCGGCCACCTGAACGGCTATAAGTACCAGTTGACGGCGCACACAGTTGCTAATCCAGCGGTTATATCAAAGGGGATGAAGCCACACGAAAAAGAGCTTGAAATGGAGCGAAAGTTTGCGTGTGGCGGGGAAAAGCCGCGCTGAGCCTACGGTAACTGTTGATCCCGGTAGCGACACCAATTGCCGGGTGCCCACCGCACAGACCCGTCCGGCCGCTGATCGGCGCATCCGGTTCTTATCGTAGAAAGTCGTTTCGTTTTGAAATGCACGTCCACGTTTCCTTGTGCAGCTTGCCCGGAGGAGTTTTGAGTGCCGCCTGTTAACAGTTGTCGGGCGACCGCGCCGTTTACAATCGAGGCGATGGGCCGCCAAACACAGCTACACGTGCTCCCCAAAGATTTGAACGAACTACTTGTGGCTATGCGTGACAAAGAGCCACTGGAAGTAGCCCTGCGGCTCGGAAACTCCGCCACACCGGAGCGTCAATCGTTCATTCCTGACAATATGAGCGGACAGAGTTTGGTTTTGTGGAGCGAACGATTCGCTCCCAACCTGCAAAGGCGCTTCGTGGCGACAGCGGATTCGCCCTATTACCTCGCAGACGAGCAAACGGAACCCGTGTTTGAGTTGTCGCTGTCCGGCGTCACGACGTGGGAGGGCCGTCCTGCTCTGACCCAAGGGCGCATTTATGGGGTCTTCCAGAACAAGCAAGCGGATTTTGAGAAGTGCTATGAGCAAATCATCAGCTATATTCGGCGGCACTGGCGCAAGAATCCGGCTACGTGGATGGGTGGTTATGTCGGTCCAGCCGCAGGCGACTGGTTTGACCGTGGCGGGTTGCTGCTACCCAACTATATTCCGCCCGTCCGCAACGATTGGATTCAACGTCTGGGCGAACAGCACCCCACTGATTGACGTAACAGTGCGCCATGAAAAGGCGCTGGACTTCAGCGGATGCAAATCCAGCCGGAAACTGGTTCGCTCCACCAGATGCCCCATTGGCCGACGTACAATCAACAGATGCTCACGGTGGGATCGCAAGGTCTCTACGAATGGCTGGTCACAGACCAACAATTCGACCTCCTGCAAATCTGCCCGGAAGTCGTGCTCGGGAATAACATCGCCGTCACGTCTATTGACAGCGGCCCGCTAGTACCTACCGACGAAGAGACGGCGGCAGGTTGGGAGAGTCGCAAAAAGATTGCGTACAGCCCCAACATTGAAACTATTCAAGGTTTGCCCCGTGCTGGTTGGGAAGAATGGTACATTTTCGACAATCCCACTGACCTCGGCACAAGCCATCTGGAAGAGAATATCTTTGAAGTGCCACAAGAGCAGGGGCACGTAAGCGTATTTGTGAACTATTGCTTTGCGTTGCACCACCCCGACATGAAAGACCTTCGGAACAATGCCTCGTCTCGCGGTGTCTGCAAGAACATGGGATTAGAGCGCTCACTGTGTGTGCTCCTGATCTTGTCGGGCACAAGTTTTAGCACTAAGGAAAGGCCGCACCTTCCTTGTGAATACTCAGGAGTAGTTTCGAGGAAATATCCCAACACGGCGTTTACGATGTCCTCAGACGCGATGAAGGCTCGTGCAACACAACGAGTCGATCTTTCTGGCCCTGCCAAGCAGAGCGACATTCGCGGCGATGTCGGCATCGATGTTCTTGTCGGTCCCGATGGAGCCGTCATCTGCACGGCGGGATATTTGGGGCATCCGGTGGTGCTCAAAGACGTTGAGGAAGCTGTGCGCCAATGGAAATTCAAACCGCTCAAGGAAAACAATAAGCCCGTCGCATTTGTGGGAAGCCTCCATTTTGCGCTGTGCAACATCGGATGCACCGAAGCGGGGCGCTCGATGAGCCTTCTCGCTGAATGACTTTAGTTGAGTTGAAGCCTTTACAAGATTTTTTTCAAACTGGCGAAATGTTGCTATTACACTCGTCTTCCCTTGTCTCTGAATATTTCTGGCGGGCCTTCTGGATCGGGACGGGTCAGGAACTCGTGCTCGCTTCGCGCCCATCGCCCCAGCACGAATCCGACGACGACAGACACTGCCGCAATCACCCGAAGAACGGTGTCGAGCCTACCCGTTAAGTGCAGTTTTCCGCCCAGTACCATGAGAATGAAGCCAACGCCGACGAGGCTGAATGCAACTCGGAACCGCGTTCTATTAGCCTGCACCAAGTCAGCGTCGGTGCCTTCCTCAATCTCACACTGTCGTTTGCGCCACCTTTCGAGCCAATCTGCCATACAGGTTATTGGAGCACGCGAACAATGGTGAAGCAAGAATTGTGTTCGATTCGTCCTAGTTTGACGAAATAGTGCGCCGTGAAGGCGCTGGACTCAGGTGACCAACTACCGCCCGGAAACTGGTTCGCTCCACCCGATGCCAATCGAAGTCGGTTGTTTCTCGGTAACGAAAAGCACAGTTTTCTTCGAATTTCCCTCCGGGTAGCAGGGCTGGCCTGATTTCGCCAGTTGAGTTTCTGCTAGGAAGGCGGAGGGTTTGGAAAATGGCATTGGCGTCTAAAGTTGAGAACGATGTTCGGCGGCACGTGCCTTGCCATGAAGAAATTCCTGACTCCCAGCCAGCCAAGAATCATTTCTAGACTTGTGTCAGTGGGCTGATCTTCTTGTTGACCTTTGCGGCGTCTCGCGAATGATGCGTCAACGAAGCAGTGCTTGTCCGGTTTGCCTTCTAACTCAATGACTAGTGAAGTCTGGCAGGGGGGGCTGTAGCCTCGAACTTTGCCGTCTGATCATCGATCTGAGACTGTAACTTTTTCTGCAACGCGCCGATGGTTAGGTTGTGAAACCCCTTGTAGTTGACACGGATCGCCTCTGCCAATTGGAACTGACAGTCGAGTTGTCGAACGAGTGAAGCATCGGCATCCGACCGAACCGATTCCCACAACCGATTGAATATCACCACTGAGCATCCCTCCGGGTTGTTCTCTCCGCAAGAGTCCCGAAGTTGCTGATTGTCGCCCCAAAGGCCGAACTGATTGCGCACGCCCATGCCAAAGGGGCGATACAGTATCGCTACCGCTTGCTTTTGTGGGTTGCGGAGAAGCCAATCCAAATCTTTTGCGGATAGCCAGCTTGTCTTCAAAACGGAGACGGCCTCGTCTACGGTTCTCGGAACATTCGGAGCACGGTGCGTCTGTGCTTCGTTCGGTTTGCCTTTGTCCGTCTGGGCAATCAAGGGTGCCAGTATAAGAAGCAGCAGGATCAAAGCAATGGTGACTCGCCTCATATCGAGATTAGACACCATTACAGTTCTCAGTTGGCTATAAAGTGCTCCGTGAACGGCGCTGGACTCCAGCGGTGCAACTCCCGCCCGGAAAGCAAGCATGGCTATCGGTTTCAAGATGGGAAAGGCTGCGCCAGACGGAACTACTGGTTCCTTGTGCGGAAGCACCGTGCGCTCGCTGAACGATACGGTTTGCGCGAAGCGGATGTATTCTGATGGCACAGTTTGAGGACAGCGTTGAACCGAAAGTGCTCGCAGAAACACGACAACGCCCGAAGAAAGTTCGGGCTGAGGTCGGGCTTATGATTCGGTAGAATTGTCCGGTAGATGAGAGATTCGTATGTCGCGGATGTCGGCGACTTTGGAAAGTATGCGCTGCTGAACGCCCTCGCGGGAACGGACCTGCGGCTCGGGGTGCTCTGGTACCGCAACTCGGAGCCAGATGCGACTCAGGACGGACGTTTCACGCTATACCCAGAACTCCGAGCGTGCGACCCGAATCTGTATGACCGTTTGGCCCGGATTTTGAAAGACAAACAGCGCACGCTGGCGCAGGTGGAGAAAGACCGCATCCTGCCCGGCAACACCGTCTTCTACAGCGCCGCAGTCCCCGCTCCAACAACTCCATGCTTCAGCCCCGCTGCACGGGAGGCGCAAAGCCAATTGAGAGAAGCATGGTTCAAGGAAGGATTCAAGAAGCTCGCGGAGGCTGAGCTAGTGTTTCTCGACCCTGATAACGGGTGCGCTGCCAAACGAGTAAAGAAGCATTGGCGCAGTAGCGTGAAATATGTTTTTGAGGATGAGGTCACCGAGTGGCGCGAGCGGGGTCAGAGTTCGGTGCTGTATCAGCATCAACAAAGGAGAACCCTGCTCGAACAGGTCTCTGACCAGCGGAAAATCTTAGCAGCAGGAAAAGCCTGTCATGTCGTGAGTTTTCATCGCCGTGCAGTGAGAATCTACTACATCGTCCCCGCCGATGGTCACGAATTCCGAATCGCTGAGCGACTGACCTGCCTTCTGGCGGGAGCATGGGGCAAGCATTTCTTGCGACACTGAAGGACGTCACTGTGGGGTTTGACAAGCGCTCCAATGAAGGGCTACGTGTAGGTGGATGCACAAGACAGCCGGGGAAACGTTCTTCGAACAGTTTTGCACTGACCATGAAGTGCGATGGGAGCCAGTTCCCACCAAGGCATCATCTGGTGAGAAAACTCCAGATTACGCGATCTATCCAAACGGTACGAAGGTGATTGCAGAGGTAAAGGACATTCAGGAAAGCCCCACTGAGCGGCAAAAGCGAGAACAACTTGAACGAGTCGGATGGAGCGCTTCCGGCAGCGGTAAAGTCGGAGATCGTGCGAGAGACATCATCGGAACTGCTGCGAGGCAACTGAAACGGATGGCGAAGGGAAAGTGTCCAGCCATGATCGTGATCTACAATCCATCGTTCCTCCTACTGCACCACACAGAACCTCACGCCATCAAAGCGGCGATGTATGGCTTCGATACCCTCATCCTCAGTCTCGCACCGATCTACATGCGAGAGAAACCACGACTCGTTGATCGAAAATCAGGATCGGGGCGTAAGATGAGCAGTCAGTTCAATACCACGATCAGCGCCGTTTCTGTCCTCGATGAGGGTGGGTTGACCATTTATCACAACAAATTCGCTGCTCTTCCTCTGTCGGTGGAACTGTTCACCGGAATCGCGGTGCGGCAGTTTACGATAGGAGAGAAGCAGCCCGGTGAGTTTGACGTCTGGCAAGAGATCGGTTCGCGTGGCGAACGATGACGCAAAGTGATCACTGCCGGAGCAGATGAATTTATTGTCTCTGATGTTTCGTCCTGCCGCCGTTTCCTAAGAGACAGCGGCATCTCGACACAGAAGCCGCTTGTGCCGCAGAATGCTTGACGTGAGTCGAGATGAAATCAAACTCGGCTACATCCTACTCAAGTTTCTCCGCTTGTCCGCCCGCGACCGTGCTGTAAACAAATTCAACGTAATTGGTCGGTCAGGCAGAGGTGAGTTTGAGATGTGGCTTGAGAAAGATGTTCTCCCGAATGAGAAGAAGACTCTCATATGGGTGTGGGACGAACTGAAACGAGCAAGGCTGATAGATGCGACCGGGACTGACATTGTCAGTCCTGATGATTGGGTAGTCGTGAGTCCCAAAGGACAGACCATTTCTGAGTCGGACTTCTCTGCCATGTTCACCGACAAGCCTCGCGAACGCACTGAGATCGGAAAGCTCATCGACGCAGTCACCGGAATACTCCAGCGTGGGGAACTTGATGCTGATCTCGCGAAGATCGGAGATCGAAGCAGTGCCGATTCGCCAGTCAGCTTTGTGATGATTGATCTCGACCACTTTAAAGCCTTCAACGACAATTACGGGCACGCTGCTGGAGACGAAATCCTGAGAGCAGTCGCTCAGAAAGTCGCCAAGGTGGTTCAGGGAAAGGGGGAAGCATATAGGTACGGGGGCGAAGAGATTTCCGTCATTCTTCCGAATCATTCTCTGATAGAGGCGAACACCGTTGCTGAGAGAATTCGGACTGAGATCGCGTCCATTCGAATCGCCTCGTTGCCGGATTGTTCAGTAACCGCAAGTCTCGGTGTTGCAACGATCCCTGAAACCTCTGAGACCGTTGAGACTGTTACCCTAGATGGAGACCGGGCGATGTACGAAGCTAAACATTCGGGACGCAATCGGGTTCGCTCCGCTGCCAAGGAAGAATCTGGTGCGCCTGTCCAACCGAAAGCGGTAACCAAGCCAAAAAATGAGTTGTTCCGCGTCTCGTTTCAGACGCAGAGTCAGGGCATCTTACCTACCACAACCGTCAAGGTCATGCGTGTGTTTGGGTCGATAGAGAACATCTCTCCCTCTAGGCGCATCAGGGAGTACGCTTGCACTCTATCCGTCCCGGCGTGCTGTCTGACCTACAACAGTGCCGTGTATCTGTCTGAAATAAACCCCCGGCTCGATGGCTATCGTAGCTTCCGACATACAGAGAAGAACCTCACTGGCGTCTCAATCCATCAGGGAGATCGTTTGCAAATTATCAGCGTTGACATAGCAGTTGACCATCTCTCCGAGGGCGAGCGACAGAAATGTCTGGATATGGAAGTGATCGTGACGGCTGAAGGGGACGACGAGTCAGCAGAGACACGGAAGGCCGTCGCACAACTTATGGGTGTCCTCTTTTAGTGTCTAGATGATTGTTGGGCAGATATTCTCCGCTTGAGGAAGCTACGATTGTGGACGTGAGCCAGTACAAGCTCTTAGATGACTTTCGGGTTTCGGGACACTGGTGGCTACCTGACAAACCTGAGGAGAAGGTTTCGGGCACCATAACAGTCGGCCCGGACACGGCAATTGTGCTGGAGCTTGCGGGGGCGTTCAGTTCTGCTGAGTTTGGCGTTCACAATGTGTTGTCCGCAGGCCCGCGAAGCGTGCAATTGGACATCATTCTTGGTGCCGATGCAGATGGCGACGTATACACACTTCACAGGCTGCACGCGTTGAAAATATCGAGCACCTGCGCGTTCCGGGTTTCATACATGCTCGCTGGAAAGCATTTCTCCAGCGCTAATGACATTTTCTTTGATTCGGCCCTTGTTCAGTACACCAACTTGGAGTCGTGGTCGTGCTTTAACTTCACCCGACCGAGCAAGTCGGAGTCACCCGACTTCTTCTCGATTCAGGTGCCAACAAGTCTGGAAACGCTGTTCAAGACGGATGGCTTCGGTCAGATCAAAAACCTCTCACTCGAAGCTCATGCCTTGTCGCGCTTCACGCTGAGTGCGATAGAAATAAAGCCGACAGCACGGTTCAGCATCGTTCTCAACGCCGCCGCCAACCTCAGGACGTGGCTCCAGCTAATGAACGATTTAGGTCATTTTATGACCCTACTCATTGGAGAGCCGAGCTATATCAAGAAGCTGAGACTTTTCGCCACGCCCGATACGGCGGTCGATGTTTTTTACCCTTCAAACATTCGGAGGGAGAAGGACCTCCATCCACTCGAAATGTGTCTTGATTTTAGGGAGGTGCAGAAGACTGTGCCGATGATAGTCCGTAACTGGTTCGAATCATTGGCGCTGCTCGCACCAGTCTACGACCTTTTGTTTGGAACTCTATTCGGAAGAGATGCCTTCGTGCGGACTAAGTTCATCAACCTGACGCAAGCCTTGGAAAGTTTGCATAGAAAAACTGATGGAGGGACATACGTGTCCGCCAGCGAATTTGATCCGGTAAAGGACGTGCTAATCGCGGCTGTTCCACCCGATGTTCCTGCCGATCTCAAGAAGAAGTTGTCAGACAGCCTTGAGTACGCAAATGAATACTCCCTCAGGAAAAGACTAAAAGAACTGCTCCGGGGTCTCGATCCCAGTACCATCGAGATGCTCAAGATTCAGGACATAGCAGGAACCACCGAGGTAATTGTTAGAACAAGGAACTATCTGACGCACTTCAACGAGACTCAAAAGACCACGATAGCTGACGACATTGTGGGGTTGCACTTTATGAACGAGCGCCTAACGGCTCTGCTGTTCGTACTCATCCTCAAGAGACTCGGTATCGGCGAAGGTGCGGCTATGAGAGGCGCTTTAAAGCGCCGAGTTTTTGATTGAGTTGCTTCGCAGTGGATAAGCCCTCGCCGGAACAGCAGTCATTACGGGTTCTTCCTCTCCGGGCGCTTGCGACTGCGCCCCGCCTTGATCCTTGCCTCCCGCGTCCTGCCGTCAACGCCGCCTTTGTTCCACAGCGTTGAGCGGCATTTCTTGCTGGGACAGTTCGGCGGGTTCTCGGTCTCCGGTATCCACCTGTGGCCGCAAACGTCGCAGACAGCGACCCGTATTGTCTTCCAGCCCATGCGTCGATTGTATCGTATTCTGCCCTAAGGACAAACTACCATTGACATCGTGAGGAAAAAGCCCGATACTATGTCCTATGGACAGAATGCAACCGAGTCGCTCAAAAGCAGCCATTTATGTCCGAGTCAGCACCGCCGATCAGCACGTCGAGTCACAGCTTTACGATCTGCGCGAGCTTGCGGCGCAACGGGGCTATGAGGTCGTGCAGGAGTATAGCGACTGCGGGGTGTCAGGGAAGAGAGCGAGACGCCCCAGTCTCGACGCGCTCATCACGGATGCGCGGCGAAAGAAATTCTCCGTGGTGCTCGTCGCCGCGTTCGACCGGGTCGCAAGAAGTGTCAAACATTTTTTGCAAGTCATGGACGAGTTCGACAGCTTGGGCATCGTTTTCGTTTCCCGTCGAGAGAATATCGACACCAGCGGGCCGTTGGGGCGACTGTTTCTAACGCTGATTGGTTCGATTGCCGAACTGGAGTCCGACTTGATCCGCGAACGTGTGTTGGCTGGCATGCGAAGAGCCAAGCTGGATGGGGTACGAATGGGACGCGCTCCGATGGACATTGATCGCGCAGCCATCGTGCGCGACCGAATAAGCGGCATGACTCTGACTGCCGTTTCAAAGAAGTGGGGAGTTTCCCGCAGTTTAGTTTGCAAACTAGTCAACAGATCACGGGCTGGTGACAGAGGTTCTGTGCTGCTGCCGCCAACTGTGGTTGATTCTGTTCAACTTATAGAGTCGAATTCAGCCGAGGCTCGCTAGTGACGCACTTAAAGGTTTTGGGCCATTCGTGACCTCAGCCGTCCACGACCGGATGCCAGTGATTCTCGATCCAGACGCCTACGACGTTTAGCTTTAGCTCGATCCGGGAATGAACGATGTGAGCCCGGCGTCCGAACTATTGAAGCCCTACGATGCTCGACTCATGTGGCGCTTTCCCGCGAGCACTCGGATCAACCACGTGGCGAATGGCGACGAGGAGTGTTGTCGGGGCGTGGAGTTGACCCAGACTCAGAATAAACTCTTTGCGTAGCACAGTCGTTACGAGATCGGCGGACGACGCCTACCAACATTGGTGGCCTGCTCGAAGGCATACGCCATTTGCAGTGTCCCCCAGTCGTCGTTGTGTCGCCCGACGATCTGGATGCCGATGGGTAGCCCATGCTCCGAAAAAGCACAAGGAACCGAAATCGCCGGATTCCCAACCACCGTGATGTAATAGGCTGATTTCATCCAATCAATATACGTTTCCATTTTCACGCCAGCGATTGCGTCTGGATGTGGCATCTTCACATCGAAGGGCAAAACTTGGTTCACTGGCAGGACAAAGAATTCGTAACGCTCCATGAACTGACGCATTCGCTGATAGAGTGCTGTGCGCTTTGCCTCAATGCGTGAAAGATACGGCCCGGTAAGTTTCCGGCCTTCATTAACGTGCCAGTGAACGTACTCATTGACCTGATCTGGATGATCATCCGCTTTCTCGCCGTATTGACGTTCGTAGCTCCAATGCCTCCACGCTAAGAAACATTCGTTTGCATCCGTCATGTCCGGTTCTGCTTCCTCGACGATGCAGCCCATCGACTCGAAGACCTTCCGCTGTTGGTGAACGGCCTCGATCACGGCTGGTTCCCACGGTAGCCCCCAGTCCTTCACTATGGCGATTCGCACGCCCTTGAAACTGCGCTCACTCAACTTGCCCGCGAACTGACTGCCGGGCTGGTCAATCGAGATCGGAGATCGACGATCAAATCCAGCAAGCACGGTGAGAAGGAAAGCACAGTCGGTAACATTCCGTGCCATTGGCCCAGAAACACCGTAGGTCGCCCAGGCGAGTTGTGATGGATAGTTTGGTACACGTCCGGGAGAGGGGCGGATACCTACAACATTGCAGAAATTGCCGGGGTTCCTGAGAGAACCGCCCATATCGCTTCCATTCGCGAGCGGCACCATGCCACAGGCCAATGCAACGGCACCACCGCCTGTGCTCCCGCCGCATGTCTTCGTTAGATCATATGGGTTAAGGGTCGCACCGAACACCGGGTTGAAGGTCTGCGAACCCATCGCAAACTCAGGAACGTTGGTCTTGCCCACAAGGATGGCACCAGCGTCCCTGATGCGTTCGACCACAAGCGAGTCGAAGCTCGGCACGAAGTCCTTGAAGAGTGGGGAGCCATAGGTAGTGCGTATGCCCTTCGTCTCCGACATATCTTTCACGCCAAATGGGAGACCATGAAGAGCGCCGAGTACCGCGTCTCTCGCAACCGATTCATCCGCAGCCCTAGCCTGAGCCAACAATTGATCTTCCGGAACCTGAGTAACAATTGCGTTCACTTTAGGGTTGATTCGCTCTATCCGCCGAAGATGTGCTTGCATCACGTCAAGAGCAGAGAGCTTCTTCTGTCGGATCAGCGCAGCCATGTCTGTTGATCTCATGGCGCAGATGTCGTCCTGTGCGTCTGATCCACTGTCTTTGGGGGACGCTGAGGACTTCAGAACACTTGCTGCAACGCTTGTTGTGGCGAGAGTTTGCAGAAAGCTACGGCGGGTCGGATTCATAGCGGGGGATTATATCGACTCTCCTAGAGTTCAGAACACGTGGTCAACTGGTCAACTGCCGAAACAGGGGGCGCAAGCAGTCGATCACGATAGCCCCAAAGACCGTTGGCCGAGGCTCCAGCGTCAATGGAGGGAAGATGCCCTGTCTGGTTGATTTCGGCTAGCGCCTCGAAAGCATAATAGCGGGTATGGATCCGGTCGCCGACAACCCGGTCATTGCTCCAGACCGCGAGCCCGAACAAGAGACAGCCTCGACCCTTCCGGTCCACGCATCCGCTGCCCGCTCTGCGGCTGGTCACCCCGAGAGGAAGACCTCTGGTCTTGCTCCTGCGGGCACGAATGGAACACATTCGATACGGGTATCTGCCCTGCCTGCCTCCCCCAGTGGACTTCAACCCAGTGCCTCAAGTGTGGCGGTGGTCGCCGCATTCGGAGTGGTGTACGAGTTGCGCTCGCTGCTTCGCCGCAAACTGGAAGTCAACCTCAAAGGTCTGTGGTAGATCAATAGTCTCAGCAAGCTTCGGCGCTTTCTTGCCCCCAAAAGCGTTGGACCCCGCCAACAAGAACAGTACCAAGACAAGGTCTACGGCGCGGCAGTGAATGCGGCCCGCAACCCCCCCAAACATAACTGTCAAGGTGCTTGGCCCGGAACTTTCCGAGGTTGGACTGGCGGGGAAGGCATAGACCGTGATCCTTGAGCTTGGTCACCGCTCTTTGAGTGCCCAGCCGCCAGCGGACACAAGTTAAGACCCGGATGGCGATGCGCGATATGGCCTTAAGGTGACCTTGTCCGGCACACCCGTGCCATTCACAAGATTGAAGAAGGCATCTACGGCAAAACCGAGTAGCTGTCGCTCGGCATTCCTTTTCTTCCAGCTCTCCCCGTCACCCATCACAGGGCACCTGCCCCATCAGTTACAATCCTGTGCCGAGGGGGTATCAATGGGAAACCTGTCTGGAGTAGTCGGGCATTTGAAGAAAGAATTGGAAAGAGCACAGAGGGAAGTTCAACGATTTACTGCCGCACTAGCGGTTTTGGGAAGCGCAGGCTCGAGCGGGAAACGTAAATTGTCAGCTTCTGCTCGCCAGCGGATAAGCCTCGCGCAGAAGAAGCGATGGGCGAAAGCGAAGAGCCAAGCGACTATGGTGAAACGCACGCGAAAAATCTCAGCCGCAGGGAAAAAGAGGATCGCGGCTGCCGCACGCGCACACTGGGCGAAGTTCAGGGCGGCGAAGAAGAAGGCGGCGTAGTATCTCGGGAGCATGCTGCGGCGAGTTCGCAGTAGGCTTTGGTGTTTGGGTCAGGCGATCAACTCTCTGTGTTGCCAATTTACTGGAATCGCAATATCGCCCAACCCTTGGCGGCTATTTGCGACCGTTGATCTTGGATAGCAGGCGCAGAATTTCCAGATAAAGCCAAACCAACGTGACGATCAGGCCGAATGCCCCATACCACTCCATGTATTTCGGAGCACCCGCGCTGACGCCACTTTCGATGAAGTCAAAATCGAGGACGAGGTTCAAGGCAGCGACAATTACCACCACTACACTGAATCCGATCCCGAGGAGACCAGAACCATTGATGGCAGCAAATCGGACACCGAAGAAGCCGAGAACAAATTGAAGCAAATAGAAGACGGCAATGCCGCCAGTAGCCGCCACTACGCCGAGCTTAAATTTCTCCGTCACTCGAATCACGCCCGAGTGATAGGCCATCAGAAGAACGAACAGCGTCCCAAAGGTCAGGCCGACCGCTTGTATTGCGATTCCGGGATAGCGCAGTTCGAACATTGCGGAAATGCCACCCAGCGCCAGCCCTTCCAGCAGGGCATAAATCGGCGCGGTAATGGGAGACCATTCTTTCCTGAAGATCGTCACCATTGCGACAACGAATCCACCGACTAGCCCAATCCCCATCAGTGGCAATACCGCATCTGAAGTAGATGCGTGGAAAAACCGACTCCAACTCCACGCCGCAGTCGCCACCACGCAAATCAGCAGAACACCTGTCTTATTGACGGTCCCGGTCAATGTCATCTCTTCGCCTGATACTGCCTGATCTACACGAAAGCTATTGACGTTCAAGGCCGGGTTCGAGGTCTTCATCAAGGCCATTCAATTTCTCCTTATCTATATCTATCGCGGCAGGCCCATTAACAGTCCAAAAGGCGACCCTACACGGCACCATGTGCCGCACCCAACGAGCAGGTGGCGAAGCGATTTATCATCTCATGGTCTTACGTTCCTTGAAAAACTTCGGGCTTGGGTTCGGGGGAACGTTTGCCGATACTGATGGGGCTGATGCCAGCGTGGCCACAAGGCTCCCTGCGCCTCTGAAACGCCCGAACCGACCTGAACCCCTCCCGGCAGCCAAATCGCCGCAGAATCGGCTCACTGGCTCTTCGGCGTGAACTTCGACATGAGGAAATTCATGTCGTCTTCGACTCCATAGCCAATGTTACGGCTGATCACTCGCACACTATCCAACCGGGTTACAAGTTCGTCGCGGCGCTGTGCCGAAAGTGCGTTTACGATTTTGAGCGCCTGCTCGAACATGCGGACCAGCGAATTGAAGTATCCTTCATCGTCACCGCCAATGTCGCTGCAAAATCCAGCCGCCCGCTCGCAGTAGAAAACCATCAACTCTGCCAATCCCTCTGGATCGCCAACCGCCTTTTTGTACTCAGAGATGGCACGCTTGGCTTGGGAGACAGAGGTGTTCTGATTCCGCAGCACGTCAGGCCAGAGCCATCGATCAATGGTTTTCTTGTAGGGCTCCAGCACATCATCTCCCAAGCCAAAGCGGGTATGGAGAAACATCTGATTGTCCTTGTGCGCCGCGTAGAGGCTTTGAATCAATCCCAGCAGTGCTGCCCGATCAAAATCTGCGAGTTTTGCTTTGACATCTGTCCACGAGGGCTGTGATGTCAGCTTACGTTTGGCCATACGCTCCATGATTCTATCCTCCGGGGTTCCAGCGGGCGGCGACGTGCATGGGGTCGTCCCCCAAACCCTAATGGCGCGGGAGGTCGGGCACAAGGGGCTGACGAAATTCCATGTCGTTCGCTCGATGCACGAGCGCAAGGCGCTGATGGTCGACTTGTCGGATGCATTCGTTGCGTTGCCGGGCGGATTCGGGACGCTTCCGCGCGGGTTTACGGTGCTAATATCTATAGCCGTGCGTGCAGTTGCGTTGACATTCGCGCTTTTTGGAGCTTGCGTTACTTGCCAAGCTGAACACCTGCCGTTCAAATATCTCAGCAGTGTTCAGGCTCGCTGGGATGCCGCTGAATTTGTATGTACAGCTACCGTCTCCGACCTGGTGTCGAGCGGTGGGCTACCTGTCATAGAGGGCACACCCGTTCTAGAACTGCACATCGAGGCCGATGTTGATCGGGTTTTTAAGGGCAATTGGACTCCGCAGACAATTACTTTCAGGTCGTTTGGTCTCCGCTCGCCAGACGGCATACTCAACTATATAGGCCCTCCACTTGCAGACTTTCGGCCGAACAGCCGATACCTTCTGTTCCTGCGCAATGAAACAGCCCCGGAAGTCGTCACACCTGTATTGGAGACTGCCATCCTCCTGCCTCCGTTAGGCACGGCAAGCCAATACTTGTCCACGATTCCTCCCGGCACCAGCGAAGACAAGGCCGCACTCGCGGTGGAGATGATTGCGGCCATTTACGCTGAGCCGCCGCAACAACGAAGTTCTGCCGATTATTTTGGCCACATTGGACAACTTCTGGGAGGAGTATCTGCCGCCCATGTTTTTGAGACCTTCTATCATGACGCTGACCCCGTGCTCCGGTTGTCGCGGCTCAAATGGCATTGGGATGGTCGCCCAACGACAGGATCGTTCATCAGCATGCATCGAAAGTACTTCTAGAAGTCGCCGCAGATTCCTCCGCGGCTGAATCCGCTCGGGCGGATGCGCTCTCAAATTGGCAGAGATGGACGTGCGGAAAGCGCGACCTTACGCCGAGGCAATCGTGCTGAACGGGAAAGATGAGTCGGCTCGTGAGTTCGCCCTCCGGGCACTCGTGCGCATTGGAACCCGAGCATCCGCAATGGCTTTGGTACACGCGCTGAGCGATTCGGTTCTCGTGAACCAATTCCTCGCAACCTATGCGCTCCAACGAATCGAGTGCGGAACCTCCCTTGACGAGTACGCGTTCAGGCGGCAACACGAAGAAATCCTTGCGGCGTGGGAATCCCATGCGAGCCGACCATCAACGACGCCTCCCTGTGGAGCTGTTCGGTAAGCAGTGAAGTCCCAGCGGCTCCGGCAGGAAGTACAAGCGGTGCCGCGTAGGGACGACGGTGAACTGAGCCCGGTTTGTTCGTGTGACTATTTGTGACTACTTTCGAGGAAAAATCAGTTCTAAATTTGCCATTTCTACTGAGATTTTGTTTTTCTGCGATCTGTCCTACAGGCGCTCGTTTTGCCAGTATTGTTGGCAGAAGTCAGAAGCATCAAAGAGATTCCCGGTAGCGCTACCAACTTTTTATCAATGTTCATGCATGTTTCGCGTACTCCCCGTCTCTGATCCCATCCTGAGTCCCCCCTCGTATCACCAATAATTATCCTGCCTAGTCTAGGCATTTCGGTTGATGGTGATGCTCTGGTCGTTCGAGATGGCAACGGTTCGAGACCCGACATCCCCATCCTGAAAGGAAGCCAAAGCGGAATGCGCGAAGCTGCAATAGTGCTGAGCAGAAGCAACCAGCCGTCTTCGAGACCTCATCCGAACCAAATCAGCAATTAACAAAGGTGTGCAGTTTTGCACAGACAGGGTTAGATCGCTCCGGCAAAATGTCCTGATTCCTGCTTCAAGAATGATGCAAAGGTTGGTAAGGGATGCGATGAATAATATCCGACAGCCCGCAGAGCCCAAGCCGGAACTGGTGGAATGCGCTATCGTTGAATTGTTGGACTTAGCCGAGCGCCAAGGCATCACCCCCGCTGATTTTATTCAACTGCTGGACTCCGGAATGCAAATATCGGACTTCTTGGCCGCGATGAACCCTCTTGAAAACGGCAACGGCACCGCCGATTGCGATTCTTAGTGCATGATCCTCAGCCCGGCTCCCCCCTGTAGCAGTGCGGCAAGAACAAACTCGGCGCAGCGGGGGATCACGAACGTCGGCTTCAACGGTTGCAGGAAATCTTAGACGAGTTGGTGGCGCTCACGATTGGAAAAAGCTTTGAACAAGGGCGTAAGCGCCATATTGAGGTTGATGTCTGCGCTACAGCAGCCCGCCAGTCTGTATTGCCAGATCGTTCAATGCCATCTCCAGCTTCGTAATCGCCGCACCAATTTCTGGGTGCTCTCCAATCTTCTCTTGCAAGGCTTTTAAAATCTGTTGAGCTCTTGACGTGCGCTTCTGCCTCGGTTGATTTATGGTCGGAATTGGGTTTGTTCGGCGTTTCCATGTGTCACCCGATTCCTTACTACAACAGAATAGTAAAATCGCTTCAAATAGTGAATCTGCAACTGGAGAACGGGAGAAGACTGGCGGTGACAAGAGACGAGGCTTGGGGTCTGGCTAATCATTGGGTCGCGGCGTGGAACGCTCACGATCTGGACTCGATCATGGAACACTATGAGGACGCAATCGAATTGACTTCGCCCGTTGCCGCCCGGCTATTGGGATCATCTGATGGCAAGGTGATTGGAAAGGCAAACTTGAGAGCCTATTTTCAGCGAGGGCTAGAAGCCTACCCGGAACTCGACTTTCGTCTTGAAGACGTGCTTTGGGGCGTAACCAGCGTTGTGCTCTACTACACAAACCAAAAGGGGACGCGGACGGCAGAGTTCATGGAGTTGTCAGCGCGTGGGAAAGTGACGCGAGTTGTGGCGAACTACGGAGCGTAGAAGAACCGAACCTTTTGGCAGGGTCGGATCGACGAGAAGTTAATCCCCCTGTCGGTCTGCGCGTCGTTATAGCCCCTTGCGAAAGTGCACACATCGGTCACAACATCGAAACCCAACGCCTCATGCGCTCGCTGCGATCCCTCGTTATCGATCAATGCGTCCGACGCCATCTCAAGGCAGCCTTGGCCCCGGGGCCAGTCTTCGGCCGAACGCATCAATTCACTGCCTACCCCTCGATTGCGAAACTCCTCTTGAACGAACCAGCCTTCGACAAATCCACCAGGTCGTGAGGGATCGCACCCGTCAGCCTGAGAACGCACTTCAGCGCCCCTTATTAATGGTTTGGACGGCATACAAAGAACTGCGTGCAAGAACAAACAACGTACGACCGTCACGGCCCCCGAACAGCAGTTGCGACGGCCGTTCCGGGACGTCGATCGTATCGATGAGGCGACCCGACGGGTTGTATACAAAAATCTCACCGGCGGCGATATACACGTTGCCTTTGTCGTCCACGGTCACGCTTTCTCCGCCCCGCTCAGCAAAGAGCCTCAAGTCTGAGAGTGTTCCATCGGGCTCGACTGTGGCGGCATAAGTCTTCTCCCCATTTTCATCGGAAACGTAGAAGCGCTGGCCCGCAATCGCCGGGGAGAGCCCGAACGCTCTCACCGTGTTATTCAACTTGGAACCATAATAGAGTTTCCCGCTTACAAAGTCCGCTCCCGCGGGAAGGAAAGTCGTCCCGTCCGGGGAGATGAACTGATAGGCCTGCTTTGCCGGCACCGTTTCAAGGAAATCGTTTTCGTTTCGCCAGTAGTCGACGGGCAGAACCGGGGTCATTCCCGGGCGCGGTGCGGCCGGGACAGCGGGCAGCAAGGTAATATCATCATCGTGCGCGCCGGGTTTGAAGCTGTAGACAGTTCCATTTCCCGCATACGAAACTACCATCAGGTCGCCGGACTTATCAAAGAACAGCTGAACCGGATCCAGCGGATTGTCACGAACCTTCCACAGTTGGCGGGTCGCGGCGGACCAGCGGCAGATGTTTTGCCATCTGGCGTCCACAAAATAGATGTCGCCGGAGTTGTCAACCGCTCCACCGGAAATATTGAAGAAACCACTGGCGATTTTTTCGATCTTCGCACCTTCGGCTAGCACCGGGGAGGGCTGCTTCGGCGGGACTTGAGGTGCGTCGCCGGAGATCGTCAACCATGAGAATTCGCGCTGTCTTGTCTCGACCCTGTAGGTTTGATCGTAAACCGCATTGTCGAAAGACACTTTGCTATCACTGTAGCAATGGACGTTGCGAAACTGTATGTTTCGAGAGTCTCTAACCGCGATCGCATAGGGGAACGGCTGATAGGCGCTCACGACGCGGTACATGTGCAGGTTCGCGAAAGTGATGTTACTCGAATTCCGGATGTCGAGGGGCAACGCGAATCCGCCTTCGCCCCGCTCCTCTTCCGTCTGCAGCGCATAGATTTGCCAGTTGGACGCATGATCCAGAACCACTTCGTTGCGAACGTGGTGCTCGCTCGACAGTTCGTAAATTCTTCCTGGAGTGGAAGTGTTCGAGATATACAGGCCCGCCTGCGCGAACGTGCTGGGCGTCCAGAGGCCCACGAAACTGCCTCCGCCGGTGATCCATAAGCTGGGATACTGTCCGTCCCAACGTCGATTCATATCGGAATCGGCCGTGTGCGTGTTGTTATAAATCTCATGCCACATTTTCGAGCTCTCTTCCGCAGTCGCGTTCGGATCGATCGTGCCGTGACCTCCCAGAAAGCGAACATCGTTCATCATCGAGTCCGTGCCGGCCATCCACTTCACCGCTACCGCTCGCGGATTGATGCCGTTGGTGTATAGGCCGATGCCGGTCACGATATTCGTCCCGTCTTTTGGGGTTTCAAGCAGCGGCTTGGGGCTGCCAACGCCTTGAAACGCCGGGGTTGAATCGGCCAGCAGTATCCGCGTTACGCTGGGATGCAAGCCGATCAGAACTGTATCCGGCCGTAGCGTGATTGTGTCGGTCACCCTGTACTGGCCTGAGGGCAAGTAAATCGCCCGGTGCTGTGCAATGGCGCCCTTGAGTGCATCGGTATCATCGGTGGTGCCGTCGCCCTTGGCGCCAAGGGAGCGGATGTTAACCCAGGCGTCGATCGGCGGCAGATCCAGAATGTCGGACTTGACTGGTTTTGGTAACGCACTGAGCGGCGCGGTTTCGTAGACATCCTGAATCGTGGGGACGGCCCCCATGTCCTGATAATGAAGTCCGTGAGAAAATGTCTTCACCTCGTACGTTTCTGCTGGACCTGCGGTACGTTTCCCGCTCTCGCGATAAGCCACGAAAACCGGCACCTTCCGGCAAACGACGCCCTCCATGTTGATCTGGGTGCGGGCGCTGTTCTCGTTGCTGATGATTACCGCGGGGCCGGTGATGCTTTCCATGCGTCCATCTTTTACCCAGAGTTCGTCGGAGTACTGAGGATCGATTGAAATCGCCGTAGGGACATTCTTGAATTGCGGGCGGATCAGGGTAAGCCCGGCTTCGTGTTCCCGGATCGCGGCTTCGCGCTGGCCCTCAAACGTTGCATCGATCAGAGTGAATTGCCATCCTGGGGAGGGCTTTCGCGTCCAGATGCCGTACTGGCCGCCGTAGAAATGGACGTCTTCGGCGACGTTGCCGCCGTCGTGAATCCCCGCAAGTCCCGAGCCAATATGGAAATCCATGTGGGCCAGAAGGCAATGCTGCGCGTAGTGTGCGCGTATGCCGACAGCGCCGGGATTTCCCTCTTGGATTTCGATGTCGATATTGCTGATGGCAGAATAGAACGTGCCCGGGTTCGCATCCGGCGGCGGATCCTTCGCATTTCGACGCCCGCCCGCAAAGAACACAATATAAGCGGGCCCTTGCTGAAAACCAGGCGTGTTCGCCGCGAGCACGAAGGCAGGTCGCGTACTTCCAAAACCTATGAGCCGAATTCCGGGCCAGACATATATCGTCCTAGTTAGTCGATAGCGGCCGGCGGGTACGAACAAAATGCCTTGGTTCGTCTTCTCCTGAACTGTATTGATGGCTTGCTGCAAGACTGCGGAATCATCTGCGATTCCGTCGCCCTGCACGGGAAACTTATCCCGAGTCAGATATATGGCCCGCGGGTCGTCGAGCCGGGTGGCGTAGTAAGAACTGCCGAACAGCGGAACAGCCGATGACAGTATCGCAAGTGCGAGAATGGTTCTCATCAAGAAGTGTCGCTTTTCTAAATTATCATTTTAAGGATGACTCTCGTCCGTTTCGCCCACGCCTTGCTCCTGATGCAGGTCGTGATAAATCGCCCGAAGCTTCTCTTTCAGCTCCTTGTATTTTTGGTATTCCTCTAGTTCGCGTTTAGCGTCGGACGTGCGCCCGGTTTGCCGATACACCGTACTCAGGCGAAAGTGAGCCAGAGCCCTGGTCGGGTCCATCTGGAGAGCATGCAGTAGAAGTGGCTCAGCTTTTTGCGGTTGATCCATGGTCATAAAAAGTTTTGCTAGGCCAATGTTAGCCTCGGGGTCCGCAGGCTGTAATTGTATGGCGCGATTGTAACGCTCGTTGGCACCCTTCAGGTCGCCTCGCCGAAGAGCGATGTCGCCTAGTCTGCATTCAGCCTGTTCATCGGAGGGATTAACTTGCAATGCAGCCTCGTACTCTTTTTCAGCTTCTTCCCAGCCTTCTGTTGTCGACAAAGTGCCGAGCGTGTCGGCAAGCTCAAAATGGAGTCCCGGAAGCTGTGGGTCGATTTTGAGTGCCGCGCGATAGTTTTCAATCGATTCCGCGAAGTTCCCGCGCTTTGCAAGTTCGTGCGCCATCGCCTGATGCATGCGCGCGGAATTCGGATCTACCAGAGACAAACTAAGGATGGACTCGGCGGCCAAATCGGAATAGATCCGGTAAGCGCTGTAGAGCACTGCTTGATTCGTCGGGTCCAGCTTCCGCAGAACGCTCACGATCGCCCCGGCTTTCTCCAGATCACCGGTGCCCGTGTAGGCTTCGATGAGTTCCATCCCAGATTCGATCCTGATTCTTTCTTCCTGTACTTTTGGGAATGCCTGCTCCAAATCGTGACGACCCGCTTCAGTGTCACCCGTGCGCCTTTCCGCGATGCCAAGCAGAGCCTGAATCTTCCACAACGTGGGCTTCAGTCTTAGTGCGACGCGAAGCTGTGGAATCGCATCCGCATACGCCCCCTGGAAGAACAGCATTACGCCAAGGTTGCCGCGGGCGTCGACGTTGTTGGGGTCGAGGGCAACAATGGCTTTAAACTCGGGTGCCGCGAGTTCAGGGTTGTTCTCCTTCAGAAATTCCGCAGCCTTGCGGGCGTGCGATTCGATCTCCTGCTGGCGGTTCGAACTCGACTGGCAGAAGCAGGATAACACTCCCGGAATCAGAACCACGCAAAGCAACACTGCAACCGCTCTTATCCTCATGTCACGATTGTACTGTTGACACGTCTTGCTCGGGTTCGTGCCACACAGAGATAGAGATAAGGACGGCTGGGGCCCGCCGTCCTTATCAGTTTCCGGAAAAGCCAGTTGTCAGAACGAGATGCGGGCATTCAGTTGGAACGCCCGAGGCCCGATGGTGGTTGAGGTTATGGCGGATGAGCTTGTCGGTGCGCCATTGGCGAAAGCCACACCGGTATTGGGAATTCCGAAGCTCGGATGATTAAAGACGTTGTAACCATCGATCCGGAACTGCAGTCCAATGCGCTCCCTTAGGGCGAAGTTCTTGCCCAGCGAGAAGTCGATCTCCGACAGATCTGGCCCTACCAGGCTATTTCGTCCCTCGTTGCCGAACGTCCCGGCGGCTGGTTGGGCAAAGGCAGCCACGTTATACCAATTCTGAATGGTTGGGTGGCTGAGATGAGGATCGCCAATAACGTTGGGGTACTGGGAGGCGCTCGACCCGGGGTTATCCGCTGCGGCATTGTTTGACGTTGTAACCACGGTGAACGGCTGCCCACTATGTACCACCATAGTTGCCGAGGTTTGCCACCCGCCTACTAATGCATCCAAATACGGGTTGCTGTTAAGGAATCTTTTGCCCTTTCCTACCGGCAATTGGTAAACCAAGCTTCCTTTCAACGCATTTCGCACATCGAAATTAGAGTTGCCGTAATTGGCAGCAGGTTTGTACGCATTTTGGTAGACCTGGGTACCGCCGCGCCCACCCCATCCGGCCGAATCCTGGTCGTCCAAAAAGTGCGACCAGACGTAATTTCCGTTGAAGGTCAGCCCCCCTGCAAACCGGCGATTAACCTGCACTTGCAAGGAATTGTAGTTGGAAACAGAAGCGCCGAGGTTTCCCTGAATCGTTCCGAATTGCGGATACGGAGTATTAGCCTGGCTGAAGGTTGGCGATAGCTTACCCACGGGTATTTGGTTGATATCAGAGGGGAAGGCCAAACTGGCGCCGTGACTTGCTACATATGCAATCTCGGCCTCCATGTTGGTCCCTAGCTGGCGCTCCACGCTGGCCGTCCATTGGTACATCTTGGCGACGGGCAGGTTGTATTCGTTGTACGGTACGTTTGTCCCGTTGTAAGCCGTGGATGCGCGATTTCTCACCACGTAAGTCAGGGGCATACCAGTTTGTAGATTGGTTCCGGGGCCGTTGAGAGTGGTCACTGGACTGACTCCGCCCGTGGTATCGGCGGCGCTACCCGTGCTATTGTTGCCCACACCCACCCCTTGGCCATAATCATCCATGCTCCAGGTAAGGGCATAAATTCCGAAGCCTCCCCTGACTACCGTGGTACCAATCGGGGTCCAAGCGAAGCCGAAGCGAGGCAGCAGTACGTTCTTGGGTTGCATCAACGTGGTTCGTGAGGTTTCGCCTGCGAACCACATCGCACCCAGATTACCGGAGACAGCATTCGCAATCGTCGGGTCAAAGGATCCCAGATGGTTCTTAACCTCGCTCCACCCACTTTGGTATTCATAGCGCAAGCCGAGGTTTAAGGTAAAATTCGGGCGCACTTTGAAATCATCTTGAACAAAGACCTGCGGGCTCTTCATCCGCATCCCGGATTCGGGCTGGTTCGTCGCACTCCAGCTATTTACATCGCCCAGCAAGTAGTCCGCGTAAGCGGATCCGCCGCTTCCTATTGTATTGTTCTGCTGAGTGTAAACTCCCGTAAAGCTGAAATTCCCTGATTGCAAATTTCCCCAGGGAGTATAGTTGGCTTGATAATCGAGCAGTTCACCGCCGAAATGCAGGATGTGCTTGCCCCGGATTAGGGTAACAACATCGGATGGTTGAAACGTATTCTCGATGTAAATTGCGTTGGTACCAGGCTGCAAAATTGGACTGCAGCAGATTGACACATTTCCCGAACCACCGCTGCCGGATGCTGCTTGTGATTGGCTGACGTTGATCGTCGGGAAAACATCGCCCTTTGAATATTGCAAACCCAGCTGCTGAGGATATCCTTTGCTAGCGGTGTAGGGAATGAACCAGTTGCCTTGCTTGGTATAGCCGAATCGGAACTCGTTCACCAGGTGCGCGCCGAATGAATACACGTCCGAAACCTGGGTATTGTACCGATCCACATCTCCAGAAAAACAGTCAACCGGGCAGATTTGGAAGTTGGTATTGGTGCCAGGATTATCACCCTGGGTAATGGAGAAATTGATTCTGTTTTTGACCGATTGATCGTAGTCAATTCTTCCAAACCATTTATGGAAGGGATTCAAATTCGGCGATGTGTAGGCGTAGTTATTGATTACCACGCCCGGGAATGCCGGGTTGGGAGTTTGTCCTGGAGTGTTTGGCGCGGGATAGTACTTTTGAGCCGCAAGTGCCACTGCGTCGAGCGTGGTCGTCGCGGGGATCTGGTTTAAGCCACCGTTTTCACTGGCGAAGGATGTGCGCGAGCCATTCACGATTGGGGTTGAGGGGTCGTAAATGGTGGGCATGCCCGCGAAGTTTCCGGCCCTCATGTTCATGGTGGGGACGGTTGCGGTTTGAGTTGAACTGCCACCGTTGTCGTAAATTCTGTCTATATTGAAATAAAAGAACAATTTGCCCTTGACAATCGGTCCTCCGATCGCTCCGCCGTAGTCGTGGTATCGCAAGAACGGTTTCGGCTGCGGAGTACTTGAAAAGTTATAACTGTCTGCCTTCAGTTGGTCGCTTTGGAAATATTCATAGCCCGCACCATGGAACGAGTTGCTGCCGCTCTTGGTAATCTGGTTGAAAACCGCTCCACCGATCCCATACTGCGCCGAGAATGTAGAGGTGCTAATTTGCAACTCGGATATGGTCTCAAAAGTGGCGATGTCGACGTTGGCGCTGATGGGTAAATTGGTGGAGGCTCCGTCCTGGAGAAAGTTGTCATAAAACGGCAAGTTACCATTCACCGCGATTGCAATTCCAGGGTCACCGGAGTTGCCAGATGCCGTGGGCATACTCCCCCCCGTACCAGAGGCGCCGGGTAGCAATTGCGCCAAAGAACCCCAATTCTGGCCATTCGAACCCACTTGCGGTAAATTCACCATGGTTTGCGAGTCAAAGGTTGTGGATTGTTCGGCGCTCTCGGTCTTCAATAACGGGATGTCGGCTTTAACTTCAACCGTTTCAGCTATCCTACCGAGCTTCAACACAGCGTTTACTGTGACATTCCCGACTTGCAACGTGATCGGGCCGCGCACGAGTTTGCCGAAACCCTCTTTCGTGAAGGTGACGCGGTAGTTTCCCGGCAGAATTGAGGCGGTATCATAGAGACCGTCACTGTTGGTTACAAGGTCTTTGGTCGCACCCGTATCAAGGTTCAACACTGTGACAGTCACTCCTGGCACCACCGCCCCTGACGAATCGGTTACGGTGCCACGAATGTCGCCGGAATTTGTACTCTGTGAAAATGCTGGTCCGGCGATGAACAGCGGGAAACAAAGGATGACTGCCCACCGAATAAAGCTCATCATGGCGTTTCTCCCAAGACTAGAAGTTGATCTCCACCCCTGATTGTCTTTAAGGCTCCGAGATCGTGAAGCGGATCACGAGACCGCAATCAAGAAGTAACAAGAGCCCCTTTTGAACGTTGACTGGCACCGATGTGTTTTTTTTGAGTTACCTGAGAAAACTCTCTCTGATGCTAGACGAAAAGCGGTCGATGGCAATACCCACTTGACGTGATTTCGACATGACCATTATGATCTGCCGAAATGAAGAGAGTGGCCTCCGGGATTTTTCCCATCATCACCGTCGACCGGAAGGGCCCGAAAGCTCTGCACAGGCAAATCTATGACGCATATCGCGCAACAATTGTTAATGGCGGACTGCGCCCCGGGCAGCGAATTCCATCAACCCGGATGCTCGCATCCGAACTTGGGATTTCTCGCTTCCCGGTTCTGAATGCGTACACCCAGCTCTTGGCGGAAGGCTATTTCGAGAGTCGCGTAGGCGCAGGAACTGTTGTTTCCAGGTCTCTTCCCGACCAACCCACCTCGAGCGCTGCAACCGGTGCGAAACGAGCGTCTGCCCTCTCTGGTCCGCGGCCTGTCTCGCGCCGTGCTTCAATCCTTCCCCGTTTTGAGCGAGCGCCATGGCTGCTGGGTCGGGGAGCATTCGGCGTGGGGCAAGTAGCTTTCGATCAATTTCCATTACACGTCTGGTCGAAACTGGTCGCACGGCACTGCAGAAATATGGACGCCAGATCATTTCACTACGGCGAATCGACAGGCTCCATGGCTCTCCGGGAAACAATCGCGAGTTACCTGAGAACCGCGCGATCACTCCACTGCGAGCCAGAGCAAATCACCATCGTCAGCGGTTCTCAGCAGGCGCTCGAGATTTCGGCTCGCTTACTCTTCGACCCTGGGAGTTCTGTGTGGATAGAGGAACCGGGCTACTCTTTGGCGCGGGATGCCTTCGCGATGACCGGTTGTCGTCTCGTACCGGTCCCGGTTGACAAGGAAGGTCTAGATGTTGCCGCCGGCATCAAGCTTGATCGCAAGGCTCGGGCCGCGTTTGTTACGCCCTCTCATCAATTTCCACTCGGCGTGACCATGAGCGCCTCGCGACGTTTCCAACTGCTCGATTGGGCCCAAAACATGGGATCTTGGATCATCGAGGATGATTATGATAGCGAGTACAGGTACGAAACCTCGCCGATACCCTCCCTGCAAGGGCTCGACGCGAGTGCTCGCGTCATATACATTGGGACTTTTAGCAAAGTTTTATTTCCCTCGTTGCGCCTCGGCTATGTCGTCGTTCCATCGGACCTGGTCGATCGTTTTCTGTCGATTCGACGTGCGATGGATATTGGCCCACCCACCTTCTATCAGGAAGTGCTCGCGGACTTTATTCGCGAAGGACATTTTGCGCGCCACGTTAGAAGGATGCGGGTTCTCTACCGCGAGCGACGGAGTGCACTGGTAGCTGGCATCAACGAGGAACTTGGGGCCATTGTCGAGGTACTTGGGGGTGAAGCTGGTATGCATCTGGCTGTGATACTGGCGAAAAATAGATACAGCGATCTGAAAATTGCCGAGCGAGCGGCCCGCCAGAACCTTTGGCTCTGGCCCCTTTCTCCCTCCTATCTGGGCGAGGCGTCGCGCCCTGGCTTCATCTTGGGTTTTGGCAGCACCGCGGTGGTGGACATCCCCCCTGCCGTTCGCAAGCTTCGTAATTTACTTGCCGCAAAGTGAGAACCGCAGTGACTACGCTCGAGTGACTGAATTTCCACTGCAGACTCCAGCAAAAACCAAAGCGCTCCCGCTCAACAATAAATTGTCGTAGATACTTATGCCGCTTTCTATGTTAAAAGGAGATCGCTACAATGATCTGAACGACCACTAAGCCGACGCCGAAAATAATGGCCTCGTTGCCATAGAGTGACATTGAGACCTCTCCAATCCTAAGTCTGAAGGCCTGCTCGGATACCCTGTAGGGCTAACTGGCCCTGAAGCGGAGCTTCAAGGAGGCCAGACAATCTCGCGGACGTGGAGATCTCGTCGAAGCCAACTAGTTGGCATCAATAAGTTGGCCGCAAAGACATCGCACCTTTTTTCGACGGCAGTAGACCGACGAAGCCCCGTTCTCCTGCGCCAATCACTTCGCAAGAGCGTCGCGATTCTGTTTCGCCCATTTACTGTCGGATGGCACCGCCTTCATCGGAGGCCCACCTTCGGTGCCGCAGGCACAGGGCCCTTCCATCTTGGATTCAGTCATGCAGGAGCAGGACTTAGTTTTCAGGCAGGCGCACACGTAAACAACGTTGCTACTGCTTTGTGAGGAGCCGTTCGCATCGATCCCAGACGGGTTCTGGGTCGAGCCCTGAGAACCGTCGCTTGCACAAACGAACACCAGCGAGAGCATTAAGGCAAGAAGAGGTACAGCAAATCGAATTCGACGTCTCATGAGCGATTCACCCAATGACACTGACCGCTTTTATGGTGACATTGAATGCAGCCTCCGGCAATATCCACTTGACTCGGTTTCATATGACCATTCATGCTGTTTACCGGGAATTCGCACTCCTCGAGTACACCTCGCTGCGGAGCAACTGACGGACCCAGGTCCAAGAGAAAGCCCGGAGTGATCCTGCCACCCACGACGATCCTGCCAGCCCCGACGCCATAAAGAACCTTGTCCATTGCAATCGATTGCGAGGCGCAGCACAAGGCCCCGGAATGTGGATCAGCAGTACGAAGGAGTGATCATTCTCGCCTTAAGCGTTGCTGGCAGCCGTGGTACAACTTCGGACAACAGAGCAAGCCCTGCGGCGAAATGGCCCCGGCCGGTCACATAAAAAAACGTACCGTCAGCCGCGCTGGCGCTATCCCGGCTGTGCTCCTCAAACATACGAAGAGCGACAATCCCCCATACCACGCACGCGGCGCCGAATAAATAAATCAGCGGATTCCAGTTGCCGCCGGTCCGTTGCAGAATGAGGCTTCCGAGAACCGGGGCAGCGAAGCCGGCAAAATTGCCCATCTCCACGTGATCTTCCATCGGCTTCTTTTGTGAGAAGGCCATAAAACTGTGTCAAGGCCGACGCGGCGGCCCCTCCTCATGTTTGACTTCCACCACATTTCCACAGAAAAGTTTGGGTCAGGATCGCTCAGGAGCGACGATTGGCAACTCGGACGACCCACAGCATCCTCCCTTTTGTCTGTCTTCCCGTGAAACCTTGCTAGTTTCTTCCGTGCTGCATAGACCTCGGCTGGTGAGCTGCGAGGTCGTCAAGGGCGCCGGCGAATGGCGGCGTTCATCTCGACTTTGACAGCTTCGCAACTCACTTCACAATCGAGCTCAGAACGAAGCGAAACGCAGTTCAGTGAAGCTTCGTTCCTTAGTTGAGTGGGTTCCGCTCTTCTGAAGCCCCGCGTCGGCCGTCAAACTCTGCCTTTAACATTCGCCATCATCATCTTTTCCATTTCGGACGCTGGTGGTGATTTCGCACCGCCCAGCGACAATCTTGTGGGCGGACAGAATTCTGGTGGTAGACGAGGAAGCGATCGCGGATTCTGGGAAGCATCAGAGGTTGATACTTAGGCGCGAGGCTACCAAAGAATATGGCAGTCTCATGACAGAATGCCTCTTTGAGCTCTTCACGAGTAATGGGGAACGACGAAACGACGGCTGGCGCGAAGATTGCTGCATCCGAGCAGTTTCGGTAATGCAAGTCGAGTTTCGGATCAAAAACTGGGTGCCCAACCCAACACGGTGTCATAATTACTGGCCCTCGGTGGCTCCGTTCGGGTCCCCATTTGCACCTTCTGCTGCATCAGCCTTCACAACGAACTTCGTCCTTGTTACGGTTGACAAGTGTTATGTCAGAATCGTGCACCTAACGCTAAAAATAAAGATGAAGAACTTGTCATTCCGACTGCTCCTCGTTCGTCATATAGGTAGCGGAGAGTTTCGGGCAGTCGAAACCGGATGGCGTTCCGAAGGGGAATTTCTGGGAATGTCGGAAGGAGATGAGGATGTTGAAGATAACGATTCAGAAATTGGGTGGCACCAGTGTTTTGCGGTGCCATGGCCGAATTGTGGCCGGCGACGCCGGTTCGATATTGCGGAGCGCTGTACTCAGTCAGCGGCACAGCAGGATGCTGGTCATTGATTTGGCGCAGGTTGAGCGCATCGATGCTGCCGGCTTGGGAGTGTTGTTGGGTCTGAAGGAGTCGGCTCGTTCCAGCGCAATCACGTTTAAGCTGATGAATGCGACGAAAAGGGTCGAGGAGATTCTTGAACTGACCCGCTTGCAGCGTGTCTTTGAATTCTGCTCAGTGCGGGAGCTTTTTTGCCTGCTGCACCACGCAGCCTCTTTGCCATCCTGCTCAGCCGATCAATCCGACCCAACGGATGAAAACGACAGCCGTAACGGTTCCCTGGAATGGCCAGAAGCAGTTCCGGCCGTCTAGGCCAATGCTCTGCCGATAATCCGGTAACGGCCAAGGCAAGGGAGCGTGGACGAGCGCCGTCTTTTTCGCCACATCTTCATCTTTTGAATCCAGCGCTGGTGTAGGGGATAGGGGAGAAGAGCGCGAGGTGCAACTTGAGGGATATAGGAATGCATCTTTGCGCCCTGCCTACAGGCGAGCATTGCCCCAGAGGCTTGATCTGCCTCGGGTGCACTCATTGCACAACCCAAGAAGAGCGCCGTCCTGGTCTTCCGGCCGATGCTCGCTAGTCACCAACGAAGCCTAAGCGCAGCACGTGAGCAATAACGAACCGGCCGGCCAGATCGCCTCGCGAGAACTGGAGATTGTCAGGATGAAGGGGGCTCTACAGAGGGCTGAGGAATTGAGCGACGATGTGGCCGCCGCTATCGAAGGAGTTCTCTGAAGTCGCTCATTCGGAACTCGTCGACGAGTAAGTCGGCAACTTGTCATCAGTCGAGACAGGCTGACTACCGAATCAATGCATTGTTTTCGCAGGAGGAGTTAGGCAACGCCCTTCGTCCTTATCGAAGCGCCTGGCTCTGCGCCAAGTTCTCCGCTGTCTCGCAGGACAAACCGCTCGTTGAGCTTTCGGCATGGTTCAGCGATCCTCTTGCAGTCGGGGCTGCACCCGTCCGTACATAGACCGGATATGCCGGTGTGGACCGGCTCTGTATTTGAATAGCAGCAGATGACCGCGTTCAATTAGTGCTTAGCGTGGACAACATGAACACCAGGGTGTCCGGGCGCGAGTCCTTGAACGGCGTGGCCGAACCTGGATGCGATCTCCTGGAAATTGATGTCTTCGATGGCACAAAATCCGTGCGAGCGAAGAATCGCTGCAATGCCAGCCGGCTCGAAACGGCTGACCGAACGTTCATCAATTTTCTTAAGCTGCTCGGTCCGCTCCGTTTCTAATTGCCTTAGCTCTTCGGAGAATGCCTCGGGAGGTTCCAAGTAGTCGAACACCACCTCCGAGTTCTGGATTGACGACATGTAGTCCAGAGTGCGGCCGATAGCGTCCTGTGTCAGATATGGTACGACCCCGAGCCAAGTGAAAAACGCGGGCGAGTTCTGCTGAAAGCCTGCGGCGACGAGCTTCTCTCCCAAATGGTCTCGCTCGAAATCGACTGGCACGAGAATAAGCCATGGCGGAAGTGCGATTTGAGCTTCAGCCAAGCGCTGGCGTTTCCATGCCTGCGTCGCGGGGTGGTCCACCTCATAGATACGGATCCGTCGTGCGCCATGGGGATTCCGGAGAGCGAAAGTGTCGAGTCCGGCGCCAAGGATGACGATCTGCCGAATCCCGCTTTCGACAGCTCTTGACAAAGCATCTTCCGCAATCCGGCTTCGCGCGGTGGTGATCAGACGTCCGATGCTGGCCAAGGGGTGTCCGTTCGCAAATTGAAGCACTTCCTTTCGTCTTCACGCAGAATCTTCATGGCAAATGGGTCATAGAGGATTGAGCCACGATCGAGCACCTGATGAGCAGCTCGTTGTCGGGCGATCATAAGGGCTGTGCGGCTGGGTTCATCAGGCTTCATGTTCGAGGTCTCCGTTCTCATCAATAGCCGATCGCACGAGAGCTGATCGCACGAGTTGTCGTGAGCGCGACTGGCGCCGTGCACACCGATATCTTCCGCTCAAGTAGATACCTCCCGAATCCGGTCCCAAGCAGGAAAAAAATGGCCGTAGCTTATAGTTGCACTACACCCAGAGAATTTATAGTCGTATTCAGCTATGAGTCTCAGTGTTCATCCCGCCTCCCTGCAGGCCCTCCGCAAAGAGTTTCCTCCGACACTGCGCCTTGCCCTACCCCTGATCTTTGCCGAGCTTGGCTGGATGAGCATGGCTGTTGCAGACACCATCATGGTCGGGCGGCTTCCCAACAGCGCGGTGGCAATTGGAGCTACGGGCCTCGGCCAAAGCCTCTACAACAGCGTGGCGATCTTTGGCGGCGGCCTGCTGCTTGGCATGGACACTTTCGTGGCACAAGCGCATGGACGCGACGACATTCGAGATGCCAGGCACTCGCTCGTGAATGGCTTTTTTCTCGCTCTCGCCCTTACTCCGATTCTTATGCTTCTCGTATCGTTCTGGCCGATGCTGGTGCGGAGGTTCGGAGTCAGCTCGGAACTGATCCAACCGATGCAGCCATTCTTGCAGGCGCTGAACTGGGGGACTCTGCCGTTATTGTGTTATTTCGCGCTTCGACGTTATCTGCAGGCAGTGCATGTGGTCAATCCCATCATGTTTGCACTTGTCTCCGCCAATGTTGTGAACCTCGTGGGAGACTGGGCGCTGATCTATGGGCATCTCGGTTTTCCAGCGATGGGCATCACCGGCTCGGGCTGGTCGACGTGCGTGGCCCGCATCTACATGGCGCTCGTGCTTCTAATCAATCTTGCATATGTCGAGTCAAAGCGCAGCCTACCTGATGGGATGCTTGCGGTCGGGATCGATTTGCAACGGGTGTGGGCCCTGCTGACGCTGGGCGTACCGGCAGCCACGCAGATATTGCTCGAGATCGGAGCGTTTTCAGCAGCTACCGCGCTCATTGCGAAACTCGGACCGGTTCCACTCTCGGGTCATGAAATTGCTCTTAACTGTGCCGCTCTTACGTTCATGGTTCCGTTGGGAATAAGCTCGGCGGCAGCGGTGCGCGTGGGCCACCAATTGGGAAGAGGAGATCCAACGAGGGCACACCTTGCAGGGTGGTCCGCTGTTTTGCTCGGAGCCGGATTCATGACCTGTACTGGTCTGGTATTCGTCACTGCTTCGAAGCAGATTCCGCGGTTATTTACCCCTGAACCCGCAGTGATTCGGGTGGGCGCAACTCTTCTTTTGGTGGCCGCAGCTTTTCAGCTATTCGACGGCCTGCAGACGGTTGCCACGGGAGCTCTGCGGGGTAGCGGCGATGCTCGCACACCGATGCTGGCCAATCTCATCGCCTATTGGTTTATCGGACTTCCTTTGGGCTGCGTGCTGTGCTTCCGTCTAGGTCTGGGTGCGCTGGGAGTCTGGATCGGGCTGTGCATCGGTTTGATGATCATCGGAACTGCCCTTTTGTTCGTCTGGCACAGGCGACTACGGCCCAAAGTTTCACTTCGCTGACCTGCGGTAAAACGTGAAATCCCTATTCTGCGCCTACGGTTCTAGGCCGTAACCCAGTTCTCGAAGCTGAAAGACAAAATCCCATGGAAAACAAGCCATCAAATGCAGAGCAAGCACTTCCACCCGAACAGGCCGCGGCCAAGGCAGCTATACTCGCCGAATGCGAGCGATTGGCCGAAGCCGAAATCACGTTTGTCGTCGTCCAGTTCGACGGTTCAGGCGATCCGGGCGTGAACGAAGACATCAAGTACTACGCCACCGAAGATTACGGTTACGAAGAAAGCGAAGTGCAGAACGCCAACTTCTCGCACTTGCAGGAGCATTTTGAGACGCTTGTTCCGGATATTGAGGATGGCTGGGGAGGCTTCGGCGACGTGCTCTTGAACGTGCAAACCCGCAAGATCACGGTTGAACGCAACGATCGCTTTGAAGACTGCACAACCTCGAGCCACGAGGGTTTGCATGGCCCACCCAATGAAGCACGCTGAAAGCAGTGCCAGAAGAGTCGGAGGCAGAGTCGAGGATTACCTGCAGATCCACAACCGTCATCCAGGGCCTGCGGCCCGCGAAACTTGATGAAAACGAGAGTAGGCCATTACGTGTTTTCAACGGTTTAGCCTACGTTTTCGACCCTGGTTTGATGAGTCGAAGGCTTTCATGGCTGATTTCCGGCATCGTGCTCTTCGCCACCATGCCGAAGGCATTCTCTTGTGCGAGCACATCTTCGGTGTCGCAGTCACCAACAGCGAAGGCAAACAAGTTCCTGTGCGCTACATCGGAGAACAACATGTGCGCGAGGATCTCGGGCGCATACCCACTGCACAAGTTATCGCAAATCAAGCCCGTTCGGTGGATGTACGGCCAGCGTTTTGAGCAGGATGCTCCAGGCCCGCATGTCGCGTCGTGCCCAATCTATTCTGCGCGAGCTCAGGCAGTGACTCTTGCCTCGAGGGTTTTCATGACATCCAAGATCATGTGCACTACCGCCTCATCGCCGATCGCAGTATTGATCATCGTGTGATAAATGGCGCGGTCAGGCCATTCAACGTGGAAATACTTCTGGATAAAATCAGCGCGTTCCCGATCAACGGTGTCCACTAGCTGCTCGGCTTCCTTCCCAGTCTTGCCGCGAGTTAACAGACGCTGCACCTTATCTTCTCTCGGGGCGTAAAGAAACACACGCAAGGTATCTCGGCGGTTCTTGAGAAACTGCTGCGACCCTCTTCCGACGATCACAGAGTTTCCAGTTTTCGTTGCCTCCTGAACGACAAGTTGCGTAAACTTCAAAATGCATTCGCTGTCGACCACCTTTAGCTTGTGTGCATTAAGGCTTCCTTCATAACTCCCGCGCAAGAACGATTTGAAGAGCCGGTAGTACAGCGGATCAGTTCGTTCCTCTCGAACCTCGACAACCGATTTGGGACAGTCAGCCCGTCGCGCGATCTCCTCCGTCAGCAACTGATCCCAAAGCTTCCAGCCAAGCTGCTTGGCCAGCAGTTGAGCGATTTCGCCGCCGCCGCTCCCGTACTCGCGTTCAATGGTGATGATTTTTATCATCTGCGTCGCAATACCCATGGGCCAATGAGTCAAACGTGGGGGGCGAGGACGGGGCACGCTCCCAACTGCATCACTCAATAGGTAGTCGAACCAAACACCGCTCGATCCAATGCGCCCCGTCCACTCCCTCCCATCGCCACCATGTCGATTTGCGCGTCCACGACAAATTGAATGATTTGCATGTATGGTTTTCCGATGCGCACCCGCGTTTTAATCTTGAGGGTCTTCCGTCCCTCCTGTGGAATCAGTGTATCGAGTTGCTGCGTGGCTGTCGCTATGGCGTCTTCCGTCTTGGCCGGACTGGGTACTTCCTCCAACACGTGCAGCAGGGTGAGCTCGTCGTCGTACTCCGCCATCGCCCAGAGCGCATAGTTCAAAGCCCGCTCTGAAGCCTCGGAAAAATCCGCGCAGAAAAGAATTCGGTTCAAGTGGTGGACGCGGCGCCGCTCTTCACCTGCGGCCATAACCTCGTGCGGCAACCTGGATATTGCCAGCACTGGGCAGGGAGCCGTGCGCATCACCCGCTCGGTCACCGACCCCAGCGCCACACGGTCGAACCCTCGCCGGCCGTGAGTTCCCATAACGATCAGGTCCGCTTTCCGTGCCTGCGCAAACGACAGAATAGAGTCTGCGGCTATGCCCTCGTGCACCACGACCTCTGGCTGACTTTCATCGTGCGTGTGGTTCTTCACGAATTCCAACAGTTTCTCCTTGCCACCCTCGCGAAACGCCCGGCGGAACTCGGCATAGCCCCCCTGAGAGGCAACATAGTCGGAGAAAGGATATCGCCATAGCTCTACGATATGCTGCGCCACCAACTCAGCTCGATAATGTTGGGCCAGCGACAGCGCATAGTGATAGGCCCTTATTGAGAACTCTGAGAAATCAATGGGACAAAGGATGAGTTTAATTTCCAGCATGGCTACGTCTCTGAGTCCGGTTACCTGACTACTTACTCCGCTACCCTCACTCCACCGGCACCAGGATCATTCTTCTTCAGAACAAAGGCCAGACAGAACATGATCGCCGCTCCCACGCAAAGAACCATAAAGGTGTCAATGTATGCCAGGCTCGCCGCCTGCGCTTGCAGGGATTGGTAAATCCTGGCGTAAGCTGTTATTTGTGCCTCGTGCCTGCCCACGCCGGAGATAGCCAGGTTCTGAGTCAGGCCCTTAGCCGCATTCACAAAATTGGGATTGTCGACTCTGGCGTTTTGCACCAGCCGTTCCTGATGGAATTGCGAGCGCCGCGCAATCAATGTCGTGACTAAGGATGTGCCCACACTGCTTCCCATATTGCGCATGAAATTGACGATTCCTGCGACCGCATTGTTCTTCTCCGGCGCAATTCCAATGTACGCCACCAGCGTAATCGGCACGAACAGGAACCCCAGACCAATTACCTGTGCGATGCGCAGCCACGTGGCGGCGCTGAAGCTGATCTGCAAGTCAATTCGCTTCGTGGAATAGAACATCGCGATCGATAGGGCAAGCCACCCGAAGGCAATCAGATAGCGGGCCTGGATTTTCGTTGTCAGCTGGCCCATGATGGGCATCTCAAGCAGCAGAACAAGGCCTCCAGCCGAGAGAGCAAGCCCCGCCAGTTCGGAGGTGTACCCAACCAGCGTCTGCAGGAATTGCGGCATCAGCACCAGGCTGCTGAACAGCAAGATTCCCAGGGTGAACATCATCAGGCTGGAACTTGCGAAATTAAAGCTCTTGAACATGCGAACATCGATGATGGGGGCCTTGTGATACCACTCCCAGATCACCAGCGAGATCAGACAGACGGTTGCGATGACGACTAGAGTCGTGATGAAGTGCGACCCGAACCAATCATCTTCCTGGCCCTTGTCGAGCAATACCTGCAACGCCCCGATACCGAGCGTCAGCAGAGCGATGCCAATGTAGTCCAACTTGACGCCAGCCGCTTTAACCCGGGCTAAATAGGGAGGATCTTCGACAAAGCGCCGCACCAGAAACCATGTAGCCAGGCCGACTGGGAGATTGATGAAAAAGATCCACCTCCAGGAATAGTTGAAGGTAATCCACCCGCCCAAGGTCGGTCCGATCGTAGGCGCCATGATCGCCGTAATGCCGTACAGTGCAAACGCCAAACCTCGCTGTTGCGGTGGAAAGGTGTCTGCGAGAATGGCCTGAGCCATCGGCTGCAGCCCGCCGCCGCCCGCCCCTTGCAACACTCGAAAGAGAAGAAGAAACCCCAGACTTGGTGCAATACCGCAGAGCAAAGAACTCACAGTAAAGACGCTCAAACAGGCCATGAAAAAGCGCTTCCGTCCCAAGGCGCCTGCGAGCCAGCCGCTGATCGGCAGAATGATGGCATTCGACACCAGATAAGAAGTCAGCACCCACGTACTTTGATCGTTGCTCGCGCCCAGATTCCCGGCCATGTAGGGCAGGGCCACGTTTGCAATACTAGTGTCGAGAACCTCCATGAAGGCGGCCAGGGCCACGACAACAGCAATGAGCCATGGATTGTACTTCGGGCGCCAAACGTCCTGGTCGAGTGTGAGGGCCGTGGAACTCATATAACGGAACTCTAAGCGAAACTCAGTGGAGGTATACGTCCGGCACCACGTTCATGCCTGGTCGAAGCCGCCGATCCTTGTTCTCTCCCGGATCGAGAACGATCTTTACCGGAATTCTCTGAACAATTTTCACGTAGTTTCCGGTGGCATTCTCCGGCGGAAGCAAACTGAATAGCGGGCCGGTTGCGCCCGCGATGCTGTCCACGTGGCCTTTTAAAGTGCGTCCGCTCGAGTCCACGTGGATTTCCGTTCTCTGGCCGACTTGCATGTGTTTAAGCTGGGTCTCTTTAAAATTGGCGGTGATCCAGACTTCATCGAGAGGCACCACGGTGAGGAGTTGCTGCCCGTCCTGAACATTCATCCCGACCACCACCGTCTTATTCACTTCACCGCTGACCGGAGCAACGATTTTCGTGTATCCGAGATTGAGCTGCGCCTGTTCAAGCAGCGCGCGCTTTTGCTCAACATCTGCAATCAATGCCCGCACGCGGGCTTTGGTCGATGACACTTGTTGCGGCCCGGTTTCCGCATATTGGTGGTTGGCATCGGCCTGAGTCAGACGGCTGCGCGCCTGTTGGACGAATTGCTCGGCTGCGGACTCACTGGCGCGAGCTGCCGATACTGTCGCCGTGCTGGATTTCGCGGTGGCCAAGGCTTGATCGTAGATCTGCGGCGATACTTCCCGCTTGTCGACCAGTAGCTTGTAGCGGCGGAGATCGTCTTGCGCCCTCAGATCATTCGCCTCGGCAGCCTCCAACTGGGCATGGGCGGCGGTGAGTTGCTTTTCGGCAGCGGCGACTCCGGCGTTGGCGTCTTCGATACCCGACGCAGTGAAGCGGAGTTGGCTGGAAGTGTTCACCGAAGTGATCGGAACCGTGATATTCAACGATTGGGCTGTCGCTTCGGCATTGGCGAGATTGGCCTGCGCCTGCGCCACCGCAACCGCATAGTCTTTCGGGTCGATCTCTACCAGCACCGTGCCTTTCTCTACCCACTGGTTGTCGTCCACGTTGACTCGCACCACATAGCCGGAAACACGGGCACTGACGGGATAGAGATGAACATCTGCCTGGGCGTCGTCAGTCGATTCATAGCTGCCCAAGTAGCGCCACAGGAACACGCCGGCGACAAGCAGCGCTATGATCGCGACCAGAATCAGGATATTTCTGCGGCGCTTGGAACTGCGGCGCACCGACGCGGTACGGTCCCTGTCCGCCAGGGGCGAAGAATCGACCGAAGATTCCTCGCCTGTCTCCGGTACTGAACGGGGTAGGTTTTCCTCGGTCATGTTCACTTTCCTCTGAAGAATTCCTTGACGCCCTGCTCAGCGATGCCCAGAGCGCGAACCAGCGAAATTTTTGCATAATTGTAACTGTAGAGACTGGAGATGTACTGTTCGTGCGCGCTCGAGACTGCCTCTTGCGATTGCACCACCTCCACGGTATCGGTGACACCCGCGCTGAAACGATCCCGCGACTGAGTCAGCGTCTCTTCTGCCAAGTCAATGTTGCTGCGCGCCACGCTCACCTGATCCTCCGACGACTGTAGATTCAACAATGCCGCACGCACATCGGAGTCGATTTGCGCTCGCAGACTGTCGAGGCGCTCGCGGCTCTGCTCGAGTCTCGCATCAGCCTGCATAACATCGCCGTGAACGCTCCCGCCCTGAAAGATCGGAATCGAAAGTGTTCCGCGTACGTCAGCAACTGACGTTGCCGTGGAGGGATGCGACCCGGCAAGCCCATAGTCTGCGTTAAAGGAAAGCGACGGGAGATAGCCGGCCACCGCTCCCTTTCGGGAGAATTCCGCTGCGCGCACGTCGGTCATGGCCGCCTGATAGTCGGAGCGCAAAGCGTAGGCGCGTTTCAGAGCTTCATCGACGGTCATGTTCTCTAACGGCTGGTACGGCGACTTGTCGGTGAATTCGAATTCCTGGCCGGGGGCCAAGCCGATCACGCGAGCCACGGTCAGCTTCTGGATGGCGAAGTTGTTCTTCGCTTGGATCAACTGTTGTTGCCGAGTCTGGAGCTCGACCTTGGTGCGCAGGCCGTCGATATCCGGCGAAGTACCGGCATTTATCTGGTCCGATGCCTGATCATAGAGCGCCTTTGCTGTCTTCACCTGCGCTTCGGCCGTGTCGATGCGGGCCTCGTCGGCGATGGCCTGCAAATAGACATAGCCCACGGCGAGCACAACGAGGTCCCGGGCGTCCTTGAAAGTATAAGCGGCGGATTTCAGACTCTGACCGGCCGCGCGGGTGGCATTGATTGACTTCCAATCGAACAGAGTTTGGGCCACAGCGGCGCGCGCGTCAAAGTAAGAAAAGGGGCCTACGGACCGCGGGAGGGTAATTCCACCAAAACTCGTAAGGCCTAGCTCGGAGAGATTAATCTTGGAAGCCTCCACATCAGGCGCTGCGGTCACGCGTGGTAAGAGAGCGCTCAACTGCTCCCAGCGCTGTCCACGGGCCGAGCGGATATCCGCACGCGAAAGGAGCAGTCCGAGATTTTGCTTCAATCCCCGGCTGATGGCGTCCTGCAACGAGAGCGGCATAACACCCGGAACAAGCTTGGCAGGCACGCTGCTGGCGAACGGGCTCACTCCACTCGTGCCGGGAATGGCTTGGCCTGGATTGCTCGAACCGGGCGTTGACTCAGTTTGCGCAAGAGATATTGCTGCTCCACAAATCAATACTCCGGAGAGCAGGAAAACGCGGCGGCGCTCGTGAATTCTCAAGGGAGCCTCCTTAAGCCTCGAGTCTTTGCAGCGGTGGTGCCGAGGGGCAACATCCTAATCTTGCCGGTCATTTCTAGCAAATGACTTCAATCTCGCAGAGCTGCTCGGGTCAGAAGTACCGCATCGTGCTGACGGCTAGTTCTTGGTTCGTGTGGGTTGGTTTCGGTCGCCCTAACAAATGGTAGGGCTGGTGTGACGATTTTATGCACGTGCGAGGTGAGGGCGGCCCTCAGATCTTTCTCAACCTCCGAAGTACCTAAGTCGAATCAGCGAATTCGGTCTGGTCACAACAATTCGTTGCGACCGCTGGCCAGCCGTTAGATGATGTTGGCCCGCGGCTGACTACCACAGCCCGGATGATCTCAACAAAGCGGGAAATTAGGTTGGGCCTCTCTGACCCTCGGTGCCAGGCGACACCGATCCGCCAACTCGCCAGAGGCAGGTCAACCTGATGAAAATGCAATCCCGGGACCCTCATGCGTTCCGCCGAACTGGGAACCAAAGAGACACCCAGACCGGCGCGAACCAAGTTCAGAATCGTGAACGTCTCGCTCGCTTCTTGCACAACCTTCGGCGTGAATCCTGCTCGCCGGCACAAGTCTAGGCACTGATCGTGCAGGGTTGCAGACACGGCGTGGGCAATAAGAATGAACGGCTTTTCCCGAAAGCCAGCCAGGCCTTCCCTCACTCTGTACGACGTTGCCGCCGAGGAGACTAATACCAGGCGTTCGCGAAACAGCGGAACGCTAATCAATACAGGGTGCGCAACTGGCATGCGGAGAATTCCTACATCGAGATGTGACTCCAGAAGGGCGGCAACCTGCGAGGGACTCGACATGTCCCGCATTTCGAGTTGGACGTCAGGATAATTCTTGCGGAAGCGGAGAATTGTGCGCGGCAGGATTTCCGCAACCGATGCAATTCCAAAACCGATCCGCAAAGTGCCAGCCTTCCCTTCGACTGCCGCTTGGGTTGCGGCCAGCGTGGATTCCGCGTCCTCAAGGAGCCTCCGGGCCTTCGGCAGCAAGGTGCGGCCCGCTTCTGTCAGTGCGACCTTCCGCCGCGTACGAATAAACAATGGACCGTTGATCTTCTCTTCCAGTCTGCGGATCTTCCTACTCAAGGCGGGCTGTGAAAGGAACAGCTGTTCCGAGGCTTTTCGAAAGTGAAGCGAGCGGGCCAGCACAAGAAAAGATTCTAGTTCGGATAGTTCGAAAATCATGCAAAGAAGGTATCACAGGACATCAATTAATTCATTGGACGAAACGTTTGTTTAGTTCTCAGAATGAGTTTAGAGAGGAGTGAACAGATGGCAGAGCACAGAGCGGTTCGCGATTTCCACTTCAGGGGATTGATTCTGGACTATGGGGAAGTTCTCTGCGTCAAGCCTGCGCCAGAAAAGATTGAGCGCATGGCAGGCATTTTCGACATTTCCGCGTCTCAGTTCATGAAACTTTACGAGCGCAATCGTCGCGCATACGATCAAGGCGACTTGAGCGCTGAGCGCTATTGGTTTTCCTTTGCTGACGAGCCCGGTCTCAGCCTCAGGGCAGATCAGATTCCACTGCTGAGGGACTGGGATGTCGAAATGTGGAGTAATACTGACCCGCTGATGATCGATTGGCTGAAAGCCGTCCACCTGAGTGGCGTACGGACGGCATTACTCTCGAATATGCCCAACGATATGATCGCCCATGTTCGAAATTCATTTTCCTGGATCAGCTATTTCGACTGCATGGTCTTCTCCTATGAGAAGCGTCTCACCAAACCCGAAGCTGCAATTTATGAGCGATGCATTGAGGAACTGGGAACGTCACCTGACCAAACCTTATTTGTCGACGACCGGGAGGTTAATGTACAGGCCGCGCGGAACCTCGGGATCCACGCAATTCGGTTCGAATCTGTGCGACAGCTCCGAGCTGAACTCGAGGAGATTCGGTTTCCGATTCTTCCTGTGCTGCCTCTCCCGACCCTGGCGTGACCTCGACATAAAGCATTTGAGGAGCGACCCCATTGAAAAATGCACACCTTCGATTCGGTTGGCTCACCTATGTGAAGAGCATGGAGAAGACGACAACCAGCATCAAGCTTCGCTTGGATCGCTTCATCAAGAGGTTTTGCCTGATCCACTGCTGGTCGGAGACGCTTCCGGCTGAAGACGCCTTGTCCTCGCCTCGGCGATCTACTTGTGGACTGCGCTAGTAATGCTTCGCAGAACGACGGCCGGTTCTGGGGATGCACCCTGGGCGACCTTGGACCAAGTAAACGGACACGCATTCGCACTGGGGATGACGTGAGCTTCGAGCGTGGCTGCTTGTGCCACGGGATGCTTTGGCCCAAGGGTAGCGGTTCGGATCCTGCATCAATTCGTTTGACCGCTTATGGCACAGGAGTGCGTTCCGAAGATCTTCGCGGAATAGGGAAACGAAGAAGTGCTGAAGTTGTTCAACCAGGAGTATTGGAACATCGACTCGCTGAATGTTTCAGGGGCCGAGTTCGGTGTTCTTGTCAGCGGGGACAAGCGAATTCTTCACCTTTTCGCGGCGACCAAGGTAGGGCTAGAGCTGTGAAGATGCAAAGAGTACCCGGCCCTTAACTTTGATTTCTACATCGACCAGGTACCGGCGGGCGCTCTCGGTATTGATTTCAATTCCGAGTCCCGGCGAGTCGGGTGCTGCGACGTATCCCTGTGTCGTCTCGCGCCAAATGATTGGAGTTGAGTTCGCGCGCGAGTGGCTTGGGAGCGAAAGGATACTCACAGATTTCGGCCTGGCGCATACCCGCATAGGGCTGCAGCGAGGCGCTCAGCACCAAGTGCGATGTGAAAGTGCGGTTCACGAAGCTCACGGTCCTGGACGCCGCATAATCGGCTACCCGCTTGGCGGGACCGAGGCCGCCGATGCGTCCGGAATCGACTTGAATGTATCCCACGCGGCCATAGTCGATGAGGTATTGCGACATCTTGAAATTGCGGGCGCCTTCGCCTCCCGCGAGTTTGACATGCCCTTTGCTGGGGAGGGATGCGTAGGCATCCAGCGCACTGGTGTGGAACGGTTCCTCGAGCCACACCGCTCCGATCTGCTGCAGCATCGGGAGACGAGCAGCGGCTGTCTCGCTGTCTCGACGTTATCGCCGAAGATTTGTCCGACGTCGATCACCAGCAGCGGCGTCCTTGCCCAGGCCTGCACGAACGGCAGAGAGATGTTTAAGGTCGGTCTTGAGTTCGCCTAGCCCGTTGGGTCCACAGCCAAACTTGACGGCGCGAAAGTTCTGCAGTTCTGCTGACGGGCTGAGGTGGCGCGTTGGTAGGTCTGCACGGGAGTCTCTCTGCGGCGAGAAGTGGGAGCTTCCGGTCAAGTTCACTCTCAGGGAAGAGTCCCGGCAAGGCAAGTTCTACATCCTGGAGCGAATACGATCCTGCGGTGCTCGAGAACGAGCTGGCAGACTTGGCGTACCAAGCTGAAGACGGCGACGCTTACTGCTCCAGCATGACCTGTACTCTTGTCCCGGAGGCTGAAAACAATCCAACGTGGGACGGAACAGACTTCTTCAACCTGTGGGACGACGAGGAAGAGCACGAAGTTCAGGCTACGGGCCTGATAGTTCTGGTCAAGAAACGAAAAAACGAAATCCACTAACACCGCAGTAGCGCAGCTACAAGTTTACGATCGAGAGGGCGATTGCCAGGTGTTGCCGCCAACAGAAGCTCCGCACTTCTGCACGCAGTGTAAGACTGGATTCAGCTGCGAAGCCGGAACGTGCACGGCACCCTATGAGGTGACTTGCAAATCCTGCATCGCCGACCCTTTAGCCGGGCGGATGATCTCGGTGGGACCTCGGGGTCCCACCGATTTGCGAGTGAATGCGCCCTAATCGCCGTCGCCGTCTTTGTCGTTGTCACTTCGGACAGCGGGCGCAGGCGTTCCCTTGAGACCTTCCCAGAGGATTTTGTTGTAGAGTGCGGCCGGAACTCGGTCTTCTGCGGAGAAGTCGAAGCCGCGGGTCTTATCCGCCCAGTACTGGGCGTCATGAGTTGGTTTCAAGTCGAGACCGGCTGCGAACTTGACCGTCGTCGGATTCAGTCCGAGCGTGGTCAACTTCAGAAGCGTCGATGCGACGGCGTCGAAATTCCATCGTCCCGACGATCTGATGTCGAAAACGTCCGCCATCGGCCGCGCGTAATAGGTGTTCAGGTTGAGGTGCTCGGTGCCGAAGATGTCTTCGATGGTGCGGAGCACGTTGGGCTGACTGTAGGGGGTGCTCACAACGGCATGCTTCTTTACGTAAGGACCAACGAAGTATGTCGTGGCGCGATGCGAATCGACATGGTCTGCCCCGTCTTGAGAGTCGTCTTCGATGATGATGATCAGGGTATCCTTCGCGTAGGGGCTGTTCGCCACAGATTGAACCAGTAAGCCGACTGCGTAGTCGTTATCAGCCTGCTGCAGTTCCGGAGTATTGACTCCGCCCAGCGCCGAACTGAAATTGCCGGTGTGATCGTGGCTGAGACCGCGGATCATTTCGAGCGACGGCAGATTGCCGTTGGCGACGAATTGCTGGAACTCACGGTTCCATTCGTTGAAGCGCCAGAAATCCGGGTAGCTCTGATCGTAGGCGCGGAAGTACGGATCATAGAATCCGTTCTGATAAAGCAGTTGATTGGCCGTCGCGGTCTGGATGACGCCGGCGGCGAAAGGATCCGTGATGGGGTTGGTGATGGTTCCGATGCTGCCTGGTGTGTTGGCCATCCAGCCATAGTTGCGAACCGTTCCGCCGGCGTTCAAGACGGCGTTGAAGATATATCCCTCCTGATAGCCCGTGGGGCCGTCGGTAGCGGCGTGGTCACCGTCACCAGCCATGATATTTGCCGTGCCGCCTTTCAGCGACGACGTGGAACTGGAATAGGGTGTGGTTGTGCCGGTTGGATCAAAAAAGAAGTCACGTGCGGCAACGCTATTCAGGTTGCTTGGAATATTTCGGTTCTGGCCCTCACCTTCATAAGAGAGCCCGCGGTTCACACGCGCATAGTTGATCTGTTGCGAGAGCGTCTCCGTATTGGTCACGCGGCCACGCATCGACCAGGACCAGCCATCCATTGATCCGTCGCCCGGATCCATGAAGTTGTCCAGAGTTACGAAGTTGCGCGCCATGCCATGGAAGCTGGGTGTGACGAGTTCGCCGAATAGAGCCAGCGAAGGATCGCCGTTGGAGCCATTGTTGAGATCGCCCAGAATCTGATCGAACGTACGGTTTTCTTTCACGACGTAGATGATGTGCTTGATTTTTGAGTGAAGGAAGTGCATCACTTCCTCATCGGATCGGGAGGGCTCGAGCAGATATCCGTTGTTGGCGGCTACCTGAGCGGTCAGAGCCCAGAGACTCTCTCCATCCGGAACTTGCGCGCTTACAATTGTTGCGTGTTCCAGCTGAAATTGATACTGGTTGTTTGCCCTCAGGATGGCGGACTCCGCTGCATTGCCGCCCGGGAAGGGGCCGCCCGGCGGCGTGATGTACTGGATGAAGGCAAAGTTGCCGTAGCCGTAACCGGGATTCGGACCTGTGTCGCACTTGCCGTTGATGACGTACATCCAGCTGCCATCGGGGCTGAACGTAACGTCGGTCGGATCGTATGCGGTCGGGATAAGTCCGATCGTGTTGAAAGCGAACGGCCCACTTAGCGGGATAACGGCGATCGAGTTCGAACCGGCGTTGACTGCGTAGAGCGTTTTCTTTGCGGGATGAATGGCTACCGCGGTTGGCGCCGCGCCAGTAGTGTTCGCGGGGAAACCCAGAAAAGCGGGGCCGCGTGTGTCGATCTTGTGGGTGATGCTGTTGGTCGCGGTGTTGATGACTGCAACCTGGTCCTGATTATCCTGCGTGACGTAGAGCGTAGAACCATCTGCGCTGAGCGTCATGCCGTTCGGATTGCCATCCAGTTGGATGCGGGTTACGAGTGATCCCGCGGTTGGGCTGGCCACGTTGACAGCGATAACCTCACGATCGCGATCGGCACCGACATAGGCGATCGAACCGTTCAACACGACGGCGTAGGGGAACGTGCCGCCTTTCGTGCCGTTGGGGGCCCCCGAAGTTGCGAAGGGCCGCAGGTCGTACTCGTAGCGCACGGTTCCGCTTGCGGTGTCAATTACGCTGATCGAATCGTTATAGTTGTTGGCCGCTACGAGCGTTTTTCCGTCGGCAGTGATGGCAAGTCCAGCCACGTTGGGCTCGACGCCGAGACCGAGGCCGGTCCGGTTGGCAGTGTTGGACACACAGCCACTTGGGGCATGGCCAAGGCTGATCTTGTTGCTTAACGAGAAGATGGAGCCGGTGCTGCTATAGGCGTACACCGCGTCGTCACAGCCACCCGAGGCATACAGCGTCTGACTGTTTGGAGCCCAGACCAGACCGACGTGCGCATTGAGCTGCTGGATGACCTGCTTCAGAACAGGGTTGGTCTTATTCGCTCCCGAAATGTCGTAGAGAAAAAGAAACTGTGTTGAAGCGGCTGTGTCAACGTTACCGGACGTGTCGTAAAGGGAGTTCATGCCGGCGGTTAAGATCGCCAAGGTCTTGCCATCGGGGCTCACCACCGCCTTTACCGCCTCACCCGCGACGAAGTTCGGGTAATTGGTGAGACCGGGATTCAATGGCTGCTGGACGGCGTTAGCCAAGGCTGTTGGTGTTATGTAGAGACCTGGCGGCGTCGGGGATTTTTGCGAGTTTGCAAGACCGGCAAAGACCAGAATGATCGAGCCGAGAACAATCGTCTTGCGCAGTTCGTCGAAACTGAACAGTCTCCTACTCTTCATATTCTTATTCTCCGAAGGAAGTCTGGTTGAACGCATTCACGACACACGGTTCAAGAAATGTGAAGAACTTCACCGGACGGCTACTGTGATTGACGATAGGAGTGCAATGTTGTGCGCCGATGACAATCATATGAAAACTTATTCACAGCCAACCGAGAGACTTGTGCCAGACAAACGAGGATTCGGTCAAGGCCAATGTAAGGGACAGCGAGACAGCGTATGTCTGAGTCGCGGTGCCGACCCCTCCCTGCACAATTTGTGATAAGCGCTCAATCACTCAATCGGCAATACGCTGAGGCGTCTCCCAGGTTCCGTACCAACCAGCAGTGGGCTCGGATCTAGAAACTCCAACTGCGACTCATCGCCGACTGTTGCTGCCCTGTTGTCGACGGCGCTTCCTCGATTTCCAAACCATCGGGTTCACTCAAAGGCTCGGTGTTCCCCTCAAAGCAATGCACGGTCTTCTGCACACGCAATCTGCCCATCCATCAGAGTGAAGCTTCTATGAAAATGGTTCCCATGTTCATCGGAGTGAATCACGATCGCGTGTGTAGGAAACGGCTTTGCCAGCGATTTGAACAAGGCCACAAGAGGGCCACAATGCACAATTCTGCGCCCCGGTTGGACGCGCTCGGAGCGGTGCAAGCCACAGCGCATCAAGTCAATCAAGTGCGAGCATGAAATTCAATCTGAAGCAGACGACGGCATCCAGAAGGACAAAGAGGGCCGCAACGTAGACGGCCGCCAGTTTGGATTACCAAGTATCCTTCAGCCCTCAGCGGAGCTGCGATTTGCGCAATCCATCGCCTTTAGCGCCAAGCCCCGGGCTACCGACGTAAATTCGTTGCCGCCCCGAATTCGCTTTTCGCCAAATCGTGCTTCAAAGATTTTCCTGACGGCTGGAACAAATGAAGACCCTCCCGTCAGGAACACCATATCTACATCTTTGGGCAGAACACCGGAAGAACTGAGGAGAGAATCGATGCATCCGGAGATCTGTCCAAGCTCCTCAGAAATCCATTCTTCGAAGGATGCTCGTTCCACCACCGCCCTCAGATCCACAAACCCGTCGGAAAAGTGGAATGTGGCCACTGGGCCATTCGACAAATCGCACTTCACCTTTTGCACGGCGCGGTGTAGGTGGAATCCGAGATCTTCCTTTATGAAGTGAATGAGTGCCCCGATTTTCTCTGGTTCAAGCGACTGCGCGTGAACGCCCCTTAGCATGTTCAGCACGTCTCTGCCTCTCAACAGGGACAGATGATGCCAGCGCTCTAGTCTTATGTAAACCCAATTTGGAACCGTTAGGATCTTGCCCAACGAACGCAACTGCGATCCGGCACCGAGAGACGGAGAAACGAGGTGCCTGATGATTTTTGCATCAAAGGAATCTCCCGCTATGCCGACTCCCGCGTTACCCACGATGTCGCCCGGGACTCTGCCTCTTCGACGGACAGTGGGTCCGACGTGAACCAATGAGAAGTCGCTCGTACCTCCGCCGAAGTCCCCAATGAGGATGAGCTCGTCATGGTCAAGCGTGGACTCGTAATAGTGAGCCGCTGCTACCGGCTCCATCTCGAACTGTACGGAGTCATAGCCAGCTAGTCCAAAGGCTGACCGCAGTCGCCCCTCCGCATAGCTGTCATCTTCCTTGTTCTCTGCTCCCACAAAATGAACCGGCCTTCCGACTACTGCTGACCCGGCTTTGATCCCGAACTGATGCTCCGCCTTTGCGCGCAGGTCCCTGAGAATCCTGGCGATTAGCTCCTCAAGCGTGTACCGTCGACCGAAAACCTCTGTGCCGTGAAGGGTACGACTACTCAGGAACGACTTGAGGGATTGAATCAGTCGACCCTTCGTCTCCGCGGAGAGATACTGGTCGATGCCCTCTGGGCCGGTCCACGATTTCAGAGTATTTACACCGCCTTCCTTCGCCTGCTGCAGATACAACAGCGACCGATAGGCATCAGTCAGGTTCCCCAAGTACGGAAACTTGGCAAGCTGAACCTCGTCTGAGCGGCCGGCAAAGGCGATTGAGCTGTTCGTTGTTCCAAAGTCGATGCCGATAGCGCCTTTGCCCGATTGGGAAGTTGGCGAATACATTTGGGGTCTCTTCAAATGGCTGCGGGGGACTGCATCAGAGTATTTTGGCGTCAAATAATCCTAGACGGATGGTCCTTACTTTCGGGGACGAGCACTTGCAGCCGATATAGCCGGAATGCTCTGGTCCGTCGTTGAGGAATATTTCAGGGAAGTCCCGTGCGCGTATAGTACCAAGCTTTTTCGGTTTGAAACCGGGCAGCCTCGAACGCCTCTACCGGTCATCCCATCGAGTCGCAGTGGCTTGACAATCGACTTGAGAGTGGGGTGGGTAAAGACAGAATGCCTCGTAGGTGGGATGATTGGGCATTATGCGGAGAGCCGTTTACGCTTGCGTTGGTGGCGTGTGTGATCCCTATATTTATACTCAGGCTTAATTCCGAGACCTCGATTGCGAACTCTCTAAAAACCATTGCCGCTGCTCTCGGAGTTCCTGGCGCTTTTGTCGGCTTTATCCCAGCGTTCGGTCGCGTCCACGACATCGATTTGTGGGTAACTGATATTGCCAATTTCGCCTTTTCCTTCGTGGTTGCGTGGTTGTTGCTTAACGCTTTTGGTCGCAGCAAGACCCTCGAAACCTGAACAGCTCGCTGATTGCCTCTGGATCGTTGGCGACAAATCGCCTCATCAACCGGAAGTCAAAACAGTTCTCCTCGCGCCCACTTGACAATCCCTCGCTGCCGAAGTCATGCCGCGCGTGCCTTCGCAGAGAACAGGCATGCCGCAACCTCACGGAGGACCTGCTCGTAGTCAGCGGCTATTGCCCGCTCCACATGAATACGAGCACCCTTTACGCCCGCTTCTTGCACCAACTTCTTGAACTCACTCTGAAGAAAGACTTCCAACTGCTTCGGTGTCAAGACCGCAATGGGAACCGTAGAAGACTGGCCGGTCTCGGTCTCGATCCTGACGCAGTAAGGGGATTCGGATTGTTGCGTTTCTGGAGTCATGCGACACCTCTGTTCTGGAGCGACGAAAGTGGCAGACAAACTCCTAGCATTTTAGCGCGTCCCGCCCCTCCTTGCGCGATTCGATGGGTCGGGGGTATCCGTCTCCCCAATCTCTTTCTTATTGTAAGGTGAGGTGGCGATGGGTGACGATGAACCTTCGAGTTTCGAGTGTGCGTTATTTTCGGCCGTTGCCGCAAATCAGTATTAGGCCGCATGACGAATTCATGCGAACCTTTTTCAATCATCCGAGGCAATGCCATCGAGGTATTGAAACAGTTACACATTGAAGTGGACTGCGTTGTGACCTCTCCTCCGTGCTACAACCAAAGAGACTACGGAGCCAGTTGCGGCGAATTAGGAAGGGGACCCTCGGTGGCTGAGTACATCACCGATCTTGTCGATGTATTCAAGGCCATTCCTCTTGCGCCTTGAGGCAGCGTTTGGGTCAACATCGGGGACAAGCGAGCGAAGAATGGGAGGCTTCTCAGCATCCCCGCACGGCTCCGCATCGCCATGTGTGATGCCGGATTTCACCTAATTGACGATGTAGTCTGGGCAAAAGAGTCTGTGCGAATCGACGAAACATCTATCGGTCAGGCGATGATTGGATGATTGAGCCTGCGGCCCGCAGGTTGAATGGTTGAATGGCAATGGTCATGAGCCCTTCTACGATTTGGTTGTCGATTCCCGTCAGGCGTGGTCGGACTCATGTGCGGTACGTCGGAGATGTTCGCTACCTGCCGGAAGAATCCAGAGCCAGTGGAAATTTCACACGTTCAATTTCCAATACCCACTCAACGTAGCCCTTTGGACTTTCTGCTCTCCTAACAGCAGGTTCAACGCCGTGGCAACTGTATCGGGGCGCGTTCGAAGTTGCTCTGCCAAATCTTGCTCGCTGACGATCACGTTCCCGGTCGGGTACTGTTTGTGAACGGAGTGCCCGTACGACGAAATTTTCTCAGCTAGCGACCGCAATTCCTTTTTTTTGTTCCGCTCGGCACGTTTGGCTCGTACCCCGTCGCTTTCGAAAACTCGCAGGCAAATTGCCGCGATCCCCAGAGCAAAAATGATTATCGCGACCCACCAGTGGAGCGGCATCGAGGAAAACACATTTGTGAGGAAATTCATGGGGTTGTTCGGCGGAACCGAATCGGATGCGAAAAGAATACCGTGCAATCTGCATGCCACGAAGGTTACGAAGGGGTCGTCTTAAGATGACCCCTTTCACAAAACCGAAGACCAAACGTTGGTACACTTGGCAAGCAACGATAACTGCCCATTGCAATCTGTCGTTGCCAGCGGCGGCCGGGCGTGCCATTGGATATCAGCAGAGTCGCTCCAGAATATCTCGACCGTGAGCCCTCTGATTACCCGACGGAGGCCGATGTTCTCTTCTGGAGAGAGCCAGTCGACAAAGAAAGAACAGGACGGTGAGGAAGAAGATGATGGACAACGAGATTTAACTGCTGTGGTTCCGAGGAGAGTCCGTGCCATCCCCCGTGCGAGCCTCAGTCGGTCAATTGGTCAATTGCATCCCAGCGAACGTGTCGTCCGGTCCCATAAAACCGTCAGCCGCCCAACCTGTGCCAACCAGAGCCGCTGATTTCGGAGCAATAAATCGGGCCAACAAATGTTGGGCCAAAGGGTAAGAATGCATTTGTAAAGGTCAAGCGGTTCGACGTGCAGGGCTTGGGTTCGCAATCGGAGCAGGTTTCGCGGAGATTGCGTTAATTTTTGCGAGTTTCACAAGCAGCTTCTCGATCTTGCGCTGCTCATTAGGCCGGCCAAGTCTGATGATCGTCATGACTGGATTATTTCATACTATCGGGACCGCCTGTGGCTCAAATTGAGGTAGAAATTTCTCCGGCAGCTTCCAAGCGAGCACGGTGAATATAGAGAAGCCGTTATGCAGTAAGCTCCTCCTGCCGTCCGGGGTGCAAGAACATCGAAGTGAAGGACGATTCTCGGGGCAGCACGAGCATATGCGCGGCGGCGAGGACAAGGGCAAACATCATCAGAACATCTCAGAATATTGTTACGCAGAGCCGGTTCCTGGCGCGGTGTCATTTTGCCAGCTCGGAAGCAACCCTCGGGGCAATCTCTAAGACCTCGGAAACCACTGCGTCGATATCCGTCTCCTTTGTGCGATGGTTCACGATACAGGCGCGAAGGCAGAACTTCCCTCTTAATTCCGCGTTCGAGAGATAGACCTTCCCGCGGGCGACGATCCGTTTGAGTAAAGCCAGATTGAAGCGATTTCGTACCTCTTCAGAAGTGTCCTCGTTGAGGATATGACGAAAACACACTGCGCTTAACTCCACCGGACCAAGAAGCTCAAGCGAAGCAGAGCGTTCGATTGCCTCCGCCAGGCGTTGAGCATGATCAAGATCCTGCTGGATCGCGGCACGGAAAGCCCGCAGCCCGTAGTATCGCAGCGAAAGCCAGAGCTTTAAAGCGCGAAAGCGGCGGGAAAGCTCGATAGACTCTTCGAAAAATGCGAAACCTTCCACTGGATCAGAACTGAGCTGTTTAGCATAGTTACCTGTGTATGTGAAGGCGTTACGAGCCGCCCCGACGTCGCGATAAAGCAGACACCCACAATCGAGCGGCTGATACAGCCACTTGTGCGGATCGAGAGAAAGTGAATCCGCCAGAGCCAGTCCGTCGAACTTTCCGGGCGCTGCAATCGCGGCGAGGGCTCCGTATGCGCCATCCACATGCAGCCACAAATCACGGGAGCGTGCAATTGCCGCAATTTCTCGCAGCGGATCGATGGACCCAGTATTTACGGTGCCCGCTGATGCGACCACTGCAATTGGGACCCGGCCTTTCGCCTCATCCTGGCGTATCGCTCGCTCCAGTTGTGACGGGACCATGCGGTAACCATCGTCACATGCGACGTAGCGGAGGTTTTCACGGCCGATTCCCAGCAAGGCCACAGCCTTGGGCACAGCCATGTGCACTTGCTCCGAGGCGTAGATGACGCCCACTGCCCGGTTGTAAAGACCGTGTTCATTGCCTGGCATCTTCGCCTCTCGCGCCATGGCCAATCCCATGAGGTTGGCGGCGGAGCCTCCGCTAGTCAGCGTCCCGACGAGGCCGCGGCAGCCGACCGCTTCTGACAGCCATCGAACGACGGTGCGCTCGATAGTTACTCCCGCAGGCGACGACCGCCAGGCCGTTATGTTCTGGTTGAGAATTGAGCCCAAGAGATCGCCCAGCGCCGCGATTGGGTCCCCTGAGCCTTGAACGTATCCGAAAAAGCGGCCATTCTGGCACCGAGAGTTGTGAATGACGTCAGTAAGAGCGGCAAAGGCCTGATCACCCATGCCGTCCTCGGGGAGCTCCAGGTTGAAAAGGCGCTCGCTCTCGGGACCGGTCACTCCAGGAAACGTGGAACGGCCTTCAAGACTGCGCAAATATTCAGAACAGAGTTCGACAACGGTGGTAGCCAGACGGCGAAAGTCCTCAGTAGGAAGTTCAAGCGTTTTCATGCCGTGCTGAATTTAACCACAAATCGCGAGTACAAAAGACGTGAGGCTTTATTTTTTATCTCTCGTGTCTCAGTGTTCCTGAGCCCGTTCGATCGCGATGGTTGATCGAGGAAAGAGTGCGCCGAAGACCGTGCGGCGCCGGTTTCATTTTGCGCACGGTCACTACCAATGTCGCACCAATGCCGCTAGAAGGCGAACTTGTACCCCATGCGAGGCACTGTTTGAAAATGGGCCGGACGCCCTGGATCCTGTTCCAACTTGTGTCGAAGGTTCATAACGTGATTGTCGATGCTACGGGTGTTCGTGTCGCCGCCTGCATAACCACAAACTTGTTTCACCAGCTCTGCGCGTGTGATGACGCGATCGGGGTTCTGAAGGAAAAATTGCAGAGTCTTGAACTCATGGGCCGTCAGCTCGACTGACGTACCGTTTCGGGTGACCTCGACCTTCTCGAAGTCGACCACAATGCCATCAAAAACAGCCTTACTCGCTCTGCTGAGGGGCTTGGAGTGACGCAGCGCCACGCGCAGCCGTGCCAGGAGCTCCCGCGGACTAAAAGGTTTAGTTACATAGTCGTCAGCGCCCATCTCCAATAGCGCCACTTTGTCATGAAGGTCACAGGAGGCGCTGAGAACAATGATGGGGATCGAAGGCGCCGCAGCTTTCATTTCTCGACAGAGAGTTCTTCCTGACAACTTAGGCAGGTTCAAATCTAGGATCGTCGCAGAAGGCGCGTCGGCGTGAAAGCTGTCGAGCCCTGCTCGCCCATCTGAGCAGGTGTCGACGGCGAGACCTTCTGCCTCAAACAGACGCTTTAGAACTCTCTGCACGGAAGGATCATCTTCGACTACGAGGATCCTGTTCGTTAGCTCTGACGATCGAGGCTGAGGACTTGTCTGTCCGTCAGGCGACTTGTGCCCGAAACTCATGTCGTTACGATGTGCGCAACTGCAGAATCCATGCCTTCTTTGCGAAGACCGATTGACGGCAGCCCTCTTGGATCGCCCGTGTTTCCGTTTAGCCAATCACCGACTGAATGAGACCTTCACATTCACTGCTTGGCCGCTTTGCCAGAGAATGTTGGGGCACCATGTCCTGGGGGTTGTCAGGCGATTGTTAAAAATTTGCAATTTTGATGCGCTGTGCAGGCGGTTAACGTGGCGATTTGGCTACCCGCCCCTTATACGTTGGTCGTGCTCGCTGCAGTGCTGATTGTCAGAGAGCTTCTTTTCAGACATGTCGGAAGCGTCGGCGACTCGATCGGAAGCCTGGCGGTAAAGAGCGACGCATGGCACCACACAGCTACGCGATCACCTCTGCCTTTGCATTCGTCAGCATCTCGATCACGGCGTGACCATTTCTTCCACACCGTGGAGGGCTTTGCTGGTTTCACCTACCTCCTGCCTCGACGATTGTGGCGCAAGCGAGAATGAACCAGAAGAATTCAACCATCCGTCACAATTGTTACGGTCTTGTCAATTACACTAATGCGATTCTCATATTTCCTCTCGGAGGTTGGATGCGTTGCTGGTCGTTGCTCTTTGCCGTAGTGCGGTACATGAAGTGCCGCGAGCGGTGGGCAACGGTCTTTAACGGATATAAGTGCGACGTTCCCCACCCGAGCCTCCGGCTATCGAATTTCCTGTGGCAGGTCGGTATCGCGAGATCCATCGTCGCGCTGCTGACAATTTTTCTGCTTGCATTGTCGCTCGCTAGCGCCCAAAACGGCGCCCCAGCGCCTCGACCGAACGATCAATTTAGCTTCATGCAGCTGCTGGCGGACAAAGGCTTGCATGACATCGAGAACGAAAGCTGGAACGCATACGGACAGTTCACTTATATCTCGAGCTCGAAGCCGTCGTTTTCCGCCCCGTATACCAACTTGAACGGCAGCATTAATTCGCTGCTTCCGACTGCCGAGAGGAGTTTCACGGGGACTGCGACTCTTTACCTGGGCGTGCGGCTCTGGAAGGGCGCAGAAGGTTATCTGGTGCCCGAACTCATTTCGGAGCAGCCGCTCTCTCAGCTGAAAGGATTGGGCGGAGCCATCCAGAATTTCGAGCTGCAAAAGGGAGGGTCGCCGACGCCCCAGATCTATCATTCCCGGATTTTCGTAAAGCAAACGGTCGGACTCGGCGGCACGAGCCTAGTAGAGGAGTCAGGTCCGCTGCAATTGGGAACCCATTACGCCAGCAGGAGACTCGTCTTTGTCGCCGGCAATTTCAGCATTTTAGATTTCTTCGACACCAACGCGTTTGACGTCGACCCCCGCCAGGGTTTTCTCAGTCTGGGATTCCTCACCTACGGTGCCTATGACTTTGCATCCGACGCACGCGGCTACTCATACGGAGCCGTCGGGGAATTCCTTTGGGATGACTGGGCGGTGCGCGTTGGTCGCATCACTCCCCCGAAAGACCCCAACCAACTCCCCGTGGATTTCAGACTCTTCAAATATTACGGGGATCAGATGGAAGTGGAGCACAAGCACAAAATACGCACGCAGGAAGGCATGGTTCGCGTACTGGCCTACCGCAACCGGGAGAATATGGGACGCTTCAGTGACGCCATAGCAGCATTCGAAGCAGATCCCAGGAGGAACGCAACCACCTGCACGGGATTCAACTACGGATCGCGTAACGCCGAAGCCCCGGATCTCTGCTGGGCGCGAAAACCGAACGTGAAGAAGGGCATCGGCGTGTTCGCAGAGCAGTACATTGGACACGATATTGGGGTGTTCGGACGCGCGATGTATGCGGATGGGCAGACCGAAGTGTACGCCTACACGTCAGACGATCGCTCGGCAAGCGTGGGAGTCCTGGCGAAAGGATCGTCTTGGTCGCGCCCGAAAGACGTCGCAGGCATTGGGGGCAACTTCGGATGGATTTCGAGTATCCACGCGAGATACCTCGGAATGGGTGGCGTGGATGGATTTGTTGGCGACGGCGCTATCACGGCTGCCGCGGAAAAGTCTCTTGATCTGTTCTACAGCGCCCACTTCCGCGGGGTGTATTGGCTGACGGGCGATTACCAGCACATCGCGAATCCCGGCTTCAACGCCGCCCGTGGCCCGGTCAACGTCTTTACGGTGAGAATCCATGGCGAGTTTTGAATCACATCGTAGCTGTGCTCACTCGTTGCTTGTTGGTTTTGTGCTCTTAGCCTTCTGGCCGACGCCCGCACATGCGCAGCGCCAGGCGGCAGGTTTCGCAGTCGAGCGGCTCTATCAGTCAGCTCCCGGCGCCGGGTGGTTCGTCATGGACGACCTCGACATCAGTGGCCGGCTCGGGGGTGCACTCTCACTCAACTCTGGCTACGCGCGAAACCCCCTGGTCATCACAGATCCAGGTGGCAAGCAGAAGTTCGCAATTGTGTCGGGAGAGGCATTCGTGGATTTCGGCGCCGCCATTACCCATGATCGCTTTCGTGGCTACCTTGACTTTCCCGTGCCCCTTTCGGTGAGCGGAACGAGCGGAACGCTTGCTCAGTATCGCTTCACTGCACCGTCAGTGAGCTTCGGGACCAATCCCGATACCGTGTCCGACCCCCGCATGGGTCTTGACATTCGCTTGCTTGGAAAACCAGGAAGCTCACTTCGTTTGGGCGCGGGCGCACAACTCATATTTCCCTCGGGAAACCGCGCCGACTACGTGACCGACGCCAGGTACCGCGCAATGTTTCGATTTCTTGCTGCTGGCGACGCCGGTGCCTTCAGATATGCGGGACAGTTCGGTGTCCACGTTCGTTCGCTCAATGACGCTCCCGTGCCCGGATCTCCAGACGGGAGCGAGTTTCTCTACGGTATCGGCGGAGGGCGCAGGTTCGCCGGGCCCAATGGTTGGGCTCTTGTTGTCGGGCCTGAGATCTTCGGGGAAACGGCTTTTCGCGCTTTTTTCAGCGGAAAGACGGGTACGGAAGGTCTTTTGACCGGGCGTTGCGAACGCGCCGGTACGGGACGAAATCTGCGAATAAAGCTGGGCGTCGGGCACGCGCTGGTGCAAGACTTCGGCGCGGCCCAATGGCGAATCGTTTTCGGCGTGGAGATGTTCGGCCGCAAGTAGATCGCATCCGCTCCCCGGGAGTGGGAGGATAATCCTTGGCATTGAATAGGGAGCGATCTCGGTGCAAAGTCACTCTATCTTCGCCTCATGTGAATCCGCCTCCGGCAAAGCCAATTCGATGCGCCAGACTGGTTGTCCTGGGACAGCGGTCCTTCGAATTCCACAAACGTAGGCGCCGCGCTTCACCAGCCAGACATGGATATCCGGAGGCTGCTTGCCTATCGGCCTATCAGCGGCGTAATGGCGTCTGCTGGACGCCTTCGCAATTTGGCTTCGCCTGTTCACCGTCAACTGAGGGCAAACAGAGGTTGCAGCTAAACGTTGCCAATCGACGAGAGCTCTTGCGAACGAGAAAAAGCCCCTCGCATGCGCGAGAGGCTTTCTCCGGGGGGAGGGACTTGCGGGCGAGGCGCCCGTATTCCCAAACAACTGTCGCCGACAATCTCAGGGGCTAAATCCCGATCGATTGCAGCAACGGCACGCGGTCTAAAGGCCGCGCTTTACAAAACTTACTTTGGCTGCTGCTGTTGATCGGCGGTGGTGGCAGGGGCTCCGGTATTGACGGAGAGCTGCTCCAGGTCGTTCTTCAGCAAGCTGATTTCTACGCGGCCGCCACTGACGCGCTTGCCCTTGGCGGTTTCATCTGTCGTGGGCGCGGGGGCGTTGCCCATGCCGACCAGATAGATGCGATAGACGGGAATCTCATGGTTGAGGACGAGGTAACGCACCACCGACTCGGCCATCTTCTGCGAGTTAGTGATTGCGGTCTGAGCTCTGCCCGACGAGAAGCCCTGAACTTCGATGATGTAGCCGCGCTGGCCCTTGACGCCTTCGGCCATGGTGTCGAGAGCATCCTTGGCGTTCTTGCTCAACATGGTCTGGCCGGGACGGAAGCGGATCTCGGTCTGGTTCGAGGCCTTGTACTGATCGATGTTGCCAACAACGTTTTCAACCGTCTGGACGCGGGTTGTGACCTGTTGGGCGCTCTGTTGGGCCGCGGTCGCCTTGTTGCCAGCATCAACGGCGTGCTGGTCGGCTTCGTTGGCCTTGTCGGAGGCGAGCTTAATGCCAGCCTGGGCACGGGAGTCGGTGTCTTTGATCGCCTTGCCGTTGGAGGAGGTCAGTTCATCGAGTTCGTTGACGCGGTCGCGAATTGGCTCGGTCTGGCGCTGCACATATTTCTTGCGCGCAAAAGGATTGACGCGTCCCCAGAAGCCTTCGCGGGAGGGCGCTGCCAGAGGCGCTTTGCCGCTTGCATTACTGTTGTCGGTCGAGGTCGACTGAGTCTGCTGGGTGGCGGCAGGCTGAGTCTGATCGGAGGTAGACGAGGTGGTCTGCGCTATGGCTGGGAACGCAAGAACGGCGGCCAAGGGCAGGGCGAAGAGTAGGCGGTTGTTCATAACGGAATTCCTCCAAGTTGGAGGGAGCATTTTGAGCTCCACTCCGGCACGCCGGTGCGTGCGTGAAATTCGATTGCGTCCCTGTAACGACGAAAAGAAGCCAGCGACTTCGCTGAGCCGGCCAGCGCGGACGCAACGCCTGCCTTGAACAGTGGCGCCCACTGCGGCGCCTACTGTTCCTATTACAGTTAGGATGCCAAATCGAGCCTTAAGGTTGAACGGCTAAACGCTTGATAACTATAGACATTGTAGCCTGGCGCTGGGGGGGAAGATAGGTTTGGGAACGCAGGCAGGGTAATTTTGGCAAACCTGATATAAAAACTGCGTGGAATCCACTTTGCGGGAGGGATGTTTGGCAGCTATCGGGGTAGGACGCGGGGGATGGACAGGGGTTTGGGGTGGAGTATGGCTGGGGGTGATTTTTTGTGGAGTGACGTGGGGCCAGGGGGCGGATATGGCTTCTTCGCGTATTCCAGCGGATCATCTACAACAGTATTCCGACTTGGCAGTGACCTGGCTGCAGCAGTATCTGCGGATTGATACGACGAATCCCCCGGGAAACGAGATGCGGACCGTGGCGTTCTATAAGAGGATTCTCGATCAGGAAAGGATTGAGAATCGCGTGTTCGAGTACACTCCGGGGCGCGGAGATCTTTGGGCGCGGATTCCGCATACGACTTCTGCCAGCGCAGCCAAGCGGCCAATCATCCTGCTCAACCATATGGATGTGGTGACCAGCGATCGAGCGCACTGGAAGGTGCCTCCGTTCAGCGGGGAAATTAAAGACGGCTACCTGTGGGGACGCGGCGCGCAGGACATGAAGGATGAAGGCCTGGCGCAACTTGTCACTATGGTGATGCTGAAACGCGAGAAGGTGGCGCTGGATCGCGACGTGATTTTTCTGGCCGTGGCCGATGAAGAGGCCGAGGGAAGCGGAACGGATTGGTTCATCGCACACCAGCGCGATCTGCTGGAGAACGCGGAGTTTCTGATCAATGAAGGTGGAGAGAATCTGCTGGAAAACGGCAAAGTGAAGTACGTGGGCGTCGATGTGGGCGAGAAAACTACGTACTGGTTGCGCGTGGTGGCGCACGGCAGACCGGGGCACGGGTCGCGGCCGAATCCGGATTCGGCGCCGAACCGGCTGGTGCGGGCGCTGGATCGGATCATTGCCTACCAGACGCCGCTGCGAGTGTTGCCGGTGGTGGAGGAATTTTTGCGCGACATGGCGCCGCAAGAGTCGGCAGACCGGGCGGCGGAGTTTCGTAATATCAAGAAGGCGATTGAGGACAAGAAATTTCAGGAAAGAGTGGAGAAGGACGAGTCGCTGAACTTTCTTCTGCGCGACACGATTTCGCTGACCATGATGGGAGGATCGGAGCAGACGAACGTGATTCCTCCGGAGGCTTGGGCGAATCTGGATGTGCGGATTCTGCCGGGCGGCGATCCGAAAGCCGTGCTGGAGGCGGTGCGGCGGGTGGTGAATGATCCGAACGTTACGGTCGAGCCGATGAATGATGAGTTTCGCGTGGCGAATTATTCGGGGACGGATAATGCACTGTTCGCAGCCATTCAGCAAACGGCGGCGAAATATTTTCCGGGAGCGCCGGTGGTGCCCCACATTACCAGCGGTTACACGGAGAATCAGCGCTACCGGCCGCTGGGGATTAATGCGTACGGATTCAATCCGTATACGGCGACGGAGGAAGAAGGGAACACAGAGCACGGGAACGATGAGCGGATCCGTGTGGAGGAAGTGCGGCGGGGGCCGCGGGTGCTGTTGGACGTGGTGGCGGCGGTGGCGGCGGGGCGGTAACTTAGCAGGTTCTCAGAAGTTAGGACTCCTGAAAAGTGTGACTAACGCCGCCTGACGGCTGGTTTCCAGGAGCTCGAAACGCTGGCCACTCATCGACCTATCGCTTAGCCTTAGCGCTGAAACGCCGCGCCACACCGAAGCGGCAGCAAGAAGACTTGAACTGCTGCAGTCCTCGAAGCGCCGGGTTTACTCGTTGCGGGAGGGTATTTCCCGTTGCCGGAAGCCGAGCTTGGCCCGGGCACACAGCCGGGATGGCAGTCCCCACATAAACCAGCCGCCTGACTCGGCTTAACCCGCGCCGCAGTGCTTTTCGTATTGTTCGAAGATGAAATTGTCGGTCATGCCGGCAATGTAGTCGCAGACTACTCGCGGGAGAGAGTCTTGCTTGGCTTTCTGCTGGTAGTTTTGCGGAAGAGTCTCGGGGTGGGTCATCCAGAAGGTGAACAGTTCGTTGACTACTTGTTCCGCGTCCTCTTTTTCTTCCGCCAGAGATGGACTGTAATAGAGATTTTCGTAGAGGAAGTCTCTGTTCTGCTTCCGCTCGGCTTCGATCGCCGGGCTGAAGGCGACGAGCCGTTCGGGATGTTTGCGAACGTCATCGAGGGTTTGGACTTGGGATTCATTCCGGCGGGCGCGCGTGTTGGTGATCAGATCGTCGACGAAAAGATTCAGCACCCGCTTCACGGCCTCGTTGAATTTCAGTTTGTCGGGCGCGTCGGGATAGATTTGCTCGACTTCACGATAAAAGCGCCCGAAGAGCGGAACGCCTTTGCGGATTTGTTCGAGCGAGAGAAGATGGGCTTCGTAGCCGTCGTCGAGGTCGGCGGTGTTATAGGCGATTTCGTCGGTCAGGTCGATGAGCTGGGCTTCGAGTGGCGGGCGCTGCTCTAACAGATATTCTGCGAGCTCGGGATGTTCTTTCGCACGGTAATCGTGCGAATGCTTGATGATGCCTTCGCGCACTTCGAAGGTTAGGTTCAGACCGCGGAAGGCAGCGTAGCGCTGTTCGAAATCTTCGACAATGCGGAGGGCGTGGAGGTTGTGGTCGAAACGTAAGCCGTGCTCGCGCATGGCGATGTCCAGTGCTTTTTCGCCGGCATGGCCGAAGGGTGGGTGGCCGATGTCGTGGACCAGAGCTAGCGCCTCGGCCAGGTCGACGTTGAGGCCTAGCGCCCCGGCGATGGTGCGCGAGACTTGGGAGACTTCCAGGGTGTGGGTGAGGCGGTTGCGGAAGTGGTCGGAGTAGCGGCGGGTGAAGACTTGCGTCTTGGCTTCCAGACGGCGGAAGGCGCGGGCGTGGATGACGCGGTCACGATCGCGCTGAAAGTCGTTGCGGTAAGGGTGAGGGGGTTCGGGGAAGCGGCGTCCGCGGGAGTGCTCGACGTGCACCGCATAGGCGGCCAGCATGTTTGGAGTCTAGCATTCTTGATTGTTGATGAATGATTTTTGATCGCGAACCGAAAATCGCGGCATCTTTCAAATCTGCCTTCAGGAGCGGCAGTGATTCAGCGCAACCTAAGGCTCATTTCGTTGCTGGCCTCGAAGCCGAGAGATTCGTAGAGATGGCGGCCGTGGTCGCTGGCATGGAGAGTCACGCGGGCGAAGCCTTCGCGCCGGCACCAGGCGATCATGGTCTCGAGGAGTTTGTGGGCGATGCCGCGGCGGCGGTATTCGGGATCGGTGTAGACGTTGAGGATGGTGGCGCGCCCGCATTGCAGGTCGTATGGGTGAGCCGGCCAGGAAGAGACCACTACCGCGCCTCCTGCGACCACGCGGTCACCGTCCGCGGCAAGCCAGCCGCGGAAAGAGCGGTCGGCGATGGCAGTCGTCAGATAGACAGAGGACAGTGACGCCATCCTGTCCAAGGCGGTGGGTTCGTGATCGCCCATGTCTTCATACATCCGGCGGCGCTGGCGCAGGATTTCGGGGATGTCAGTTGCCCTAGCTTCGCGGATGGTGAGGTTGACGAGGGGATTGCGGCCGGGCATGAAGGGAGTCTAGCAAAGGGGCCTTGGCCGGCAGGTGCAATCAGAGAGTTCGGCGTGGCGATGGAGTGATGGAGTAGCGAACCTCAGCGGCTAAAGCCGGCGCCCTGTTGGCACGGTTCGCGGCGCAGCTAGAAGCCGCGCTCTTACAAAACAAACTCCAACGTGGACTTTTTCCCACCTTTGAAGTCGCGCTTCCCGTTTCCGCTAAATTTTCCTCAGACGTTCGTTCTTCCGAGGGCAAACCTTAGCGCTTGTCGGATTCTTCCTTGGCCAGCTTTACCTTCGCGGCGTCGAGTTTTTGCTGGACCTTGGCGAAGGCTTCGCCGTCCTGTTCCGCGGGAACGGTTTTGCTCCATTCCTGGACGGCGCGGTCCCAGTGAGCGGCGGCTAGTTTCAGGCGGCCGGTTTTCTGGTAGAGGTCGCCGAGATGTTCCTGCACGGTGGGATCGCTTCCCATGTGGGCTTCGGCCTTGGTCAGATTTTCTTCCGCCAGATCGTATTTGCCCAGCTTGAAGTAGACCCAGCCGAGAGAGTCGAGATAGGCGCCGTTGTTGGGCTCGAACGTCAAAGCTTGTTTGATGAAGTTGAGCGACTCATCGAGCTTCACGCCGCGATCGGCATTCATGTAACCGAGATAGTTGAGCGTGGCTGCAGCCTGCGGATCGGTGGGTGTGGTCACGGCCAGAACTTTTTTGAATGCGGCTTCGGCCTGGTCAAACATCTTCTGGCGCTGATACAGATCGCCGCGAAGGAACTCGACATAGGCCTTGTCGTCAGACTTGGTGGATAGCTGCTCGGCTTTGGAGAGGGCTTCGAGGGCGTCGTTCCAGCGCTTGGTCCGGGTATAGATGATGCCCAGGCGGAGATAGACTTCGCGATCTTCGGGGCCGCCTTTCAGCATGGAGCGAATGTCGGCGACGGCCTTGTCGAATTCGCCGGTGTCGGCCAGTTGCGCGTCGAGCACCATGCGAAGGTCGCGATCGGCGGGCATCTTTTGCACCGCTTCTTTGGCGACGGCGGTGGCTTGGGGCCACTGCTTAGCCTCACGGTAGGTGTCGATAATCTCCTGATAGCCGCTGCGGGCGTTTTCATCGCCCAGAATCAACATTTTGCGGAAGGTGTCGACTGCGGCGCTGTAGTTTTGCTGTTCGCGATAGACCATGCCAAGACGCTCGATGAAAATGGCGCGATTGTTGCGGTCGGCCTGACTCGATCCGGTTTCGCTTTTTTCCGTTTTCTTCAGCAGACCCTGCAAGAGCTGAATCGCCTCGTCGTAGCGGCCCTGCGCCTGGTAAACCGCAGCCATGCTGTAGGGAACGTCCATGGTGTCGGGAACCAGAGTGTCGGCGCGTTTCAAATCCTCGAGGGCCAGATCGTACTTGGCCTGGCGACGATAGATTTCGGCCATGCGGACGTAGGTTTGCGCATCTTCAGGATTGGAGTCGGCGATCACTTTGTACTGTTCAAGTGCGGCTTCGAGTTGGCCATCATTCAAGTAATTTTCGGCCAGCCCGCGGATGGCGTCGAGGTTGTCGCGATCGAGAACGACGGCGTGCTTGTAAGCGTCAATGGCGGCCTTGAAATCCTTGCGCTGCTCATACGCTGCGCCGAGAGCGGCGTAGAGTTTGGCGGAGCGCGCGGAATCCGGGATGGAGGCCAGAACTTTTAACGCGTGGGCCGTGTCGCCTTCGTCGGTGTAGAGCATGGCGAGCGTGGTCACGGCTTCTTCCGAACTGGGATCGATTTTGATGGCGGTCTTGAGTTCGCCTTCCGCTTTTTGCATATCGTTGTTCAAGCGGTAGAGGCGGCCCAGCAGCAGATGATCGTCGACGCTCTCGGGATCGAGCTTGACAATTTGCTCGTACTGGTCGATGGCTAGCTTCAGGATGTTGTCGGAGCCGGAGCCGCCAGGCATATCGCCGAGAGAGCGAAGATAAATGCGGCCGAGCAGTTTGTGGGCTTCAAGATTCTTGGGATCGCGCTTGAGGATGTCTTGCGCTTCTTTGACGGCGTCGGCGATGCGGCCGGTCTTTACATAGAGTTCAGCCAGACCCGAGGTCAGGAATTCGGACGAGGGATCGGCTTCGATGGCGAGGCGGTATTCCTCGGTCGCCTTGGTGGCTAGGTCGCTGCGGCCGTAGGCTGTGACCATTTCCTCATACATGTGCGCCATGGTGTAGTGGTAATAGGACGCGGCATGATCGACCTTGCGCGGTGAAGCCTGGGGCGACGATTGCGGGGATTGCGGCGAGGATTGAGTCTGGGCGCCGGCGGGCTTCGATTCCGACGGAGAAGACTGGCTTTGGCGCACGGCGGCGGTTGCGGCCACCGGGACCATTAGCATAAGAACAAGGCGAAAAATTCGATTCATGCTCGACCTGACTGCGCTCGAAGCGCGTTTCCGAAACCTCAGCTTGTTTGGATGCAAAGCCGCCGGGGAAAAGGTGCTTTTATTCTAACCTGCGGAACGGCGGGATGGAAAAAACACTGGCGTGGACGGGGACGGTGGCGCAACCAGAAGGTCAGGGACTGCAGGAATTGCGGATTGACATCTGAGGCCTGGCAGGCTGCTCGGATGGATATCTTTACAATCGGCAATCAACAATTCGCAAATTACCAATTGATTAATGGCGGAAGTGGCGGACTCCGGTGAATAGCATGGCCAAGCCCAGACGGTCGGCGGCGGCGATTACTTCGGCATCGCGCTGCGAGCCGCCGGGTTGAATGATGGCGGTCGCGCCGGCCTTGGCGATTTCTTCGACGCCGTCGGGGAACGGAAAGAAGGCGTCGGAGGCGGCGACGGTGCCGGGAAGGGGGAGTTGGGCTTTCATGGCGCCGATTTTGGCAGCGTCCACGCGGCTCATCTGACCAGCCCCGACGCCCACGGTCTGGCCGTCACGCGCGTAGACGATGGCGTTGGATTTCACGTGCTTGCAAACTTTCCAGGCAAAGAGCAGGGCACGGGTTTCTTCCGGAGTGGGGGCGCGTTTGCTAACAACTTTAAGATCGACGTCTTCGAGCGGCCGGGCGTCGGTGTCCTGCACGAGGAGGCCGCCGGAAACATTTTTAAAGACCCACTTCTCGTTGGACGGGGTCACTTGTACAAGGCGGAGATTTTTCTTCGTCGCGAACTTTTTCTTTGCGGCTTCGTCGAAGCTGGGCGCGGCGATGACTTCGAGGAAGATTTTGTGCATTTCTTCGGCGGCTTCGGCGTCGATGGGGCGATTCACGCCGATCACGCCGCCGAAGGCGGAGACCGGATCGCATTCCAGGGCGCGCCGATAGGCTTCGACGAGAGTGTTGCCGGTGGCGACGCCGCAGGGGTTCGTGTGTTTGATGATGGCGCAGACAGGAGCATGGAAGCCCGGTTCGTCGAATTCCTGGGCGAGATCCCAGGCGGCTTCGAGGTCGACAATGTTGTTGTAGGAGAGTTCCTTGCCTTGCAGTTGAAGGGCGTTGGCAACGCCAGTATCCGAGCCGTCAGAGTACATCGCGGCCTTCTGGTGCGGATTTTCGCCGTAGCGCAGGTCGAGCTTTTTGTGAAACGTCAAACGCAGGGTAGTTGGAAACGCGGTTGCTTCCGGTTGCAGCTGAAACGAGTCGGTGGAGATGCGATCGAGGGTGGAGGCGATCGCGGAATCGTACGCGGCTGTGGTGGCGAAGGCTTTTTGCGCGAGGCGCCACTTCGTCTGTTGCGAGAGCGAGCCGGCGGAACGAGAGAGCTCATCGGCGATGGAGTCGTAGTCTGCCGGGGAAGTCACGACGGCGACGTCGTGAAAATTCTTGGCGGCGGAGCGGATCATCGACGGACCGCCGATGTCGATGTTCTCGATCAATTCCTCGAACGCAACCCCGGGATGGGCTGCGGTTTTCTCAAAGGCGTAGAGATTCACCACCACCAGGTCGATGGGAGCGATGCCGTGCTCGGCGACGGCGGCCACGTGCTTCGGGTCTTGGCGGCGATGCAGGATTCCGCCATGCACCTTGGGGTGCAGTGTTTTGACGCGGCCGTCCAGCATTTCGGGAAAGCCGGTGAGTTCGGAGATGTCTTTGACGTTCACTCCGGACTGGCGCAGAAGTTTGGCGGTGCCGCCGGTGGAGATGAGTTCGACGTCGAGTATGGCAAGCTTGCGGGCGAAATCTACGAGGCCGGTTTTGTCGGTGACGCTGAGAAGAGCGCGCTGAATGCGGGAACTACTGGGCGACATATTCGACCTCTGGTGTGAACGATAAGTGCGGAGCGATCGAAGATTTTATCAGCAATCAGGGGCTGGCAGTTTTGCTTGCCGCTCATTCATAAATCTCCAGACGCCCGGTGTAGTTGCGATCGTACGCCAACGATCAATCGGGTCTCGGATGCTGTGGTCATCGATATCTTTAATCTTTATCTTTGCAATATTTTGCGCGAGGATGGTGCGAAATTCGCGCCGCTGATCTGGCGTAAATGCGCGCTTCGGAACGACTGTGAAGCGTACAAGCGACGGATAGAAGAAGAAAGAGAAAAAGAGAAGAAATTGATTCCCATCCTTCAACCGCCCCAGTTGGCATGGTTGCCTGCCGATTGACGAATTGTCGAAACCGGGTGAATTCTACACAACCATCGTCGGTGGGCTTCTTACGTCTTGGCTTTGGCTTTGAGTTTGACCTGGCCGTTGGCGAGTTCGACGGAGTATTCGACGTCGGCGCACTGGTATTGCTTGCGGATTTCTTCCGTCTTCTTCTGAACGAAGACGGTAAAGGAATCGAAGTTGCCGGAGACGCTTTCGCCGGCTTTCTTCTTGGCCGCCACCAGAGTGTTGTACAGACGTTCGACTTGCTCGCGCTCCCCCTGGTCGACGCTGCGCAAGGTGAAGCGGGGGGACGAAACCGCGCCAGCGCCAGCGGCAGCCGCGGACGCATGACTCACGCCATACACCGGATGGTGCTGCTTGTGATCTTCTTCGGTGGTGCGAACTCCCTGAACCGAAAGCAAAGCATCCTGCGGACGGCGATAACCTTCTTCGCGGATGCGGGACTTCTTCCGCCATAAGTCGCTATAAACCGCATAGCGCTGGGCCATTTCGTTGTAGCGGTAGCGCTGGGGAAAGCTCATGCGCCCGCCGTCGGAAAATTTACGCAAAAGGCTTAAAACCTTCCACTCAACGTCGTTTGGAGGCCTCTTGGTGGGATTGCTGAAGTAGATCTCGTACTCGATTTTCAATCGGCGCAGTTGCGAGTCGAGAGTGTTCAGTTCCTCGTCGGTGGTCACACGTATCTCCATGCACAGTGTAGTGAGAACGTGAGGTCGGAGCGAGGTGCCAGTGGGTCACCCAGGGACATGGAACGAAAGTAAGCTGTCAGCCTTCAGCCCCATCGGAAGCTCCGTGAGATAGCCGGAGTGGCAGGCAGGCAGCACTACAATGAATCGGTTTGCTTTAGCGGAGAGCCAAGAGCCAACGGCGAACCGCTACTTTCCGGAATTCGACGCCATTTTTTTGACCATGGCAAGAACCAGTTTGCGGTCGCTGTCATTCAGACTGGTGGAGTAGCGGCGGATCTGGCTGAGGAAGCGGACTTCGTCGTCGGAAAGTTGCGGTAGTCCCTTGGAACCGTTGTTGTGGCCGGGTTCGGCGAAAAATTGCGACAGTGGAAGTTCCATGGCGCCGGCGATCTTGGAGAGCGTGTCGAGCGATGGAATGGTATGGCCGTTTTCGACGCGCGACAGGTAGCAGCGCAGCAGGCCGGTTCGTTTTTCGATATCGCCCTGGGACATGCCTTTCTGGAGCCGGTAGTTGCGGATGGTCTCGCCGATATTCATGGTAGGGAGCATGACAGGATGGGTCATAGTAACCAGATCAGTATCTTCTGGCAAGTGGGAAATTCGTGCCATGAGCCGGACATCAGTGCCATCAGAAAATACGCCTGCCATCCACCCGAAAACCTATTTCTTATACGATGTAAAAGCGATCATCCCGGCAAGCAGAATCCAGCGTCTGGCGCGTGGTTTGGGGCGGCTTGCGTTTTCCATCTTATTTTTTCACGGTCACCACCAGAAAGTCGGCGGTACGGCTCCAGGCATCGGCGGCGGCGCGGTAGCCGTCCTTGTTTTTGGGATTTTCGAAAGCGTGGCCGGCGGCATCGTAGATCTTCGATCTTTACCTCGACCTTTTTCCCCAATTGATCCATGGCAGCTCCGAACCTTTTTACGTCGTCAGGTGTGATGCGGCGATCCTGTGGGCCGAACAGGCACAGAGTGGAAGCATTGGCTTTTTTCAAAGTTTCCGCCTCCGTGGCCAGGTGGCCGTAGTTGATCACGAGCGCGGCGAGGTCCGGTTCCTGCCGGGCCAGGTCGAGAGCATAACCTCCGCCCATGCACCAGCCGATCGCGCCCAGCCGGTCCTTGCTTAGGCTGGGCTGCGACTTGAGAAACTCCACGGCGGCGTGAAGATCGCGTTTGGCGCGGTCTTCAGGGACACTTCGCACGATTTCATGCGCCATCTCGGGCGTGGTGGCCACCTTGCCGCGATCGTGATGAAGATCGATGGCGAGCGAGACATAGCCCTGGTCAGCCAACTTCGAGGCTTGCTGTTTCACCCAATCGTTGAGCCTCCCGGAATTCGTGAATGACTGCCAGCGCGGGGAATGGACCTTTGCCCCTCGGCGTAGAGATTGCCTTGCACTGTTTCGTCGCCGCTCTTGTAATAGACCGGCTGGCCGTCGGCGGCGAAGGCGGAAGTGGCGGCGAGTATCAAAGCTAGTGCGAGGATAAGGACCAGGACTCTTTTCTTAAGTTTGTTCCTTATTATCGAGCAGCGGATATTGCTGCCCAAGCGGCGGCGAAATTACAAATGAAGTTCCATGTACAGTGCGCCTGCGATTGGATTCGTGCGGTAAGCAGCGACTTGCTGGAAACCGATTTTGTGGTACATCGCAACCGCATCTTTCATCACCGGTTCCACGGTGTCGAGGCGCATGCGCTGGTAGCCGATCTGGCGACCCTCTGCGATGATCTGGTTCGCGAGTGCGCGGCCTAATCCTTTGCCGCGAAACTGCGGGCGCAGATACAGGCGCTTCATTTCGCAGATGCCCGGCTCAAGTTTGTGCAGGGCGACGCATCCAGCAAGTTGCCCTTCGTAGGTTGCCAGCAGAAGGCGCCCTTCGGGCGGAGCGTAGTCGCCGGGAAGAGCCGCGAGTTCCTGGTCAAAGTTTTGAAAGCAGAGGCTGAAGCCAAGGGATTGCGCGTATTCGAGGAAGAGTTCGCGGGCTTGGGCGATTTGCGACGCCGTTTCTGCTCGCGTAAGCGAAAGACCCTTGATCAGGCTTCGTGCTTGCTCAGCGCAGACTCCGGACCCAGGGGATTCGGAGGAGCTCCGAGAAATTGGATCTTTGGCCGTCATTTCTTGTGGGCTCCGGTGTCCTCTTGTGATTAAGGTTCTGACTACCCCATCAGCATGCCGCCGTTTACGCTCAGGACGTGGCCGGTGATATAGGAAGCTTCGTCTGAGGCGAGGAAGGCCACGGCACCGGCTACGTCTTCGGGAGATCCGACGCGGCCGAGCGGAATCTGTTTCACGGCTGTCTGTTTGAATTCTTCGCTCAGGCCCGCGGTCATGGCGGTTTCGATGAAGCCGGGGGCGATGGCGTTGCACGTAATGTTGCGGGAGCCGACTTCACGTGCGATGGCCATGGTGAGACCGATCAATCCGGCTTTGGAGGCGGCATAGTTCGCTTGTCCGGCCTGGCCCATCTGGCCGAAGACGCTGGTGATGTTGAGGATGCGTCCCCAGCGCTGTTTGAGCATGGAGCCGATGACCTGCTGGATGCAGAGAAAGGCGGAGGTGAGGTTGGTTTGCAGGACGGCGTCCCAGTCGGCGCGCTTCATGCGCATGACCAGCTGATCGCGGGTGATGCCAGCGTTGTTGACCAGGATGTCGATTTTGCCGAGCTGAGAGATGGCGGACTTAATGGCGGACCTGACGTGCTCTTCGTTGCCGACGTCGAGAGCGAATGCGGCCGCCTTGCCGCCGGCAGCGGTGATTTCGTTGACCAGTTCATTCAGCTTTTCCTGATTGCGCGCGGCTACGGCCACGGTTGCGCCGTCTTTGGCGAGGCGCAGGGCGCAGGTGCGTCCGATGCCTTGCGAGGCTCCGGTGACTAGCGCTACGCGTGTGGAAAGAGACATTTTCGGGTTCTCCCGGTTTCGTTGGGTGACGAAATGCGATGGAACGCAGAATTATACCTGCCGTAAGGGGGGGGCGCTGTCGAGCTTCGCTCGACCGACAGCCGGGGGCGGCTGTCCCCAGATGAGTTGCTCGACGGGACAGCCGAGAGCAGCTGTCTCTATGGGATCGGCACAAAACTGGCGTTAACGAATCACATTGCTAATCCACAAGGGCGACGGGTAACATTCACCCACTCATGCCTCAGACTCTTGCCAACAATGGGATCGTGATGCCCGAGCCTTCCAACAAGAATCTGTCAACCGCCGCGGCCAGTTCCGCTGGTTCGGGACATCGCTCGACGCAGAGGGCTTCGGCTGCGGAGCAGTCGATTCCCTTGGCCGCTGCCGACGCGCCCTCGACCGAAGTGTTCGCAGTATTTGGGGTTGAGCCCGAGATCCAAGCCTATGCCATGGCCAAATATTCCCGGTCGTCGCTTTCGATGAAGGAGTCGCTGCGGGAGATCAGCACGCAGAAGGCGGAGAAGTTTCTTAACACGTTTTATTTTCAGTATGGGCACCGCTCGATTGCGGACCTGGCGCATATTGCGCTGGCGGTCGAGAGGCTGTCGATTCTTGCCGCGATCGAGTTGGCGGATGAGCAGCGCTGGGATGGGCAGGAGCGGTCGACGCGATATCAGGATTTCAAGAAGAGCGGTTATTACACACCGGACTTCGCCGCGGATGACGACGCCCGCAAGCTCTATCGCGAGACGCTGGATTTCCTGTTCGCCGAATATGAAGCGCTTTCGGCGCACATGACGGGGCATCTGATCAGCATCACGCCGAAGCCTGGCGAGATGAAACAGGAAGCGTACGAGCGCACGCTCAAGGCGCGGGCATTTGACATTACGCGCTATCTGCTGCCGCTGGCGACCAATACTTCGCTGGGCGAGATTGTGAATGCGCGCACGCTGGAGGCCCAGGTGGCGCATCTGCTGTCGCATACCCATAAGGAAGTGCGCGGGCTGGGCGAGTCGCTGAAGAAGGCCGCGACCGGTGCAGCGTATAACGTCAACGCAGATTCTTTGCGCGATCTGGTGGACGCGATTCGAGCGGCCGACCCTGAACTAGGCGCGCGGGCCGAACAGGAATTGCTCAAAGAAGTACGAGTGGCGCCCACGCTGGTGAAGTATGCGGACCCCAGCCCGTATGAGATGGAGACGCGCCGGGAGTTGCGACAGGCGGCGCGCGAGTTGATGGCAGGCGAGCCCCTGGCGCCGTCCAAGGCGATTGTGGACTTGCTCGATGAAGAGCCCCTCGAAGTGGAGATTGCGACTACGCTCCTCTATGAACATTGCCACCATTCTTATCGCCAGATTCGGCAGGCCGTGCAGGTGGCGGGGGAACGACGGCGGCGGGAGATCATCGACCTGGGGCTGAGGCATCGCGGCCGGCACGATGAGATGCTGCGCGGATTCCGCGCGGGGCAGCAGTTCCGCTTCGACATCCTCATGGATACGGGCGGCTTTCGCGACATGCACCGGCATCGGCGGTGCATCCAGGTGATGCAGGGATTTACCACGCAGCATGGTTACGAAATGCTGCTCGATGTGGAAGATGCAGGCGTGCGGGGACGTTTTGATGGGGCGATGCGGCGTGTGCAGACCGCGGTAGAGAAGTTGGCTGCGCGCCAGACTTCTGAGGCGGAAGAGAATTCGCAGTACGCCATTCCGCTGGCGTTTCGCAAGCGGGCGCTCTTCAAGATGGATTTTGCCGAGGCGGTTTATATTTCCGAGCTGCGGACCACGCCGGCGGGGCATGTTTCTTATCGCAATGTGGCTTACGCGATGTATGAGGCGGTGGCGCGGAAGTATCCTGCCCTGGCCAAGTATTTCAGGGTGCACGACGTGACGGCGCCGGTGGATTTGCTGCAGAGATAATCCCCGATAATCCCCTGCGGCACTTTCCGTTCCCTTGTCGCCGCCATAAGATTGACTCCAGGCTCAGAGCGACCAATGATCGCTGCGACGATCGAATCTCGCGGGACTGCGGCAGAAAAGTCCCATGGCAACCGTTCCCCATCCTCCCGAGGGCGAATTTTTCCGCGTTGTTTTTGAAAGAGAAAAAGAGAAAATGATGGTCGATCTCTGGCCTAGGTGCCTGAGCTTGCAGGCGTCACGTCCTAGGGGGACCAGCGAACAGGATGCTGAAGTGAATGTGGACCGCCCTGGCTCTTCGCGTCATTGCCGACCGGACCGAGCAAATCGGAAAGGCCCCGCTGGAGCCTCCCTGCACCATGTGGTCCCTTCGCCGCGGCCGTCGAGGCCCGAGGGGATGGCTGCCTATCGCCGCTCCAACCAAAAGTATCGGGAGTTGCACAAGCGGCTGGCCAAGTGACGGCCGAGCGCAGGCACCTGACGGTGGCCGAAGGGCTGTCGATCCACCATCATCAGATGGCGGTGTAGCCCGCGCGGAAACAGCAGGTCCCTCCACCGGACTTAATATTGCCTTATATTGCCTTCGGGAATGAGATGCTCCGGTCGGATGACAACCCACAAAACGGTACACCTGTGCCACACTGCGGAACGATATCCACCGTTATTTATTTAATTCGCCTTTTATTCGCTGCAATGTGTATGTATAATCCGGCCAGATTCATTTCATGAGGCATTTCTATAAGGAGCCACTCCCATGGCGGACGAACGGGGTAAGGCGATTGAACTGGCGGTCTCACAGATTGAAAAGCAGTTTGGCAAGGGCTCGATCATGCGGTTGGGGTCGAAGGAAGCGATCGTGCCCATCGCGGTGATTCCGACCGGGTCGATTTCCTTTGACGCAGCCTTGGGCGTGGGCGGATTTCCCCGCGGGCGCGTGGTGGAAGTGTTTGGGCCCGAGTCATCGGGCAAAACCACGATCACTTTGCAGGTGATTGCCGAGGCTCAGAAAGCCGGTGGCATGGCCGCGTTTGTGGATGCCGAGCATGCGCTCGATCCCGGTTACGCCAAGAAGTTGGGCGTCGACGTGGATAACCTGCTGGTCTCGCAGCCGGACTATGGTGAACAGGCGTTGGAGATCACGGAGGCGCTGGTGCGCTCGAACGCGATTGACGTGCTGGTGGTGGATTCGGTCGCCGCTCTGGTGCCTAAGGCCGAACTGGATGGCGAAATGGGCGACAGCCACATGGGGCTGCAGGCGCGGTTGATGTCGCAGGCTCTGCGCAAGCTGACGGGAACGGTTTCGAAGTCGAGAACATGTTTGATTTTTATTAACCAGATTCGCGAGAAGATTGGCGTGATGTTTGGCAATCCGGAAACGACGACCGGCGGACGCGCGCTGAAGTTTTATTCTTCAGTACGGGTCGATATCCGACGCATTGCCGCGATTAAAGACGGTGACGTGGTGACCGGGTCGCGGACCAAAGTGAAGGTCGTGAAGAACAAAGTAGCCGCCCCGTTTCGCGAAGCAGAGTTCGACATTCTCTACGGAGAAGGCATTTCGCGAGAAGGCGACCTGCTCGACATTGCCGTGAATAACAATATTCTGGAAAAGTCCGGGTCATGGTTCAGCTATAAGGGCGAGCGCATTGGCCAGGGACGCGAGAATGCGCGCCAGTTCTTGAAAGACAAT
>Ga0210406_10000283_pt1 | contig 73843 bp, 69 predicted proteins | sample IncBWC30MmetaG_FD_155454 | JGI IMG/M metagenome (GOLD analysis project Ga0210406, IMG submission 155454) | Forest soil microbial communities from Barre Woods Harvard Forest LTER site, Petersham, Massachusetts, United States - Inc-BW-C-30-M | ecosystem: Environmental > Terrestrial > Soil >...
GCACTCGACCCGGAGATGATCAAGGAGGTGCTCGATGTCATGGTCGAGCTCGCCCGCGAGGGAATGACAATGGTGTGCGTGACGCATGAGATGGGCTTCGCGCGCACTGTCGCCGACATGATGGTGTTCATGGACCGCGGCGAAATCGTCGAGCGCGGACCGCCGCAGGAGTTCTTCGCCAACCCCACGAGCGACCGCACCAAACTGTTCCTAAGCCAGATCCTCGCCCATTAAGTGGGGGGCTAGGGAGCGCTTTGGCCGATCGGCCCTCCACACGCGAACTCGTCGCGGCCGGTTCGATGTCCTCACGTGGCGCCGTGCTGGCGGCGGCGATGATGGCGATCGTCCTGACCGCAACGGAGGGCTCGATCGTCGCCACCGCGATGCCGACGATCGTCGCCGATCTCGGGGGGTTTGATCTCTTCAGTTGGGCGTTCGCGGTCTTTCTGCTGACCCAGGCGGTCTCGATTCCGATCTATGGCCGGCTGGCCGATCAATATGGCCGCAAGCCGGTGTTCTTCGTCGGCGCCAGCCTGTTTCTGGTGGCCTCCCTATTGTGCGGCTTAGCCTGGGGGATGGGCTCGCTGATTTTCTTTCGCGCCCTGCAGGGGGCCGGCGCCGGCGCCATCCAGCCGATCGCCACCACGATTGTCGGCGATATCTATACCCCGGCCGAACGAGCGCGTGTCCAAGGCTATTTGTCGGGAGTCTTTGGCGCGGCGGCGGTTTGCGGACCGCCGCTCGGCGCTCTTCTCGTCGAGCATGCGAGCTGGTCCTTTGTCTTCTGGATCAACCTCCCGATCGGCGCGGTGAGCTTTGCCATGCTGGCACTCTTTTTGCCAGAGCGCCGTGAGGTGCAGGAGCATCGCATAGACTTCGCGGGCTCTTGCACGAGCGCCGTGAGGTGCAGGAGCATCGCATAGACTTCGCGGGCTCGGCATTGCTGAGCTTGGGTGCAGGGGCGTTGATGCTGGTGATGATGCAGGCCCACAGCCTGAGTCTAGGAGCAATCTCAGCTCTGACGGCCGGCGGCGCCCTTGCGCTGATCCTGCTGGCTCGTCTTGAGCAGCGTGCGCCGGAGCCGATGTTCCCGGCCGCTCTGTGGCGAACCCGGGTGATCGCCTTAGGCAATCTTGGAGGCTTCACCAACGGCGCGGTGGTCATGGCCGTCAGCGGCTATCTGCCGACTTACGTCCAGGGGGCGATGGGAGAAAGCGTATTGTCGGGCGGGATGGCGCTCGCCGCCAGCTCGATAAGCTGGGCTCTCGCGAGCGTTGCCGCCGGCCGGCTAATCGTCCGCACCTCCTACCGTCTTGCGGCGGTGATCGGCGGCTTGTCGCTGATCGCCGGCAGCGTGATGCTGGCGGCACTCGAACCCTCGCGCGGGCTCGCCTGGGCCACCACCGGATCGTTCGTGATCGGGATTGGAATGGGGTTCTGCAACACCGCCTTCGTCGTATCGATCCAGGCCAGCGTGGACTGGAACCAGCGCGGAGTGGCGACCTCGTCATTCATGTTTATGCGCATCGTCGGCCAGTCCGTCGGAGCGGTCGTGTTCGGCGCAGTCCTCAATTTCGACCTTTACCGGCGAGCCCCGGAAGCCGCCGATCTGGTGAACCGGTTGCTGAACCCCGGGTTACGCCGCGGCCTCGGGTCGGCCGAGCTCGCATATTTGAGCGATGCGATTGCGTCCTCGCTCCACCTCGTTTTTGTATTGGCTTGTGTTGCTGCGGTAGTGACCCTCGTTCTGGCCTGGGCATTGCCGGCGGCGCTCAGCCCGACGCGGTCTTTGTCCGGCCGCAAGGTCGAAGGCTAGGAGGAGGAAACCAGCGGCCCGGGCTCCGGCTCAGCGCAGTCGGGCCGCCACCGCCGGCAGACTGGCGATGTCGATGCCGTGGCGAGCGGCCTCGGCAATCAGCGCGAGCGGGTCGGCACGCTCGCGCATGCGGCTCAGCGCCCACAGGAGAGCCGAGCGCGTTCCGCTGCGGCAATGCGCAACCACCGGCGCCTGCCCATTGTGCAAGGCCGCAGCAAACGCATCCACATCGGCGCGCGACAGTGTCGCGGCGGTGATTGGGATGTGGAGATAAACGAGGCCGTGCAGCTCCGCGATCCGCCGCGCCTCGGCTGCCGGGAGCTGTCCCGGATCTTCACCGTCGGGGCGGTTGTTGATAATCGTGCGCACGCCCGCCTGTTGTAGCGCTTCGAGGTCCGACCGGTCGAGTCGGCCCGCGACGCTGAACCCGGGTCCGAGCGGGAAAAGCTGAGGTGCCATGCCGCTCCTTCACGCTTGATTGCCGGGGAGATTTGCAGGCCGCGGCGCCCGTGTCACGCAAAAGATCAGGCGGCGAATTGCGGCGGGCGCTGCACCAGGTCGCTGGCACGGATCCAGAATCGCTCGAGCCGGCGCAGGGTGGCGCCGACAGTCTGGAGGTCTTCCATGTTGAGCGTGGCCTGCGAAAGCAACTCCTGGTGGCGCTGATGCATCACGCTCACGCGGTCCCGCAGCTTCACCCCCTTTTCGGTGAGACGCACGCGGATCGACCGGCGATCGTGCAGCGAGCGCTCCTGCGTGAGATAGCCGTTCTCGACCATCTTCTTGACATTGTAGGAAACGTTCGAGCCGAGATAGCAGCCGCGCAACGTCAGCTCGCCGACCGTCATTTCGGCGTCACCGATGTTGTACAGCATCATCCCCTGGACATTGTTGATGTCGTGAATCCCGAGCCCCTCTAGCTCGAGCTTCACCACCTCCAGAAAATTGCGGTGAAGGCGCTCGATTAGCGAAATCACCTCAAGATACGCGTTGGTCATCCGAACCTCGTTTCGCGGCGGTCAAGCGCAGATTAGCGCCGGTTGGTAAATTTATCCTTTCAAATTTTAACCTCGGGCTTGCGAATGAAGCGATAAATTGCTGAGAAATCGCGTCCGCCTGCGCCCTCGTCGACAAACAGCTGGTAAAGGTTGGCCGCCGCTGCTCCGAGCGGGGTCGGCGCGGCACTCGCCCCGGCCGCCTGCTGAGCCAATCGAAGATCCTTCAGCATCATCGCCGCAGTGAAGCCGGGCGCGTAGTCACGATTGGCCGGCGAGGCCGGGACCGGCCCGGGAACCGGGCAATAGCTCGTCAACGCCCAGCATTGGCCGGAAGATTTGGCACTGATGTCGAACAATGTCTGCGCCTCAAGCCCGAGCCGCTCGGCAAGCGAGAAGGCCTCGCACACCGCGATCATCGAGACGCCGAGCATCATATTGTTGCAGATCTTTGCTGCCTGGCCGTTACCCGCCGGCCCGGCATAGACAATCGTCCGCCCCATCGCAGCCAGAATGGGCCGAGCGCGGGAAAAAACTGCGTCCTGGCCGCCGACCATGAAGGTGAGGGTCGCCGCCTCGGCGCCGCCTACGCCACCCGAGACCGGCGCGTCGAGCATCTCGAACCCGGCTTCTGCCGCAGCCGCAGCGACCACGCGCGCGGTCTCGACGTCGATCGTCGAGCAGTCGATCAGCAATGCATCCTTGCGGGCATGGGCGAGCAGCCCATCCTTGCCGAGGTAGACCGAGCGGACCTGCGGTCCGGCGGGCAGCATCGTGATGACGATCTCACTTCCGGCAGCCGCGGCGGCGGCGGATGCCGCAGCCGTTCCCCCCTTCGCGGCAAGGCTCTCGACCGCTGTCGCCATGAGGTCGAAGCCAGTTACCCGATGTCCGGCCTTGAGGAGATTGGCCGCCATCGGCGCTCCCATATTGCCGAGCCCGATAAACCCGATCGTTGCCATCTATTGGTTCCCTCCGGAATCGGCCGCTTCAGGCGAAGCGGAGCTCGCGATCGCCGATCGGCGCGAAATACGCGTCGACCATATCCTCGGTCACTTCGGCGAGCGTTGCCGGCTGCCAGCGCGGCTGCTGATCCTTATCGATTAGCGTCGCTCGCACCCCTTCATAGAAATCATGTGCCGCCATCACATGCTGGGTCAGCCGGTATTCGAGGGCAAGCGCCGCGTCGAGATCGTAGGCTCTCCCGATCGTGAGCTGGCGCCACGTGATCTTCAAGCTGGTTGGCGACTTGGTCAGCAGGCCCGCGCGGGTTTCCGCGGCCCAACCGGCGTGCACGCCGCCCGCTGCCGCTTCAGCGACGAGCACGTCGAGGATTTCCTCGACGGTGCCGCCCGAAAAGCACCGGTCTATCGCCAGCTGCAATGCCGCGAGCGGCGCCGGATCGGGATTCGGCGCAAAGCGCGCGAGCAGCCCATCGACCTGGCGTCGTTCCCTCCCCGCTACCCAGATGGTTCCGTCGAGCGCGGCAACCAGCTCGGCGATCCGCTCGTGCGGCACGATGTGGGTGGCAAAGCCGCAGTAGAGCGTGTCCGCCGCGTGCAGCCGGGCGCCGGTCAGACCGAGATAGCGGCCGATTTGGCCAGGGCAGCGATTGAGGAAATGCGTCGCCCCGACATCGGGGAACAGACCAATACCGGTCTCCGGCATCGCAAAAAGTGTGCGCTCGGTGGCGATGCGGTAGCCGCCGTTGACCGATATTCCCGCGCCGCCGCCCATCGTGATCCCGTCGATGATCGCGATGTAGGGTTTGGGAAAGCGGTGAATGAAGCGGATCAGCTCGTATTCTTCACGGAAGAAGACGGCGGGCAGCTCAGCATCGTCGCCGATTCCGAGCCCAGCCTCGTAGACCGCGCGCACGTCGCCGCCGGCGCAGAATGCGCGGTCGCCGGCGCCGCGAACGGCGACGGCATGAACCGACGGGTCCGCAGCCCACGCCCGCAGCGCCGGATCGATACGCCGGTAGTTGTCGAGGGTCAGCGCGTTGAGCGCCCGTGGTCGGTTGATAGTCAGCGTAGCAAGGCCGCCCTCTTGGCCGACCAGGATCTCGTCGTCGCCGCTCGTCAAATCACGCACCGAGCAGGCGCCGGGCAATGATCACCCGCATGATCTCGTTGGTGCCTTCGAGGATCTGGTGCACGCGCACGTCGCGCAGATAGCGCTCGATCGGGAAATCCTTGAGGTAGCCGTAGCCGCCGAAGAGCTGCAACGCCTCGTTGCAGATATGAAACCCGACATCGGTTGCCAAGCGTTTGGCCATCGCGCAATGCATGGTAACCTCCGGGTCACCGCGATCGAGGCTCGCAGCACCCCACCATACCATCAGCCGCGCCGCCTCGAGCTCGCTCGCCATGTCGGCGAGCCTGAACTGCAGTGCCTGGAAATCGGCGAGCGGCCGGCCGAATTGGTGGCGTTCGAGCAGGTGGTCGCGCGCCGCCTCGAAGCAAGCGCGCGCCCCGCCAAGGGAGCAGGCCGATATGTTGAGACGGCCGCCGTCGAGTCCCATCATCGCGATCTTGAAGCCGTCGCCCTCCTCGCCCAGGCGATTGGCGACAGGCACGCGGCAATCCTCGAAGATGACCATCGCCGTCGGCTGGGTGTTCCAGCCGAGCTTTTTCTCCTTTTTTCCGAAAGACAGGCCGGGCGCGTCCTTCTCGACGACGAGGCAGGAAATCCCCTTTGGCCCGGCCCCGCCGGTCCGCACCATGGTCACATAGACGTCACTGACCCCGGCGCCGGAGATGAACGCCTTGGTGCCGTTGAGCACGTAATGATCGCCGTCGCGTATCGCGCGGGTGGCCAGCGCCGCAGCATCCGAGCCGCTGCCAGGCTCGGTCAAGCAGTAGCTGGCGAAGTGCTGCATGGTCATCAGCTTCGGCAGAAACCGTGCGCGCTGCTCGCGCACGCCAAAGCGGTCGATCATCCACGCCGCCATGTTGTGGATCGAGAGATAGGCAGCCGTCGAGACGCAGGCTGCAGCGAGCTCTTCGAAGATGATCGCGGCGTCGACCCGACCGAGCCCGCTGCCGCCGAACTCGTCTCCGACATAGATCCCGGCGAACCCCAGCTCCGCCGCCCGACGCAATGCCTCGACCGGGAACTCCAGGCGTTCGTCCCAGCCCGGGGCGTGAGGCAGCCACTCTTCGCGGGCAAACGCCCGTGCCGTCTCGGCAAAGGCCCGCTGCTCATCGGACAGCTCGAAATCCATGTGACAATAAATGGGATTGAGGAGAGCCGGTACAGCGGCGGCGGGAGCGGACTTTACTAGCTACGCGGTCACCGAGAAAACCATCCATGAGGGTGCGCGCCTGATCGATTGCGTCAAGCCGCCAACGACGCGATGCGCTAGCGGATGACTGTTCGGAAAACGCCATACTGCAGCGCGAACACAACCAGCTTGGCACCGACCCCGGTCGCGCACCGACCCCGGTCGCCCGAGAGCGCGTAGACCACTAAAAACAAGATCGCCGACAGAAAGTCGCCGAGCAATTGGCGGAGCGCGTGTTTCACCGCTGTTGAGCGCGGATGCCCCCGGCTCCTCCCTCAGAGCAGGGAGAAAACTCGGTTTGGAGCCGGAAATTGCCGGCAAAATCAGCCATAACGTCTGGTATATCAGATAGTTGACCACCCGACTCATCCGTCGGACAGCAGGGAGGACGTCGCCGGTCCTGAGGGAGGGAGCAGGGAGACTTTGGGTCGACATTTTGCACCACTTGCTGATGGCATGGTAAATGCTAATAGCACACTTTAACACTTTATTATTTTGATAAAATAGCACAATCTGGGTAAAAATTCAAGCTCTTTGTGCCGCTGGGTTGGGCGGTTGACGAACTGGCAGCTGTCGACCACATCCGCCCGAAATCGGTGCACGCTCGGCGACCGGGAGGCCCTGCAGATAGCGGCACAGGCAGTCGAAGCCGATCTCGACGATGGCAACGGCGTATCCAAATCGATATGTTGTAAATAATCTCATATATCTCCGAATTATGCAAGAAAAATCCTAATATCGCAACGATATTTCGCCGGTTGCCGGATCGACGAAGACACAGGGCGCCCCACGCCACAAAAAATCGAGGCCGGCCGCTCATTGCGCCGGTTGCCCCGATCGCAACCGCAGATTAGGGTGGCCTCGTAGCCGGCTACCGGCCCGGGGGTTTCGGTTTGCACGCGGAAGACGTCATCCTCGAAACTCGCGGTCTGACCAAGGAGTTCCGCGGTTTCACCGCGGTGCAGGGGGTGGATCTCGCGATCCGCCGCGGCACGATCCATGCGCTGATCGGGCCGAACGGCGCGGGCAAGACGACCGTCTTCAACCTCCTGACGAAGTTTCTCGATCCCAGCGCCGGGCAGATCATCTACAACAGTCGCGATATCACCGCGCTCAGACCCGCCGAGATCGCCCGTCGGGGCATGGTGCGGTCGTTTCAAATTTCGGCGGTCTTCCCGCATTTGAGCGTGCGCGAGAATGTCCGGATTGCCTTGCAGCACAAGCTAGCCAACTCGTTTCACTTCTGGCGCTCGGGGCGCGCTCTCGACAACCTCGCCGCCCCCGCCGATGCGCTGCTCGACGCGGTCGGGCTGTCGGGCTTTGGCGACGAGCTGGCGAGCGAGCTTGCTTACGGGCGCAAGCGGGCGCTGGAAATCGCCACGACCCTGGCGCTCGATCCCGAAATGCTGCTGCTCGACGAACCGATGGCTGGTCTGGGCCAGGAGGAGATCGGCCGCATCTCGGCGTTGATCCGCAAAGTCTCGGCCGACCGCACTGTTCTGATGGTCGAGCACAATCTGTCGGTAGTGGCCGACCTCTCCGACACGATCACGGTGCTGACCCGCGGCCGCATCCTGACGGAAGGCGACTACGCCACGGTGTCGAAGGACCCGGAGGTCGTGGAAGCGTATCTCGGGACTGGTCATGCCTGAGGCGGAGCTGTCGGGCCGCGAGCTGCTGCGGGTCGACGAGCTGCAAGCGTGGTACGGCGAGTCGCACATCCTGCACGGGATAAGCTTTGCCGTCAGCGAAGGCGAGGTCGTGACCCTGCTCGGCCGCAACGGCGCCGGCAAGACCACGACCTTACGTGCGCTGATGGGGATCGTGCCGCAACGCCAGGGCTCAGTAGTGTTTCGCGGCAGCGAGATCGCGGGACTCGCCTCGAACCGGATCGCCCGACTCGGTATCGCCTATTGCCCGGAGGAACGGGGCATTTTTGCCAGCCTCGATGTCGAGGAGAACCTGCTGCTGCCGCCTGTCGTGCTCCCGGGCGGCATGAGCGTCGGCGAGATCTATGCGATCTTCCCCAACCTGTTGGAGCGCAAGCGCAGCCAGGGGACCAAGCTCTCCGGCGGCGAGCAGCAGATGCTGGCGATCGGCCGGATCCTGCGGACGGGCGCCACCTTGTTGCTGCTCGACGAGCCGACCGAGGGCCTCGCCCCGGTCATCGTTCAGCAGATCGGCGCAGTGATCCGCACCCTGAAGCAAAAGGGCTTCACGATCCTGCTCGTCGAGCAGAATTTTCACTTCGCGGCGACCCTCGCCGATCGCCACTACGTCGTCGAGCACGGCCGCGTCATCGACATGATCCCGAACGCGGATCTCACGCAAAGCGTCGACAAGCTGCACCGATATTTGGGGGTTTGAGCCGAATTCCGGGCCGGACGGCGATCGCACGCGGTGGGGATCGACGATGAGCTGGATATATCTGGTTGCGGCCGGACTGGCTGAAATCGGCTGGCCGGTCGGCCTGAAATGGGCCCAGGAGCCGGGCAAGCCGATCGTCGGCGTATTGCTGGCCATCGTATCGATAGTGATCAGCGGCGCGCTTCTGTTCGTGGCGCAGAAGGAAATCGCGCTCGGCACGGCTTATGCCGTATGGACCGGGATCGGCGCCGCGGGGACGTTTCTGGTGGGCATCTGGTTGTTCGGGGATGCCGGCACCTTGGCCCGCTACCTCGGCGTGGTCCTCATCATTGCCGGAGTGGCCACCCTCAAGCTCGCCCACTGAGCCGGCATTTGGGAGTAATAATCTCGGTTTGCGCCGAATCCAGCTGCGCCGGGGGTGAAATGATGAACCCGAGCTATGTTTATCTCTGTGTCGCCGCGCATCTCCTGATCCTGAGCGGCATGCCCGCCTACGCCCAGCAAGGCGCACCACCGCCCGCGGTGTTGGTGCAGGCGGCGGCGTTGCGCTCGATGACCAAGCAAGCGGAGTTCGTTGGGCGAGCCGAGGCGCTCGAAAAGGTCGATCTGCGAGCGCGGGTGACCGGTTTCCTCGGTCCTCGCCTGTTCAAAGAAGGCGACGACGTCAAAGAGGGCCAGGTGGTCTTTACAATCGAGCGGGAGCCCTTTGAGGCAACGGTCGACCAGCGCAAGGCGCAGCTCGCCTCCGCCCAGGCGACGTTAGCCAATGCCGATCAGCAATTGCAGCGTACTGCCGAACTCGCGCGCAAAGGCAATGCGCCAATCGCCCAGCTCGACCAAAGAACAGCCGAGCAGGGACAGGCCAAGGCCGCGGTCTTGGAGGCCGAGGCGAACCTGCGCGACGCCCAGATCCAGCTCTCCTACACCGAAATCAAGACGCCGATCGGCGGGCGGATCGGACGCGCCGCAGTGTCGCCCGGCAATCTGGTCGGGCCGGATAGCGGGGTGCTTGCGACGGTCGTCCAAGACGACCCGATGCAGGTGCTCTTCTCTGTCACGCAGCGCGAGATGCTCGAGGCCAAGGATTCCGAGGTGACCGGCAAGGTGCGGGCCCGCGTCCGATTAGCCAATGGCTCGCTCTACAGCGAGAAGGGACGCATCGATTTTCTCGATGTCCAGGTCAACCCACGCACCGACGGTCAGACAGTCCGGGCAATGTTCCCCAATCCCGACGACATCCTCACCAGCGGCCAGACGGTTCGCGTCATCATCGAGGAGAAGGGCGGCGACGAGGTCGTGGTGATCCCGGAATCTGCCGTGGCCATCGACCAGACCGGGTCCTACGTGTTCGTCGTCGGCCCCGACAACAAGGTGGAGCAGCGCCGGGTCCGTCTCGGCACCGGCCACGATGGGCAAGCCGTCGTCGAGGAAGGTGTCAAGCCCGGCGAGCGTGTCGTGGTCCAAGGCCAGCAGCGCATCCGGGCGGGGATGACCGTAGCGCCGCAGCAGGCAACCTCGCCTGCCGGCTGAGCAAGGGCGAATGAGGCGATGATCTCCACCGTCTTCATCCATCGCCCGCGGCTGGCGATCGTTATCTCGATTGTCATCTCGATCGCCGGCGTGATCGCGCTCGGCGCGCTTCCCGTCGCCCAATTCCCCGATATCGTCCCGCCGCAGGTCGGGGTCACCGCCACCTATCCCGGCGCTTCGGCCGCCGCCGTCGAGGAAAGCGTCGCCCAGGTGATCGAGGCCCAGGTCAACGGCGTCGACAAGATGATTTATATGAAGTCGACCTCCGGGGGCGACGGCAGCTACAACCTCAATGTAAGCTTCCAGGTCGGCAGTGACCCTGACATCAACACCGTCAACGTTACGAACCGGGTAAACCAGGCACTCGCCCTGCTGCCGCCCGAGGTTCAACGCAACGGCGTCATAACCAAGAAGGCATCGACCTCGCTCTTGCAGGTCGTCGCCATCTACTCCCCCAAAGGCAGCCGCGACGCGCTGTTTTTGTCGAATTACGCCAAGATCAACTTAGTGGACACCCTGAAGCGGGTGCCGGGTGTGGGTGAGGCGGGCCAGTGGGGTGACCTCGAATATTCGATGCGGATCTGGCTCAACCTCGACCGCATGGCGAGCCTCGACATTACGCCCGAGGATGTCGTCAACGCGATCAACTCGCAGAACACGCAAGCCGCCGTCGGCCGTGTCGGGGCGGCACCCCTCGTCCCTGGGGTGGAATTTCAACTCAACATCAGCACCCAAGGGCGGCTGACGACGGTCGAGGAGTTCAACAACATCATTGTCCGCGCGACCCCCGACAGCGGGGTCGTGCGGATCAAGGATATTGCCCGCGCCGAGCTCGGCTCGAAGTCGGCCGACTCCCTCGTTCGTTATAACGGACGGCCCGGCGAGGCGATCTACATCAACCAATCGCCCGGGGCCAACGCCATTGCCGTGGCCGCCGGCGTAAAAAAGGCGCTGAAAGAGATCGAACCCCGCCTCCCGGAGGATGTCGCCTATGAGGTGATGTACGACACGACAGTCTTTGTCGAGGCGATGATCCACAAGGTGCAGAAGACGCTGCTCGAAGCCTTTGTGCTGGTCGGCATTGTCGTCTTCATCTTTCTCGGGAGTCTGCGCGCGACCTTGATCCCGATCATCGCCGTGCCGGTCGCCCTTGTCGGCACCTTTGCGGTGATGTTGGCGCTCGGCTTCTCCGCCAACACGATCTCACTCTTGGCATTGGTCCTGGCGATCGGCATCGTTGTCGACGATGCGATCGTCGTCGTCGAGGCGGTCGAGCACATCCTTGAGACCGAACCGCAGCTGACCCCTGCCGAGGCGGCGGAAAAAGCGATGTCGCAGGTGACCGCTCCGATTATCGCGATCACCCTAGTGCTGCTTTCGGTATTTGTGCCGACGGCGTTCATACCCGGCATTACCGGGCAGCTTTACCAGCAATTTGCGGTCGCCGTGTCGGTGTCGATGATCATCTCGGCGATCAACGCGCTCAGCCTTTCGCCGGCCTTGTGCACTGTGCTGCTGAGACACCGCGGACCGCGTCGGGGGCTGATAGCTTACCTACAGCGCGGCATCGACCGGAGCCGCGACGGCTATTCGGCATTGGTGCGGCCGCTGGCGCAGCGCGCGCTGATAACCGGGGCAATGGTGGTCGCCTTTGCGCTGTGCGCCGGCTGGCTCGCTAAAGTCGTGCCGACGGGCTTCCTCCCCGAGGAAGATCAGGGTGCGTTTTTCGCTGAGGCTCAGCTCCCGGATGCGGCCTCGCTGAACCGCACGACTGCTGTTGTGGCCGAAGTCGAGAAAATAATCCAGGACCGGCCGTGGACCCAAAATGTGCTGACGGTCACCGGCTATAGTCTTATCGATAGTCTCGCCCTGCCCAACAAGGCTCTGGCGGTGGTCGGGTTGAAGCCCTTCGGCGAAAGAACCGACAAATCGCTGTCGGTGTTCTCGGCATTGGCCGAGGTCAATCAGCTGTTCCGGCAGATCGCGGCTGCCAATGTCATTGCCTTCAACCTGCCTCCGATCATGGGGCTCGGCAACGCCGCCGGGTTCGAATTGCAGCTGCAGTCCCTGTCTGGCGCGACACCGAAGGATCTTGCCGCGGTAGCGGACGGGCTGGTGATTGCCGCCAACCAAAACCCCGCACTCGCCAACGTCTACACGACTTACGGTGCCTCGACACCACAGGTCTATTTGAAGTTGGACCGCGAGCGGGCCGAGACTTTGGGGGTGTCGATCGGCGACATATTCAGCGCATTGCAGACCACAATGGGCGGCACCTACGTCAACGACTTCAATCGCTTTGGCCGCACCTGGCAGGTCAAGGTCCAGGCCGACGCGACCGATCGCAAAGGGGTCGCGGACATCTTTCGGGTGCGGATCCGCACCGCGCAGGGCGATCTGATCCCTTTGCGCACCGTTGCCGATGTCGAGCTCGTCACCGCCCCGGCGTCGATCATTCGCTACAACAACCTGCGCTCAGTGACGATCAATGGTGGGCCCGCTCCCGGCCATTCATCGGGCGAGGCGCTGAATGCAATGCAAGCCGTTGCAGCCGCCACATTGCCGCCGGGGTTTTCCTTTGAATGGACCGGCACGGCGTTGCAGGAGAAGCAGGCCGCGGGGCAGACCGGATCGATTCTCGGCCTGGCGATTGTCTTCGCCTACCTCTTCCTCGTCGGGCTTTATGAAAGCTGGAGCATCCCGATCGCTGCCTTATTGTCGGTCGTCGTCGGTCTGTTCGGGGCGATGGCGGCTTTGCTGGTGTCCGGCCTCGACAACAACATCTATGCCCAGATCGGCATTGTCGTGCTGATCGCGCTTGCCGCCAAGAACGCCATCCTGATAATCGAATTTGCGATGGAACAGCGACGTCAGGGGCAGGAGATCGTCGCCGCCGCGATCGAAGCCGCCCGGCTGCGCTTCCGCGCGGTGATGATGACATCCTTCGCCTTCATCGCCGGATTGGTGCCGCTGGTCATCGCCACCGGCGCCGGCGCGGCCACAATCCGCGCGGTCGGCACCGCGGTCTTTGGTGGCATGGTCGCCGCGAGTTTCCTCGGGATTTTTGTGATCCCCGGTCTCTATGTGCTGTTGCAGACGTTGCGCGAGCGGATCAAGGGCCTGTCGAGACCGAAGACCCCGGTGATCGCTCCGCCCAAGGCCGCCGAATGAAGGGGCAGCTCCAAACTCGACGTGGTATGACTTCGCCTTGTCTTGGCAAAAGGAAGCCACATGAGAATTGCGATCCTCACTGGTGTCGCCGCCATACTGGCGCTGGCCGCGCCGGCCTCTGCCGAGATTTCCGGCGATGCCGTCAAGCTCGGCGTCTTGAACGACATGTCGAGCCTCTATGCCGACATTAGCGGCGCGGGGTCGGTCGAGGCGGCGCGCATGGCGATCGCCGATTTCGGCGGCACGGTTAACGGCAAGAAGATCGAGCTGATCAGCGCCGATCACCAAAACAAGCCCGATGTCGGCTCGGCGATCGCCAATCAATGGTTCGACAATGACGGGGTCGATGCGATCGTCGACGTCCCGACCTCGAGCGTGGCGCTCGCCGTCCAGCAGATCGCCCGCACCAAGGGCAAGGTGTTCCTGATCTCGGGCGCCGCCTCCTCCGACCTCACCGGCAAGGCGTGCTCGCCGACCTCGGTGCACTGGACCTACGATACCGTGGCATTGGCGAATGGCACCGGCAGCGCCGTCGTCAAGGCGGGCGGCGACACCTGGTTTTTCCTCACCGCTGACTACGCCTTTGGCCACGCCCTCGAACGCGACACGTCGAAGGTGGTGGAGGCTAGCGGCGGCAAGGTCGTCGGCAAAGTCAGGGCACCGCTCAACACCGCCGATTTCTCATCCTTTCTGCTCCAGGCGCAGGCCTCCAAGGCCAAGATCATCGGTCTCGCCAATGCTGGCGGCGATACGATCAACTCGATCAAGCAGGCGGGCGAGTTCGGTATCGTCGAAGGCGGACAGAATCTCGCCGGACTACTGGTCTTTATCACCGACATCCACAGCCTCGGGCTTCAGGCCGCCCACGGGCTCCAGCTGACCGAAGCCTTCTACTGGGATCAGAACGACCAGACGCGCGCCTGGTCGAAGCGATTCTTGGATAAGATGAAGCGCGAGCCCTCGATGGTGCAGGCTGGGGTCTATGGCGCCGTCACGCATTATCTGAATGCAATCAAGGCGACCGGCAGCGACGACGGACCGACCGTCGTCAAGCAGATGAAGGTGATGCCGGTCAACGACTTCATGACCAAGAACGGCAAGATCCGCGAGGACGGGAGATTGGTCCGAGACATGTATCTCTTCGAGGTCAAGGCGCCGTCAGAATCGAAGGGTGCGTGGGATTACTATAAGCAGATCGCCGTAATCCCGGGGGAGGAAGCCTTCAAATTGCCTGGCCCCAACGAATGCCCCTTGGTCAAGGGGTGAATGAGGAGCAGCCCCTCGCCCACCTACCATGCAGGGCTGGGTGGGCGAGGGTCGCCCCATGTTCGACTTCATCCACTTGACGATCCCGCCGGCGCCGGCGTTGTTCGCCCAGCTTCTGGTCGGCCTGATCAACGGCGCCTTCTACGCGATGTTGAGCCTCGGCCTGGCGGTGATCTTCGGGCTGCTCAACATCATCAACTTCGCCCACGGCGCGCAATACATGCTCGGCGCATTCTGCGCGTGGTTTCTGTTGAATACGCTAGGCATCGGTTATTGGCCGGCATTAGTGCTGGCGCCGCTGATCGTCGGCGTGGTGGGGATCGCTATCGAGCGCCTCTTTCTGCGCCACATCTACCGCCTCGACCCCCTCTACGGACTGCTGCTGACCTTTGGTTTGGCGCTAATCATCGAGGGGGTTTTCCGCCAGCAATACGGGTCCTCGGGCCAGCCCTACGCGATCCCGCCCGAGCTGCGGGGCGGCCGCAATCTCGGCTTTATGTTTCTGCCGAACTACCGCGCCTGGGTGATCATCGTCTCGCTCGCGGTGTGCCTTGCCACCTGGTTCACCATTGAGCGGACGCGGCTCGGCGCCTATCTACGGGCGGCGACCGAAAACCCGGTTCTGGTTCAGGCGTTCGGAATCAATGTGCCGCGCATGATCACCTTGACCTATGGTACAGGAGTCGCGCTGGCCGCACTCGCCGGGGTTATGGCGGCACCGATCTACCAGGTCAGCCCGCTGATGGGCAGCAACATCATCATTGTCGTCTTCGCCGTCGTCGTCATCGGCGGCATGGGTTCGATATTGGGCGCGATCGTCAGCGGCTTTACGTTGGGCTTGGTCGAAGGGTTGACCAAGGTCTTCTACCCCGAGGCCTCGAACACGGTGATCTTTGTCATCATGGCCCTGGTGCTGCTGGTCAAGCCGGCCGGATTCTTCGGGCAGGCGCGCTGAGATGTCACGGGGCGGCGATGCGGGGCGAATTCTGACGGCGGTCCTGATCGTCTTGGCGCTGGCCGCTCCGTTTGTTTTCTATCCCGTTTTTGTAATGGAAGCGCTGTGCTTCGCTCTTTTCGCCTGCGCGTTCAACTTGTTGATCGGCTATGTCGGGCTGCTGTCGTTCGGCCATGCCGCCTTTTTCGGCAGCGCTGCATACATCACCGCCCATACCGTCAAAGTGTGGGGCTTGCCGCCAGAGCTCGGCATTCTCGCCGGAGTGGCCGTGGCCGCGATCCTCGGCACCGCCTTCGGCTGGTTGGCGATCCGCCGGCAGGGCATCTACTTCGCGATGATTACCTTGGCGCTGGCGCAGATGATCTATTTCGTCGCACTCCAGGTGCCGTTCACCCACGGTGAGGACGGCATCCAAGCAGTACCGCGTGGCCGCCTCTTCGGCGTCATCGATCTCGATGACACCCTGACGATGTATTATTTCGTGCTGGCGGTGTTTCTGCTGGGCTTCTCCTTAATCGTCAGAACAATCAACTCGCCTTTCGGCCAGGTGATCAAGGCGATCCGCGAAAACGAGCCGCGCGCCGTCTCGCTTGGCTATCACGCCGATCATTATAAGCTTGTCGTCTTTATCTTGTCGGCGGCCCTGTCCGGGCTTGCCGGGTCGCTGAAGTCGCTCGTCTTCCAGCTCGCGTCGCTAACCGACGTCGAGTGGACGATGTCGGGCTGGGTCGTGCTGATGACCCTCGTCGGCGGACTGGGAACGGTGCTCGGCCCGGTGGTCGGGGCGTTTTTCCTGGTGGCGATGCAGCACTACCTGGCACAGCTCGGCTCCTGGGTCACCGTCGTTCAGGGCGTCATCTTCATCTTTTGCGTGCTGGTGTTCCGCCGCGGTATCGTCGGGCTCATCGCAACCTATGCTGTACCTCGCCTCAGGACGCAGGCGAGGGAGCCGTCCGCGGTCGGCGATGCCGCCGCACGCGGGACGCCTTGAGGAGAAAACACCATGCTGCTGCGTGCCTGTGCTGCGGTCGTCTCGGTAATATCGCTGCTTGGCGGCGCAGCAGCGGCAGCCGAGCTGGAGGGCGAGCTGGCGCATCGGCTCGAGGCGATCGTCCGCATCCATGCCAATGTGCCGACCGAGGCGCGCACCGCCGCCTATCTCGGCACGACGCGCGACGGCGCCGGCGTGGTTATCGACGATGCCGGCCTCGTCGTCACCATCGGCTATCTGATCACCGAAGCGATGGGGGCCGAGGTGACCACCGCAAACGGCCGAGTGAGCCGCGCGGATATCGTCGGCTTCGACATCGCCTCGGGGCTCGGTCTATTGCGTGCGGCCGAGCCTCTGGCAGTGAAGCCGATGCCGATCGGATCGGCGCAAGGGTTGAGTGAGAAGACGCCGGTGGTGGTCGCCGGCTCCGGTGGGCTGGAGGCGGCGCAGCCGGCGGTCGTGGTGTCGCGCCGAACCTTCGCCGGCTATTGGGAGTATCTGCTGGAAGACGCTATCTTCACGGCACCGCCTCATCCTGCTTGGAGCGGGGCCGCGTTGCTCGGGCCAGACGGCAAACTTGCTGGGATCGGCTCCCTGATCGTCGGCGACGCCGCGGCCGGATTGCCGGGCAATATGTTCGTGCCGATCGAGCGATTGCAGCCGGTGATGGGCGACCTCTTGGCGCTCGGTCGGCCGGCAACGCCGCCGCGCCCCTGGCTCGGCGTCAATTTGCGGGAGTTGGACGGCAAGCTCGTCATCGGCCGCGTCGCCTCTGACGGTCCGGGCGACAGAGCCGGCGTTCGGCACGGCGACCGGGTGACGGCGATCGAGGGGACCCCGGTCAGCGACCTCGCCGGTTTCTATCGCTCGCTGTGGCAGCTTGGCGCCGCCGGCATTCCGGTCAGATTGAGCGTGATCCGGCAAGGCCGGGAGCAGGAGTTCGAAGTCAGGACGATCGACCGTTACCGCTATCTTAAGCTTGACACGACTTACTGAGCGCACTCCGGCAGCTCTGGCCCCGACACCGCGTCGGCGGTTGGAGGGAGGCCGAGGCGGATCAGGCAGCTCAACAACTCGTCCACCTCGAACGGCTTGGCGAGGACATCATTGGCGCCCAGGGACTGAGCCATCTCCAAGAAATCGATGTTGCGGATTCGACCGCCGCCGGAAATCGCGATGATCTTGACCGTGGGGCGCTCGCGGCGAATTTGAATGATCGTGTCGATCCCTTCCTGTTCGGGCATAATGATGTCGGTAATCACGACATCCGGGTGCTCGGCGCGGAGAACGGCCATGCCACGCCTGCCATCCGAGGCGGTGACCACCTGGTACCCGGCGTTCAAAAGGATCTTCGAGAGCGCGTACCGGACAAGATGGTCGTCATCGATCACCAGGATTTTCATGATTTCTCCGCCTGAGCCGTCCTGTGGGACCGCTTGTTAGAAAGTCGCTTCTAGACGAACCAGGTTATGACGTCGTTAACGCGTGCGCTCATGCGGCAGCGGCTTCGACCGACGATGCAACCGGCCCGAGTACCGGAAGGAAAATGGTGAACTCGGTTCCCTTGCCCGGCTTGCTGGCGACCTCGATCGACCCGCCATGGCTGGTGATAATGCCGTGAACGACGGACAGCCCGAGCCCGGTGCCTTCACCGACGGTCTTGGTGGTGAAGAAGGGCTCGAAAATTCGATTTTTCGTATCGGCGTCCATGCCGCACCCGGTGTCGACAATCCGCAGGCGAATGAAATTGCTGGTCGGGGACCGCGATCCGATCGTGGCAGAGAGGCCGACGGTGATCGTACCCATGCGGTCGCCGATGGCCTGTACGGCGTTGGTGACCAGATTTACGACCACCTGCTGGATCTGGCTCGGGTCGGCGAGGATGAGCGGAACATCTTCGATCTCTTCATTGATCAGCACAGTTGCAGGAATGGTCGGCCGCAGCATTTGGAGGGCCTCGTGGGTGATCGCGGGGAGGTCCACCCTGGCCCTTGCCACCTGCTGATGCCGGCTAAAGGCTAGAATTCGCCGAACCAGATCGCGGCCGTGACGGCTCGCCTGCACGATCGTTTCGAGATCCTCGCGCTCGCCGCCCCCTTCCGGCATTTTCCGCATCAACAGCTCCGAGAGCGCGAGGATCGGCATCAGCGTGTTGTTGAGGTCATGCGCTATCCCGCCGGCGAGTGTGCCGAGCGCTTCGAGCTTCTGCGAATGAAACAGCTGACGCTCGAGCTGGCTTTGTCTCTCCTCGGCCGCCCGCGTCTCGGTCACATCCCTGATGGTCCCGACGCGCCGGATGGCATTGCACTGATCATCGAGTGTCAGCTCCAGTTCGACCCGGATCCACTTGAGCGACCCGTCCGTACAGTGAATGCGGAACTGTAATGAGGGGGTCGGCAGCCCTCGTTCGGAAGCGGCCAACGATGCCTCAAAGATGGCGCGATCCTCCGGGTCGATGATCGCAAGCAGTTCTTCCCGGGTCGGCGGCGGCGTGCTCGGGTCTCGCCCGAATATTCGGTAGATTTCGTCCGACCAAAAAACGTCTCCGGTCGGCAGATCGCGCTCGAAGCTGCCGATCTTGGCGCGTCGCTGGGCGCGGTTGAGATTGTCGCGGCTGCGTCGAAGCTGGTCCTCGATGGCTTTAAGCTTGGTGATGTCGATGTGCAGTTCGGCGCTGCCGCCGTTCTCCATCCGCCTCTCGCAGACCATCACGCATCGGCCGTCGGCGAGCCGTTGCTCAATTGGCGCCGATGGGTGATCGTGGGCGTGCATCCGGTCGGCGAGCCACTCCGGTTCGCATCCGACGGCATCGGCATACCAGCCGGCATCGAGACTTGCCCACACAATTTCCTCGAACCGCGTCCCCGGCACCATCAGCCGAGCGCCGTCCGGGTAGAGCCGACGATGGGGATCGTTACACATGACAAAGCAATCGTCGCGATCGTAGATGACGAACCCCTCAGAAATACTGTCGACCGCGTCGCGTAAGGTTTGCTGGGCTGCCCGCAGTTGCCGCTCGATTTCTTGGCGAAGCGCAATATCGGTCTGAAGCCTGCTCCGTTCCTCGGCCAGCGCCATCTCCTGCGCGGTGCGGCGGCGGATCTCGCGGATCAGAAAGCCAGCGAGGCCCGCCAGCAATATCATCGCTAGCCCGGCCATCGCCGCGATTATCATGGCGTGCGTACGAGACGCCCCGAGCGCTTCGCCGAGATCCAACCCGACGAAGACGAGCAAGGGGTAGTCCGCGACTCGGCGATAGTTAAAGACCCGCGCGGCGTTATCGATGGCGCTGGCCTTGACGAACGACCCCCCCGCGCGACGTTATCGATGGCGCTGGCCTTGACGAACGACCCCGCGCCGTTCGCGGGACGCTCGACGGGACCATGTCGCTCGGAATCGTGTGGCCGATGCTGCTCAATCCGTCGGGACTTTCCGCGGTGAAGCGTGCCCGGATGACGTGGTCGAGCCCGACGAGGGTGAGGGTGCCGTGCACGCCCAGATCGATCTGCATGTGCAAGGCGGTCAAGTTCGCCGGCGAGAGCGCAAACATAATGATGCCGAGAAACGAGCCGTCATCGGCGTCGACGCGGCGAGTGAGGTTGATTGTCGTCTTGCGCGAGACGCGGCCGACCACAGGCTTACCGATGAAGATTCCGGGGAACCGGCCGTCGAGATGAACGCGGATATGCTCGCGGTCGCTGAGGTCGAGGGGCTGCGGCGCCAGGTCGAGGGTGGTCGAGACGAGCTTGCCGTCGGGTCCGATGATGGCGGCTTGGATCGTCGCGCTCGACAGAAGCGGGATCTCGCGCGCCCAGTCATGGATATCGAACTGGCTGCGCTCCGCGCGTATGCGTTGCGCGATGATCTCCATCGCGCCAGCCACGTCGTCGAGGATGTTGGTCACCTCGCCGGCAAAGGCGATCGCGAGATTTCGCCCCTCCGAACGGGTGCGATCCATCGCCGCCTCTCTTGCGGCCATGATCGAGGCGCCGACCATCACCCACATCGCCGCGATGATCATGATGCCGACGGCGATGATTTCACTCGTGATAATCCGGGCGCGGCGCCGCGGGTCTCTGGAGGGCGGGGTGAACATGCTCCGATTTCTCTGGCCCGATATGTCATTCGAGCACAGCGTCCTTAATAATCGGCTTAAACGCTTCCTTCCGTGGATGGTCTAGTGTCTTACGTCGGGGGGAATGGCCGCTGGGGCAGCGGAGCCAGTGCACTATTCCCGCGAGGCGGAAATGTCGTCGAGGCGCGGAGTCGGACCCTGCTCGAAGCCGGCGTCGCAGGCAGTCACCCGGGATTCGGGCAACGCCTCCCTGAAAGCCGATCTGCTCCGGGTCGATACAGAAATCGACGGGGTCGACAGGGCGTTCTCAGGCCACAGGAATTTGCCAAGGAAGATCCTGTCAACGGCCTCTACGCTCGGGTAAAGGCAGCATTTTTGGAAAGGCCGGTCGGACCGGACCGGCTACCGCTCTGTTAGAACAAGCGATGGCGGCACGGCCTCTCGACGACGCTCTCGCGGTCGCCTTTCCAGGCTGTACGAATGGGCGATCTTGGCAAGGCGCTACTCGAGCGCTCGCCCGGCTCCGGTGCGTCGTTCGCGGACAAACCCGACGCGGAACGCCGTTACAAGAGCTGAAGCGCGGCTGGTTGCAGAGGGCAGCACAGCCATTGCAGAGGGCAGCACAGCCGGAAAGCGCTTGAAGAGACGCCCCTGATGCGGTACCGCTCGCGAATGTTGTGTTACACTCCTGTATGATTGCACGCCTCTCAGACCTGCGGTCGAGGAGATCATGATCGTCAGCTCCACGCAGTCCGACACCATCGTGCCGGATGCCACCGGCTCGGCTTCCGTGGAGGATGCGCTAGACCGAGCGATCGCCTTGCATGATGAGAAAAAACTCGATCAGGCAGAGGTTTTGTACCGCGACATCCTGGGCATCGAACCGGAACACGCGGGTGCTCTTAGTTATTTCGGCCTGTTGCAGGCGCAGCGCGGCCTCGCCGACGATGCTGTGCGCCTGCTGCGGCGTGCATTGGTTAGCGACCCGCAACTCGCCGAGGCTCACAACCATCTCGGGCTTGTCCTGCAGCGTCTCGGGCGCCACACCGAGGCGCTGAATCACCTTGATCAGGCGCTGGTCATTGCGCCGGATTTCGTGGGCGCGCGATGCAGCCGTGCTTCCACCCTGCACTGGCTGGGCCGGTGTGGCGAGGCGATCGCGCAATTCGAACAAGTCCTCGCCGAAGCTCCGGAGATGGCTGTCGCGGAGCTTGGCCTGGCAGCATCGCTTGAGGCGCTCGGGCGGGAGCACGATGCCTTCGTCCATTACCGCAACGCGGCGACGATGGACCCGCAATATGTAGAAGCGTTGGACCGAGCCTTGACCGCGTTCGCCAATCGTCACCCCGCCGAGGCGCAGCTCGGCATGCAGCGGTTGAACGCCTTCATCAAGACGATGCTGCTCAATCACGGCAATTCACGTATGAACACCTACCCGGGCCTGACCGCGCGACCGTTTCACGACCCGCAGCTATTTCCCGTGACGCGTACTCTGGAAACCGCCTTCGACCTGATCCGAACCGAGATCGACAAGCTCGCCGGGGCCTCCTTCTCCCCGGAGCTCGAGAGCCACTTGATGGAGAGCGGCGCGTGGGATGTCTTTATGTTCTACGAACGCGGCCGAAAGAACGAGCAGAACTGCTCTCAATGCCCGACGATCACGCGAATTATCGATAGCCACAACACATTGCGCACCCAGGCCGGGGTACTCTACGTCTCGAAGCTGGTGCCCGAAAGCCACATCCGAGCGCATCGAGGCCCGACCAACATACGAATGCGTTGCCATTTGGGGGTACGGATCCCGGAGGGTGACTGTGCCATTCGCGTCGGCAATGAGGCTCGCCGTTGGAGGGAGGGGGAATGTCTCGTGTTCGACGACTCGTTGGAACATGAGGCCTGGAATCATACGGCGCAAACCCGCATCGTGCTAATCATCGACGTGTGGCACCCCGAGCTGATGCCCGCGGAAATCGCCTTCCTAGAGGGCCTCCATCGTTTCGGCGCCCACCAGGCCGAGAGTCTCGGCAACTACTGGGCCGCGAAGGCGCAATCCCAGTCCCAAGCCAGGAAGCTGTATGACTGACATCGGTGACGTTCGACGCGTGCCGCTCCGTCGGAGGTTGATGTGAATGAGCGTCGGCGGGCTGCGAGACGATGGGTTCCGGTAGCCGCCCTAATGGACCCCACCGCGCTAGAGTATCGGAGGCTCGCCGGACCCGCGCGATAGCTGAAGCGCTAGGACCCTGTTGAACTTCATCGACTGAGACGGCTTCCGAAGGCACAACGCCTCTACCGAGAAGTGCTGCAAAAGGACCCGTGCAATTTCGAAGCGTCGCGTCTGCTTGGCCTGACCATGTATCAGCAGGGTCGGCACGCCGAGGGATACGCGATGATCAGCGAGGCTCTGAAGGTCGATCCGAATTCCGCTCAAGCCCATTTCGATCAAGGCCTCGTTCTGCAAGCTCTGAACCGCAGCGACGAGGCACTAGCCAGCTACACGAGGGCGATAGACCTCAACCCGTATTTCGCCGAGGCGTTCTTCAACCGTGGAAACGTCCTGCGGCGTCTCGGCCGCCATGAACAAGAATTGGACAGCTATACCAACGCGATCAGGATCAGGGGTGACTACATCAAGGCGCTCAACGGCCAAGGAAATGCGCTGCGCGACCTCAGACGATCTGAGGAAGCGCTTGCAAGCTACCGCCAGGCACTGGCGATCGAGCCCGACGACGTTGCGGCGCTGACCAACTACGGCAACGCCTTGCGGGATCTCAATCGATCCGGGGAGGCATTCGTGATTTACGATCGGGCGCTGGCGGCCAGCCCCGACGACAAGATAGTGCTCTTCAACCGTGCGATCGGGCTGATGACCATTCGCCACTACGAGCGGGCGATTGTTGACTTCGAACGTCCGCCGGGTATCGGGGCTGCTGAAGGACACGTTCAAGGCCACCTGTTGCATTGCACGATGCATTGCGGTGACTGGCGGTCATATCGGACCGACTGGTTACTGATTATCGAGAATGTCCGAGCGAAACAGCACTGTATCGACCCGTTCGAGCTTCTAACCGTATGCGGCTCTGAAGCGGATCATCTGCTATGCTCGCAGCTTTGCGTAAAGAAGGAGTGTCCTCCTTCGACATCGCCGATCTGGCGAGGCGAGCGCTATCGTCACGAAAGAATTCGTGTTGCCTACCTTTCGGGTGATTTTCATGATCATCCGACCGCGTTCTTGGCGGCGGGGTTGTTCGAGCACCACGATCGCGCCCGCTTCGAGACGATCGCGGTTTCGTTCGGGCCCGACCAGCAACTCGGCGTGCGCGCCAGGATAAGGGATGCCGTCAATCATTTCTGCGATGTCAGGCAAAAGAGCGGTCGCGACGTGGCCGAGCTGCTGCGCGACCTGGAGGTCGATAACGGTGTCGATCTGAGGGGCTTCACCGAGCGCGGCCGTCCGAAGATTTTGGCTTTTCGACCCGCACCAATTCAAGTCGGCTATCTCGGTTACCCCGGCACGATGGGCGCTGATTATATGGACTGTATCATCGCCGACCGGATCGTAATTCCGAAAAGCCACCGAGAATACTGTACGGAGAAGGTTGTCTATCTGCCTGACAGCTATAAAGTCAATGACTCAAAGAGACAGATTGCGGAGGGTACGCCAAGCCGCGCCGAGGTTGGGCTGCCACATGCCGGCTTTGTTTTTTGCTCATTTGCCGGCTTTGTTTTTTGCTCATTCAACAACTCCTATAAAATCACGCCGACCGCCTTCGATATCTGGATGCGACTGCTCAGGGGGGTCGAAGGTAGCGCTCTGTGGCTGTTGGAGAGCAATGGAGGGGTAGCGCGCCATCTCCAGCGTGAGGCGGCAGACCGAGGGGTTACACCGGAACGGCTGGCCTTTGCGCCGTTCATCAGCTCGGAAGATCACCTTGCGCGGTGCCGGCTGGCAGATCTGTGCTTGGATACACTCCCATGCAATGCGCATACGACCGCGAGTGATGCGCTGTGGGCCGGGGTGCCCATGGTGACATGTCTGGGGTCGTCGTTCGCAGGACGTGTCGGTGCGAGCGTGCTGAACGCCGCTGGCCTCTCCAAATTGATCAGCCGTTCATTGGAGGATTATGAGCAATTCTGAACGCCGCTGGCCTCTCCAAATTGATCAGCCGTTCATTGGAGGATTATGAGCAATTGGCGCTGCGACTGGCCACCTACGATAACGCGCTATTTGCGCTCAAGGACAGGCTCCGAATGCATCGGAAGACTTGTGCGCTGTTCGATACGGATAGGTTCCGCCGACATATCGAGGCCGCGTACATGACGATGTGGGAGCGTTATCAGGACGGAAAAATGCCAGAGAGTTTCGCAGTATGAATACTGACTCCGCGAAGCTGGCGGTTCGCGGCCAACTGGCAGCGCCGCTGGGGGCACGACAGGCCGCGCGACCCTATCTGGAGCAGGCCGGGCGCTTGCGCCAAACGGGCCGGCTTGCCGAATCGATCGCACCGCTGCAGCAGGCGATCCGTCTCGATCCCGGCAATGCCGCGGCCCATCACGACCTTGGCGTCACGCTTATCAACTGCAACAGGCTGGCGGAGGCAGCCGCCAGTCTCCGCCACGCCGCCGAGCTGAAACCCGACTTTGCCCACGCCCATCTGATGCTCGGGATCGCGGCACAAGGCCTCGGCCAGGATGATCTGGCAATCGCCGCCTTTCGGCGCGCTGCGACGCTCTCGCGAAAGCTGACCGCGGCACATGATAGCCTCGGCAACCTGATGCTTTCGCGCGGTGAGAAAGCGGAGGCTGCGCAGTGTTATCGCCGGGCGGCAGCCGGCGCCCGCGGCACGACCCTGGGGAGGCTCAGCGAGGCCAAGGCGTTCATGGCCGACAATGATCCTGCCGCGGCGGAAAAGCGACTGCGCCAGGCCTTGGCGCTCGATCGGAAATGCGACGAAGCACATCGCCTGCTCGGCCAAGTGCTGGCCGAGGCTGGGCGTTTCCAGGAAGCATCAGCCCATTTCGAGCAGGCGATCGCGCTCAGTCCGCATCCCCAGGAGGTGAGCTGGCTGGGTCTTGTTGGGTGCAAAAAGTTGACCGAAGCTGATCGGCCGTTTATCGCCCGCATGATTGCGACGCTGGAGACCAGGGCTCTGGCCGCGCCACAGCAAGTGAAGCTTCATTTCGCGTTAGGCAAGGCGCTCGACGACTGCGGCGACTACGCTGAGGCGATGCGACACTTCAATGCCGGCAATCGTCTCCGTGGCGGTTTCGGCAAATTCGACCGCTCTCGGTTACAGTCCCTGGTCGATCGGCTGATCGCCCGGTGCACGCCGGATTATTTCGCCCGCCATGCCTCGATCGGTGCCGATGACGAGACGCCTTTGCTGATTGTCGGCATGCCGCGATCGGGAACCACACTGGTAGAGCAGATCGTTTCCAGTCACTCGCGGATCGGTGGCGGCGGCGAGCTTCTCTTCTGGGGGACGCACGGCCCGGCCTGGTACCAAGATGCGGCCGCAGAGGCCACAGCCAAACGTGCGCCCCAGCTCGCGACTGACTATCGTGCGGTGCTGCATCGCCTCGCTGCGGGGGCGGCGCGGGTGACCGACAAGATGCCCTTCAATTTCTTGTGGCTCGGCCTTGCGCTCGTGGTATTTCCGCGGGCGCGGGTTATTCACTGTCGGAGAAATCCGATCGACACCTGTCTGTCGATTTACCTGCAGCACTATGCGTCACTCCCCGACTACGCGAGCGACCGCAGCGATCTCGTGTTCTGCTATCGGCAATATCAACGGTTGATGAAGCACTGGCGGGAGGTGCTGCGAGGCGATCGCTTTCTCGAGGTTGATTACGAAGAGCTGGTAGCAGATTCCGAAACGGGCGCGCGGCAGCTAATCGGGTTCTGTGGGCTCGAATGGGAAGATGCGTGTCTGTGCCCGGAGCGGAACGAGCGTCGGATATTGACGGCAAGCAGCTGGCAAGCGCGCCAGCCGATATACCGAACCTCGGTGGAACGCTGGCGGCGATATGAGCCGTGGCTCGGCGAGTTGCGCGAATTGCTGCCGCAGCCGGAGGATGCGTTATGAGCGATCATGGTGCGCCGCTCTCACGGACGCGCCGCAACGATCCCTGCCCTTGCGGCAGCGGGCGCAAGTTTAAGCAATGTTGCGGCGGGGGACGCACCGTGGCAGCGGCGACCGATCCTGCTCGCGGTGTCCGGCCCGATCGGCTGAACCTCGGTTCCCTGACCGAGGTAGGCAAGGTGCGCGAGGCGGCGGAAAATCTCCGGCAATCTATGCACGGGGCCCCCGTTCGATTCCTCAAAGCGGAGGGCCCTGCTGGGGGACCGCCGCAGCGGCAGACCGGCGCAGCGGATCGCTTTCGCCGGCAGGGCATAGACTTGCTGCAGGCGGGAAAACTGCCGGCTGCCATCACCGCCCTGCGCCAGGCGACCCGGCTCGATCCCGAGGACGCCGGATCGCACCGCGCGCTCGGCCTGGCGTTGTTGCGCTGCAACCATCTAGCCGAGGCCGCCGCCAGCTTCGAGCTGGCGATCGTCCTTGCAGAAGGGGTCGCCGTCGCCCACTACAACTTGGCGGTCGTGCTCGACCGTCTGGGGCTAAGGGACCGAGCCGTCGCGGCTTACCGCCGGGCTGCCGAGCTGGCGCCTGAGGTGCCCGATGCGCATCGCCGACTGGGCGAGCTCTTCGAGGCCGAGGGCGATGCCGAGCAGGCGGCGCGATCCTATCGCCGCGCATCGGGCTGTGCTCCGCATACGACTACCGGCCGGGTGTATCTGGCTAAGGCTCAGATGTTGGAAGGGGATTTGCGAGAAGCGGAGGCGCGGCTGCGGCAGGCGATCGCGGTCGACCCCGATGGCGACGCACTCCACAAGGTGCTCGGTGATGTACTGGCCACGGCCGGACAGTTCGACGAAGCGATTGCCGCCTACGATCGCGCGATCGCCATCAATCCGTCTCAGGCTCCGGCGCATCTCAACGCGGTTTATGTCAGGAAGTGCACCGAAGCGGACCGGCCCCGGCTGGCGCAGATGCTCGAGAGCCTGCGCGACGGCTCGCTTCCGGATGAGTACTGCATCCACCTTCACTTCGCCTGCGGCAAGCTGCTCGACGATCTGCGCGAGTACCCGCAGGCGGTGCAGCATTTCGAGTTAGCCAACCGCCTGAGGGGCCGGGAGGCGAGGTTCGACCGCGCGGCATTCTCGCGCCAGTGCGATCGGCTCGCGGAACGTTTCACCCCTGGTTTTTTTGCGGCCAACAGCGCGTTCGGGATGGACGACGAGACCCCACTGCTGATCCTCGGTATGCCGCGTTCGGGCACGACCTTGGTCGAGCAGATCGTTTCAAGCCATCCGGCGATCGCTGCCGGCGGCGAGTTGTCTTTCTGGCCCCGGCGCCCGAGCGGTCCCGGCATCGCGGACGCGACCTATCTTACCCCTGAAGCTGCACACGGTTTGTCGCGAGACTACCTTGACCTGCTGCGCCGGATCGGGCCGAACGCGGCTCGGGTCACCGACAAGGCGCCATTCAACTTTCACCGGCTGGGGCTGATCCATCTGCTGCTGCCGAAGGCGCGCATCATCCATTGCCGCCGGCACCCGGTCGACACCTGCCTCTCAATGTACTTTTTGCATTTCTCCGAGAGGATCGAGTTTGTCAGCGACAAGGGCGACTTGGCCTTCGCCTATCGCGAATATGCCCGGTTGATGGAGCATTGGCGCGCGGTGCTGCCGCCAGACCGGTTCATCGAAGTCGACTACGAGAACCTGGTCGCCGACCGTGAGGCGGTCACCCGGTGGCTGATCGCCTTCACCGGTCTCGACTGGCACGATGCCTGTCTCGCGCCTGAGCGCAACGAGCGAACGGTAACCACTGCGAGCGTGTGGCAGGCGCGCCAGCCGGTCTACACGACTTCGGTCGCTCGCTGGCGACGTTACGAGCCGTGGCTCGGCGAGCTCCGCCAGCTGCTTCCCGCTACTGACATGAGCCCCTCGAAATCATGAGCCTTGGCTCGCGACCGCCGGTTGCATGCCGCTCGCCGAGGCAAAGGGCGCTGCGCCGGCCGAACAAGCACATTCAGCGCCGGTTTAAGTGCGGATGGCGCAGGTGGCGGCGGGCAGGCCGTTCGCAGGCGCGACTACCCTGCTGAAAATCTTGGCCTTAGCCTGACGGCCTTCCCCGATTCTTTGGGCCGTATCAACGACCCGACCAGTCGAGCCGGTTCGCGGTCTCGACCCCCGGTCTGGATCAAGCGGAACTGTCGGAAATTATTACAACCGAGCGTCGCATGGTCGTTTACCATCGCAGTGCCTGTGAATATTACGGTTTTCGAATTTGGCAGCCTAAGTCCGACGCCTTGGTAGCGCATTCTCGGCGCCGGACAGTGTCGGAATTTTTTACAGTGCGGATTTCGCATGGCCGCCCATCGCGGCGATGGTTAAAACAAAGCCATTTTAAAGACATAACATACTCGTTAACCTTGTATAACGCGTCCATCCCGCTACCGTTTATGTCGGAATTTCTTACAACTGCTTCTTCGAGGCCCCGCGCTCCGGATCCAACCAATTGATATAAATTGGTTTTAGCGACATGGCATGGCTCTTGCTTCAACCAAAGCGGCGATAAACTTTTGAATGAAGGGAGCTTTTGCCGACATGAACACTAAACTGACCTCACTCCTGCTCGCCGGAACAGCCGCGATCGCCATCACCTTCGGCAGCGGCTCGGCCTCGGCCACCAGTTTCACCGGCGTTTGCCCGAACGTCGTCGGCCACGCTGCCGCCGGGGCTGGCAGCACCGGATCGGCCTCAGGCTGCACGATCGGCATCTCGGTCAATTCGAGCAGCCTGACCATCCACACCGGTTTGGCACCGAACGGCGACACCGGCCTCGTAACGAGCACCACCGGCGGTCTCGACTATGAGGGCAACGAAGACGTGCTGGTCGGGATCAGAAACACCGGCACCGGCACATTAGGGTCGATTACCCTTAATGGCACAAATCTGTTCGGCTTCGAATCTCCTGGAGCCGACGGCATTGACTTTTACGCGAATATTGGCGGAAATCTTTCAGACCACACTTGCACCGTGCCCGGCGCGTCGTCTTCAGCTTCGTCTTGCTATGGTGGACCGATCAGCTTTTTCACCAACATCACCGCCGGCTTAGACTCCGGCACCGTGAACTTCATCGGCGGGCTCGCCGCGGGTGCCGCCACCTACTTCTCGCTCGAACTGCCGACATCTGGCGGCATTTGCTCGACCGTGAGCCAATGCCCGCACACACCCTTCAACGCTCCGGAGCCGGCCAGCTTGGCGCTGCTCGGCAGCGGTCTGCTCGGCCTCGCGGGTCTGCGCAGCCTGCGCCGTCGCAGACACGGCTGACCGCCGGAGCCTCGACGATAGAACCGGTCTTAGGCCGTCGGCGCGACCGAGTGGAAAGAAGACCGACACCTCAGATAGAGCAGGCGGCGCCTTCGGGCGCCGCTCGTGCTTCGGGCACCGGCATGTTCTTCGGTTACAGCTACGTCAACTGCGCCATTCGAGGGTACGAGGCTCGACCGGGTTCGTGAAGGGCCGGCCTTCGGCGCGGGCGCGGCGGTATTCGCGCTTTAGCCGGTAGTACCATTTCGCCTGAGTGTCGGCGTCATCGATCAGGGTCAGCGGCGGGTTGTAGCGCAGGCCCTGCTGCTGGCGCTCCATGATCGCGCCATCCTGGTGCAGGAAGGCGCGCACATAATGCCGCAGAAAGGGCCTCAACGCGGTAAGCCAGGGTGCCGTCCAATAGACGCAATGGTTGATCTCGGTCACCCCCGAATCGACAGGGGTAATCGCCGTCAGATTGGCGACGCGATGGGGGCCGGCTCGGGTCTGCTCCATCCTGATACTCGGCAGCCGGAAGATGATCTCGGTCTCCGGAATGCCGCCGAGGAGGCGGTAGGCGCGGGAATTGGCGGAGGGCACATGGCGGCTCATCGTGAAGCCGAAGGCCGAGAGGGCGAAGGCCTTGGCCTTGGTATGGATCGAACGGCGCGAGCGCCACCACCAGGCGCGATGGACAAAGGGCCCGTGCGCCGGGTCCATCAAGCCGACGACCGCGTGGTCGATCGACGCGGCAAAGCGGACGCTCTCGACGAGGTCGGGCGAGCTTCGCTCGAAGCCTTCGACAAGGGGGATTTCCGGGGCTGCGGCGGGGTCGTCGCCAAAAAACACCCAAAGGTTCCCTTGCACCTCGCGCACCGCGTAGCTGGGCACCCGGATTCGGTCAGGGGTGAAGGCCTGACCCGGCACCAACGCCGGGATCGCCGTACAACGCCCGCGGGTATCGAAGCGCCAGCCGTGATAGCAGCACTCGACCTCACACCCGTCGAAGCGGCCGGCGGTGAGCGGCATCCCGCGATGCGGGCAGAGGTCGCGCAATGCGAAGGGCGAGCCAGAGGCGTCGCGGCCGATCAGGATCGGCTCACCGAGCATCACCTTTGCCAGTACCGCCCGGCGCGGCAAGCGGCGGCTCGGCACCGCATAGTACCAAGCCTCGCGCAACGGTGCCGCAGCATCCGTTGCGATCGACTGCTGTTCGGCGGTCACCGTGGGTTCGAGGTGGCCGATGGTTCGGCTTTGGCCGCGGGCGCCGCGGGACGAGGCTCATCGGGACAATCCGGGCGAGGTGCCGTTCCGCGACGTTCCGGCGGCACATGACAGTTGTCGACCCGCTGCTGGTCGGACGCCTTGTCCGAGAGCCGCTCCTTCAATGTGTGCACCTCTTGCGCGAGCCCCTGCCCCTGCGACCAGATGAGGGCCAACGCGAACACTGCTCTCCGGCGCGAAGCCAGCACGTCACAGCGCCTTGCGAAGCGTCAGGTTGATGCGGAATTGCCCGGTCAGCGGGTCTTCTCCGGCGGCCAGCGGCGCTACGCCATGGTAGGTCAGGCGCGCCGGGCCACCCCAGACGACGACGTCGCCGCTCTCCAGCGGAACGCGCCGGGTCCTGTCGCCGCGGCTCATACCGCCAAACAGAAATACCGCCGGCAAGCCGAGCGAAACCGAGACGATCGGCGCCCCCATATCGCGCTCGTTCTCGTCGCGATGCAGCGACAGCCGCGTTCCGGGCTCATACCGGTTGACCAGACAAGCGTCGGGCTCGAACCCGGCGAAGCCCGCGGCGTCAGCCGCGCGCGCGGCTAGCTCTCTGAACAATTCTGGGATCGGCGGCCAGCGGCGGCCGGTCATCGGGTCGGCGGCCTCGTAGCGATAGCCCCGGCGATCCGTCACCCAGCCGGCGGGCCCACAGTTGGTCATCGCCACCGACATCCGCAGCCCGCCGGGGGTGATCATGTTGCGGAACGGTGCCGCCGCGGCAATCTTCCGCACCGCCGCCAGCAGGGCCGCCACTTCGGATCGGGCGAAGCCGCGCAGCACCACAGCACCCTCGGCGAGCGGCTCGGGGCGTTCGCCCGGCGAGACACTCTCGAAGAGATCGGCTACCGCCGCAGCGGATTTGGCCGTCACCCGAGCGGGATCGCGCGCAGCGCCGCCGTGTCCTGGCGCGCGCCGGCGAGCACGTAATTGACGTCGGTGCCGGCGATCACGAAGCGCGCGCCGAGGCGGATCAGCTCGCCCTGCAGCGCGACATTGTGGCGGATGCCGCCGACGCCCAGCACCTTGCCGTGCGCCCGGCAGGCTTCCGCGACCCGCTCATAGGCGGCGCGCAGACGCGGATGGTCGACCTGTCCCGGAATGCCGTAATCCGTCGTCAGATCGCCCGACCCGATCAGCAGCACGTCGATCCCGGGCAAGGCGGCGATTGCGGCGGCATTCTCGATGCCCTCGGCGGTCTCCAGCATGACGATCAGCGCGGTATCGCGGTTGAGCCGGTCGTTCAGCTCGCCCAGCGGTGCCGAGCGATAGCCGAGCGCCGGCCCGAGCCCCATCACCGAACGTCGGCCGAGCGGCGGAAAGCGGCAATGGCGGATCACCGCTTCGGCCTCGGCGCGATTGTCGACGTGGGGAACGATGACCCCCTGCGCGCCGCCATCGAGCACCCGGCTCGCCCAGTGAGCGTCGTGGCTCGGCACCCGCACCAGCGGGGTGATGCCGATCCCGAGGGCGGCGGCACAGATCGTCGAGGTGGTTTCGATCGAATAGGGGCTGTGCTCCATATCGACATAGAGCGCGTCGTATCCGCCTGCCTTGGCGACCATCGCGATGTCGACGCTGCGCGCCAGGCGCAAATTCATGCACAGCACCAGCTCGCCGGCGGCGAGCTTCTGCTTCATCGAGTTGCCGGTGTCCTCGGCCATCGGCGTCTCCTCCGCAAGCGGGGCGAGGGAGTGGAGTTTGCCCTCGTCCCGCGTGAGCGCTCAGCCGCAGGCGACCGCGTAGAAATCGCGCGCGCCTTCCGGCAACCGGTGCTCGCGCCAAGTGCGGCCGCCATCCTGGGTGCCGAACAGCTGACCGAAGCGCGAGACGCCGTAGACCTGATCCGGGTCGCGCGGATGCACCACCACCGCCATCATCGTTGCCTCGGCCTTGACCCCATGGTCGAAGCGCTTCCAGGTCTGGCCGACATCGTCGCTGCGGTAGATCGACCCGTCGGTGCTGCGCGCCGCCGGGCTGAGGGCGGCATACATGACCTTGGGGTCGTGCGGCGAGACGCGGATGTCGCGGCCGTAGGTCAACGGCGAGAACCGGTTGATCTCCATGTCCTGCCAATGCTCGCCTCGATCGTTGCTGCGGAAGAGCCCCATGCGGTTCGCCAGGAACACGGTGCCGGGTGCGGCGGCGCTGACAGCGAGCGCATGGCCGTCGAGCATACCCTCGATCTCGGTCTGGCTGCCGATCCGGCTCCGATATTTGGGCTCCTCGCAAAAGCGGATCAGATCAGCGGTGCAGTCCTCCCAGCTCTCGCCGCCGTTGCGGCTGCGCATCGTGCCGTTGGCCTCGCGCGTGGCATCGGAGCGTGGCATAGATGTCGTCGGGGGAATTGGGGTCGACAGCCAGCCGCATGACCCGACATGGGAACGCCATGATGACCCGATCGGGCAGCGCCGGATCCGCCATCTTGCGCCAAGTATCGCCCCCATCCTCGCTGCGATAGACGCCGGGCGGCGAGACCCCGGCATAGACGATACTCGAGTTTTTCGGGTGGATGGAGATCGACCAGGTGTCGGCGTCGCCGTCGGGCAGGCGAAGTCGCTCCCAGCTCGCGCCGCTCCCAGCTCGCCCCGCGGTTGGTGCTGCGGTAGGCGCCCTTGGTGGTCCCGAGATAGATCACATCGGCGTTATCCGGATGGACCGTGATCGCGTGGACGTCGGTCTCGTGCGGTAGACCGCTGGTCAGATGCTCCCACCGGTCATCACCGACGGCTTGGCGGAAGACGCCGCCAAAGGTTCCGTCCATCGACCGTGCGGCACCAGCGTAGATGTGCGACGTAGCTGCCATCAACTCCTCCCTCGCCTGGATTGCCGTCAGGATCATACGCCTCTATTAGGACTTGTCACATGGCGATAAGTCAGACCGGGATAAGGAGAGATCGATGAGCGGCACGATGATCACGGAGCGGCGCAGGCTCGGCGGGATGGGACCTGAGGTCTCGGCGATCGGTCTCGGCTGCATGTCGTTGTCCGGCGTCTACGGCACCAGCGACGACGAGGCTGGGATTGCGCTGATCCACCGGGCGATCGATCTCGGCGTCGACCACTTCGACAGCTCCGACATGTATGGCTGGGGTCAGAACGAGGAGCTCCTCGGCAGGGCGCTCAAGGGCCGGCGCCACGGCATCGTGATCGCCAGCAAATTCGGCCAGACCCGGCGGCCGGGCGGCGCCAACGGTGTCGACGGCAGTCCGGCCTATATCGCCCAAGCCTGCGAGGCGAGCCTGAGGCGGCTCGGCGTCGAGGTCCTCGACCTCTACTATCAGCACCGCGTCGATCCGGCGGTGCCGGTCGAGGAAACGGTCGGTGCCATGGCCCGGCTGGTCGAGCACGGCAAGGTCCGCTTTCTGGGCATGTGCGAGGCCAGGCCGGACCGCGTCCGGCGCGCCCATGCGACCCACCCGATTGCCGCGGTACAGGGCGAGTTCTCGCTGCTCTACCGGGAGGAGGCGACCGAGACGCGCCAGCTGACCCGTGACCTCGGCATCGCCTATGTCGCCTACGCCCCGCTCGGGCGCAGTCTGCTGGCCGGGGTCGTCCCCGATTTCGCCCATCTCGACGCCGGCGACACCCGCGGTCGCCACCCGCGCTTCATGGGCGACAATTTCGCCAAGAACCGTGCTCTCGTCGAACGCCTCGAGGTCGTCGCCGAGGAAAAAGGCTGCACTCCGGCGCAGTTGGCGATCGCCTGGTTGGCGGCGCAAGGAGCCGACGTCATCCCGATCCCAGGCACCAAGCAGATTGCCCGGCTCGAGGAGAATCTCGGTGCGCTCGACGTGCATCTGACCCCGGCCGATATCGACCGCATCTCCGCGGCGATCCCGATCGGCGCCGCCGCTGGCACCCGTTATCCCGAAGGCGGCATGCGGGGCGTGTACATTTGAGGCCGGCGCCTCCCTGAGAGCAGGGAGAAACCGCGATTGGGCCGCGAGAATCGGCCGTAATGCCCAGCATATCAAAAGGTTAAAAGCCAAGGCGCAACCTGCCGGCAGGGAGGCCATCGCCAGTCCTGAGGGAGGCAGCAGGGAGGATTGGTGGGCATTTCGGAGCGCTCGGTGAATGGCCTGATAGTTATCAAAAACGCAACGTTTCATATTTACAGAAATAGCACGCCCCGAGGATAAAGTCAATCCCTGTGCCCCCTATGCCGTAGGATGGGTGAGACCGCGAGGACGCGCGGCAGGGCTATCGCAGATCGACGATCTCGATCCAATTGGGCTGCTGGCCCATCGGGTATTGCTTGGCGACGGCGAGCGCCCCCGATTGCGGGTCGATCCGGTAGACCGTCATCGCGTTCGAGTCGAGCCCGACCGACAGCAGGAAACGGCTGCGCGGATCTATCGCGAAGCCGCGCGGCGTCTTCTCGGTCGGAAAATGGCCGATCAGCGACAGGGTGCCCTTGTCGGGGTCGATGCGATAACCGGCAAGGGTGCTGGTCCTGCGCTCGCTGCCGTACAGAAAGCGGCCATCGGGGGTCACGTGCAAATCGGCGGCGGCAGGCTGCTCCTTGAAATCGCTCGGCAAGGCATCGACGAATTGTAGCTCGGTCAATGTCCCGGTCGGCCGATCGATGGCATAGGCGCCGATCGTGTCGGTGGTCTCGGTGATCAGATAGAGATACCGCCCGCTGGGGTGCAACGCCAGATGGCGCGGTCCGGCGCCGGGCTTGGCCGGGACGATGCCCGGCCCGATGGACGACAACGTCCCGGTTGTCGGGTCGAACTTCCACTCCATGACGGTGTCGGCGCCGAGGCTCGTCGCGTAAACATGTTTGTTCGCCGCGTCGACCAGGATGCAGTGCGCCTTGGGCCTGTCGGGAATGAGCTGGGTTGTCTTCTCCTGGACCAAACCGTTATCGCCGATCGGGTTGATTGTCAGCTTGTTGCCGGGATAGGAAGCGCTGAGCAGATACCGCCCGGTCCGATCGGTGACGATATAGGCCATGCTGTCGGCGAGCGGCGTGGTGCCGAGGTGGGTCAATCGGCCGGTTGTTCGGTCGAGCGCAAAGGTCGAGACCGGGAAGGTGTCGCTGCGCAATGCCGCATAAAGAAACCGGCGGTCGGGTGTCACCGCCATTGGCATGCTGGAGGGGGACGGCTTGTCGGTGCCGGGCACCGGGACCTCGTCGATCACGGTCAGGTCCCCGTTCTCTCGGTTCATCGCAAGGATGTAGATCTCCTTGCTCGCAGCGTTCGACACATAGACGACCGTATCGGGTGCATTTTGCGCCATGGCTTTCCTTGCTCCGATAATGGGACGCGGCATCACCGCGCCGCCAAGCCCGAGTATCAGTATTCTCCGTCGTGTCAGCCGCCTTGTCGTCATCACCGACCCTCCCCTATCTTGTTTACCTTAGCGCCCGAGGTTGTTCGCGCGCCATCCTCGCCGATTATCGATGGCCACGTCCCAACCCGCCAACCAAGCGAACAGGCCGCAACCGGGCCAGCCGCGAGAAGGGATAGCCCTTGCCCTCTCGGGCGGCGGCTATCGAGCGATGCTCTTCCACACCGGCGCCTTGATCCGGCTCAACGAGCTGGGTCTTCTCAAACAACTGCGGCGCGTGTCGAGCGTGTCCGGCGGGTCGATCTCCGCCGGCTTTCTCGGCTTCGTTTGGAAGCGTCTGACATGGGACAACGACAATGTCGCGACCAATTTCGATGACGAGTATGTCGCACGGATCCTGCGGTTCTCGCGCCGCTCGATCGACTACATCTGTGGTAGCGTTGGCTTTTTTACGCAAGGCCTTCTGGTCGGGCCGGTCGTCGCCTGGTTCTACGATCAGTTTCTGTTCAAAGGCGCCTCGCTGCAGGATCTGCCGAGCGACGAGGAGGGGCCGCGTTTTGTCATCTGCGCGACCAACCTCTCGACCGGTTCGCTGTGGCGCTTCTCCAAGCCCTACATGGCCGATTGGCGGCTCGGCCGCATTCCGTGGCCGAACTTCCCGCTCTCCCGGGCGGTAGCCGCCTCTTCAGCCTTTCCTCCGGTGCTGTCGCCGCTGCGCATCGATCTTTCCCGATACACCTTCGAGCCGGACGATTTGCGGCCGAGGGAGGACGAGCTCCACGGGCCACCCCTCCCGGACAAGCTGCGTCGGCGGGCCGTCCTGACCGATGGCGGCGCCTATGACAATCACGGGTTGGAACCGGTCGACGAATGGCCGACGCTTTTCGTCAGCGACGGCGGCGCGCCGCACTCGCTCACGACGGGCGGCCAGCCGACCTGGTACCACCAGCTGGCCCGCGTGCTCGAGGTCGAGGACAACCAGGTCCGGTCATTGCGCCGCCGCCAGTTGATCCACCGGTTTCAGAACGCGGTCGAATTCGCCCGGCACAGCATCGGCGCGGACGATCCCTTCTACCGGCACAATGCCGGTAAAGGCGCCTATTGGGGGATCGGGACCAATCCCAAGGTGTATGGGGCAGTCGGCGGCCTGGAATGCGCTCCCGAGCGGGCCGCCCAGCTCGCCCGCGTGAAAACGGCACTGCGCGATTACGGCGACGAGACCCGCGCCGAATTGGTCAACTGGGGCTACGCCGTGTGCGACAAGGCGCTCCGCCGCTGGTACCTGCCGCAGGCGGCGGCAGCGACCCGCTGGCCTATGCCGGGCGGAATTGGGGGGCGGCAAGGGAAGATAACGCCGGAATTATGTAGCAAACACACCTAGCCGATGGCGGAGCCTCGCCGCGTTTCCCATGCCTTCCGAGCCGACGCGCTGCGCTTCCGGGTCTGTGCGGCCCTTATGCCGGCACCTATCATCGGCACCCGACGCGGTATCCCCTTTGTCTCTTGCCAGCGTTGCCGCATAAGCTTGATTGCCTCGATCGGATAGAAGTCCGCATCGAACATCCAATGATGAGTCCAGCATAGGTACGCGAGGTTGTCGGGATCGTTGTTCCCGGCCTCGTGGTTTAGGTGCGCGATCGTCAGACAGGTCTCGATTTGAAGACCGCAAACGACGCAACAGGCGAATGGGTAATGCTCGCGCGCAATGCGGCGAGCCTCTCCCTGATTGCGAGGCTGAATCAGCGCAGCCGGCTCATTTAGCATCTCGGGTGTCCCGTAAAAGGCGTGTCCCCGTGAGTCACTCTACCCACCTAACTGCCGATATCACAATTTTATATTACTATATTGTAAAACTGTCAAGCGAAATTGATTAACAGCCTATCAACATCCTCTGGCATACCGAGCGGACGGACGAAGACCAGCTATTTTTGCGATCCACCGACCTGCCACCGCCTGCCGACCTTTACGCCATCCAGGACAATCTCGATTTTATCAAGCGTCAGCTCCCGCGGCTGCCGACCCGTAATGTAATCTGGCGTGCGGCGATGCTCCGGATGCTCGGGGCTGCACTGACGGATTGTGTCGCGCGCTCATTCCCGCTGGAGTTGGCGGGTGGCGCTGGCTGCGGGGCGCTCGGCGCAATTCTTCAGCCATTCGCCGACCTTCGGGAACGCGGACATGTCGATGCGGCCCGGGCGCGCCCAAGCAAGGATGCTGGCGACGTTGAGATCGGCGACCGTGAAATTGGTGCCGAGCAGATAGGGGGTGCGGGCCAGCACGCTGTCGAGCACGCCGAGCGGCTGGGCGAGCGTCTTCTCGGCGGCGTCTGCCGCGGCGAGATCACGCTGGCTCTCCGGATAGATGGCGCGGTTCATCATCGCGGTCAGCACCGGCCGCTCGACCTCGGTCACGCCCCAGAAGCTCCATTGCCAGGCCCGCGCCTCGTCCTCGAGCCGGCTCGGATAGAGACCGCCCGCACCGTATTTCTTGGCGAGATAGAGGTTGATCGCCATCGACTCCCACAGGATGAGGCCGCCATCGTCAATGACCGGGACATGACCGTTGGGATTGAGTGCCAGATGCTCGGGCCGACGCGTCTCACCGGTCGCGAAATCGACCTTGACGTGCTCGTAGTCGAGCCCGAGCTCCTTCGCCATCCACAACACGCGAGACGCGCGCGAGCGGGGGACCCCATAGATCTTGAGCGCCATGAGCGATCCTTATCGCAGGTCCTGGCCGGCGCCATCGCCCGCGAGGAAGATGTTGGGCTTCAGGAACATCGACAGCACCAGCGCGCCGCCGGGGGAGCGCGCGATGTGCCGGTTGCCCTTGGGGCGCCATACATAGTTTCCGGCGCGCACTTCGCCTTCGTCATCGACGAGACTGCCTTCGAGCACAAAGGTCTGCTCGATTTCGACATGCTCGTGCAATGCCAGCTCGCTCCCCGGCTGCCAGCGGAACAGCGCGGTCAGAAGGCCCGTTTCCGGGTCTTCCAGCAATACCTTCATGTCGATCCCGGGGCACGGGGTCGGCTTCCACGGCAAGCTCTCGACCTCGACATAACGCGAGGCGAGCCGGCCGAGCTTTTCGGCCTGCTGCAGGTACGGGGTCGTAGCGGTCATCGGCTTCCTCCAGAAACGTGTCGTTGATCATAGCGGAAAACCCGGGTTGACGGGGCGCCCCTGGCACTTTCCTAACGATATCTTGACGTTTTTTGGATTCATCCGTCTCAGGCGAGTGCGGCTCACAATTGCGGAATGGTCGTTGGCATTCCGGCGTTCTTCCATTCAAGCAACCGGCACGGGAATCACCGATGAGGGGTGCATCCAAGCTATTCATCGCTGGCGCAGCCGTGCTGGCGATCGCGGCCGTCAATCCGGTCGAGGCGGGGCACGGTGAGGGCGGTGGGCACGGCGGCGGTGGCGGCGGACATGGCGGCGGTGGCGGCGGACATGGCGGCGGTGGCGGCGGCTGGCACGGTGGCGGGGGGTACGCCGGCGCAGGCTGGCACGGCGGCGGCGGATATGGTGGCGGCGGCTGGCACGGCGGTGGCGGCCGGCATCAAGCCGCAGGTTGGGAAGGCGGCGGTGGCGGCTGGCACGACAACGGCCGACATCTCGGCTGGTACAAGCACAGGCCGGGTGATCTCGGATGGCGAGGAGGCTTCGCCTCAGGCCAATTCGGGCGTGGCTGGGGTGGGCCAGGGTTTGTCGGGTCGGGCGGCGGCTGGTGGGATTGGCGCCGTGCCTGGGGTTGGAGCGATGTCGGTTGGGGGTGGGGCCCGGGGGCTTGGGCATGGGGCGGCCTGCTGGTCGGCGCCTCGTTCGGAGTGGTCTGGGCACCTCCCCTTATTATCGTGCCGCCGCCGATCTATGTTGCACCGCCGCCGATCATTGTCGCCCTTCCTGCGATAGCCCCGCCGCCCCTCGCGGTAGCCCCACCGCCGCCCTTGGTGGCGCCGCCCGTGGCGGCGGTCCCGCCGCCGCCATCGACCGGCGCGCTGCTCGGCGCGGCAGTGCCGCCGCCGATCGTGGTTCTGCCGCCTCCCGCCGTCGCTGTCGCCGTGGCGCCGCCCCTCGTCATCTTCACGCCGCCCGCCTTCGCGCTCTTTATCGGTCCTCCGGTCCTGACCTTCGCGACAATCGGACCGGCCTGGTGGCATGGCGGCTATATCACCGGCGGCTTTGCAGCCGTCGGAGGGACGGTGGCGATAGCGCATTTCGGCCGTGGCGGTTTTGCCGGGGGACCCGTCGGTTTTGGGGGGTGGCACGGAGGATGGCACGGCGGAGGATGGCACGGTCATGGCTTTGGCGGCTGGCACGGCGGAGGAGGCTGGCACGGTGGAGGAGGCTGGCACGGTGGGGGCTGGCACGAGGCTCGGATGGGCGGGGGCGGCTTCGGCGGCGGCCACGGCCATTGGCGCTGAGCCAATCCCAGGAGGGCAAATATGTTTACCGCAAACTTTGTACGCAGTGTCTCCGTAGCGGCCTTGCTTGTTCCTTCGGTCGGCTTCGCGCAGTCGGCAGCTCCGACTCCTCCGATCGCAGCTCCCGCGGCGGCGCCGTCATCGAGCGCACCCGCGCCATCCGGGGCGACCCAAGCCGCCGTCGATCAGCGCATCCGGACATTGCAGTCGCAACTCGGCATCACCGAGGCTCAAATGCCGTTGTGGACCGCCTTCGCTCAGGCGATGCGCGACAATGCGGCGGCTACGGATGCTCTCTTCACCCAGCGCGCCGGCGCCGTGGCGACGATGAACGCGCCCGACAACATGCACTCCTACGCCCAGATCGCCCGCTCCTATGCCGACAACACCGAGCGCCTCGCGACCGCTTTCGATAGCCTCTATGCGAGCCTCTCGGACACCCAGAAACAGGCCGCCGACACACTATTCCGGCAGCAGGCGACCGCCGCTGCCCAGCCAAAAGCCCGGCGTTAGTGTTTCCGAACCGGAAATTCGTCGATAATTGGGTGTAGGGCGGAAAAACGGCAGGCTGGGCAAGAAATCTATGGTCGGCTGGATCGGCGCCGCGCGTCCTTCGAGACGGCCGCTTTCGCCGCCTCCTCAGGATGAGGAACTTTTTCAATCCTATCAAAGCTTATCCTCATCCTGAGGAGCGCCCAAAGGGCGCGTCTCGAAGGACGCAAGGTCGTTATGCAGCCCTTCGTCCCAGAGGGTCGGGGGAGAGGGGCGCGGCGCAACGACCAAGGCGCGTTATATTAACCCATCACCAACATGAGGCCGGGCAAGGGGCTTTGGGACGCAAAAAACGGTGCAAAACGCCTGCAGGAGCCGCCCTTCGATTTTCCCCGGACAGCCATGCAGCTGTCGGCCGGTTTCGCTGGAAACCCCGAGGGGTCTCGGCGATGATGCCGCGAACCCTTGGGAGGAAGCGATGGCAAAGGGCATCCTGCTCGCGGCAATGGATTTCTCGGCGGCCCCCGAAGACGAGTTTCACGACTGGTACGATCTGGAGCACGTCCCGGAACGGCTGCGCGTCCCCGGTTTTGTGAACGGCGACCGCTGGATCGGCGCCCAGGACCCGAAGGTCTCGGTCGCGACCTACGATCTCGACAATGTCGGCGTGCTCAAGAGCCCGCCCTACCTTGCCGTCGGCGGCGAGAATTCCTCGCCCTGGACCAGGCGCACCGCCCGCTTCCGCAAAAGCCTGATGCGCTACGAGGGCGAGCAGCTGTTCCCAGGCGATCGGACAGCTCCTACGGAGGCGGCAGCGCTGCTGGTCATCGCGATGAACATCGCCCCGGAGCACGAGAGCGATTTCAACGAATGGTACAATAAGGAGCACATTCCGGCGCTCGGCGGGGTGCCCGGCACCTTGTGCGCGCGCCGCTACCGTGGTACCGGCGCGACGCAGCGTTACGTCGCGCTTTACCATTTTGCCTCGCCCGAGGTGCCGAGCTCCGCCGAATGGCGCAAGGCAGCCGACACGCCATGGACACAGCGCCTGCGGCCGCATTTCCGCGACATGGTGCGGTTCGACTGCCGGCGGTACAGCCGCGCCCGTTAGCATGGATATCGGCTTTACCGAAGAGCAGGAGCTGCTGCGGACCAGCGCCAGGAGGTTCCTCGAAAACGAATGCCCCTCCGCCTTTGTGCGCCAGCGCATGGCGGAGTCGGCAGCGATGACCGAGGACTTCTGGCGGAAGCTCGCCGAACAGGGGTGGTTCGGCATCTTCTACCCCGAGGCGTTGGGCGGGAGTGGGCTCGGCCTCGTCGATATGACCGTGCTGATGGAGGAGATGGGCCGCGCGGTGATGCCGGGGCCGTACTTCTCGACCGTGCTGCTCGGCGGCTCTGCGATCCTCGAGGCGGGGTCGCCCGACCAACGGCAGGAGTGGCTGCCGCGCATCGCTGAAGGCTCGGCCAAGGTGAGCCTCGCCTGGACCGAGCCCAACGCGCGCTGGGACGCGGCGGGTATAGTTGCGACCGGGCGCGAGACCGCCGGCGGGTTTGTGCTGTCCGGCACCAAGCTGTTCGTCCCGGACGCGCATCTGAGCGACGCGCTGGTCATAGCCGTGCGCACCCGCGACGGCAGCACGATGGAGGACGGCGTCAGCCTGTTCCTGGTGCCGAAGGACGCCGCGGGCATCGGGGTTACACTGTTGCCGACGATCGACGAGACCCGCAAATTGTGCGAGGTCCGGCTCGACAATGTCGCGGTATCGGCCGCCGCACTCCTCGGCGAGAGGCACGGCGGCTGGCCGGGGCTGGCGCGAGTGCTCGACCGGGCGACCGTGGCGCTCTGCGCCGAGATGTGCGGCGGCGCCCAGCAGGTGCTCGACATGACCACCGCCTACGCCAAGATCCGCATCGCCTTCGGCAAGCCGATCGGCAGCTATCAGGGGGTCAAGCACCAGGCCGCCGACATGCTGGTGGCGATCGAGAACGCCAAGTCGCTGACCTATTACGCCGCCTGGGCAGTCGACGAAGGGCTGGCCGAGGCGCCGCTTGCCGTGTCGATGGCCAAGGCCGCGGCGTCCGACATGTACCGCAAGGTCGCAAGCGCCGGCATCCAGCTGCACGGCGGGATCGGCTTCACCTGGGAGCACGATTTGCAGCTCTATTTCAAGCGGGCCAAGGCCTCCGAGGTCGCCTTTGGCGATGCCACTTGGCATCGCGAGCGGGTCGCCCGACTACTCCCACCGTAACTGAGGCCGACACACGCGAACCTGGATTTACCGCACCGATAGGCGCTTCGGGGCGAAGCCCCGTAGATCGTTATCGTAATGGCTCTCTGAGGGCCGTCAGTCGCGTGGGAAGGCCATGGAGAGACGGAACAATTTCGACGCGTTGCGTCTGGTCGCCGCCGCCGCGGTGGTCTTCTCGCATTCCTTCTTGATCGCCGAGGGCACGCAGGACCACGAGCCGCTGATCTGGCTGACCGGCAACCAATCGATCCTCGGCCTCGTCGGCGTATTCGTTTTTTTCGCCATCAGCGGCTTTCTGGTGACGCAGAGCTTCGAGCAGACCGGCGATGCCTGGCGTTTCCTGGCCAAGCGGGCATTGCGGATCTTTCCCGGGCTCTTCGTCGCCACTGTGCTGTCGGCCTTTGTTTTAGCGCCCGTTGTCACCACGCTCTCGACCGGCGCCTATCTGACGAACCCGGCACCCTGGGAATACGTCCTCGGCAACACCCTGCTCGATCAGACCGTGCACGAGCTGCCCGGAGTGATGTTCGTCAACAACCCGGTCGGGCTCGAGATCAACGGATCGCTGTGGACCCTCCGCCTCGAGTTCCTGATGTACCTGATGGTCCTCGTCCTCGGGGTGGTGCGCCTGCTGACCGTGCGGGTGGCACTCCTGCTGGTGGCATTCGGCATGGCTTGCCTGCATTTCAACATGCTCGACGAGTTCGAAAAATGGGGCTGGTTCTTCCAGCTGCTCAGCGGCTGGGGATGGCTGGTCGCCTTCTTCGCCGCGGGGATGGTCCTTTACAAGCTGCGCCACACCCGCATCTTCGATGGCCGCATCGCACTGCTGGCATTGGCCGGTCTCATTCTCAGCGTGCCGCTGCGCCAGTTCTTCCTGCTGTTCCCGTTGTTCGGCTGTTATCTGGCGCTGTGGCTCGCCCTGACGCCGCGCCTGCCGGTCTTCCCGGCAGCACGCTTTGGTGACCTTTCCTACGGGATCTACATCTACGGCTGGCCCGCCGAGCAGGGCGCAATCTGGCTCCTTGGCGGCGATGCCAAGTGGTGGCAGGTGTTTTTGATTGCGTTGCCGGCGGCGGCCGCACTGGCCTTTCTGTCCTGGCACCTGGTCGAGCGTCCCGCGCTCCGCCTCAAGCCCGCGACGCGGCGTCCATCCGTATCCCCGCGTCGAGAGGCTGGCGTCGAGGTTGGCGGCACCGCTAGTATGGCCTCTCTCGGGCCATCTTGAGGGAGGGGCAAGAATGCGGATACACAACCTCTACACCGACGCGAACGGCCAGTCGCACTTCCGCGACATCGAGGTCGAATGGGTCGAGGAGTCGCGCTCGGGCAAGCTCTCCAAGCCCCTGCCGGCGACCGGCATCATCTTCCGCGAGGTTCCGCCGACCTACGATCTCGACTGGCATCCCGCACCCCGTCGCCAGTACATCATCAATCTCGACGCCGGTGTCGAGATCACCGCAAGCGACGGCGAGGTCCGCAAGATCGGCGCCGGCGAGGTGTTCCTGGTCGAGGATACGACCGGAAAGGGGCATCTCTCGAAGGCGATCGACAACAAGATCCGCAACTGTATCTTCGTACCCATCGAGTAAAGGGAGCGCCAACATGAAGCTGGTTTATTTCGACGATTACAAGCTGGGTGTGCTGAAGGGCGACCGCGTCGTCGACGTGTCGTCGGCCGTGCGCGACATACCCCATACCGGGCCGGGCGATCTGATCAACGGGCTGATCGCGCGTTTTGACCAATACAAGGGCAAGCTCGAGGACGCCGCAGCGAGTGGCCAGGGTGTGCCATTGTCGTCGGTCAAGATCCGCCCGCCATTGCCTAAGCCGGAAAATATCGACTGCATGGCGGTCAATTACATGGAAGACGGCACCCGCAGCGCGCCTGCGCCGATCAACGCCTTCCAAAAAACAGCGAACGCTATCTGCGGACCAGGCGACACGATGGTGTTGCCCGATGCGCCGGCGACGATCTTCGAGGGCGAGGCTGAACTCGCGCTCGTGATCGGCAAAAAGGCGAGCAACGTCAAAGCGGCCGACGCGATGGACTACATTTTCGGCTATACCTGCTTTATCGACGGCTCGGCGCGTGGCCTGCCGGCCCCCGGCTTTTTTGCCATGAAGTCGCGCGACACCTTTGCGCCGATCGGGCCGTGTATCGTGACCAAGGACGAGATCCCGGACCCGCAGAAACTGCAGATCCGGTTGTCGAACAACGGCACCTTGATGCAGAACTTCAACACCAGCGACATGGCGCACAAGATCCCGCGCTGCATCGAGTGGCTGTCCTCGGTCCACGCCCTGGAGCCCGGCGACATCGTCGCCACCGGGACCAATCACCGCGGCCTCAACCCGTTCATGGACGGCGACAAGATCGAGCTCGAAATCGACGGCATCGGCAAGCTCGCCTTCAACATCAAGGACGAGTTGAAGCGCACCTGGGAACGGCGGACACGGCTGCAGATGCACGAGCAGGCGGCGCAAAAAACCGCCGGCGCCTATCCCGACATCACGCCGCAGAAGACCGGAAAATACGCGCCGGCAGCGCGCTAAGTCCTCCGGCTCGCCTCTCCTCCCCCGTTCGCTCGCGGGAGGGGAGGCAGCACTTGCATCAGGAGAAAAATCATGCCCGACGGCGGTTTTGCCTATAGCCATCTTTTTGCCAAGGACCTGCCGCCGCCGGCGCCGCTTTGGACCGGGTTCCCGAAATACAATTTCATCGGCGGCCACAACGATCCGGCGCGCATCCCGGCCGCCGCACTCGCCGAGGCCGCGGCAACGGTCCTGCAGCGGCGCGGGGCCGATCTGGCGCTCTATAATTTCGACGGCCCGCAAGGCTATCGCGGGCTGCGCCAGTTGGTCGTCGACAAGCTCGCCCAGCGGCCGGCGATCAAATGCACGGTCGACGACATCCTGATCACCTCGGGCTCCGGGCAAGCGATCGACCTCGTCAACGGACTTTTGCTCGCGCGCGGCGACACCGTCATTCTCGAGGAATTCACCTATGGCGGCGCCTTGACCAAGCTGAAGCGCCTCGGGGTCGACATCATCGGCGCACCGCTCGATGATGACGGCCTGAAGATCGATGCCCTCGCGCGCATCTTCGAGGATCTCGGGCGCAAAGGGATCCGGCCCAAATATGTCTACACGATCCCGACAGTCCAGAACCCGACCGGCTCGATCCTGCCGCGGCAGCGCCGCGAAGAATTGCTGGTACTGACCCGCAAGCACGGCGTCCCGGTCTTTGAGGACGAGTGCTACGCCGACCTGACCTGGGACGGTGCGGGTCCCCCTTCCCTCTATGCGATGGACCCGCAGCAGGTAATCCATATCGGCTCGTTCTCGAAGACCTTGGCCCCGTCCTTGCGCCTCGGCTATGCAGTCGCGGTCCCGGAGGTCATGGGCCGGCTCGTCGCCTGCAAGCGCGAGGCTGACAGCGGCACGGGTGCCCTCGACCAGATGGTCGTCGCCGAATATTTCTCGCAGAATTTCGGCGAGCATGTCGGCGGGCTGACCCAGACCCTCCACGACAAGCTCGACGCGATGGTCGAGGCGGTCGAGCGCGAATTCGGGACCGCGGTCGAAAAGATGTGGAAGCCCAAAGGCGGCATCTTCCTGTGGCTCAAGCTCCCCGACCGCATCGACGTGACCAAGCTCGTCGCGCCCGCCGCCAAGGCCGGGGTCGTCTTCAACCCCGGCCCCGAATGGTCGTGCAACCCGGGCGCGACAAAATCGCATCTGCGGCTCTGCTTTGCATTGCCGTCAAAGGACGACATTCGCGCCGGGGTCGCGGCCTTCGCGCGCGTCTGCTTCGAGGAAACCGGCCTCCCCGAGCAGAGCGCCAACATCCGCCGCGCCGCGCCGCGCTGAACCCTGATCCCGCTGTTTTCGCTGTTTTTGCAGGAAATTATCAGCGACCGACATCGCCTAAGCCGCAGAAATCCTGGAGTTTCATCGGCGCGGCTGAGAAAAGAACAGCGCGTAACAGCGGGCTGGGCTGCTGTTACCCGCTGAAATTAGGCGTGAGCTTGCGTGCGGCGAGTCCATTGTCGGCTGCTGGTCAGATAAGGTGATTGTCTTCATCACATTCAATCCGCAATTTGTCAAACACTAAATGCGATGCTGCCGGACAACAAGGCGAGGAACTCCGGCGGACGGGCAGCGAGGATCGCGTAGACCGAGGATGTAGGCGATCACTTCCGCCGTCTGCTCCGGCATCTTCGAAAGGAAATGCCAGCGCTGTCGTTTACCGTTAAAATCAACGCGAAGAGCCGATAATCTCTTCGGCCTCTCGGTCGGGGAGCGCCCCTTTGCCCACCGAACGCGTCGAACGCAGGCTGGCCGCCGTTCTCGCCGCGGACGTTGCCGGGTACAGCCGGCTCATTGGCGCCGACGAGGAGGGGACGCTCGCGCGGCTGAAGGCGCATCGTCGCGAGCTGATCGACCCGAAGATCTCCGAGCACAAGGGTCGGATCGTCAAGACCACCGGCGACGGCGTGCTGGTGGAGTTCGCCAGCGTGGTCGACGCGCTGCGCTGCGCGGGCGAGGTCCAGGCGGCGATGACGGAGCGGAACGCCGCCGTGCCGGCGGACATTCGGATCGAGTTCCGCGTGGGCATCCATCAAGGGGACATTGTCGTCGAGGACGGCGACATCTTTGGCGACGGAGTCAACATCGCGGCGCGCCTCGAAGGCTTGGCCGAGCCAGGCGGCATCTGCGTCTCGGCGCGCGTGCGGGAGGACGCGGCCGGTAAGCTCGATCTCGCCTTCGAGGACATCGGAGAACCGGAGCTCAAGAACATCGCCCGGCCCGTGCACGTTTTTCGCGTCCGGCCGGATCGGGTTGTGGACGCAATTAACACTCCCACGCCTCCCCTCGCGTTGCCCGACAAGCCGTCGGTGGCGGTGCTGCCGTTTACCAATATGAGCAACGATCCGGAGCAGGAGTTCTTCGCTGACGGCATCGCCGAGGACATCATCACCGCGCTGTCGCGCTATCGCTCCTTGTTCGTCATTGCCCGCAACTCGTCGTTCACCTACAAGGGCCGCGCGGTCGACGTGAAGCAAGTCGGGCGCGAGTTGGGCGTCCGCTATGTGCTCGAAGGAGGCCTCCGCAAAGCCGGCAACCGCATCCGCGTCACTGCGCAATTGGTCGAGGCCGAGACCGGCAAGCATGTCTGGGCCGAGCGATACGACCGCGACCTCGCCGATATTTTCGCATTGCAAGACGAGATCACCGAGGCGGTGACAATCGCCATCGCCCCGGCCATCGCAGATGCTGAGCAGCAACGCGCGATGCGCAAGCCGCCCGGAAGCCTCGACGCCTGGGCCGCCTATCAGCGCGGGCTGTGGCATATGAGTAAAGCTACCACCGAGGACAACGCGCGGGCCCAGAGTTTTTTTCAGCGGGCTATAGAGCTCGACTCGACCTTTTCCGGAGCTTACGGCGGCCTTGCCATGGCTCAAGCGCAAGGGGCTGAATTCCAAACGCGCAGTCTCGCCGAGACGCTTGGCTCGGTGGAGGCGCTGGCCCGTCGGGCGGTCGCGCTCGATGGCACCGATGCTGAGGGCCATTCACTGCTCTCTCATGCACTGCGGAGACGCGGCGACTGTGAAGGCGCTCTGGCGGAGGCCGACCGAGCGTTGGCAACAACGCCAAACCTGTCTTCTGCGCACCATATGCAGGCCGCGGCTCTGATCTTCTCGGGGCGCCCGAGGGAGGGTCTCGCGGCGCTTGAAAGGAGCGTCAGGCTTAATCCGCGCGACTCGCAATCGGCGGCCCGATTGAACCACATGGCGGTGGCATTTTATTTCTCGCGGGATTACGTGGCCACAATCGAGGTGGCAAGGCGCGCGATCCGGTCATATCCTGATTTTCCGCTGCCCTACCGTTGGCTCGCCGCCGCGCTTGGTAAGCTGGGCCGAATTGAAGAGGCGCAGAAAGCCCTGGAGAAGGCCATCGCAATCGGGCCGGTCTCCTTCGAGATGACTGTGCGCCAGCGCGTGCCGTGGATGCGGCCGGAAGACCATGCCCATATGCTCGAAGGCCTGCGCAAGGCCGGCTGGACCGGTTGACGCAGCGGGTCACGAGCGCGCGAGTTCTAGTAGGCGCCCTAGGTCGTCCGGGGCGTCTTCTGCCAATCGCGCCGCTGCGACGTAGGGCAGCCAATCCAGTATCTTGCTTTTCTGCACATTACTGACGCGGCAGTAGGCGTCGAGGTAAGGTTCAGCGATATCCTGGGCGTAGAGCCTCAACAGCAGATAGGACCGGCAGACGTCGGCAGCGGGATCGCCGCAAGATGCGTCGGGCCAATCGATCACGAGGGGCTGCGAAGCATCGCCCAGGACGTTGACCGGGTGGAAATCGCCGTGACAGAGGCGGTCGCCCTCCGGCATGTCCGAGAGGCGGCCGAGCAAGAGCTGCTTTCGCGGCTCGTCGAGCAGCTTCGCTCGGGCGATGCGCGCTGCCAGCCGCACCTTGAAACTCCGGAATTCGTGGGCCTGATGGGCATGAATGCGCGTCTGCAGCCGGGCGAGTATCTCGAGGTACCGCGGTAGAGCCGTCGGATCTCCCCGCATCTGCTCGGCGAAAGATGACCCGCGCACCCGGTCGAAGACGATGCCCCAGCGGCCGTTGATCTGCTGCACGCTCCAGACCGCAGGAACCGGAAGCCCCAGCGCTTCCACCGCCGCGTGGTTCCCCGCTTCACGGAAGACGGTCGGCTTTGCCGCTTCTGACCGATAGAGCTTGACGACACGGGAGCCCCACTCGAAGACCTCGGCCACGTTTCCGGCCGCGAGCAATCGGCCGATGCCCTCACTCATCGTCCTGCACCCCAGTCGACTATCCGGCCGTCGGACAAACAGCACAGGCGGCGATGCACAGCAGCGCCAAAAGCACTACCCAGCGACCCAGGCGTCGGGGGGTATGGCGCCGTTCCGCCGCGTCGCTTCCGCCGACCGGCAGCGGGATGTCGATCGGGCTCGGCCTCCGCGCGTACCCGCCCTCGACCGGCGTTCGGGCGCTGCAGTCTGTGAGGTGCGATCGGAGACAGGTTCCTCTTCATCACCGTACATCTCTGTCATCCGCTTTGCATGAGTCCTCTCCCCCTTCGGGGGCCCTGAAGGCTGGGGTATGCACACGTCTGACAGCCAAAGTCCCCCTCTCCGCCCTTGGGGGCGGAGAGGGTCGGGGTGAGGTGGGGGAGACCCCCGTTCCTAACCAGCGGCGCCACCCACCTCACCCTCGCGGCGCTGGCGCGTCGGGTCCCTCCCTCTCCCCCCGCAAGCGGGCGGAGAGGGCAAAGGCTCGCGATAAGACCGCGGGAGCAGCACCTACCCGCTGTTGCGCAGCCCGGCGGCGAGGCCGTTGATCGTCAGGTGGATCCCGGTGACGACGTTTTCATCGGCGTCGCCGGCGCGATAGCGCTTCAAGAGCTCGATCTGCATGTGGTTGAGCGGGTCGAGATAAGGGAAGCGGTTGCGGATCGAGCGCGCCAGGAGCGGGTTGCTTTCGAGCGGGCTTTCCTGGCCCATGATCATGCGCAATGCATCCATCGTACTCTGCCACTCCGTCCGCAACCGGGAAAAGACGCGGTCGCGCAGCTCGGTGTCGGAGACCAGCTCGGCATAGCGCGAGGCGATCGCGATATCGCTCTTGGCCAGCACCATGTCCATGTTCGACAGCAGCATTTCGAAAAACGGCCACTCGCGGTACATCCTTTGCAGCATTGCCATGCCGCCCTTTGGCCGTGCCGCGAGCCACGCACCGACGGCGCTGCCGAAACCGTACCAGCCGGGCAGCATCAGCCGGCATTGCGCCCAGCTGAACACCCATGGGATCGCCCGCAGGTCCTCGATGCGCCCCGACGCCCTCCGCGAGGAAGGACGGCTGCCGATGTTGAGGTTGGCGATCTCCTCGATGACGGTGGATTCCCGGAAAAAGCGGTCGAAGCCGTCGGTCTCGTAGACGAGCCCGCGATAGGTGCCATAGGCCTCGGCCGAGAGAAACTCCATCGCTTCCAGATATTCGGGCCGCGGCTCGGCTGTTTCCCCCTGCAATAGCGTGGCTTCCAATGTCGCCGCCGCGAGGATCTCGAGGTTGCGCCGGCCGAGCTCGGGGTTCGAGTATTTGCTGGCGATGACCTCGCCTTGCTCGGTGATGCGGATGGCACCCTGGACCGCACCCGGGGGCTGGGCGAGGATCGCCTGGTAGCTCGGTCCGCCGCCGCGCCCGACCGAGCCGCCGCGGCCATGGAAGAGGCGCAGCTTGACGTCGTGACGGCGGAAGACGTCGACGAGTGCGACTTCCGCCTTGTAGAGCTCCCAGCCGGAGGTCAGGAAGCCGCCATCTTTGTTGCTGTCAGAATAACCGAGCATGACCTCCTGAACGCGACCGCGGTGGTCGAGCAGGCGTGCGTATTGGGGGAGACCCAGCAGGTCATCCATCACCTCGCCGCAATGGCGCAGATCCTCGATCGTCTCAAATAGAGGCACGATGTCGAGATCGAGCGTTCCCTCGCGCGGCCGCAGCAAGCCCGCTTCCTTCAGCAATACGGCGGTTTCGAGAATGTCGGAGACGCCGGTGGTCTTGGAAATCACGTAATGCGGCACCGCATCCCGCCCATAGCGGCGATGCGCCTCGGCGGTCGCGCGCAGGATCGCGAGCTCGCTCTCGGTCTCGGCCGAATAGGAGAGAAAGGCGGATGCCAGCGGGCGAGCCGTGGCCAATTCCGTCAGTAGCAGGCGGACGCGCTCCGGCTCGGCGAGGCCGGCGTAGTCGAGGCCGGGCTGCACCAGAGCCAGCATCTCGCCGATGCTATGTTCGTGTACGTCGGAGTTCTGCCGCAGATCGAGCGAGGCGAGGTGAAAGCCGAACGCATCGACAGCGCGGCGCAGTTGCTTGAGCCGGCCCTCGGCGAGGATTGCCGAGCCGTTGGCGGCAAGCGAGTTGTGGATGACCGCAAGATCGGTGAGCAACTCGCCGCTCTCGCCGTAGGGTGGCGCATCACCGACCGCAGGCTGCGGGGCTTCGAGGTCGTCCAGCCTCCGCGCCGTTACGGCGAGCCGTGCGTGGATCCCCGTGATCGCGCGCCGGTACGGCTCGTTCTGTCGGTGGGGAGATCGGTTAGGCGAGCGCGCCGCAAGATCTGCCAGCGCATCCGATATGCCCACCAGGCGATCGTCGAGCGAGATCTCGCCGCCCAGAAGATGCAGTTCATCGAGGTAGTGTCCGAGGGCCCGGCTACTCTGCGCCCGTAGCGTCGTGCGCAATACCCCTTCGGTCACGAACGGATTGCCGTCGCGATCGCCGCCGATCCAGCTGCCTATCCGCAGAAAGGAGGGCAGGCCATTGGCGAGAGTGATGCCCTCGCCTGCGAGCTCCTCTTCGAGCCCGGCGTAAAACCGTGGCAATTCGGAGAGGAACGTATAGTCGTAATAAGAAAGGCCGTTGGCGACCTCGTCGATCACAAGAAGGCGCGTTCGGCGCACCAGATTTGTCTGCCATAAGGTCAGGATCGCGCGGCGCAGCGCCAGCTCGTTGGCACGCTGCTCGGCTGCGGTCAGCGGAAGCCGGTCGCGTTCGGCCAGTAGGTCGGCGACCTCCATCTCGCGGTCGATTGTGCTTTTGCGCCGCACCTCGGTCGGATGTGCGGTCAAGACCGGCACGACCGTCGCACCGGCGAACAAGGCGGCGAGACGGGCGGGAGGGATACCGGCCTCACCCGCCCGGGCGAGGGCGAGGGCCATCGTGCCCTCGCGCGGTGCCGAGGCGCCCAGCGCATGCGCCCGGGTGCGGCGGACGTGGTGCTGGTCCTCGGCGATATTGGCGAGATGCGAGAAGAAGCCGAAGGCACGAATGATCTGCAGTGCCTCCTGTGGCGGCAGAGCGTTCAATGTCGTTTCGAGATCGCGCCGCGCCACGACATCCTCGTCGCGGCGAAACCGGACCGAGCTCTGCCGAATGCGCTCGACGACGTCAAAGACCGCCTCGCCGCTCTGCTCGCGTATCGTGTCGCCGAGAATGCGGCCGAGCAGACGAATATCCTCGCGCAGCCGGAGGTCCTTGTCTTCGCTCTCGATCGCCTGTGGTTGCATCATGGCCCCCCTCTTTCCACCGCCCTCTCAGTAGCTGGCTTACCATCCCTGCAGGAACCGTGCCCGATTTCGTCTTGGCGGGCTTGAGGGGCAACTTCAAGCCGACGCGTTGCGCCGGTCTTTTCTCAGCGCCAGCCATTCGGCGCTGAGCCGGCCGCTATCGGCCGAGAACCGCTCGTCCAGTACGTCCGAGGCGAGAATGCGGTCGACGCGGAAATGACGAAAGTCGTTCCGCAATTCGCACCACGCGCCGACAAGTGTCACGTCGACGTAATAGGCCATCGCAATCGGCCAAATCCTCCTTTGCGTGTGCCGACCTTCTTCGTCGATATAGGTAATGGCGAGCTTGCGGGTCTCGCGGATGGCGCCGCGCAGCTGCGATAGGTCGATCCCGGTGACCGCCGGTGCGCTGCCGTCGGAGACATAGAGCGGGGCCGCGACGAGTTGCGATTGCAGCGGCGGGGGCACCACAGCGGACAGCTTTCCGAGCACGCTTTCCGCCGCCTCCTGGAGTTTTCGATCGCGCAGCCGGCGCAGGAGCCGCACACCGACCGCGATGGCGTCGATCTCCTCGGTCGTGAACATCAAGGGCGGTAGGTCGAAGCCGCGCCGCAATACATAGCCGAGCCCCGGCGCGCCCTCGATCGGTACCCGGCTTCCCTGCAGCGCGGCGATGTCGCGATAGATCGTGCGGACCGTTACTTCGAGCTTCTCGGCGAGTGCGGCCGCAGTAATCGGGTGCGAGGCGGTGCGCAATATCTGGATGATGTCGAATAGGCGGTCGGCGCGGCGCATTGCTCGCCTAGGGCTCCTGACAGAACGCTGTCAGTATGGGCCTGTTAACCTGGCTGGACAACGCTTTGAAGGAGAAAACCGATGGTTTCGACCCATGTCGACATCGAGCGGACCGAGTGGACTTCCGGCACCCCGTTCTATGGGCCGGTGGCAATCTACGAGGGCAAAGACATCGTCCAGCTCAAGATCCTCAGCGATCGCCGACGGGAGGGCGGCGGCATTGCCTGGCTCGCCAAGTTCTCGCCGCCTCCCGGCAAGCTGATAAAGATCGTCGCCACGGCACTCTCGGACGAGCATGTGTTCAACCTCGAAGGCGGCAAGGTAACCAAGGCCGGGCAACCCGCGCGCTCCTCCGGCGCCTACACGCTGAACCCCAAGGGCCAGCCGCACAGCGCCTTGATCGGGAGCGAAACGGTGAGCCTCGTCATCTACCGGGGCGAGCCGGATGAGATCACCTCGATGGAAGTCATCGATGTCGAGGCATGAGACAGCGATCCGCATCCGCGCTGCAACTCAGGATGATTTGGGCATTCTTTGGGATTTTCTGGCGATCGCGGCCTACGAAGCGGACATCGCGGCGGCACAGACCGTGCCGTTTGTCGCCGCGCATCTCGAGGGCTGGCAGCGGTCGGAGGATTTCGGGTTCATTGCAGAACGAGACGCCGAGGCGATCGGCGCCGCCTGGGCGCGGCAATTCTCGCCCGACGAGCAACCGGCGTTTTATGTCGACGGCCAAACCCCGGAAGTCACGATCGGGGTAAGCGGGGCCGCCCGCGGCGAGGGCGTCGGAGGAAGGCTGCTCAGCGCACTGATTGTCGAAGCGGCGCGACGCGGCGTCGGCCTCTGCCTGAATGTTCGGCACGACAATCCGGCCCGCCGCCTCTACGAGCGTACCGGGTTTCGCCTGGTGCCGGATTCCGCTGTTCCCAATCGGGTCGGCGGCACGTCATTCGGCATGATCTGGGCCGCGCCGCGATAACGGCGAACGAGACTCCTGTGTTGGTTACGACGACCAGCTCGAACTATCTGAAGGGAGCCGCGTTCGGCTTTGCCGCAGCGTCGATCTGGGCGAGCTGGAGCGTTGTCACGCGGCTGGCCGCTGTCGGCATTGCTTGCAATACCCCTGCTCGGGGAGTGGCCAAATGAAACGGATTGGGACGGCATCATTCTGATCTCCGCCGGTGTCTATCTGGCAAGCGGAGCACCATTGCCGACTGGAACCAGCCGGCTCCTGACAGAACGGTGAAACCGGGAGTGACCATGGTGGCCGTACGCTGCGGGTAGGAGCCGTAGGAAATAAAGGGTTGAATTATCTGAATGCATCTAAGCACTAGATCTACAGTCGAACCGGGAGCGTAGCTCTTCGAGCGTTTCAGCTGGCGTGCCGTTGGCGGTATCGACGACGAGGCGCGGCCGATCCCAAGGCTCGTATTGACGGTCGACGACTTGCTGCCAGGTAGGCCGGGTTAATCCAGCGACATCGATTGTGCGCGTCTCGACCCTGCGGCGATGTTCGTCGGCGTCCGAGCAAACCACTTCGATTTCGAAAATTGCAGAGTTCGTCGCAGCTGCGACGTTACGCCATGCATCCCGGGTTATTGCGAGAGGGTTGACCGCATCGGCGACCACGATCCGGCCCAGTCGCAGATTTGCCTCGGCCAAAGCGTAAGCCACGATGTAGCCGGCTGGCCCCACGTCGCCGGCCAGCACATCAGAAGACCGCAGAGCTTGTTCGATTGTGTCGATCCGCAAATATGTGGCAAGGCGCTCCTGTGCAACGGCGCGCGCGAGTGTCGTCTTACCTGTTCCGGGAAGCCCTCCGAACACGATCAGCATGCGCGGCGCACCAGTCAAGAATTTCGCACCGCCGGAGGGCTACGAGCCAGCAGCGGCATTAGGTTGCTTTGGGCGGCGCGCGACATAACCGACCCGCACTCCGGGTTCGAACCCCAGACTTTCGTAGAAGCGATGGACACGTGGGTCCTTTCGACCGCTTTGCAGCAAGACGTGGTAGCAATTGCGAGACCAGGCTTCGGTAAGGGCAGCTCGAACAACCGCGCGACCATGCCCCTGCCCGCGATGTTCAGGATGGGTTACGACATTTTCGAGGAATCCGTGTCCACGTCCGCCGCGCAGAAGGTTCGGCGCGGTGATGAGCATGCAGGTCGCGGCTATCCGTGCGCCGGCTTCGGAGACAAAAAGCGCCAATCCTTGGTGCGTCAACGTCTCTGACCAGATGTGTTCGATGCGTTCGGTCGGGTCCGCAATCGAACTCACTTCGGATACTCGAAAAAGGTCAAGCAAGCTCTCCAGATCGGACGCTTGAGCCAGCCTCGCTGTTGGCATTTCGGCACCCTAACTCCGAATCAAAGTTAGGCCACTTCGATCACTGTCGAAGTGTTCATCGGCCCGTCCGACCGGTTCGGGTGTTATATAGGGCAAATGATTACGGGCTATCTCTTTGCCGAAGTCGCGGCGCTCGTCGGGGAGCGTGCAAGAGCCACGATACTCCTGGCGCTTCTCGATGGTCGTGCCCTGACCGCCAGCGAGCTTGCCCACGCGGCTCGGGTCACCCCTCAGACGGCGAGCACGCATCTCGCCAAGCTGACCGAGGCGGGCTTGGTGCGGGTGGTCCGAGAGGGACGGCATCGGTATTTCCGGCTCGCATCGCCGAAAGTCGTAGAGATGATCGAGGGCATCGTCGCCGTTGCGCTCGAAAACAGACCGCGATACCGCCCTGTGTCGCGTCAAGCACGCGAGCTTTGCGCGGCCCGGATCTGCTACGACCACCTTGCCGGTCGTCTCAGCGTCGACCTGACCGACTTTCTCACCGCGAACGAGTACATTGTGCTCGGCGAAGAAGCCGCTGAAATCACGCAGGCGGGCGAGCGATTTCTCGCCGAGTTCGGAATCGACCTTTCCGCGCTGAATTCGACCGGTCACGATTTCTGCCGACCGTGCCTCGATTGGACCGAACGGCGGCCACACATCGCGGGAGCGGTCGGAGCCGCGCTTACGAAACGGTGCTTCGATCTCGGCTGGACGGAGCGGGCGAAGCGCAGTAGCGCGGTGATCGTCACCGCATCGGGCAAGCACGGTTTCCTGGAAACTTTCGGCATCGGCGTGCCCGAGGAAACGCTTGCCAGTGTGAAATGAGGAGGTCGTTCATGTCTGACGAGCCACGAATCAGTCCGGTCGACGCCGACACCGCGGAAGGGGCCTTGAAGGAAATCGTCGACGGGAATCGCAGCAGGTGGGGCAAGCCGCTCCTGCCATACCTCTTGTATGCGCGCAGCCCGGCGGTCTTTAAGGGCACGATGGCGATGTGGGCCGCCGTGTGGAGCTTCGTGAAGATCGACGCGCAGCTCAAGAGCCTGGTCAACCGCCGCGTCGCGTGGTGGAACGGCTGCCCGTTTTGACAGGACGCCAACGCTGCCGTGGGCAGCGAGCTCGGGATCTCGACGGAGAAGTTGAACGCGCTGCACGACTACGCGAAGAGCCCGCTCTTCAACGCGGCCGAGCGCGTGGCGCTCGAATACGCCGACGCGATGACGGACACCGCGAGCGACGTCGACGATGCGCTGTTCGCGCGGGTGCGCGAGCACTACGACGAGGAGCAGATCGCGGAGCTCACGATGCTGATCGCCTGGGAGAACGCGAGTTCGCGCTTCAACCGGGCGCTCCGCGTGCCCTCCGCCGAGCTCTGGAAGCCGGCCTGACGCGAAGATCGTTCTAGATAGTAAGAGCATCGTCTTTGCTATCCTGCGGGAGCTGAGACCGCCGGGCCAGGACTAAGGACGGAGGATGGTTGCCAGCGACGGCTTTGCCGAGTTCCTGCGCGAACAGCTGGCACCACTCGGCCGCGTCACAATGCGCCGCATGTTCGGCAAGACCGGCGTGTTCTGCGACGGGGTGATGTTCGGGATGGTGACGGACAACATGCTCTACCTCCGGGTTGATGACCACAACCGGGCGGCGTTCAAGGAAGCCGAGTCCGTTCCGCCCCTCAGCTACGCGAAGAAGGGCTGCACCATAGACCTCTCCTTTTGGCGCGCGCCGGAGCGGCTGTTCGACGAACCCGACGAGCTTGTCACGTGGGCGCGAGTAGCACTGGCGGCGGCACGCCGGGTCGCGGCGAAGAGAGAACGGACAGCGCCAAGGCGAAAATCAAAGTCGTGACGCGCGTAATGGCGGGCCGGAGCCTCATCACGGCCGCCTCAGTTCACCGGAACAAGGTCTATCTCGACCGGGCCTTACAGCGCCCACGTAGTCGGAGAGCGATTGTTTTTGACGATCGAAATTCGCACCAGAATTCGATGCGTCAAGCCTGTCGACGGCGCCCACTCAACCGCCCCCTGCCGCCCTGATCCATTCGGAAATGCGTTGCACCACCGTGTCCTCGATCCCGAGATAGCCGTGCGGCGACATCCCTTGGCAAGGGTCGGAGCGTTTGGCGGTTTGGCCGCTCCTCACCATCACCAGCTCCTTCCGCGGTGAGCGGGTCAGGGCCGAGAGCACCATCGGCGCATCGCCGGGCGGCGTATCCGGGCAAGTGTCGTATTCGTTGCTGACGACGAGCACGGGGACTGCGACGGCACCCGGCTCGGCATCGAAGATGGTCTCACCTGAGGAGCCGGGGCGGCGGGTTGCCGAAGAGGTCAGGACGGCTCCGGAGACCTTCGAGCCGAGATGTGCCGCACCGTTGACGGCTGCCGTGGTGCCGGCGCTCGTGCCGATCAGCCAAACCGGCAATGCGGCGCGAGAGCGGCCGAAATCGATCGCCCGGCTGATCGCGTCGGCGTAGGCCGGCAGATGGCGCTGGCCGGCCAGAGAGGTTCCGTTGGGCGCGTCCGGAAGCACCACGGCAAACCCCTGCGCGACCCAATGACCAAGCGTTCGCAACAGGAAGTTTCCGCCGAGCTGGTGGACACCGCCGCCGCTGTCGAGGCCGATGATGCCGTCGCCGCCGGGCAGCAGGAGGACGATCGCGCGGGCCTGCCGACCCCCGAGGAAGAGCACCCGCTCGGTTCCGCCGGCGACCGGCACATCGCTGACGACAGCGGCGGCCGGTGCGGTTTGCCCGAGCGCCGCGCCGGAGAGCGCAGTCGCGGCGAACGCGAGCAGGATTGCGCACCATTCAGCGCGAACTGGCCGGCGCCCCGATCGTCGGAATTGCAGATACATGACCGATCACGGACCCCCAACCCTGGCGCAGCGCCTCGCGCTTATCCAAGGTCATCCCGATCCGGGCGGCAACCGCCTTTGCCATGCGCTCGCCGACGCGTACGCGGGAGGTGCGGCACTTGCCGGCCACGCGGTCATGCGGGTGGAAGTGGCGCGCCTGGAGTTCCCGATCCTGCGCGCACAGCAGGATTTCGAGCATGGCCCTTTGCCCGACAGCCTGGTCGAGGCGCGCGACGTGAGCAGGTCGGACCCTTCCGACCGCGGAGTCCACTTCATGTCAAACTTGGTCACGAACTCCGTCCGACGCGCGTCCTCGGGTCTGGACCGGTCTTCTTTCGCCCGTCACCTCAGACGAGCCTTGAGGCGAGGAGAATCAGCAGCGGCCCGCAGCTGGCGATGTTTACTATAAATCGAACATAGATTCGTAACCACGAATTTTCAGCAATTAAACATAGATATTCTGGATGAATTTGCCTTTTTCGGCGAGATTAAAACCAACACTGTTGGTTCTTCCAAACACTCTTCGAAAAGCGATTGGGACATGATTTCTATGATGTCACGTGCATCTGTCTGGGTTGGCAAAACTAAAGATTATTGGCGCTGGGTCGCCAAACCTTCCGCCGAGCTGGTGACGCCGCGAGGGCTGCTCTCGTCAACGCTGTCGATTTGGTCGGACGAAGGCGGCGGCGTCGCTGTCATCTTGGGGCTCGTGGCGACCCTGGTTATCGCCATTGTCGGCCTCGGGGTCGACGTCGTTTATTGGTATCGCACCGACCGTGCTATGCAGAACGCCGCCGACTCGGCCGCGATCGCCGCCGCCAGCAACGGGACGAGTTCGTATCAGAACGAGGCGAAAGCCGTCGCCAGCCAATACGGTTTTGATGATGGCAGCAAGGGCGTCACCGTCACTGCGCTCAACAACCAGACCTGCCCGGACGGAGGGACGAACTGCTTTAAAGTCACCGTGGCGATGGCCGCGGCACCGCAGTTCTTCTCGCAAGTCGTCGGTCTCCCCCCACCCCCGCTCTCGAGCGCGGCGATGGCCGGCGGCTCTCAGTTACATAAGTATTGCATGCTCGCTCTCGCCGGCAGCGGCACGGACCCGGCGATACTTACGCACGGCGCGCCAAACGCCGACCTCACGAATTGCACCATCATGTCGAACACCGGGTCCACCTGTACCGGCCACAACCTCAACGCCACCTATGGCGATGCCCATGGGACGAACAACGGCTGCGGCATTAGCGAACACAGCAATGTACCAGCCGTCAGCGACCCCTATGTGGGGCTGGCCGTGAACATTCCAGCCAACCCGTGCAAGACTTCTGACTATTCGTGGGAGCCGACGAAGAAGAAGGATCCGGCTCTAGATACCTCCTCCTTACACACTTGGGGGGTGGCGAACGCTTCCAGCACTATTACGCTGACTAATTCTTCGACGATCGCTCCCACGATCGGAAACGGCATCGTCTGCGGTGATTTGCAACTGGCACAAAACGCGACGGTGACGGTGAATACCGCCTCGCCAGGGTCGATCCTCGTCATAGAGAACGGGCAGCTCGATACCAACGGGGGCACGCTGCAAACCGCATCCGGCTCCGCGGTGACGGTCATCTTCTCCGGCGACCCGTCAGATTCGCACAATCACTCCCCGACTAACGCCGGCACGCTCAACCTCCAGGCCCCGACAACAGGCACCTGGAAGGGAGTAGCGATCTACCAGGATCCCAATCTGAAGAACGGGCTCGATTTTACCTACTCAGGCAACAACCCAACCTGGGATATCACCGGCTTGACCTATTTCCCGCACGCGAGCGTGACCTTCAGTGGCGCGGTCAACAAATCAAGCAACGGAGCTTCCTGCTTTGTGCTGGTCGCCGACAACATCACCATAAACGGTACCGCGAATATTCTCGAGACCGGCGGCTGCGCCGCGGCGGGACTTGACATGCCGACCGACACGATTGCCGCTGCGGGACTGGTGCTATGAACGACTCTGAGGCACATGACGCGGCCGGGGGAGTGAGGGCGCGGTTCCTTGCCGATAGCGCTGGCACTGCGATACTCGAGTTTGCCCTCGCCGCGCCGATCCTGGTGGTCCTGCTGCTCAACCTCTTCGATTTCAGCGTGCTGATCTGGTCGAGTATGCAGACCGAAAATTCGGCACAGATGGGGGCACAAGCCGCGTTCAAGACCTGTGCCGGCGGAGCCATTCCGGCGCTCACCAATTGCGCGGGCCTCAGCGCCGCGGTCACCACCGCGGCCCAGAGCACCTCGCTCGGCACCGGCGTCACCGTTGCCAGCGGTTACCCGGGCGAGACCTTCTACTGTACTTCGGGCTCTACCCTGCAATCGGTCGGTACCTCGCCGCCGAGCCCCTACGACTGCTCGGGAGCGACCCCGTCCGATGCCGCTGCCACGCCGGGCGATTACATCGTGGTCCAGGTGAACTATTCATATACACCGACGTTCCCCGGTCTGAGCCTCGCCTCGGCCCAGACCCTGACTGCCAAGGCCTTGCAAAGGTTGCAATAGGATGAAAAGGCTCCTCCGCCTTCTGAGCTGCCGGCGCGGCGCGACGATCGTCGAGTTCGCGTTCGTTGCGCCGGTCTTCTTGGCAATGATCTTCGGGGGCATCGATATTGCGCGAGCGACCTGGACGTTCGGCAGCCTAACTTACGCCGCCGAACGTGCGGCGCGCTACGCGTCGATCCACACCAGCGACAGCAGTCCCATCGCCGCCAGCACCGTTCAGACCTACGCCCTCAACGCCTATTATGGTGAGAGCCTCAGCGGCAACCCGTTCACCTATTCGGCGACGGGTTGCGGGAATACCGTCACGGCATCTTACGCCTATTCGCTGGCGATCCCCTTGGTCGGTACCTGGTCGATCCCGCTGACGGCGACAGCCTGCTTCCCTTGATCCAGTCGTCGCGAATCTGGGCGTATCAGGTGCGCCCTCCTGCGGGTCGGTCAAAGCGGCCTGGCCGAGCAAGCCGACAGCGGTTTCCCGTAAGCCGCACGCCAAGCAGCAATGATGCAACGCGATCGCCCGGGCCAGCATAAACCGCGTTACATCGCGAAACGATGCCAACGCCTCATGCCCGATCGGGTGCGAGCCGACGTCCTCGAGCTCTTCGTTCGCCGGCGGCTCGCCGAACACATTGCTGCCGTCGCCGAGAAAGAACCGAGTGTTGAAGCGCCCGAAGGAATGGGACGGCGTGATCGTCTCGGCGGGGTGCAAGATGGCGCAGATCGACACTTATTCAGGTGCGGCGCACGCCGTAGAACGTCGCGAAACATCCAGGCAGGACGTCGGTCAAATCCTTCCGGTACGCCGTCGCCTGCCAGTACTCGCCCATCGGGATGAACGGCACGTCTTCCCAGAGCTGCTTCTGCAAATCGATGCAGATCCGCTTTTGCTGCTCCAGATCGCTCGTGTCGAGCCAGGCGGCGCGCAATTCCTCGATGCGCGGACTGTTGGCCCAGCCGTTTATCGGCTCCTTGCCGTCGGCGCGAACGGCCAGGTTGCCGTACGGATGAACGTTCGGCAGAGAGCGATCGATTAGGGTGCAGAACATGTTGTAGCCGCCCTTGTCCGGCGGGCCCTGATTGTTGCGACGCCGTACAATGCTGGCGAATTCCTGTTCCTGGAGATCGATGTTCATGCCGGCGCGCCGCAGTTGCTCGGCGCCGGTTCTGGTCAGATTGCCGAGCTCGCCGACGTCGGTTGGCGCCATCACGACGATTTTCTCGCCCTTGTAGCCGGCCTCTGCCAGCGCGCGCTTGACGGCTGCATAATCGCGCGGGCGGCGCAGCACCTCGATGCCGACATCGCTGGCCAGCGGCGAGCCGGTGCCGAACAGACCGACATCGTCCCGCCAATTGTTCCGAGCACCGCCGGCAATCGCCGACATCGCCTCGGCCTGATCGACCGCTCCGAGCAACGCTCGCCGTATTGCCGGGTTGTCGAACGGCGGATAGCGGTGGTTGAAGGTCATGATGCCGTTCGCCGTCGCGAAATGCGAAACGACGGTAATGTTGGGGTCGCCGCTGACCTGGTCGACGAGATCGCGCGGCGGGTTCTCCCACCAGTCGATCTCGCCGCGGCGCAGCGCGGCCGATGCCGAAAACGGATCCAAGGTCAGCCATTCGACCCGCTCGAAATTGGCCACCTTTGGCCCGGAGGTGAACCCGACCGGGCCGCCCGCCCGCGGCTGATACTCCGCAAATCGCCCGAAGACCGCGCGAGCGCCGCTGACATGCTCGTCCTTGAGAAAGCGGTAGGGGCCGCTGCCGACGATTTCGCCGACCGGCTTGAACGGCGACTCCGACGCCAGACGCTCCGGCATGATCGCCGGTACGTTGCCGCCAGGGCCGGCGAGGGCCTCGGGCAGATGCGGGAATGGCCGCCTCAGGCGAAACCGCACTGTGCGGTCGTCAGGCGCCGACAGCTCGTCGGTCGCGTCCATCAGCGCGTTCGTAAAGATGACGCGCGGCGCGAAGCGGCGGATGCTGGCGACAACGTCCCGCGCCAGCACCGGCTCCTTGTCGTGGAAGCGCAGCCCGCCGCGCAACGTCAGGGTCCAGATCAGGCCGTCCTCCTCGACCTGATGGCCTTCTACCATTTGAGGCTGGGCCTTCCACTCGGTGTCGATGCCGTAAAGGGTGTCGAACACGAGATAGGCGTAGTTGCGGGTCGGCCTTGCACCGGTGACGACCGGATCCAACACCGAAAGATCCGCGACCCCGACAAAGACGAGGGTTTTCGCGCGGTCCGCTCGCCCCAGTCGAGGCGCCGCGCCGAGCGTAAATGTCGCCGCCGCCGCGGCTTTGAGCAGATCGCGTCGTCTCACACCGGTTTCTCTCAACTTTGCAAGCCGCGGGGCCATCCTGGGCCGGGCTGTTTATCCGCCGGACGTATGGGAAACAACGGCAAACGCTCCCGCACGCGCTCGAATGCGAAGCCGCGTGACCGAGAAGCCCTTGCGCCCGCCAGGTTGCGTCCCATCTATGTGATGGTGCCATTATAATAATTGCTATACGAGCTTTTTCATGATGGATACACAAGCAACAGGCCGTTGTCGAATTCCGCTGCCAATTCCCCTGCCGGCCCCCGGAAATTCCGCTGCGGGGAAGCTCACCCAAATTGCATCCAAGCTACTGATCTCAAATAAGTTTTGGGCGCTGAGAGGGTGCTTTTGGCGCTCGGAAGTCGTTTTCTCCCTGATGGCAGGGGAATACGATGGGGTCCGGGGCGGAGACCCTTACGACAAGCCGGGGCCGGGCATGCCCCAGGGCGGGTCGAGCCCGACGCCGCTGAGGCGGCCGAAGAGCTTGGTCAGGGTCAGACGGTCGGCCAGCGGCAGCGGCGGCGCCAGCAGCGAGGCGATGTTGGTCCGCAAATGGTCGGGGTCGCCGGTGCCGAAGAGGACGACATCGACCCCGGGCTCGTGCCGGGCGAAGCGGTAGGCGGCTTCGGTGATGGTGCTGGCACCCGCCTCGTGCAGCAGGAAGCCGAGCGGGTTGCGGGAATCGGCGAGCCAGCGCGGCAGTTCGCGGCGCTGGGTCAACTCGCGCAAGGCTGCGGCGAGGCGCTCGGGCCGCGAGAAGATGTTGCGCACCGCGAACATCACGAGGGTGCCGACCCGGTTGGCGATGGTCCGCGGGAAGACTTTGGCGCGCGCGTTCTGGTGCATCATGTGGAACGCGACCATCACCGCGTCCCACACCTCGTCCTCGACGGCGCGCTGCAGCATATCGTGCTCGGGGTCGTCCGAGGCGGTCTCGGTGACGCCGAGATGGCGGAGCTTGCCTTTCGCCCGCTCCTTCAACAGCGCCGGGGCGATCACGTCGCGCGCCTCGGCATAGGCTTCGGGCATCACACCGTGCAGCTGGAAGATGTCGACGTAGTCGGTATCGAGCCGGCGCAGTGATTGGTCGAGGCTCGCGACAGCCCGCTCGGCCGCGCGCCGGCCCTCGCCATGCGGGACCCAGGCCTTGGTGGCGACGACGACGCTCTCACGCGGAATGCTTTTGATCGCCTCGCCGACGACCGCCTCGGTGCCGTACATCGCGGCGGTGTCGAGGAGATTGACGCCCAGGTCCAGAGCCTGGCGGACGAGGGCGACGGCTTCGGCCTTGCTCTTGCCGGTGCCGAGGCCGAGCCGGCTGAACCCGCCGCAGCCAAGACCGGCGACGCTGACGGTGAGCCCGGTTCGGCCGAGTGTCACGTATTCCATGACTTCTCCCGCTACATTAGGGGCCCCAATGGCGGGCGCGCCGCGCCAGATGGGGCGCGTCCAACCCGACCCCCACCAGATGGCCGAAGAGACTCGCGAGCCGGGCGCGGTCCGCCTCGGGCAAGGGCGGGGCGAGCAGCGAGGCGAGGTTGGTGCGCAGATGATCAGGATCGCCGGTGCCGAAAAGAACGACAACGACATCGACCCCGGGCTCGTGGCGGACAAAGCGATAGGCCGCGTCGATGACGCTCCCGGCACCGCCCTCGTGGATCAGAAAGCCGAGCGGATCCTCGGTCTCGGCGAGCCATTGCGGCACCTCGTCCCCGGCCGCCAGCTCGCGCATCGTCGCGGCCAGCTGCCCCGGGCGGGAGAAGATGTTGCGCACCGCGAACATCAGCAACGTCCCGACGCGATGCTCGCGGGTCAGCGGGAAGACCGTGTCGCGCGCGTTCTGGTGCATCATGTGAAAGCCGACCATCGCGACGTCCCATAGCCCGTCGGCGGCGGCGCGCTGGAGCATGTTGTGCTCGGGATCGTGCGGGGCCGTCTCGGTGATGCCGAGGTGGCGGAACTTGCCCTTGGCCTGCTCCTTCAGCAGAGCCGGCGCGATGGACTCGCGCGCATGGTCGTAGGCAGCGGGCGCCACACCGTGCAGCTGATAGATGTCGATGTAGTCGGTGGCGAGCTGGCGCAGCGAACTGTCGAGCGAGTCGACGGCACTCTCGGCACTCGCATTCGGATTGCTGACATTGAACGGCGCCTTGGTGGCGATCACGACCTCCTCGCGCGGGATCCCCTTTAGGGCCTTGCCGAGAACCGCTTCGGTGCCGTAGGCGGCGGCCGTGTCGAAGAGATTGACGCCGAGATCGAGCGCCTGATGGATCAATGCGACGGCCTCGGTCTCGCTCTTGCCCCTTCCGAGCCCGAGCCTGCTGAACCCGCCGCACCCGAGCCCCGCGACACTCACCCGCAGACCGGTCCGGCCGAGCGTGACATAGTCCATTCTAGCGCACACCGACATGGGGAATGACGCGCTCGGCAAGCAGGCGCATCGAGCGCTCGACCGCCTCCTCCTCGGGGGCGCCGAAATTCATCAAACAAGCGATCTCCTTGATCCCGAGCGCGGCATATCGGTGTATCCGGTCGATGCATTCGGCCGGCTCGCCGATGATGAAATGATCGGCGTCGATCTGAGTGGCCGAGCGGGCAGCGGCGCCGAGCTCGGTCACATTCTGGTGCCCCCAGGCGTCGTACAACCGCAAAAAGCGGCTGCCGAAAAATTCCAGCGCCGATTGCTTTGACTTGCCGTCCGGGACGACATGAACGATGCGGTTGATCACGGTCGCCTTCTGCTCCGGGTCCTTGCCCAATCGGCGCAATTCCGCGTGGTAGACGCCGAGCATCCGCGGGATGCCTCGGCGAGCTCGGCTTGCCGCAACATCGTATCGAAGCGCCTCTCCGACTGGATCGGGGACAGACCGAAACGCAATTGCCATCTCCTCGGAGGCCACTCGGGCGGGATTGGCACTGTTGAAGGTGCCGGTCTGCCCGACGGCGTGTCAAGCCGAGCGGGCCTCTGGGTGCCGACCGGCATCGGCAAGGACGGCGGAAACGGGTCAGACCCTTCGTCTTCCGCCGCCGGGAGCCCGCGTAGCCCGATTCTTCCGTGCTCGCTTGTCGGCGACGGCTGGCGGCGTATCGGCAAGGACGGCGGAAACGGGTCAGACCCTTCGTCTTCCGCCGCCGGGAGCCCGCGTAGCCCGATTCTTCCGTGCTCGCTTGTCGGCGACGGCTGGCGGCGGTCAACTCCGTCAGGGCCCCGCCACTTCTTAGGATTTCGCCAATTGGGTTGCTGCATCATGCGCAGCATTTGCTGCAACGGAGCCGAGAAATGCTGGTCGTCACTACGGAGAATGTCGCGGGTCACCGCGTGGTCGAGGTCAAGGGACAGTGCTTCGGCGTCGTCGTCCGCAGCCGCGGGCTCGGCGGTAACGTCATGGCGGGACTGCGCTCGATCGTCGGCGGAGAGATCCATGAATACACCCACCTGCTCGAGGAGACGCGGCGCCAGGCGGTCGATCGCCTGGCGGAAAATGCCGCCGTGATGGGAGCCAACGCGGTCGTCATGATGCGCTTCGACTCCTCGGAGATCGGGCAGACGATGAGTGAGATCGTCGCCTACGGCACCGCAGCGGTAGTCGAGCCGGTGACCAGCTGAGAGGGCGGTTGCTGCTCGTCATCGGCGGCATCACGCTGGCTGGCGCCGCGATTGGCGCGCTCGCCGGCCCTCGGAGCCGCTCCCGGTTGCTCGGCGGTTGCGAACTGAACGTCCATAGAATTGCCCAATTGGTACCGCATAACCCAGGATGATCGCGGTGCCTGACGGGGCGTCATGATGGTGAGCAAAGGCGCATATGGTCCAGGGGCAGTGAGGAGCTGCTACAACCTTAAGAGGAGTCCCCGCTGCAGATCTGCTGTAGATGCAACGGGCTGTCATATATCAAACAACCATACATAGCAAAGTCCTGGTGCAGAAGCTGCCCCCTCACCCCAGCCCTCCCGCCGCGAGCGGGACAGGGCTGGACCCGCGGAACGGGAGGGTGAGGGGCAGGGCAGCAGAGAGGCCGCTCACCCGACGGTGGCCAAGGGTGCGAAATTGGGTCAGACTGGCCGGCAGCAGCGACCCCGGAGGGACCAAGCATGATTACCAAATTCACCACGGTGTATGCGGGCCACGTCGATCTTCCCGACCGGGGACAGAACGCTACTCCGGCCAACGAGCGACGTTACTCGAACGAGCATCTGGCGAGTGTGTTCGAGAAGACCGAGGCAATCGCCAAGAAGATGGATGCGCTCGACTTCGACACCTTGTGGCTCGCCGAGCACCATTTTCAGTACGAAGGCTATGAGTGCATCCCCAATGACCTCATGCTGGCGGTGCATCTCTCCCATCTGACGAAAAACCTGAAGATCGGCTGTGCCTTCAATATCGCGCCGATGTGGCATCCGCTGCGCCTGGCGGAGGACTTCGCGACTGCGGACATCCTGACCGGCGGCCGGACGATCTTCGGCGTCGGCCGCGGCTATCACACGCGCGAGGTCGAGACCTTCGGCGCCCCGATGCTGAACCAGGAAGCCAACCGCGAGCTCTTCGAGGAGCAAGTCGAGATCATCTTCAAGGCGTTCAACGAAGAATCATTCTCGCATCGTGGCAAGCACTATACTCTGCCGCCCGAAGTTCCTTATCGCGGCTACACGCTCAAGGAGCTGACGTTAGTCCCGCGCCCATTCCATCGCCCGGTCGAATGCTGGCAACCGATCGTCAGCGCCAATCCGCGCGGTCTCGATTTCATGGTGAAACACGGCATCAAGGGTGCGGTCGGCGGCGGAGCAGCGACAATGCAAGCGGGGCCGATTACCGGTTATCGCGAGGCCGCAGCCCGGGCAGGCAAGCAGCTTGCACTCGGTGAGGACCTGCAGCTCGGTCTGCATTTCCATCTCGCCAAGACCCGCGAACAGGCGATCCGCGAGATCACGCCGATATACGAAGAGCACGTGAAGATGTTTGCGCCGCTGGGTTTTGTGCCGGGCTTGACGCCGGATCAGATTGCAGCAGTCGCCCGCCGCGGCGGCTGGGCGGCAGCGGGCGTGCCGGCGGTCGAGCATTTCATGGAATTGGGCTCGTGGTTCGCCGGCACGCCGGGGCAGCTGGTCGACCGGCTCAAGGGCTTCGAAGAGCGCTACCCCGGGATGCAACACATCAGTCTCAGCAACCCGATCGGCACGCCGGAGGCGATCATGCTCGAGCAGTTCCAGTGGCTCGCCGAAGAGGTCATGCCGGCATTCAACCTACCCCGCCGATAAGAACCGGACAGCACCGGGAGGAAGAGTTTCGCCTGGTTTGGCGCGAAACTCTTTCCTTTCGGATACCCTATGTGATAGCGCGGTCCCATATTTAGGCATCCGGCCAGGAACGCCGATGGAGGCCTCGGGATGCAGAGCCAGAACCGGTTTTTCGACGATCTCGCGCGCGTCGCTGCGGGTGCGTTGGGCACCCTGTCAGGGGTCAAGACCGAGGTCGAAGCGCGGTTGCGCGATCAGCTCGAAAGGGTGCTCGCCGGCATGGATCTCGTCAGCCGCGACGAATTCGAAGCCGTCAAAGCAATGGCCGCCAAGGCCCGATCCGAGCAGGAAGATCTGATTAAGCGATTGGCCGACCTCGAATCCAGGCTGGTCGCCCTTTCCGCCGGGCAGCCGGAGGGATATGCCAAGGGCGAAGGCTCGCCCGGCAACGCGACCTAGTGTTCGTCAACGCGCGATCAACTACGCCAAATATTAACTTCTTGTACGTTGTCAGCTTCGGTTTTAGGCCTTACACGCTTTCGCCAGGGGATTAGTTGCTCGGAACCATTGCCGTCCGAAGTCTGTACCGCCCTGCCGAGCCGCTCGAGGAGCGCGCGATGACTTCTGTTTCAATCGCCGAACCGACACTGTTCTCGGGAAATCCCATCGACCTCGTCGAGGAGATTGTCATCGCCAATGACTGGGCGCATGACCGGGCCAGCGAGGAGGAGTTGGTCGTCGAGATTTCCGGTCGCTGGTGCGATTATCGACTTTATTTCGTGTGGCAGGAGGAGATCTGTGCGATGCACTTCTCCTGTGGGTTCGACATGAAGATCCCAAAGGGGCGCCGGAGTGCTGTCTACGAGCTCTTGGCGCTGGCTAACGAGAAACTCTGGCTCGGGCATTTTGATCTTTCGGCGGAGGACAACTCGCCGGCCTTCCGACACGCGGTGCTGTTGCGCGGCATCTCGACCGCAAGCGCCGAACTGGTCGAGGATCTCGTGGATATCGCCTTATCGGAATGCGAGCGTTTCTATCCGGCGTTTCAGTTTGTCGTGTGGGGCGGCAAATCGCCTGTTCAGGCAATCGCATCGGCGATGATCGATCCGGTCGGAGAAGCCTGAGCGAGGGGCAGTTGGGCATGGTTGGCAGCGAAGGAGCATGCGGCAGCCTCATCCTTGTCGGCTGCGGCAAGATGGGGACGGCGATGCTCCGCGGCTGGATCGCGAACGGCGCGGCCTCCCGCTTTCTCGTCGTCGAGCCGGAGGGGACGCCGCCCGCCCTTACTTCGGACGTCCCCGTGGAATGGCACAGGGCGGCCGACACGCTGCCGGGCGAATTGGTGCCCGATGCGGTGGTCTTCGCCGTCAAGCCGCAGATCGTCGATACGGTATTGCCTCTCTACCGGCGCTGGGTGCGCCGGGAAACGGTCTTCCTTTCGATCGTAGCGGGCAAAACCTTGACCGGGTTCGCCCGCCTCCTCGGTGCCGCGGCACTCGTCCGCACGATGCCCAACACGCCCGCCGCGATCGGACGCGCGATCACCGTCGCCTGCGCCAGCCCGCTGGTGACCCAGGCGCAGCGGCGGCTCTGCGATCGGCTGCTTGCCGCGATCGGCGAGAGCACTTGGGTCGAGGACGAGGCGCTGCTCGACGCCGTGACAGCGGTCTCCGGCAGTGGTCCGGCTTACGTATTTCTGCTGATCGAAGCGCTGGCGCGGGCGGGCGAGGCCGAAGGGCTGCCCCCCGACCTCGCCCTTCGGCTCGCGCGCGGCACTGTGGCGGGCTCGGGCGAGCTCGCCCGCGTTTCCGAGGAGCACCCCGCGACCCTGCGCGAGAACGTGACGAGTCCGGGCGGCACGACACGGGCAGCGCTCGATGTGCTGATGGCCGCCGACGGTCTCGAGCCGTTGATCCGGCGCGCTGTCGCCGCGGCCGCGGCGCGGTCGCGCGAGCTCGCAAGCTGAGAGAACGGCGATGGTGAGATCAGCTGGCCCGGGAGGGCGCCACCGCAACCCGCAGCCAGCTCCGAAGAGCGACGCGGACAGGATCATCGATGCAGCCCTCGCCCTGGTTGCGACCGAAGGATGGCGGGACTTGTCGCTTGCCGCCGTGGCTGCCGCCGCCGAGCTCCCGATCGGACAAATCTACCGCCTCTTCGGGTCGAAGCAGGCGATCCTGCGCGGGCTCTATCGGCGGATCGACGAGGCGGTGCTCGCCGAACCACCCCAGGGCGAGGCGGGGGAACACGCGCGTGATCGCTTATTCGATCTGCTCATGCGGCGATTCGACGCACTTGGGCCATACAAACCTGCGATCGAGGTGTTACGCCGCGAGTTGGTTGGCGATCCGCTGGCGGTGATCTGCGCCGGCAGATCGTTGATGCGCTCGATGTTCTGGATGCTTGCCGCTGCCGACATCGCCACCGGCGGGATACGCGGAGCGATCGCGGTAAAGCTCACCGCAGCAGCCTATCTGTCGACAATGAGGGTCTGGCGTGGCGACGACTCGCCGGATCTGGGGCGCACGATGGCCGTGTTGGACGCACGTCTGCGGCGGATCGAGCGGTGGCTCGCGCCGCTGCATCGTCCGCGCGCCGATGGAGAGCCGCTCCCCGCCTGATTTTGCTGCAGCGCAAAAGTAGGCTTGACTGAAGCGGGAGGGAGCCGATATAGCACTCGTTGTGCACTGCACAATTAATGAACCCCCTGAACCGGAACCGACCTATGGCTGATGCACAGACCCGCCCGAGCTTTTTCGATTTTGACGTGACCAAAATGATGGGAGATTTTCGCTTTCGACCGTTTGATGTCGAGGCGATGATGGCCTGCCAGCGGCGCAACATCGAGGCGCTGAGCCAGGCCAATCAGCTTACCGTGGAAGCCGTACAGGCAATGGCGCGGCGTCAGATCGAGATCGCCCGTCAGACCCTGGAAGACATGTCGGCGCTGTTCCGCGACATGACGCAGCCGGTCTCGACCGAGGACCGCATCGCCAAGAACACCGAATACGCGAAGCAGATGCTGGAAAAGAGCGTAAGCAACGGCCGCGAGATCGCGCTGTTGGCGACCAAAGCCGGCACCGAGGCGGCTGACGTCTTGCGCAAGCGCGCTTGCGAGGGGCTCGACGAGCTCCGTGAATTCGCCAAGCACCAGAACGGACATTAAACGTCATCCCTCCCGCGCCGCGGAATCGTCAACGCGGCAGGCGGACGCGCGCGCGCAGGCCACCCTGGGGTGAGCTCTCGAGAGTGATCTCGCCACCGTGACTGCGCGCCACGTCGCGGGCGATAGTCAGGCCCAGTCCGACGCCGCCGGTCGACGGGTTCCGTGAGGGATCGAGGCGGACAAAGGCCCGAAATGCACGATCCCGGTCCGAGGGACGGATCCCCGGCCCATCATCGTCGACCAGGATGTCGATACCGTCGGTGATCGCTACGCCAGTCAGCCAGACATGGTTGCTGTGGCGGTATGCGTTGCCGATCAGATTGCCGAGGCACCGTCGCAGCGCGTTCGGTCGCACCGGCATCACGCATTCGGGCGGAACCATTCGGGCGGAACGGCAAGCGACAACGAGGCTCCCTCGCGCCGAACCGCGGCGGCCACGTCCTCGAGCAGCAGCGAGATGTCGGTTTCCACCGGGCTCTCGGTCCCCTCCCCGCGCGCAAAGTCGAGATAGCCATGAATCATCCGCTCCATCTCAACGACATCGGATTTTAGCTCCTCGGCCGCGGGATCATCGCGAAGCAATTCGAGAGCGAGCTTCATCCGCGTCAGCGGGGTGCGCAGATCATGCGATACTCCAGCCAGCATCTGTGTCCGCTGACGTATCTGCCGCTGAATCCGGTTGCGCATTTTGATAAAGGCGATTGCCGCCTGACGAACCTCGACCGCACCTTCGACCTTGAAGAACGGGACTTCGAGCCCCTTGCCGAACCCGTCGGCTGCGGCCGCCAAGCGGCGCAGCGACTTGACCTGATTGCGCAGAAAAATAGTGGCCACCGCCAGCAGCACCAGGGACGACCCGACCATCCACATGACGAAGATGTAAGTGGTCGAGCTGTACAGCCGGTTGCGCGGCACGGCGACGGTGAGAACGCCATCGGA
>Ga0210406_10000284_pt1 | contig 73827 bp, 47 predicted proteins | sample IncBWC30MmetaG_FD_155454 | JGI IMG/M metagenome (GOLD analysis project Ga0210406, IMG submission 155454) | Forest soil microbial communities from Barre Woods Harvard Forest LTER site, Petersham, Massachusetts, United States - Inc-BW-C-30-M | ecosystem: Environmental > Terrestrial > Soil >...
CGCACATCCGACGCGGAAACCACCCTGGCTTGTCGGTTGTTTCCAAACGGGCTTCAAATTCACGCGAACGGGCGGAAGAATGGGGACGTGCAAAACAGCTAAGAGGTTTTCGGGAAGTTCCTCGGGTGAATCCAGTTCGATGGCGACGCCGCCGAAACCAAGATCGAGGACGCGAGCGCGGCGGGAGCCCGGATCGCCGAGAACGGCGTAGGCATTGGTGCCTGTCATGGAGACGCGCTCGGCCTTGCGCTGAACGGTGAAGACATGCGAGGCCGCAGCAACATCACCGGAGATTGCCACCGAGGTTGCAGAAGCAGCGGCCTCAATGGTGGTTTCCGTTTTTTCAGGCGCACGCCGTGTTTCAATCGAAATCGGCTGTGGTGGCGGGGCGGCTCGCTCCGTTGGGGGAACCACTGGCGGTTCCGGAGCAGAGGCAGCTTCAGGCTCAGTGCGACTGGAGCCATTGCCGGTCTTGGTGTGGTTGGCGTGCTTCAGGCGATAGAGGCGCTCGTCTGCGATGCGAATCAACTGATCGGCCAGCTCGGCATCCTGCGGGAAAATCGCGACGCCGTGATCCATGCCTACAGTAACGGCAAGTTGGAGCGGGTGAAGCATTTCGGTGAAAACGATTTGAACGCGGCGGCACAACGCTAGAGCCTGGTCGGAATCGGTTTGCGGGAGCAATAGGGCGAACTCGTCGCCGCCAATACGGAAGGCGGAGTCGGAAGTGCGCAAGGCTTTCTTCAAGGTCGCGGCGGCAGCGCGCAAAACGTCATCGCCGCGCGGATGGCCGTGCTTGTCATTTACTTCCTTGAAGCGGTGCAGGTCGAGGGTGACCAAGCCGAGAGGCTGGCTGTAGCGCCGTGCGCGATTGAGTTCTTTTTCAAAGGATTCAGAAAAGAGCCGGCGGTTGTGGAGACCAGTCAAGGGATCGGTAACGGCATCGAGTTCCAGGCGTTTCAGCTCGTCATACTCGATGAGGATGGGAACGCGAAGAAGGCCGGAAGACGTAAGCACATCAGTGAGCGCAGTCTTCAGAGAAACAGGACGGCCGACGAGGTCGGCGAGTTCGCGGCGGCGCGAAAGCATCTCATCCCAAATTTCCACACTTTGGGTTTCGCGCAGATCGAGGTGAGCGATCGCACGGAAATATCGCTGAAGGAACTGGCCACGCGCAGGCAAATCGAGGCTCTCGAGCGTATCGGCGAGCAGCTCGAAATAGGAATCCTCAATCGGCAAACGCGGAGGCGCAGGGGCGCCGGGGCTGGGCATATCCGGTATAGACCTAACCTCTGCCTATCCCCGCGGGGTTTGGGGAAAGCGTATCTAATCTTATCTATTTGAGTGGAGCAACCAAGAGCCCATTCGTACTGGGCCCAAGGGACTCCCCATGGGAAACGAGCCTCCCAAATTGCGGGCGTATCCTATTACAAAAGGGTGAGATGGGGTATGAAAAAGTGCGGAAATTCAGACGGGGAGAATCTGTGTAACATAATTGCCCACGGCGGGGGGACCGATGGGAAAGAAACTGCCAGAATTCACTCCAATGGGCGAAGGAATTCCAAGCCAAAGAGGCGCATTTCGCCTGAGGACTCCTGGCGCAGGACTCTGGCCACAATGGGGGGCGTCTCACTAGGAACCATGCTAGAGGTAGCTGGCCCCGGTGTGGGGATCGTCAGGTGGACGGTCTGCTCCGGCCTCAGGATGTGGGTAGAGGCAATGCAGGCGCCAGTGGAGCTAATGTTAAGGGTCTTGGTAAGCTCGATAAACTCGGCCCCGGACACGTCCGTGGCCCTCAGGAAAACAGGTACCTGCAAGCGAATACGGGGCGAGCGTCGGGTTGACGAAGTTTCCACGAGCTGCCCCTTTTTGTGCAAATCAATCTTCAAGTGATCTCGCTGGCTCAGTACCAAGGAACTAGTACGGAACAGAGCATCTGGAATGCCAGAGGGGGCAGCGAAGGAAGTCAATAAGCCTCTTATTGTTATATCGTTACAGGTGGATAGAGGCGGAAACAATCTGTTGAGGCGAGGGCATTGCTCGGGAAATCCACTTCCTTTCCTCAAATGTGCAAATGGAACGCTTTTACCATTGACTCTTGGGCGTCCCTCTGTGACGATGCGCCTAGGGAAAAGTTTTACCACTTCGGCTGAGGGCGGAACTGATTGATGGCGGGACGGATTGTATTGCCTCCGATGTCGGAAGCGGGAAATCGGACGGCTCTCCCACTTGGGTACGTTCGCGGACTACTGGATACAATCGATAAACCGCTGATCGTGGCGGAACGAAGCGGCAATCTCATACTGATAAACACCCGAGCAAAGCAGTTCCTGGAATCGTGCGGACTCGCCATTTCTCCAAGCTTGAATCTGTTTACTGCTTTTCTGAAGATGGATGCACGGAAAATTTTCGACGAGATAGAAAAAGGCAAACACGAGGTGGAACTGCAGATCCGGCGCGGGGAAGTAGAATCCGTGTTGCAGATCCGGTGGATGCCTGAGCCGGACTGGCTGGTGGTGGAGATCGAGAACCGAGCGGAAGTGGCGCCGACGGCGGATCCAGCAACGCAACTTACGGTACAGGAGCTTCTGCAGGAACGCGAAATCACTTACCGGAACCTGCTGGCGGCTTATCTGAAGTTACAGGAAGTGAACCGGCAGAAGACAGTGTTCCTGGCGTCAGCGGCGCACGAATTGAAAACGCCGCTTGCGGTGATCAAGGGCTACTACGATCTTCTCTTGGCGGGATCTCTCGGCCGACTGACCGACAAGCAACAGGACATTCTGGAAGAATCGAAGGACAGTTGCGAGCGGCTGGTGCGGCTGGTGTCTATGTTCCTGAACTATTCGGCGCTGGAGAGCGGGAAACTGGTGCTGCAGCTTCGTGAAAACGATTTGCGCGATTGCCTGGATGAGCTTTCGAAGCGCTGGTCGGAGGCATTTCAGCGCAAGGGCGTGAAACTGGATGCGGGCTTTGATCCATCGATACCGACTTTTCGATTCGACTATCAGAAGGTGCAGCAGGCGGCGGCGAATCTGCTCGATAACGCGCTGAAGCATACACCGAGCGGAGGTACCGTGACGCTGCGGGCCGCGCCGCACTTCTGGGAACGCCGAGTGGCGGCAATGGCGCCGGTGGAAGAGCGGCGGAGGTTCAGGTTGCCGCGCCCGAACAGCGTGGAAGTCAGCGTGACGGATTCGGGGCCGGGCATCGCGGCGGAACATCATCAAGAAATTTTTGAGGATTTTGTGCGCGTGGACAGGAACACGTCCGGAATGGGTTTGGGGCTGGCGATTGCCAAACGGCTCATCCAGGCGCATCGCGGAAAGATATGGGTAGCGAGCGAGTCGAAAACGGGAAGCCGATTTACATTTTTGCTGCCGATGGATCAGGGCTAGGAAATTTGAGTTTTGGCGGTTGAGAGGGGACAGTCAATGGCCGTGAAAGAAAAAATCCTCGTCGTGGATGACGAGCCGAGCATTCGAAAATACTTGCAGACGCTGCTGGAAGTCGATGGATTCGAAGTGGAAGCCGTGAGCTCCGGGAAAGAGGCGCTCGAAAGGGTTGGTAAGGGAGAGCGGCCCGACTTCATCATTCTGGATGTGTTGATGCCGGAAATGAATGGGATTGAAACGCTGAAGGAGTTGATGCAGGCCGATCGCACGCTAAACGTGATCATGCTTTCGTGTTCGAACGAAGTGGGAACGGTTGTCGAAGCCATCCGGATTGGGGCGCACGATTACCTGACCAAGCCGTTCGAGAAATCGGAGCTGGATGCGGCGATGCTGAAGTCGCGGCAAAAGAAGGAACTAGCGACAGAGAACCAGGCATTGCGCGATTACTGTGACCAAGTGACGGAGGATTTGAGCTTTCTGGCCGCCAGCCCCCAGATGGTGCGAATCCGCCAACAGATCCTGCAGATTGCGCCAGTGGATGTGCCGGTTTTTATCTGCGGTGAGAGCGGGGTGGGCAAAGAAGTTGTAGCGCGAATGATCCACTTGCGTTCGAAGCGGCGCAACCAGCCGTTCGTGAAGGTGAATTGCGCGGCATTGCCGGGGGAACTGCTGGAATCGGAACTTTTCGGATTCGAACAAGGCGCTTTCACGGGCGCGGTGCGCAGCAAGCCGGGCAAGTTTGAAATGGCCAACAAAGGCACGATCTTCCTGGATGAAATCGCGGAAATGAGCACGCACTTGCAGGCGAAACTACTGCACGTTTTGCAGGATCACCAGTACTCGCGGCTCGGCGGGCGGCACCTGGTGGAAACCGATGTGCGCGTGCTGGCGGCAACCAACGTGGATGTGCACGAAGCGATGAAGACGGGGCGATTCCGCGAGGATCTTTATTACAGGTTAAACGTGTTGTCGATCAACGTGCCGCCACTGCGTGAACGGACAGCGGAGATTCCGCTGTTGTTCCGCCATTTCCTGCAGAAGTACAGCGAGAAATTCGGGAAAACGCCACCGGGACCCTCGAAGTACCTGCTGGATGCGGCAGTGAATTATCCGTGGCCCGGTAACTTGCGCGAACTGGAGAATTTCGTAAAGCGCTACGTGATTCTCGAAGACGATGAAGGCAGCTTGCGCGAATTGGTGGAAATGTCCTCGACGCGCCAGCGGACCTCGCCGCGCGAGGAGCCGGCGCCGCCTAAAGAGCAAGGGTTGAAGGCTCTTGTGCGCGGCCTGAAGGACGAGGCAGAGATGGAAGCGATCGCCGACGCGCTGGAAAAGACGCGCTGGTGCCGGAAGGACGCCGCGAAAATGCTGGGGATCAGTTACAAGGCTCTGCTTTACAAGATGCGGCAGTTCAACCTGGATACGCCGCGCACGAGGAAAGCCAGCCCAACAGCGGCGATCGTGGAGCCGGCATCGGCGGTTGGGGTACGGCGCGACTAAAGCTGTCAGCCGCCGGGACATGTGTTGCAAGAACGGTTACACTCGTTGTATAGAGTCAGTACCAGGCTGGAAGAGGTAGGGGAAGCAATCGAGTTCTTGGTCAGCGCAAATCGCTCTGCCTGACATGCACGTCAAAAGAGTAGTGGAGAATTTGGGGACAGGCCGGTCCGAGCCTGGAAAATGTTGTGCGCGGAACTGGAAGGGATGGGGGGCATGACGGAACGCCGTACGGCTCGACGCTACGATCTATCCTTGCCGATCATCATCCGAGTTCCCGCGGAACGGGCGCCGGATTCGCAGCAAGGGAAGACGCGCGATATCTCCACGCGCGGGCTGTATTTTGTAGTGGATCAAAACCTGGAATCAGGTTCGCAACTGGACATCACACTGACGCTGCCGGCGGAAATCACGCATGGTACCGAGGTATTCGTGCGAGCGCTGGGCAAAGTGGTGCGAGTGGAGCGCCGGGAGGAAGAGGGCGGCGCGCGCATGGGAGTCGCAGCGGTGATTGAGCGGTACGATATTATTCGTGGGGAAGCAGCGCGGGCCTGAAGAGAATCTCCCGGGCTGGTGCAATTCCATTACAGGCTGAACATCCGCAGTTCTCTCATCCCATTCATAATTACGGAAATGTCGCGGAGACCACTCGAATTCCTATTGCAATCAAGGGTGAGATGGGCCTACTATCCGGCGAGAGTGTCCCGCGGAGGGTCCAGTGAAAGTAGCTGATCTCATCGGGTCCCGCAAGGAAGTCTTCTCCATTACAGAAGAGACGAGCGTTCACCAGGCCGCGCAATATCTGCGCGAGAAGCAGGTGCGTTCCGTGGGCGTAATGAATGCCGGCGGCAAACTGGTCGGGGTGATTTCACACAGCGATGTCTCCGACAAAGTCGCGGCGGAGAATAAATGCCCGGCGTGGATGAAGGCGTCGGATATCATGACGCGCGAACTTGTAACGGTGACGCCTGACAAGACGCTGGAAGACTGCCTTCGATTGATGGAGCAGAACACGATTTTTCATCTGATCGTAATGGATGAGGGAAAGGGTTTTCTTGGGATGCTTTCCGTGAGCGATATCTTGCGAGTGATCGCATCGGACGAGAAGGCACGTGCGGATTTGCTGGAGTCCTTCATCTTTCCTCCCAGGTAAGAATGGCCAGTCCTCGAAATTCCATTTTCCGCGGTAAGACCAGGTACAAGGCAAAGCATCCTCATTAGGATCACTAGCTAACCGTTTTCCTAAAGGGAGACAAGTTTTTTCCCAAGTCGTTTCACACTTTGGCACACAACGGGCGCAGGTGGTACTACAACCCGATCTCGCGCGTCACACCTAAAGTATTGTAAATAAATGACTTGCTCCTCAGGGCTGGCAATTCCCACAACTGAGAGAAGCACCATTCAATGGCCTGTCTTGTGCAACGTTCCTGGTCCTAAGGACTTTCTACGTAAACATGTCAGGGGAAAAGAAGAGAAGGAACAAGGGAACCGAACCGGTGGATATGTTGCCGCCGGATGACGTACTTTTTGGGCGTTCGTCGCTGATGCAAGATGTGCGGCAGTGGGCGACGAGAATTTGCCGCACAAACGTGCCTGTCTTGCTGAATGGAAGTGGAGGTACAGGCAAGGAAGTCCTCGCGAGATGGATTCACAAGAACTCTCCCTGGAGCAGCGGCCAGTTCGTGAAGGTGAATTGCGCGGCAATCCCCGGGATGCTGCTCGAGAGCGAGTTGTTTGGGTACGAAAAAGGCTCGTTTACGGGAGCGCATGCTTCCAAGCCAGGACGGGTTGAACTTGCGCATCAGGGTACATTGTTTTTGGATGAGATTGCGGACCTTCCTTTGGGATTGCAAAGCAAACTGTTGCAGTTCTTGCAGGACGGACGCTTTTCGCGAATTGGGGACGACTCAGAGAGGGCGGTAGAAACGCGCTTGATTTGCGCGACGAGCAGGGAGCTGGCAGGAGAAATTGATGCGGGAAGATTCCGCGCGGACTTGTATTACCGCATTAATGTAGTCCGTCTACGATTGCCGCGTCTGCGCGAACGTTGTGAAGATATACCGGTTCTCGCCGAGTATTTTCGGACACAATTCCAAGAGAAATTTACGAAGGAATCGGAACCCCTGGGTGCGGAAGTATTGCGATATCTGCAGAAACTCGAATGGCCCGGGAATATTCGTGAGCTTTCGAACGGAATCGCCCGTCACGTCCTGATCGGAGCGGAGGCGGAAATCGGTCAAGAACCTTTGCCCATGCGGCCCGATCCGGCAAGGGAGAGCTACGGTCGTGCGGGGGCAATCCCACTGAAACAGATCGCGAAAGAAGCTGTTCAAGAGAAGGAGAGGGGCTTTATCCTCGAGGCGCTTCAGGCGAACCAGTGGAATCGCAGAAAGACCGCTCAGGCGTTGAAGATCAGCTATCGCGCGCTGATCTATAAGATACACAACGCAGGCCTGCTTACCCAGAGGACGCAGAATTTGAATTCGAGACGAGAAAACACACTGGGTCCCTCAACTTCTTCTGCCGACTAGCACGATCCGCGCGAAAATCTTATCCGGCGGAATTCTTCGCTACGCACGCGACCATGCACTGAACTACTTCTGTAGCCCGCGCGGACTTGTGAACTTTGAAAATTCAGTCGAAGCATTGGGTACGGAAATTCTGGAAGAAACGCAGGTCGAAGTGCGAGAATTTGGTTGAATCAGTATCGATTTAAAGAGAGTGCTGGTAGCAGCAAATCGAGCTAAGCGGACGGGCGAGTCTTGATCCAGAGATTCTTGGCTTACCCGTGGATCCGATTCCTAGACCTTGGTCCCTCGCTGAACTCCACTTCTCATTCGTCCTACCGGACAATCCGACCCTGACCATAGGACAGCAAACGCATCGCTTCAAGCAGTCTAGCCCCCTATACCAAAACTGTTCTCCAAGCCAGTAGTCATCAACGCGTTCACTTTCTATTCTTGGTGCGAAGTTCGGGCGAGACAGAGCAGCCAATCCCGCGGACCCCACCTCCGCTATCGGTAGCTAAAGAGCTGACCCCAGCCCAGAGGAAAAGGCAAAAGTGAAAACGAGCGTAAGAGGATACGTGTGTGCGGTCAGCTCCGTAATTTTGATCTTTACTGCTGCATTCTTGAGCGGCTGCTCGGGACTTGTAAGCGCAAACGGGACAAATCCCCAGCTGCACGCGGCCATTCAGGTGAATCCAGCAAGCGTCAACTTTGGGAGCGCCATCGTTGGAAAGAAAGTCGCTCAGAACGTTTCGATCGCGAACACTGGCAACATGGCGGTGAACATCAGCCAGGCAAATATGTCGAACAGCCAGTTTTCTTTGACGGGCCTGACCCTACCACTTTCGTTGACAACCGGCCAGACCAGCAGCTTCCAAGTTTGGTTCGATCCAAGTTCTCCAGGTAACGTCTCGGGTACTCTCACCGTGGCGACTGACGCGGGAGTCTCCTCTGAACAGGTTGCACTTGCGGGCACCGCCACGGCAGCGCCACAACAGATCAGCCTGAACCCCGCAAGCCTAGGTTTGGGGACCATTGCCGTGGGAAGTACAGGAAAGGGTACGGCGACTGTTAGCAATGTCGGCGGTTCAAACTTGACGATTTCCATGATCAGCGTGGGTGCGGGGCCGTTCGGGGTTTCCGGAATGACCACTCCGAGCACGATCGCCCCGGGGGGCAGCGGCGCTTTGAACGTTACTTATTCACCTGCGTTGGCTGGCGACAATTCGGGTGTCATAACAATCATCAGCAACGATCCGCAAACTCCCACGTCCACGATAGCGCTGACGGGAACGGCAACGACCACTTCTGTAATCCCAACTATCACGACCCAGCCAGTGGGCCAAACAGTGACGGCGGGTCAATCAGCGACGTTCACGGTGGTGGCGGCAGGGACGGCCCCGTTGAGTTACCAGTGGCAGAAGAACGGAGTGAATGTTGCGGGGGCCACCGCAGCGAGCTACACAACACCAGTCACCGCGACGTCAGACAGCGGATCGACGTTCGATGTGGTGGTGAGTAACACAGCGGGGACGGTGACCAGCGCGGCAGCCACACTGACAGTGAATGCGGCAGCGGTGGCGCCGACGATCACCACGCAGCCGACCAACCAGACCGTGACGGCGGGACAGACGGCGACGTTCACGGTGGTGGCGGCAGGGACGGCCGCGTTGAGTTACCAGTGGCAGAAGAACGGGGCGAATGTTGCGGGAGCTACCTCAGCGAGCTACACAACACCAGTGACCGCGACGTCAGACAGCGGATCGACGTTTCGGGTTGTAGTGAGCAACACAGTTGGGACAGTCAGTAGCGCAGCGGCCACGCTGACGGTGACTGTGGCACCGGTAGCGCCGACAATCACCACACCACCAGCCAACCAGACAGTTTCGGTGGGGCAGCCAGCGACGTTTACGGTACTGGCGGCGGGGACAGCACCGTTGAGCTATCAGTGGCAGAAGAACGGGGCGAATGTTGCGGGAGCTACCGCGGCGAGCTACACAACACCGGTCACGACAACATCAGACAACGGCTCGACGTATGACGTGGTAGTGAGTAACACAGCGGGAACAGTGACCAGCGCTGTAGCGACGTTGACGGTGAATGCGGTAGCGCCAACAATTACAACGGCACCAGTCAACCAGACCGTGACGGCGGGTCAATCAGCGACGTTTACCGTGGTGGCGGCGGGGACGGCCCCGTTGAGTTACCAGTGGCAGAAGAACGGAGTGAATATTGCGGGAGCCACCGCAGCGAGCTACACAACACCACTCACCGCGACGTCAGACAGCGGATCGACGTTCGATGTGGTGGTGAGTAACACAGCGGGGACGGTGACCAGCGCGGCAGCCACACTGACAGTGAATGCGGCACCGGTGGCACCGACGATCACCACGCAGCCGACCAACCAGACCGTGACGGCAGGACAGACAGCGACGTTCACGGTGGTGACAGCAGGGACGGCCCCGCTGAGCTACCAGTGGCAGAAGAACGGAGTGAATGTTGCGGGAGCCACCGCGGCGAGCTACACAACACCGGTCACCGCGACGTCAGACAGCGGAACGACGTTCGATGTGGTGGTGAGCAACACAGCGGGGACGGTGACCAGCGCGGCAGCCACACTGACAGTGAATGCGGCACCGGTAACGCCGACGATCACCACGCAGCCGACCAACCAGACTGTGACAGCGGGACAGACAGCGACGTTTACGGTGGTGGCGGCGGGGACGGCCCCGCTGAGCTACCAGTGGCAGAAGAACGGAGTGAATGTTGCGGGGGCCACCGCGGCGAGCTACACAACACCAGTCACCGCGACGTCGGACAGCGGATCGACGTTTCGGGTTGTAGTGAGCAACACAGTGGGGACAGTCAGTAGCACGACGGCAACACTGACGGTTACTGTGGCACCGGTATCGCCGACAATCACCACGCAGCCGGCCAACCAGACAGTGACGGCGGGACAGACGGCGACGTTCACGGTGGTGGCGGCGGGGACAGCACCGTTGAGCTATCAGTGGCAGAAGAACGGAGTGAATGTTGCGGGGGCCACCGCAGCGAGCTACACAACACCGGTCACCGCGACGTCGGACAGCGGAACGACGTTCGATGTTGTGGTGAGCAACGCAGCGGGGACGGTGAACAGCGCAGCAGCCACGTTGACGGTGAATGCGGTAGCGCCAACAATTACAACGGCACCAGTCAACCAGACCGTGACGGCGGGACAATCAGCGACGTTTACGGTGGTGGCGGCGGGGACAGCACCCTTGGGCTACCAGTGGCAGAAGAACGGAGTGAATGTTGCGGGGGCCACCGCGGCGAGCTACACAACACCTGTCACGACAACATCGGACAGCGGTTCGACGTTTCGGATTGTGGTGAGCAACACAGCGGGGACGGTGACCAGCGCGGCAGCCACACTGACTGTGAATGCGGCGCCGGTAACGCCGACGATCACCACGCAGCCGACCAACCAGACTGTGACAGCGGGACAGACGGCGACGTTTACGGTGGTGGCGACGGGGACAGCACCGTTGAGTTATCAGTGGCAGAAGAACGGAGTGAATATCGCGGGAGCTACCTCAGCGAGCTACACAACACCGGTCACCGCGACGTCGGACAGCGGCTCGACGTTTCGGGTTGTCGTGAGCAACACAGCGGGGACAGTGACCAGCGCGGCAGCCACACTGACAGTGAATGCGGCACCGGTGGCACCGACGATCACCACGCAGCCGACCAACCAGACAGTGACGGCGGGACAGACGGCGACGTTCACGGTGGTGGCAGCAGGGACGGCCCCGCTGAGCTACCAGTGGCAAAAGAATGGGGTAAACATCGCGGGAGCCACGGCAGCAAGCTACGCGACACCGGCGACGACGACGTCGGATAGCGGATCGACGTTCGCTGCGGCGGTAAGCAACACAGCGGGAGCAGTGACGAGCAGTGCAGCAACACTGACAGTGAACCCGGCGCCCGCCCCAGCAATCCAGGTAAATCCGACCTCCATCAACTTTGTAAACGGCGTGGTAGGCACTAACTTGTCGCAGGTCTTGATAATCAAGAATACCGGAACGGCCACACTGAGCATTGCCCAAGTGACTGAGACTGGCTCAGCATTCTTCACTGTCAGTGGATTTTCGCTCCCCTTGAATGTGAACGCGGGGCAACAAACCACAATTACAGTGGCCTTCCTGCCGACCTCAGTAGGCACTGTGTCCGGCAACATCTCAATTGTAAGCAACGCGCCCACATCACCGACCTCTGTCGGTCTCAGCGGCACGGGAATCGCTGCAACGCTTACCCTGGGCATCAGCCCCACAAGCTTGAGCTTCGGAAATGTGACAACAGGAACTTCCTCAGCCGCTCAGAACGTTACGATTACCAACACCGGCAATTCCAACGTGACCATTTCGCAGATCAACTTGAGCGGCGCTGGTTATTCCATGACGGGCGGCAGCGCACCTGTCACACTAACTCCGTCGCAGAATCTCTCCCTGACCATCCAATTCAGTCCCACGGCAGCCGGGATCGTGAATGGAAACATCTTGATTGTAAGCAATGCGACTGGGTCGCCTGTCACCGTCTCACTGTCGGGAACGGGAGTTGCCCAGGTCCAGCATTCGGTGAATCTAACCTGGAACGCGAGCACTTCAACGGTATCTGGGTACAACGTCTACCGCAGCACGGTTAGTGGAACGGGTTACGTGAAGATTAACTCGTCGCTCGTCACAGCTCTAAATTACACGGATTCGACTGTACAGAGCGGCACAACCTACTTCTACGTTACGACGGCAGTTGATTCCACTGGCAGTGAGAGCGTGTACTCGAATGAAGTTTCCGCCCCAATACCGTAAGAGGTTATTCAAACAGAGGATTTGCTTTGCGAATGATGAACCGAGGGCACAATTCTCGGACGTCTGAGCGAGGAGATCTACTGGGTGAGTAGGCTGTGGAAAACTAAATATCCACTGGCGGCGAGAAAAATCGGGGGTTATGCTACCCGGCTCCGGCAAAATTCGGGACGGAAGGATTTCTCTGGTTTCTTGAGAGAAGTCTTGGTGACAGGCCAGACTGCCGGGAATTCTTGGACCTGAGGGGCAGGGTTAACACCTGTACTTAAACTAGACTTCCATTCAGTATCGCCAGATCTGTTATAGCCGTACCCTTACGTCCAGCAGAGTTCTGAGGGTCTGGACGATGAGAATTGAAGAAAACAGGAATTCCGGAAGCGCGCCTGCCGATTTACCGGGACTGGCTTGTCGAGTAAGACGAGCTTTGTTATGCGTAGCGACGCTTTTGCCCGCAGTACTCGTCTGGGGGTGCTCTGGCCTCGTTAGCGGCCAGAATGCCACGGCTCCTCAGTCACCGTCTCAAACCTATAGTATCTCTGGGACGATTGGTCCGGTCACAGGCGGTAACGGCGCCACGGTAACACTCAGCGGGGCAGCGAACGCCACAATCACAGCCAACAGCTCAGGAAGTTTCACCTTTACTGGTTTGGCCAACGGAACATACACAATTACTCCCAGCCATGCGGGTTACACGTTCAGCCCAAGCAGCCTGAATGTAACGGTCAGCGGCACCAATATCACCACGGGATTGAACTTCACTGCGACCGCTCAAACCTTTAGTCTCTCGGGAATAATCACACCGGCGGCTGGCGGAGGCGGGGCGACGGTAACACTGAGCGGAGCAGCAGCTGCCACGACGACAGCCAACAGCTCAGGCAGCTACACATTTACGGGTTTAGCTAACGGCACCTACACGATTACGCCCAGCCTTACGGGCTACACCTTTGCGCCCACAAGCCAGAATGCGACCGTAAACGGAGCGAACCTTACGGGAGTGAATTTCACAGCGACCCAGCAGACCAACCCAACTTATAGCATCTCCGGGACGATCAGTCCCTCAGTAGGCGGGAGCGGAGCGACACTGACGTTGAGTGGAGCAGCAACCGCCACGACAACTGCGAATAGTGCGGGCAATTATACTTTTAGTGGACTAGCGAATGGAGTGTACGCAGTTACTCCCAGCCATACCGGTTACACTTTCAGCCCAACCAGTCAGGGTGCAACGGTCAATGGGGCGAATGTCACGGGAATCAATTTCACGGCGACAGCGCAAGTTGGTCCGACCTTCAGCATTTCGGGGACTATCAGTCCGACCGCGGGCGGGAGCGGCGCGACAGTAATTCTCAGCGGGGCGGCAGGCGCCACGACGACCACGAACAGCGCTGGCAATTACACTTTCAGTGGGTTAACAAATGGAGTGTACACCGTTACCCCTAACAATACTGGCTACACGTTCAGCCCAATCAGCCAGAGTGTCACGGTCAACGCAGCAAACCTCACGGGAGTGAACTTCACCGCAACGGTGCAGCAGGCCCATTCGGTTGCGCTGACTTGGAACGCGAGCACGTCGACGGTCGCTGGGTACAACGTTTACCGCAGCACGGTAAGCGGGACAGGGTACACGCTGATCAATTCTTCTCTCGTTCCCGTACTAACCTTCACAGACACGACTGTTGCTAACGGCACAACCTACTACTACGTAACAGCCGCAGTGGACTCTAGCGGCAACCAGAGCACTTATTCGAACGAAGTGCCCGCCACTATTCCTTAATAGTCAATGGAAAGGGCTAATCCGATTCTCCCTTTGCTCAGTCGCGACTCCAGCCTGGATTCGCGGCGAATTCTGACGAAATCGGAGCTAAGTTCTGGGCGTGTCGCGTAAAGCTTGGCGCGCTTTGCCCGCGATGCTAGAGTTCGGATCGATGCTGATTGCCTTCTCGAGTTCTGTCCGCCCACGCTTGGAGTCATTCAGTTTCTGATAGATCATTCCGAGATGGTACCGATAGGTAGCGTTTAGCGGAACCTTCTTCACTGCTTCTTCGAGCAGAGGTGCCGCGACGGAAAATGCGCTGTTGTGGTAGTACGCCCACCCGAGTGTGTCTGCAGAATTTGGCATGTTCGGCAGGCCCCGACGCGCGGTCTGCGCAAGCGTCAGCGCGACATTGACGTTTCCGCCGTGCTCCAGCATGAGATATGCGAGATTATTCGCGGCCAGCGCATCTTCCGGCTGGATTGAGAGTGCTTTCTGATACAGAAGCTGGGCCTGTTCTGTGTTGCCTTTCATTTCAAGTAGACTTCCTTTGGCAACATAGAGCCGAACGTTAGAAGGAGCGAGTTCGATGGCCCGTTGATAGCTGATTAGCGCTTGATCAACTTCGCCGCGCGACGTCTGCACGTCAGCAAGTAGAATCAGGGCATTCTGATTTTCCTTGTCAAGTTGAGCGGCTCGCGTAAGCGCTTGCTCGGCTTCAGCGGGCTGTTTGTTTTTGAGCTGTGCTTGGCCTAGCAGGAAAAACAGCAGGGCGGTATCCGGGCTATGTGCAATTTGCGACTTGAGCTTTCGGACGGCCTCCGCAGGTTGGTTCCGGCGCATGTCCAGATCGACGAGCCCCTGAAACGCTTCCAGAGAGCCAGGCTCCTGCGTCAGTGCCTGGCGGTAAAATGTCTCGGCTTCCCTCCAGCGATTCTGTGCAGCACGGAGCTGGCCCATGCGCGCATAGCCGAGGGCACTTTGCGGGGCGATTTCGATCAGTCGGCGGAGGTTGGCCTCCACGCTCGCTGCGTCATCCTTGTTGAATCGAGCGGTCGCACAAAACAGATATCCATATTGTGCAGTTGGGGCAATCTTCTTGAGCTGCTCGCCGATGGATTCAAGCGCGTTCCAATCACCGCGTTGGGTGGCGCTGATTCCAAGAGCGCGCCAGGCTTCGACAAGATTCGGACCTAGCCGCACAGCTTCCCGCCATTCACTCTCCGCCTCCCCAGCGTTGCCTTTCTCCTGGAACGCCATGCCCAGTTGGTAGTGCCCAGTCGCGTTTTCCGGGGAATTTCTGACGGCCTGCCGCAATGTCACAATGGCATCATCAAGCTTTTTCTGCTGAATCTGAATTTGCCCTCGGAAGATGAGTATTTCCACATCCTGAGGCCGCGTCTTGAGTAGTTCATCGTTGAGCCGTGCCGCCTCGCTGATTCGCTGATTTAGAATCAGAAGATGGATGTACGTTTTCTTGACTTGAAGGTCGTTGGGATGCTGTGCGGATAAGGAAGAGAATTCCGCAAGTGCTTTAGGAAAATCGCTACGTCTAAGATAGTAATCGCCGAGCATGCGGTAGCCAGCCGGATCGTCATGGAGCTGTTGTTTTGCATCGGACAGGACCTTCTCTGCTAGATCGTTCTTCCCTTGACTCAAGTAGAGACCTGCCAGTGCCCCGCGAGGCAGAGGGTTCGCCGGAGCGAGAGCGATGGCCGAATACATCTGATCTTCCGCCTCTGGCCAGCGCTGTTGCCTCTGATACAGATTCCCAAGTGCCATGACGGGAGCAATCGAGTTGGGCTCCAGGGAGTGCGCTTTCTGAAGATGTGATTCTGCCTCCTGAAATGCGTTGGAACTTTCTTCGACGAGAGCCAAATTCATATATACGGAAGAACGTGTTGGAGCCATGTCGACCGCTACTTTTGCTACCTGCAATGCGTCTTTCAAATTTCCGAGTCTGACGTCCGCATTCGAAAGTAAGACTTGCGCTTCGGTGTTTGAGGGATTGCTGTGCAGAATTAACAGGGCGCGATCCTTTGCTTCCTGGGACTTGCCCCCCGCAAGGAAAAGTACGCCGAGATCAAGCTGTGCTGCCCAGTTATCCGGCTGCAACTCGATCGTTCGCATCAACTCCGAGTGAGCGAGTGCCCAGTTGCTTAGCCGGAGATGACACTGAGCCAGCTTGTAGTGCGCTTCCGCGAAGCGAGGATCAATCTGGAGCGCGCGCCCGTAGAAGATTAGGGCCTCGGGGTATTTGCCCTGCTGAAAGTCTCGATTGCCCTGTTCGATAAATTTCTGCTTCCGCACCTCGGGGTCACGAGAGCAGCCGCCCCCGGAAACCGATAACAGAACCAGGAGAAACAAGTGACATCGCAACTTGAATGTACGACCCATTTAACGTGTTCGCGGGGCAAAGTTCCGACCTTCTCCCATGAAGAAACCCCTCCACCTTAGCCTAGTGCATGTAACAGCCCTTGGCCCTGCGACGAAAGTGATTGGGCAACAATTTTGCAAGCTAAAGATAATGAACAACTTACACGGATCAAACTACGCCGAATCCATCGCTTTTCAAACGCATGCCTCAGAAGTGAGGGGCGTAGACCAGAAGGATGGAGAATTTTAGGGATAATGTGGATAAAGTGCTTCCACTACAGGACCTATATTCTTGTGCTAGGCAGGTTCGGTGCGAGAGAAGTTCTCGTTCTTATTCATAAGATGTTGAAATTACACAGGTTACTGGAATGCTCGGAGTGGACGAAAGCCCCTTTTCCTGGCAGTAAGCGTGCTTTAACTCACGTGTGAGAATCTCTGCCTGGCCGCGATTCTTCGGTTCATCCCCATGGCAGAATTCGGTCCTCGGGATTCCTAAGGAATAGCCGGGAAGGAATTGTAGCGAGGCAGATCATGGTTCGAAACGGTGAAATTGCGCTTGAAGACGCAAAGCGGGTTCTTCGCAGGTACTGGTGGATTCTTCCGATTACGGTTGTGGGTTGCGGAACGATTGCACTGTTGCTCGCGTTGGTTTTGCCAAAAAAGTACACCTCGCAGACCCTCATACTCGTCCAACAACCCACTGTCCCGAGCGATATTGTGAGACCTGTCGTAACTGAAGACCTGAATCATCGCCTTGCATCGATGCAAGAACAGATTCTGAGCCGCACACGTCTCGAACCGATCATTGAAAAATTCGGTCTATACCCGGAAGTTCGCGGAAAAGTTCACATCGAAGATTTGGTTGAGCAACTGCGGGCCTCGATTGCGGTCACACCGCTCGTATCCATGCCGGGGACTCAAAACCAAAGCCTGCCCGGCTTTTATGTGAATGTGACCTTCAATAATCCACAACTTGGGCAACAGATCTGCACGGAAATCACGTCGATGTTCATGGAACAAAATGCGCGCGCCCTGGAACATCAAGCGACGCAGACGACTTCTTTCCTGAGCCAAGAACTGGCGGAGGCGAAGGCGAAACTTGACGCGCAGGATGGGAAGCTCGCCCAGTTCAAGAGGCAATATCTTGGTTCACTGCCAGAAGAGGAACAAACAAACCTGAACTTGCTCACGGGGATGAACTCCCAACTCGAAGCAAATACCCAAGCGTTAAGCCGCGCGCAGCAGGATAAAACCTTCAATGAGTCCTTGCTCAATCAGCAGGAAGCGAACCTGGAAGCCACGCAAGCGATGCCGGGCAGGAATCCGGAAACTACGGAACAGCAGCTGAATGCACTGCAAGACCAACTCACGGCGCTGCAGACACGCTACACACCGGAACACCCGGACATTATCAAGCTGAAGACGAGTATCGAACAGATGAAGAAGCAGTTGGCTGAAAGGCCAAAAGCAAATCCTACGGAAAGCGGAAACGCCCAAATCTCAAGAAGTGAGCCTCCGCAAATGCAACAGCTCCGTGCGAAACTGCGCCAAGACGAACTTAATATCGGGGATCTGACTAAGCGACAGGCTCAAATCCAGAATCAGATCGGCGTATTGCAGGCACGTGTGCAGGCCAGCCCCGTTATCGAGCAGCAGCTCAAGGAGATGACCCGTAGCTACCAGAGCGCACTCGAATTCTATAATGAATTGCTGAAGAAGAGTAACAACTCAGAGATGGCAAAAGACCTCCAGCACCAGCAGGAGGGCGAACAATTTCGTGTGCTTGACCCACCCAGTCTACCGGATAAGCCTTCGTTCCCGAAAAAGGCGATTTTCCTGGGCGGGGGTTTCGGAGCAGGTTTTGCATTGGGTGTGGGAATCCTGGGGTTGATCGTTATTAGCGATAAGGCGATTTACACTGAACGTGACGTCGAGCTGTGTCTCAAGCTTCCGGTCCTCGGACTGATTCCAAATCTTGGTGCAGAAATATCCGCCGGGGAAAGCATTCCACGCGCGGACGATGGTTATTCGCCAATTAGCACGAGGGCCTGAGGGCCCTGCTAGAGGAAAACATCCGAGGGAAAAATGAGCCGGATTCACGAGGCACTCAAGAAAGCAGCGCAGGAAAAAGCATCGCAGGCGGCCGCAGATACAGTGCTGGACCTAGAAGATGTCGCGCCACACTTTGTGTCTCCGTCCGATGTCACCAGGCAGGTTGCAACACCAGCCGCTCGCATCGCCCCTACGTCAGCGGGTTCGTCCTTTCTGAGTTTTGATGACCTTTTGAAATGTTGCGCTCATCCTAACTGGGAATTGGACCCTGCCATGAATGTCTTCCTTAAAAGAGACAGCGGGAGGATTGCCAGGGAGCAGTTTCGTACGCTTCGTTCGAGGCTGTATCAAATCGCAGCGACCCGTCCACTGAAGCGTGTGCTCGTGACCAGTAGCGTCCCAGCTGAAGGAAAAACGACTGTTGCTGCAAACCTGGTGCATTCAATCATGCGACAGCCGGACCGTCGTGTACTTCTCATCGACGCCGATCTGCGCTCTTCGCGCATGCATAGATTGTTCGGTGCTCCGAGTGGCCCGGGTCTCACCGACTACCTTCGAGGGGAAGCGGATGAATGTGAAGTAATTCAGAATGGCTTGGTGGGGAACCTGTGCTTTATCCCCGGTGGAAGCACAGTTTCGAACCCGAGTGAACTGCTTCTTAGTGACCGGATGAAGAAGTTGCTCGACCTCGTTACGCCTTTCTTTGATTGGATCATTTTGGATTCACCGCCAGCGCTGGCTGTCCATGATGCGAGCAGCCTGGCAGATCTCTGCGATGGTGTGTTATTTGTTGTGAAAGCCAGAGAGACTGACCATCGATTGGCGGAAAAAGCATCTTCAGAATTTCTGAAAAAAAATCTCCTTGGTGTGGTGCTTAATCGTGCTGAGGAGGTGTCCTATGGTGGCTATTACTCCGGTTATGTGGGCGATGACCAAGAGGATGCCGAGAAGAAGTAACCTCTCACGCCGGGACCGCATGCGCGAATGCCCGTTCGCACCCTAGCTTGGGATATTTTAATTCTTCAAAGCTTGATCCCAGATCTTTAGTCCGACGAAATATCTCTCGGAAAGACGTCCAGTCAGAAGTCCAGACTGTTCTTCTCGACCTCAGAGATCAATCCCAATTTCATAGTCGAAGGGCGTATTAACCCTCGGCTGAGCCTCATCTCTCCGCTAGCTACTTATTAAACGTCTCGGCGCGATTTATGTAATGCCGCTCATAGTATTTTCGGTATTCGCCAGAGCGCGCATGGTCGAGCCACTGGCTGTTAGTTTGATACCAATCAATTGTTTGGCAGATTCCTTCCTCAAAGCTAACCTCGGGCTGCCATCCCAGCTCCCTGCGGATCTTGGAACTGTCTAGAGCATATCGGCGATCATGGCCCGGGCGATCCTTCACAAATTGCATTAGGGATTCCGGCTTCTTGAGGTGATGCAATATTGTTTTGACTATCTTCAGATTCGGTTGAGGCGTTCCTGCGGACACATTATAAACAGCTCCCGGCTTGGCCTTCTCCAAGGCCGCGGCAATAGCCCGGCAGTAATCCTCGACGTAGAGCCAATCGCGCTCCTGCATCCCATCACCATAAATGGGGAGCGATTTGTTCTCTCTCGCGTTGGCGATCATGAGAGGAATCAACTTTTCCGGGAATTGAAACGGTCCGTAGTTATTCGTGCAACGCAACACTATGGCGGGAAACCCGAAGGTATTGGAATACGCAGAAACCAGGTGATCCGCCGAAGCCTTGCTGGCGGCGTAAGGGCTCCGCGGATCTAACGTGGCCTCCTCCGTGAAACTATTTCCCGCCTCTGCACTTCCGTAGACCTCATCTGTGCTGATGTGAACGAATCGAGGCAACCGGACCTTCCTGGCGGCTTCAAGCAGACAGTGGGTCCCCAGCACGTTTGTCTGAAGAAAAGGGGACGCGTCTTCTATGCTGCGATCGACATGCGTTTCCGCTGCGAAATTCACCAAAGCGTCGGCGCCTTTTGCAAGGACACCACTAACGGCTTGTGAGTCAGTAATATCACCACAAATAAATGAATACCGATGATCGCCAGCAATGCCTGCAAGATTCTCCGCATTGCCCGCATAGGTCAATTTGTCGAAGTTTACTACCACTACGTCACTCTGGGACGCGAGCAGGTGCCGAATAAAATTCGAGCCGATAAAGCCCGCACCACCTGTTACGAGAATTTTCAAGCCTTGCCTCTCTGTCTTGCTGAACTGTCTGCCATCATTGCAGCTCCCACCCTAACCGCCATTGCTTGCGGGTCGTGGCGGAGTGCCACGCCCCGGGATCTTGTTTGCTCCCGATTCCGCGACCAAATTCGTGGCATGAAGGAGCGATTCAAACGTGCCGGCATCAGTCCACCAGCCATCCAGGGTACTGTGAGTCAAGGTGCCCTCTCGAAGGTACATGTTGTTCACGTCGGTGATTTCCAGCTCGTTACGCCAACTTGGTTTGGTTTTTCCTATCTTCTGGAACACCGTTTGGTCGTAAAAGTAGATGCCAGTCACGGCATAATTTGATTTCGGCACCTTGGGTTTTTCCTCGATCCCGAGAATCCGTCCATCTACGATCTCCGGGCACCCGAACCGCGCGGGGTCGGGAACCTCCTTTAGAATAATGTGCGCGCCGCGCTCCTGCTTCTCAAAAGCTTCCTTCGAGGCAATTATGTTAGCCTCAATAATATTATCTCCCAAAACGACGCAGATTTTTTCACCTTCGACGAAAGGCTCTGCGAGCCGCAGGGCATCGGCGATTCCACCTTCCCCTTCCTGATAAGTGTAGTGAATGCGACGTAGCTCGAAATCCTTGCCATTTGAGAGCAGCCGCAAGAAATCTCCTGAGTTCTGTCCGCCGGTAACGATGATGATGTCCCGAATCCCGGCATCCACTAGAGTCTGGATTGGATAAAAAATCATCGGCCGGTCATAAACAGGTAGCAAGTGTTTGTTAGTGACACGTGTGAGCGGATAAAGCCGTGACCCCTTGCCACCCGCCAAAACTACACCCTTCATGGAATTGTTCTCCTCTTCGGGAGCGATTGTATTAGGCTGGACGTCAAATCACAATTATCACCCGGATAGGAGGCACAAGGCTCCGTCGGAAGTGACAGCGTTCTTGATAGCTCAATTGAATCTCATTTGCGGAAACACTAGCATGACAAGTTTCAATTGCCTCTAGATTAATGGCGTGTCGCGAAATTCGAGTAATGCCAGTAAGATATTGTAACTTATTTGCGTTCCGTGTCACCTGTTCAACACGAAAATATGCGATTTCAACCTGGGCTGGTTTTAGCCTCGCGCTGCACAAAACTCTCCAGCACAACGGTACTAGCTGGTCCTTAAAGCCCGCGAAATCTCGCCCGAATTTGCCCCTGTGGGAAGACTGCTTAATTGGTTGCCATGACCTTCCCCCCTTTCCGCGCACAAAGATATATGATTTTCGGATTCTGTAGGGAGGAGGGAGCATGGCGAAGAGGAAGTATAGCGAAGTGGAGATGATTGGGGCGTTGAAACAGGTGGAAGCGGGGAGGAGTGTGGCGGAGATGGGGTGGGAGCTGGGAGTTAGGGGCAGGTCAATCGACCAGCCAACTCAAATTCTAATGGTGAGTACTAGCGAACGCGCTCAAGTCCGGCCAGGAAAGTATTCTGGCTACTTTCAGGCAGCAACTTGAGCAGGGAAAGACACCAACAGGACTACTGGATGATTGCCGATTCACCCCGCGGCTAGGGTTTGTTTATGTGTCTCCCGCAACTCGCCGAGAGGGTTGGCTCAGGGCACCTGGACGATCGAAGCAACGGAAGGCACGCCAGAGCCGTTGACCAAGAACAGCATGTAATACCCTGGAGGTGCCAGGTTGCCGTCGACTGGGCCGGTGACGGTTAGACCACCAGTAGTTTGTTGAAAAGCCAAAGGTACGTAGCGCGTGTTCTGATCGAAGAAGTGAGTTGTGGCGCCCGTCCGGATCAATACGACTTTCGAGATGCTGGCATAGTCGGGAGTGGTGACCGAGAAGTTGGTACCATATGGAATCTGCGCTGGAGCCGAGCTGATCGTGGGGCGCGCGCCTTTGAAAAGATACGGTGGTGAGAAAATTTCCGCATTGGTTTCATCGGTAACTTGCCCAAAATCGAAGCCCATGCCCGAAACCAACACACGCGCATCGGGCAAAAGCAATGCCGTCGAGTGATACTCCCGAGGGGTTTTCATGGAAGACATCGTGGTCCAAGTTTGTGTCTGGGGTGACCAGAGTTCCGCCGCGTAAATGGCATTGGAAATGGTACCTCCGTTCTTGTCCGTCTCACCACCAGTAGCCAATACTGAGCCATCTGGCAACTCGGTGAGGTTCAAGAAACTCCGCGGATACGCCATGGATGGGGCTTGTTGCCAAGTGGGGGTGGGCTGCGTGGTGTCAAGGACGAAAGTTGTGTTCGCCGAAGTGCCGGTGCCTTGACTATCGGTAGCGCTTCCAGCTTTCATGATTTTTCCCGGCAAATACATTGACGCAGCACCGCCATCGATAATGCGGGAATCAACAACAGACCAAGATTGCGTGGAGACGTTCAGGATGTCAGTGTTTGTAGCATACTCCGTGCCACCAACGTGAATGATCCTGCCATCCTGAAGTACAAACATAAACGGATATGTTTCAAAGGGATTGTTGGCATTGGTCAGCTTGGTCCACAGATTTGTGGAGGGATCGTAGATTTCCGGAATTCCTGCATTCGTGTGGTTTGTCGTCTGCCAACCGGCGGTGACTAGGATGCGGCCGTCGGACAACGTCGTAGCTGTTGGGTACCAACGCCGGTAGGACATGTTCGGCACAGTTGTCCAAGAGTTGTTAGAGGGATCGAAGATCTCGGCATTCGCGATACCAATCGTGTTGCTGGTTCCCCCATACCCTCCAACCACGAGAACTCTTCCGTCAGCCAAGGAGGCAAATCCAGAACAGAAGAGATTCACAGAAGTGGGAACGCTCGTGAAAACGTTGTTTGTATAGTCCCAAACGGCTGCCGAGCCGCCATCTTCGTAGAACATAAGCTTGCCATTTTTGAGCAGAATCAGATTCATGGCCACAGTGGGTAGATTGATGACGGATGACCAACTGCCAACCACTGCGGTATTTCCGGAATGATCGACGGTGATAGAGACGGGCGAAGCCGTAGCGTTCATTCCTGCAGAGTTAGAAGCGATAGCAGAAAGCGTGTGAGTTCCCGCCACAACCGCTGAGGAATCCCAAGTCAGAGAATACGGCGCGGCCGTCACCTGCGATCCAAGATTGCTGCCATCGAGCAGAAATTGAACACCGGTAATCGCATAGTTCGCGTCCGCGACGTTCGCCGAGACGGTCGCCAGAGTAGCGACAGTTCCGCTGGGCGCAGGAGAAGTCATGGTAACGGTTGGTGGAGTGCCAGTGGTGACAGTGCCGGGCAGGACTTCGACGACGGCGAGATTGTAACGGTCCGTGGTTGGCGCCGTATCGTTAATCGTGACGGTCGTTCCACTCGTCGGGGTGACGGCATTTTGCATTTGCACCCAATAGGTGTCGCCTGTGGAAGTCAGCAGTTGGTGCAAAAGGGTTTGGGTTGAACCTGCGGTTCGTGCAATTGCGTTGTCAAAATCATTTCCCACACCGAGCACCCATGAGTTGTTACGTGTGGTGACAACACTCCCCGTGGGGGCACCGGAAACCGCGGAAGAAGCCTTGGTGGCGCCAATAGCGCCCGAACCATTGGTACCTGTTGCATCTGCACCAGTGAAGCTAAGGACAGTCATGGCCGAGACCACACTCTGCGAAATCGTTGCGGTAACTGTTGCATTGCTGAGTGCTGCCGGAGCAAATGCGCGCCAGACCTCGGAGGTTCCGCTTTGACCGTTCGATCGGATAGCCAAGGCCCAAGTTAGGCCTGCACCACTGACACCTGTTACGGTTGTGTTGGCGCCACCGAGATAGTCAGTGGTGATAAATGCGAGGAGTAACTCATTGCCTGCCTTTGTCGAGAACGCAGGCGACGCGATAGTGCTGCCCTGAGTTCCGTCCTTGGATACATTGACGTCGACCGCCAATGCGGCGGTCGCCGTTGCCGTCTGCGCGCTGAAGTTGATACCGCCAGCATTGCCAACAGTCACAGAAACCGTTTGACTCGCCGGAGTGAATGTAACTCCCGTCATTGCGGGAGTGAGTTGATAAATTCCGGATTGCAGATTCGTGAAGTTATAGTTGCCAGACGAATCGACGATCGCATTACCGCTTGCCGCGCCGCTCAATTTCACGGTTGCTCCGGCGGCTAAACTAGTTGGTGTGATGTTTCCAGATATCGTCCAAGTCGGTGCGACCGTCGCGGTGAAAGTAACACCCGTAATGTTTGTGCCGGAGACCGTCACGCCTTGGCTAGACGGTGTGAATGTGAAGCCCGAATCGCTCGGTGTAACGGTATAGGGCCCATTCGCTAGGCCCGGGAATGTGAAGTTCCCCGAGCCATCTGTGGTCGTGCTGGCTGTTGAAGTACCGCTGAGGCTCATCGTCACACCGCTGACAACGGCGCCGCTAACCGATCCGGAAACAGAGAAGGTCGGGATTGCGGTGGAGGTAAAATTCTGTCCAGGAACGCTTGCGCCGCTCACCGTCACGGGTTGATTCGCAGGTGTGAATGAATAACCAGTTTTGCTGGGCGCAAGAGCGTAGGTACCGTTGGATAGGCCGATGAAGCTGTAATTGCCGGATGTGTCGGTCGTGGCCGTTCCGGTCGAGGTTCCGGTGAGGCTTATTGTCACGCCGCTCACGATGGCACCCGAGACTGTTCCCGAAATCGAGTACGTCGGCGGTGGTGGCGCAGTCGTGGGCAGGACTTCCACGATCGCGAGGTTGTATCGGTCACCAGTGGGAGCAGTGTCACTAATGGAGACGGAGGTCCCGCTGACCGGAGTCGGAGAATTCTGCATTTGCATCCAGTAGGTGTCTCCGGCTGGAGTAAGAAATTGATTCACCATGGACTGGCCGGCACCTGGAACGCGTGCAGTAGCGTTGTCGTAGTCGTTGCCCACGCCAAAAACCCAGGAGTAATTGCGCGTCGTGGTGAGCGAGGCGGTGGGAGCCCCGGAAACCGCGCTGGCAGGCTTTGTTGCTCCGATAGCACCGGAGCCATTCGTTCCGGAAGTGTCTATCCCGCTAAAGCTCATCATGGTTATGGAAGAGACTACACTCTGGGACAGCGTTGCCGTTACGGTCACGTTGGACAAGGGTGCAGCGGCAAAGGCCCGCCAGATTTCCGAGGATCCACTTTGTGCATTGGAGCGGACGACAAGAGCCCAGGTCAGACCGCCGCCGCTGACTCCCGTCACGGTGGTGTTGGCACCAGTCAAATAGTCCGTCGCCACGAAGGCGAGAAGCAACTCGTTTGCAGAGATTGTACTGAACGCGGGAGAGGCGATGGTCGAGGCCTTAACGCCGTTTGTGGAGACCTTCGCGTCGATGACCGGAGTGGGTGGGGCAACAACGACCTGCGAAGTGAAGTTCACGCTGGGAGGGTTCGCGTTATTAACCGTCGCTGACTGACTCGCGGGGGTAAAGGTAAAGCCCGACTTGGACGGCACGATGGTATAGCTGCCATTGGATAGTCCGGTGAAACTGTAGTTGCCCGAGCCATCCGTCGTCGCTGTACCGCTCGAGGTCCCGGTCAGATTGACAGTGACACCGCTCGCCACTGCACCGGAAACAGTGCCGGAAATCGTATAGGTCGGTACAGCGGCCGAGGTGAAATTGATGGGTGAAACATTGGCGTTGTTGATGGTGGCGGGCAGGCTGGCCGGAGTGAAAGTGAAGCCCGCCTTGCTTGGCGTGACGGTATAGCCGCCGTTGGAGAGGCCGGTGAAGCTGTAGTTGCCGAGGCTGTCTGTAGTCGTTGTGCCGCTCGAAGTCCCAGTCAGATTGACTGTCACCCCGCTCGCCACTGCACCGGAAACGGTACCGGAAATGGTATAGGTTGGAACGGCCGAAGAGGTGAAATTGAGGGGTGAAACATTGGCATTGTTGATGGTGGCCGGCTGGCTGGTAGGAGTGAAAGTGAAGCCCGCCTTGCTTGGCGTGACGGTATAGCCGCCGTTGGAGAGGCCGGTGAAGCTGTAGTTGCCGGAAGTATCGGTTGTAGCGGACGCCGTAGAAGCGCCGCCAAGGGTTACGGCCACGCCGCTTACGACCGCACCGGAAACAGTGCCGGAAATCGAGTAAGTCGGCGGGGGAGGTGCAGTGAAGGGCAAAACTTCGACGATCGCTAAGTTGTAGCGATCACCGGTCGGAGCGGTGTCATTGATTGCAACGGCAGTGCCGCTCAACGGTATCGGCGCACTCTGCATTTGCATCCAGAAAGTGTTGCCGGGCGTCAAGATATCCTGATGCAAAATCGTCTGGTTAGGTCCCACGACTCTGGCAATGGCATTGTCCCAATCATTGCCGACGCCGAGTACCATCGATTTATTGCGGGTCGTGGTCAGCGAGGCCGTTGGAGCCCCAGAGGCACCATTGGCCCCAGCAGTTGCGCCAATCGCTCCTGATCCATTTGTGCCCGAGGTATCGACACCGGCGACACTCATCACGAGCATAGACGAGGCTACATTCTGCGAAAGAGTCGCCGTGACAGATACATTGCTCAGTGGGTTCGGGGCAAACGCTCGCCAGATCTCGGACGTGCCGAGTTGTGTGTTCGCACGCAGCACCAAGTTCCAAGTCAACCCGGCACCCGTGATAGTGGTAACTGTGGCACCAGTGGACAATGCGTCAGTGCCCACGAGCGCCAAAATCAATTCGCTTCCGACTGAAGTCGAGAATGCGCTGCTGGTTACGCTGGTGGCTGCTGTCGCTTGATCCTTCGGAGCAAACGCATCAACGGCAATAGTGCCCGCTGGCGGGGGCAATGGGGCCGTCACTGTCAGGGTAACATTGCTGGTCGCGACGAAAACTCCGGAGATGGTTACGGATGTAGGAAAAGCCACTGCGAAACTAGTGACGGTAAAATTTGCACTGAACTGCCCGGCTGGCACAGTTACTGAGCTGAGTACACTTGCGACAGAGGCATTCGTGCTTGAAAGTGTCACAACGACTCCGCCAGAAGCGGCTGGCTGGCCAAGCATAACCGTCCCCTGAACGGTCTTGCCTGCTGTGACACTGCTGGAACTCAGTGTTAGAGAGATCAGCGTCTGTGCGCTGGTGCTGGCAGCGATGGTAACGCCTGCTGACGGTACTTCAATATTGCCGCTGTCATCTGTAGCGCGAGTCCGGATCGTGTAATTGCCCGAAACAGTTGGGGTCCACGCGTATGTCCAGTTTTCACGCCCAGCCGCTGGATGCCAAGTGTTGCCGCCGTCGAGAGATATCTCCACCCCACCAACTACTCCGCCGCCTGCGTCCGCAGCTGTTCCTGTGATGTTAACGCTTGTTCCAACGCGCACCTGCGAGCCGTTCGTTGGAGAGGTTATGGTAGATAAGGGAGGAGTGGTATCCGTTGACTTCGTGGCGAGCAGTAGTCCAGCCTGGATGGAAGCGGGCTGAACGCCCATGTCCGCAAACAAATTCAAGGTGGCTTGTTGCATGTCGGTATTGGGCGCGGGAGTAGGGAAACCAAAATTGTTGTCATGATTACTGTCCAGACCCCACGCCCATTGCACTGTACCGGCACCAAACACCAAAGCGCCACTCGGTGCGCGGTGCATCGTCATGTGATGCGTTGCAGTGCCTGCTCCGTATGTGGCGCCGTAGTCCAGCAGAAAGTCCACCGTCAAGTTGTCCGTCGCTGTCGATAGGTCGAACTGCCCGGCAGGCCGTGCGCCGTTGTCGAGATCCTCATCCCATTCGTAACCTAATGTCCCTGGCGGAAGTGTGGCCGTCTGGCCAGACGCTAGATTCGCAATGGTGGTATTGCGCCAAAAACGCATCTTTCCGTCTGCGGCGGGAACCTGGATCGAGAAATTTCCCGGGTTGTCCGTCCCTGTACCATTGACCATAAATATCGTCCCAGTGAGCGCGTTTTCAGGGCGCCCGCCGTCAGCCGGTGGACTAAAACTTGGGTCGCGCCATGTGCCAGTCCAGGTCGGCGGGTCATCTGGATCGATCTTGGCAAACGCGAGCGTTTCCTTGTAAACGACCATCGTCCGGTAGGCCGTGTTTGTGCCATCGATACTGTTTTCCCACCTGGTCTTCCAGAAGAACTCGTTGCCGCTGAAAAACGCCAGATTCACTCCGGCATCCCGGGCAGCTTCTATGCTGTTGCGCTGCGGTCCCGACACATATTCATCATGGCCAGTGTCCATATAAATCTTATGATTCTGAATCAAGCTGCCGCTGCGCGCAGCGTCGATCCCGGTAAAGTACGTGACGTCATAGCCGTTGGCCTCAAGCCATCGAATCATAGCGTATTCGCTGCCGAACACGAACGATGCCGACTCATTCGAAAAACCACGTGTAATAAACGGGCGGTTGTAGCTGACCTTATAGGCACGATTGAACAGATCGAACGAGTTCAACGGACCGTAAACACTATGGCCACCATAGGAATTGTATGCTTGCCAAGTTTCGTCAGAAGTTTGGAAAAGGATATCGGAATGGCTTGTATCGTTGCGCACGATGAAGAAAACCTGGTTGGCTCCTCCAGTGTCTGGCCTGTTCAAGACAGCGAAATAGATTCCGGAAGTGGCGTTCGCAGGAACCTGCCAGGAGGCAGAAACCCCCCAATTGCCGCAATCGTAGAGATTCGTGGCTGCATCCGTCTTGCAGGCCGGCTGCGTTTGAGGAAGAGTAGCCGACGGACTGATCGTCGCTATTTTTCGCGCGCCTAGGCCCGCGTAATATCCCAATCTAAATATTCCAATTGTGTACGTTTTCGCATCTGTGTTTATCTTGAACGAGACCGTCCCCCCTTGATTGACGCTGATGTCTGTGGCGAATCCCTGGATCGTCAAATCACCGTCTCCTTCAATCGCCCAATCGCTAGGCGGATTGCCAGGCAACGAGTTCTCACACACGATTTGGTTGGGTGAAGGAGGAGTGCAAGTGAAATTCTGGGCCTTGGCGGGGGGGGCAAAGAGCACGGCGAGCGCGATGGCCAGTGTAGAAAAGACAGTCCGGACGAAGCGCTCAGAACCGGGAGATATTGCCGAGTTGACGGGACTAGAGGACATTCCCTGCGAATTGTTCATGCCCGTCAGAGCCCCAATCTGGATAACCATTCTGTCCTCCAACGTCCTTTAGCTGACTAAGAGCGAGGCGCTAGTCGCGGCGAACAGCAGCCGCGCGAGCGCTATGACGGTAAAGCTAGAGTGAAATTCGGAACTCAAAGCAAGCTGGCACAATCGTACGTATATGCACTCATAGAGACGAGGCATTTTGGCTTCCAATACGCGAGCCATAAAGAAAAAGCGATCGTGCGCCGCTCGCCGTAAGTACCTTCGTAGCAATAATTTACGGCGTGGGATGGAGCGGAGACCCGAGGGGTAGCATACAGCGGGCCTGCAGACCGTTGAAAAGTGCAATGTTTTTCCGTTTATTGCGCTTCCATTGCCGAGCCTGTTCCCGGTTCCTCTGCCGATAGATTGCCGAATCCCGAATGAGGCGAGGCCCTAGTCTAGGCGATCCCCCAATTGGGACTCCGCGTTCGCGTAACAAAGTCAATGGACAGACAGGACAGAAACACTCTCGAAGGTGGCTAGCTGGTTCGGCATGTTCGCTAAAGCACTGTCGTGATAGATGATGAGCGCTGCGTTTTTGGAATACAAGAAGATGCTATGCAAATTGGTATCCAATTGGAGCTGGCAAAATCAGCTTAGAATTATGATAGCTATAAAGTAAATATTCCGCGGGACCGAAGCAGCAGAACCGAATGACCCCCTCCCTCCGATAGATCCACCAGCCAAGACTTGCCCAGGGTGAACGAGAGTGAGATATAGTAAAAAGTTGGTTTTCTTTTCTATCTGGACCTATGAATTCGCCGTTGCAATTGGATGGTATTCTCCACCACCTATCACGGAAGAACTTTAAAAATTGCCTGCATGCCGCCTTCGATGTGATCGTTTACGTGACAATGGAACAGCCAAGTACCAACGTTGTCGGGTACCATATCCGCCTGGACCATCATCATCGGCTCCAGGTGAACCATATCGGTGCGCATGTTGTTGAAGACCACCGTCTGACCGTGCCAATGCGGCGTGTGCACGTCATCTTCATTGCCGTTGGCAAACAAATACCAGCGGACCCGCTCACCCTTTTTCATGGTCATCACGGGGAGGTTGCCTTCGATGAAACCGTTCAGACTGTAGAGAAGGTAGCGTTGGCGGAAGGCCGGATCGCTGAGCCTGAGTCCTTGCGTGTACTTTCTCCGGTTCATGGCGTTTGATTCAAAGTACCAGCTTTCGGTCTCATCGAAGACAGCGAAGGCTACTATGAACTCGCGATCCACATCCTTGGGAGTACCATCTGGTTTTGTGGACCCTTTTGCGCTCACGAGGATAGGTCCGAACAATCCAGTATTCATGTCTCGCGGTTCGACAAAGTGCGAGTGATAAACCCATAATACGGAGTTGGAATCCCCGGACGCTGGACCAGCGCGCTCAGGCACTGTCCAAGTGTATGTGTAAGTTTTGCCAGGCGGCACGGCGTCGCCTTTTTTTGCTTCGGGCTGTGCGTTGTCACTATAAAGGGCACCTTCCGAATCTTTCGTGTACGCCAAGCCATGAGGGTGCATGCTGCAAAAAAACTTGGTGTTGTTCTTGAAAAATATCTTGATGACGTCCCCGACCTCTGCACGAATGAGAGGTCCTAGAATGCCCAGGTGCTCCCACTCCGGCGAGCGGGGCTTCAACGTAGTGAACGTCCCGTCGGTGTATTCATTGTACGCGGCCTTTCGATAGGTCGTTGAACTGATCCCACTTTCATTCTCGGGCCCCGGAGTACCGGTTAAATTCCGTCCACCAGGCGCGTAATTCCACATCACGTCCTCCGCCGCGATGTAGTAGATGCGCACCCTGCGCTTGGGAGGATTCTCACCGAGGGTGCCGGATGAAGCTGTTGAGATAAGTAGGCTGAGCAACAGTGCTACGGCAAAAATTCTCTTGATTCTAGTCAAGTAAACCTCTGCGTCATTCTTTGAGCTCTTGTTACCAACCGTTGGAGCGAGCCAATCCACGCGTGAGCTTAAAGCTTCCTCACACTTCGAGCCCACCGAGTGTTTCGAGCTCAAGTTTAACTGAGGAGTATCGGAAACCTCGAAAGACATCGAATCTTTGTCGAAAGCGTAATCCGTATTCGAAGCCCGGCGAAAAAACCGGAAGAGCCGTGTCCGGTCTTTTGCACTAGCGACTAAGACATGATGCAACCCCTCTATCGTTGATTGCAGCCACGAATCGCGCAAGCCACTGGTGCGGACCACTACGGTTGTTATTAATCAAAAGTTCCTAGCTTAGCCAGGAAGACAAGACCTCATCGCAGTGTGCCGCACACCAGCCCCGTCGCCGAATGAGGTTAAGGCAGAGCGATAACTGTCACGTTGCTATACGCCGTCGGCTGATTCGAAACGTCCAACGCAATCGCGCCCTGCGTGTAGTTTGCGTCCGATGCCGTGATCACCAGGGCGTTATCGTAGTAGACCTTGATGGTGGTGCCCTGGAAACTGAGGCGTAGGTTGTGGATGTTCGTATCGATAACTAGACCGGAAGCCGATGCGAGCAAAGTGTTGTCGGCATCGATGTTCCACTGGCCGATTCGGAACAGCCGAATGATGCCTTCCGCCGGATAGATCCAGGCTCCGTAACTCGCGCCAGTCGCCGTGTTCAAACGGCCACGCAAACCGCCTGGATAGTCGCTGGTCGATGAAAGCTGGAAATTGGTAGCCACGGTGTAATCCGTCCACGAAGAACTGCCCGCCCAGGACTGCGTGTGGCCTTCGCCATTGTACGTGTAGGCGCCATTGACTACCGACCATCCGGAAGCGAATCCAAGCGGTCCGACCGTCCAATTGCCAGCACCACCGCTGAAATTGTCACTGAAAAGCAGCGTACCCACCACCGTTGAAACCGATATTGTCGCGGGGCTGTTGGCGGCATCAGGCGAGTTGATAGCAATTGTGTCGCTATAAGTATTGTTGGCGAGGGTGCTCGTATTCGGCGAAACGGTTACCGTTGAAGGGGCTGAACCCGTGGTTGAATTCAGAACGAGCCAGTTCGACGTCGCGCTCGCTGACCATCCAAGAACGCCGGTACCAAGATTCGAGATCTGCAAGGTCTGCGGATTCGGGTTCAAATTAGAGGGTACGAAGAAATTCAAGTTCGTAGGTGTAACAGACAGCACGGCCGTCTTCACCGCTAGCGTCACCGGAATTGAGATCGGAGAATTTGTCGCGCCTGGTGCGGACAGCGTAACTGTAGCGTTGTAGGTGCCTTCGGCCAAGCCCGCCGGATTGGCTGAAACGGTCAAGACACCCGGCGTAATCGTGGTTGAAGCTGAAATGGTTAGCCAAGGTGCGCCGCTTGAAACCGATGCGGCCCACGCGGTGGAGGCACTACCTGCGGTGACATTGAGAGTCTGCGGTGCTGGTGAGGTCCCCGGGCCTGCGCTGAACACCAAACTTGTCGGAGAAGGCGCCGCCAGAGTGACTTGGCTTTGAACCGCGTCAACGCGGATGTTTGAATAGGATATGGGCTGGCTCGCAGTGTCCAGGCAGACGAAGCCTGCCGGGAACGAACTATCTGTTGCAGTTATCAGCAGCTTCCCATCCCAATACACAGAAATTTGGCTTCCCCGGAACGCCACTCCAAGATCATGGAACGCGCTGGTATCAAATGCTAGAGCGGCCTGCCCGAGTGGGGTCAGAGAAGAATCATTTATGTTCCATTCGCCAATCCCGTACAGAATGATCTGGTTAGAACCAGGGTACAACCAAACGGCGTAACCGGCCCCTGAGGAGGGATTGACGCGCGCGCGTACGCCACCAGGCCAATTCGAGAGCGATGAGAGTTTGATGTTTGTATCGAAAGTGTAGTCCGACCAGGCAGTATTCCCCGCGCAAGACTGGCTGAGGCCCGATCCGTTGTAGGAATAGACGCCGTTCGAAGCGCTCCAACCGCTAGCATTGCCCATTGGAGAATTGATCCAGCCAACGCCGAGATCGCTAAAGGTTTCAGTCATGTCCTGGGAAAGGACCTGCAGGGTCACAGGGATTGATTGAGGAGAATTCGGAACGCCGGTGGCGGTGATGATTATATTTCCGGTGTAAGTTCCAAGCGCAAGTCCGGTTGCATTCACGCTCACGCTGGCGCTCCCCGGCGTGGAACCGGATGCGGGAGAAGCCGAGAGCCAAGAGGAATCTGTCGCGACTGTGTACGAGAAGCTACCGTACCCACCATTGGCGATCGTGATGGCCTGGGCTGGCGGCGAGGGCTGTCCAATTGCTGCCACAAAACTCAGGATCGAGGGTGACGGAGCAATGTAAGGTGGAGGCGTCACTACGGTCAGCCTGACGTTAACTATCTGAGGCGAATTGATTGCGCCCAGAGCGACCAAGGTTATCGTGCCGTTAAATGTTCCGCCGCCCAAAGAGGACGAACTTGCGGAAACTTGTAGGCTTGCCGGAGTTGTGCTGCTACTTGGAGCAACGCTCAACCATGAGGCGTTACTTACGGCAGTCCATGCGAGTGAGCCGCCACCTACCGCAGTAAGTTGCACTGTTTGAGATGCAGGGTTTGGTCCGCCATAGTTGGCGGAGTAGCTCAGCGACGTCGTAGATGCAATGAGCGATCCCGTGTTGGCGTTAGGGCCTGTCACCAAGACATCGCCAAAGGAAACGATTTGGTTGAGTCCTTCCAGAGCTATGAGGCCACTTGTGTAAGTAGAATCCGTCGCCGTGATAATTGTCCTGCCGTCATATAGCGCTGTAATTTGGCCACCTTGGAAAGTGAGACTTACGTTGTGGAAATTGCTGTTATCAAAAACTACGGATCCAGCTCCGATCTGAACAAGCGGCTGGTTTATGTCCCAAGCGGACGCGCGATACAAGATGAACTCGCTGAGAGCAGGATACAACCACAGCATATACCCTGCACCTGTCGCCGGGTTGACTCTCCCACGGATGCCACCGGGGTAATCGCTCATGCCGGACAGTTTCACAGGCACATTGAGCGTGTAATCGGTCCAAGCGGTGTTTCCCGCGTAGATCTGGCTATTGCCGCCTCCGCTGAATTGCAAGGTGGACTGCGACGCTTGATTGACCACTGACCAATCGTTAGCGAGCCCCAGCGATGAGACGACCCAGCCTTGCGTTCCCTGGGTGGCGAAGTTTGTAGAGAGTAAGACGTTTGTGACCGTCAAGCTTACAGATATCGTTTGGGTCGGATTTTTGCCGGTCGCATTGATGGTAATCATCCCACTGTATGTCCCGGCGGCGAGGCCGGTGGAGCTCACGGAAACATTAAAGACATAAGGTGTAGTTCCGGAACTTGCGGAGAAACCAAGCCACGAGGCATTCGTTGATGCCGTCCAGTTTACCGTTCCGTTGCCCTCGTCGAATAAAGAGACGGACTGAGCAGGCGGATTGACTCCCACTTGCGTCTGGAAAATCAAGCTGGATCCCGGCGGATTCAGGAGGAGGGCATCTGGAGCTCCGGGCATAGACATTGAAGGTATGTATGAGACGTCCACCCAGTAGTTAGCGGCATTAAAAGTCGAAATTGGGAATGTGCTGACGCTGCTATAACTATAGATTCCGTTTGGCCCATCTATGCCGCTTTGAAGAAGATGAATTGGAGGATCATCCAATCCTGAATTAGAGAAGAAGTTGGCAGAAGCCGAATAATGGCCTACCGGCGCAAAATAAGACGCAATGTACGTTGTGTTTGCGCTGATGGCGACCGGAATACTGAAGATGACCTGCTGCCATCCAGATGCGGTCTCATTGGTGAACGTAGCGCTGGCCAGCAGTACTCCAGAATTAGTCCATAAGTTGCCGCTGTGAGTTCCCGTATTTGCTGCACTCTTGTAGAAGCGAATTCCAGTGATGTAACCGTCAAAGTCGGCACGAAACTTCACCCCAAGTTCGACGGAGCTACCGTCTCCACTATCCACTTGCGATGGAGCTGCGGAGGAATTCCAGCCGCTGCAGGGGCAATCCGGAGGGGCAACTGCGACCACAATAATGCCCGAGGAAGGCGTTTCGAGATTACCGCTGTCGTCGACTGCGCGACTCTGAATCGTGACAGAGCCAGTGATCGTCGGAATCCAGGAGTAAGTCCAGCTACCACGTCCGTTCGCGGGATGCCAAGTGTTTCCGCCGTCGAACGATAGCTCAATCCCGGCAACCACTCCGCCGCTATCCGAGGCTGTCCCTGAAATAGTTACTTCTGTGCCTGTGCTCAAGGTTAATCCGGAGGTCGGATAAACAATCTGGGAAACGGGCGGCGTTGTATCGGTAGATGCTGTTGCCGGTGTCAGGCCGCCCTGCAGTGTGGCTGGCTGCACTCCCATATCAGCAAAGAGATTCACTGTTGCCTGCTGCATGTTGGGATCCGGAGGCTGGGTGGCACCGAAAGGATCATCATGATTGCTATCGAGACCCCAGGCCCATTGAACCGTACCGGCTCCAAAAACAAGAGCGCCGCTAGGCGCCCGGTACATCATCAGGTGATGGGTCGCGGTCCCGGCTCCGTAAGTAGCGCCATAATCGAGGAGATAATCCGAGGTCAGTGAAGCAGTGGTCGTGGAAAGGCGAAATGCGCCCGCGGGCCGGGAGCCATCGTCTGCGTCTACATCCCACTCATATCCAAGAGTCTGTGCGGGAAGTTTGTACGTTGTGCCGGGTGCGAGGGAAGCAGCCGCTGTGTTGCGCCAGAAGCGCATCTGGCCATCCGTAGCAGGCACTTTGATGGAAAGGGTTCCGGGGTTGTCTGGGCCCGGACCATTCACCATAAATAGGGTGCCAGTTAAGGCGTTTTCCGGTTTCCTTCCATCGGCCGGGGGACTGAAACTCGGATCGCGCCACGTCCCTGTCCAAGTTGGCGGGTCGTCAGGGTCGATCTTTGCAAACGCCAGTGTCTCTTTGTAGCAAACCAGTGTTCGATTAGGAGCGTTTGAACCGTCGATACTGTTTTCCAAGCGGGTCTTCCAGAACACTTCGTTACCGCTGAAGAATGCTAGATTCACACCTGCATCTCGAGCTGCTTGCACGTTGGCGCGGTGCGCCCCCGACCAGTACTCGTCGTGACCCGTGGATGTGTAGATCTTGTGATTCAGAATTAGACTTCCATTACGCGCGGCATCGATACCGGTGAAATAAGTTACGTCATAGCCGTTCTGCTCGAGCCACTGGATCATGGCAAACTCGGACCCGAACAGCCATGTCGCCGACTCCGAGCCGAAACCTCGCGTCCAAAAAGGGCGGTTATAGCTAACCTTGAACGCGCGGTTAAGAAGATCGAAAGTGCCTTGATCACCATAAAGACTGAAGCCGCCGAGCCCATAGGTGTTGTAGGCCTGCCAAGTTTCATCTGAGGTTTGGAAAAGGGTGTCTGAGTGACTGGAATCATTCCTGACGATAAAGACGATGTGGCTGTCCCCTCCTGTATCGCCCCGTATCAAATGAGCGATATAGACCCCAGATGTCGCGTTAGAAGGGACTTGCCAGGACGCAGAAACGGCCCAGTTGCCACAATCGACCAAGTTCGTCGTGTTGTCCGTAATGCAGGCAGGTTGCGTCTGGGGAAGCGTCACGGAAGGGGCAAAGGTGGCTATCTTGCGTGCGCCATTCCCGCCGTAATACCCGATGCGATAAATCCCGATGGTGTAGGCTGTCGCGTCCGTGTTGATTTTGAAAAAGACTGTCTGGCCTTGGTTCACGCTGATGTCGGTAGCAAAACCCTGGATCGTGAGATCCCCGGCTCCTGACACGTCCCAGTCGCTTGACGGGTTCCCGGCCTTGGAGTTCTCGCAGACTATGTCATTCGCCATCGGGGGATTGCAGCCGAAAGTTTGGGCCTGAGTAGGGAGTGCAACGACCAACGAAACCGTGAACAACAACAATGAGGCCACAATGCGTGCCATTTCTTTACATCTCCCTCGTCGGTTGAAGCCCGGCCGGACCGGACTGGTACTAGCCTGTAAGCACCGCTCAGGTTTCATGAAGCCTCTCTCTCAAATCGAGTGTCCCTTCTGGCTGCAATGAGCGGCGCCCGACGATGCTTGCGCACTCGAGCTGACTTCCGAGCCGGCCGATTATCGATCCGAACTTATAGAAAGGACGGATGAGTAGACCAATCCCAAACCAACCTGAGGTAAAGCGTGCATTTGAAGTACCGATGCTGCGTCAAGGTAGTCCGCTGTGGAAATCAGGCCCGAAGTATAAACCGTGTGCTTGCAATGAGTTAGATCGCGATTGCTCCAAAGGAAGCGTCCGGCGCTGGAATCTTGACAATGCTCTTAGCTGGGTAGGGCAATGCAAATGCCATTAGTGTGAAAGAGACTGCCATAGTTGTATTTAGGTCTTGCCACACTGCTGCTGACCCGCTGAACCCTTCGAATGAGAAATCGACGGATGGTCAAAATCCTCGAATACATAGCTCGTTCGCCCCAATTGTTATGTGTGATTTACTAGAGGGCAGTCCCGCTGCTGGAGAATCTGCCCTTTATGCCCGTCCGAACGATCGAACGATCCCGCAGATTTTCCAAGTCAAATAGAAGAGAAGTTGCTGGAATCTACGCAGCTCTCAATGAAACTCGGTGAATTCGGTCGTACACGGATTAAGGAACTGGCCTACTTGTCGAAGAAGACTGAGAGGACCTGCCTCCCGAAGGCTAGTCCATCGAAAATTCCGCTTCTCTGCCTCTCTGCGGTATGCACCTCAAGACTGCGGCCTCCGCGCTTCTGCACTGATTCCGGAACTCTCATTACCGGTCAGTGCTTCTATAAGGTCGATATATTCCCCTTTCTTACAACTCCATTCATATTGTTTAACAAATTGCGTTGCACTTTCGACCTGTCTCCGCCGCTTTTCCGGGTTTTGAATTAACTGTATTATGCATTCCGCTAGGTGGTCCGCATCGCCGCTGGCGAAAAAGGTTACAATTTCACTATTAAAGTAATAGAGGTCGACGGCCGCGTCTGCCACGATTATCGGCACTCCCAGCGACATGAACTCAAGCGTCTTTGTACTGAATGCTTCGTTACCAAATGAATCTTTACGCTTTGGAACTACGCCCAGATCAGCATTTTCCATGATGAAGGCAATTTTGCGGAGCGATATCGCGTCGTAAAATAATACACGGTCTTGAATGCCAAGTGCCCTAGTGAGTTGAATAAGGATCTCCTTGGCTGTGCCCTCGCCGTAAATATGGAATTCCAAGGCGGGGATTCTGTCTTTGATTTTGGCGAACGCGTGGATCGCAACGTCGAGACCTTGGTGCCAGGTAAGCGTGCCAGGGTAAAGCATAACGAATTTGCCGTCATCTCGCGTACGGCCGCGCGGATGAAAGACCGAAAGATCCGGACAATTCAAAAATACGGAGCACTTTTCAGCGGGCACCGACCGTGATATCAGTCGTTGCCGCCATATGTCATTTGCCACAATAACATGGTTTGCAAATCTGGCCGAGATCCTTTCGACAAGCGCTAGAAATCGAAATGTCTTGGAGTTCGTACCTACTTCGAATTTGCTCGCGTATAGCTCAGGAAGAAGGTCATGAATGTCCAAAATGATCTTGGCGCCCGTTACGCGTGGAACCGACGCCGCGAAAACTAGAAAATCGGGTACGGAATGAACGTGAATTACCCGATAAGGCTTCCGAAGGTGCTTTATGCCAACCACGATGAAGGATCTAACAAAAAAAGTCAATATTCTGAACAGGTAGGTCAGTTGCCCCTTTTCGTTCTTGATCCTTTTCTGAATCCTGAAGACGTGAACACCATCTAAAACTTCCTCTCTCGGCTGTTTTTCTCTCCGCAGCGCAATCACGTCGACTTCGTCGCCCCGCTTGACGAGCGTTTCAGCATACCGCATCACTCGGTTGTCGCCTTCATAAAAGGTGTACGCTAACATGCAGATTTTCATACGTGTTTCTCTTCCATATAAGTTGGACCAGCATCCACTCTTTGTGATTTTTCTGGCAAAAGGGAAGAGGATGCTCTAGCTGGTATATGCACTCTGCGCTTTCTCAGAGCTTTTCATTTCCGTTCTATCGCCTCTTGGATTCCGGTTGACTAGAAGTCCTTTTTGTAATTGACTTTATCCTTCATTCGAAGTCAGTAGGATGTGTCGACGTGGTATCGGATACCGTCACCGTTCGCGACAGCATATGCTAGTCGCGCCCGCGCACTGCCCGGTCCACTTATACTCCATGAGCCGTTGCTTTCAACCAACTTCATGTGAGAGCGTTCCCTCCACCATTGATTCACCTCACCAGGGCGAGCGATCCACACATGCCCTTGAGAGCGTAGTTCGGAAATATACCAAAGCAGCTGTCGGTAGGTCTCCTGAGGTATTCTATTTTGAATATAATCTGGATGAATAATAAAACTTATCAAGCCATAGTTCTCCATGATCATCCTGATTTCAGTTTTCCATAGCTCGATCGAATAATCTTCTAGGATAGTAAAGAGCGAATAATCCTGAGTAGTCGTAACCGGCAGTTCAAGAATATCACCGATGAAATATGGAAACACGGTGCAACAACCTCCCTTCTGTGGCTCCAAATGGGCCGCGTTAGGGATGGACATGTCGTAGGAAATTTCAAGCTGGTGGTACCAATCAATATTGTGGTACAAGACGGCTGATCGGAATCCCTCAGCGCCATACGCTTTTACATAATGATTGATTCTCCCTATCCGGCGATTGAACTGTTTGCGGCTGCGAAACAAGAGTCCGTCATGGTTAAGATCTTGGATGTTTACTTGGAACCCGCGGTCTCGTATCGTGTCAAGAAAGAAATCCGAGACTTCGTAGCGCCCTTCTGGAACGATTTGAAACGACGCCTTAATCCCAAAAAAGTCGTCGATGTCCATCAACTGCTGACAGAAATCCAACCCCCGTGAAGTCTCCACATCGTGAGTGAGGATCGCACAACTTTGAAACCCCTCAGGCCAGAACCAAATAAAAGGAATTCGATCAATCCTTTGAGCTTTCATCGAAAGCGCCAGAAGTCGTCCGAAGAGCCTTTCAACTGTCGTGTCCACGGGCCAGCTAGGGAACGCGATTTTGTCCCAGTTCCGCAAGTGTAGCTTTTGAATCCATCTCCGGAAGCCGGCGGGTATTGCAGAGCGAAAAAAATAGTAAAGGTCGCGACTAAAGGGCCATTCGTCTGCTCGATCTTGATTCTTCCCCGGCTCGCTCACGTAACGTTCGAAACGTAAGTTTCTAACGACTTGCTCCGGGTCAAACGGAAGTTGAATCCGAAGATTGTCAATTACCGCGTGACTCAGTGCATCGGGCAGGCCATTTGTCGTGAATCTGTTCGAGACACCTGCAGAGCATTGACCGTAACAGGTCGTGTCCGAGCCGAATCGAAAAAAGCCGGAGTTAGGTGGTGGCTCTCCGGGAGGCCGTACCGCAATAAAGCTTTCGGGGCAGCGGTAATGTTCAGTCAGGACTTTGCTCATCACTCTTTGGCCGATTCCTATGCGTGTCTGAAGAGAATCCAGGTGCGTCTCAGGGACAGAGCAATGTTACGATACCTTGTGGGCAATTCGCCGCAACACTACCCCATGTGTTTGTAGAACAATCTCCCACTTGTGACCAGCACACGATCTGGCAGGTGTGCAAAAATCTGCTTTGCGAATCTGATCTTCCAGCCCTGAACATCGACGGCCATTACAGAGTCCGGGCTTCTATAGTGAGAAAGAGCGGTGCGTCTCGCGCCCCAACGATCCTTGAAAGTAACTAGCCCTGGATTGTCGGGATCGGTCCGGCCCAGATCAAATGTGCTGACCCCGTCAGACTTTGCCTGCTGGATTGCCCTCCAAAGTAAAGCGTGCATAGCTCCTAAGCGGTGAAACCTGGAGTCCGAGCCACCGTACTTATACACAAGAACGTTCTTGAAGTGCAACGTAAGAATCCCTGCAAGTGGACGACCATCCTTGGAGGCTAAGTGAATCTTAAGTATTCCCGGCAAGTGCTTCACGAGGTTGTGAAACCATAGCTTCGGCTGGGGCGGCAATCCATGCCGACGCCGCGTCTGAATCATCAAGGAGTAGAAACGATCCAGTATTGTGTCCGAAGATCCACTTTCGAGAAACAGCGCTTCCTTCTCCGCTCTGAGGATCTTTCGCTGGACAGAATCTTTATGAAATCTACGAAATAGCTGTTCAAGGCTCAAGTTTAATTCAAGCCGGTGGATGTAATATTTCTCAGTTTCGTGGAACTCGGGTGGCATCATCCATCCACCGAGTGAGAGCTTTACTTCGATATATCTCCAATGATTCTTTTCGCGATCCTCGACTGCGTGCGAAAGGAGTTCGTTAAATTGGCTCTCTCTCACCACGAGCGGTTGGCAGTAGTCGGAAAATGGTAGTGATACAAGGCGCCGCCCCGTAATGACGCTCCGGATTTCACAGAAGACCATGCCATTTGATATCTCCTCGCGTGGACCAGAACATGTGAAGGCTATGGGGTCATAGGCATAAGTTTGTTGCAGCGCGGAAAGCCATCCCGGTGAGTGGAAAACAGATGCATCGTCGTGCGCCGAAAGGAAGCTTCTCCAGCGCGGGTCTTTGAGCGGATCAATGGGGTAAACTGACACAGGAATCTCTCCGCGCTATTTTTCGACGCCAGTCCAGTCGACTTCCTGGTCCCAACCAGCGCATGCTCCTAGCGACCGATTGATGCTCGCGAAAAGACTCAGTACTGCTCGCCGGACTTCAGGCATCTTGGAGGCGAGTTTTTGCCGAACAATTGTCCTTTGTTCATACGCACGATCGATAGTCTCCAAGATTTCGTCGGCGCCAAGCCGCCGAGCATCGATGACTAGGGAGTCGATCCCCAGTGTTTCCATCACGCCCATAAATTTATCGCTATAGGCAATACACACGGCCGGCACACCCTGTGAGACCGCCGCAATGCAAGCGTGCATACGGGACCCGATAACAAAGTCGCAGCCGCCGATGACGTGTTTGATCTCATGTTGGTTATATTTTCCGCGCAGGAGTCCGAGGTGACCTTTGTACTTCTCATGTAGTAATTCATAAATTCTCGCGCTCGGTCCTTCGTCACTTTCGTGGTCGGCTCCAAATACGTGGGGAATCAGGAGCACATTAGCGTTCTTGCGGACAACGAGAAAATCGACGATGCCACTGATCAACTCTCGGTAGTTTGCGCGAAGGCCGAACATGTTTTTCCTAGTATAACCTCCCATGTACAGGAGCCCGCTGACGTTCAATCCCACAGTCGTTCTACTAGGATCATTTAGCGAGCGTATACCATCGAATATGACTCGATCCGCAGGAATGGCGTCCAACACAAACCCTACGTCGTATCCAAAAGTCAGCTTGCCAGATCCGGGCGAGCATCCAACCAACCGTTCCAGCTGCGGGAGGGAGCGAAACTCTCTAGAATATATATGTTCCGCCCTCTGCAAAATGTAGCGGGCCATGGCTCGCGAGGCCTTCCTTTGAAAAGGACCGATCGTCTGCGGCAACAATACAAGTCTCTTGCCAAGCCAGAGGACCAGGATTTGAGGTAACGAGACGTAGAGAAATCTTCCCATTCCGTAGATGTCGCTGAAGCTATCACCCCCGGCAAGAGACGCGACGAGAGTTGCACCCTGAATCTTCGATAGGTATTGGTTATGAGCGACAATCCATTCACGCCCCAATTTAAAAGGAACCAGTTTCACGGCCAACGCAATCATCATCAAGAAGGCAATATTATTGGGTAGATAAAACTTTTTTGAGAACCTAAGATTGACCAGTCGAACTGATACTTCTTTACCTTCGATTTTCAAGGTCCGGACTGAGCTTGTCTTCGAATAATCTAGAAAGAAAATGTCTGCTTCAGGGTGTTGTGAGAGTATGCATTTCACGGTAGCCGCGGCCAATGCGCTTACTCCCATGTTGTTCGTTTCGAATGTGGCACCCACGACGGCAACCTGAAACTTTTCTGCTGTTGACATGTGTTCGAGTTACTCCTGCCCTTCCATCTGTATACGCGATCTCCTGCCGCCTCGCAGGCCACTCACGTTAAATGAAAGAATACCAGCCCGCCTTTATGAGTCAGGTCCTTGGAGCTAGGACATCTTGGCGACAACTATAAATTCCTCAGAAAGCCATCTGTTACTCATCTTGCCCAACAATCGATTTGGGAATTGCGCTCGTTTTGGGATGCTTGGAATTGTGTCTCGAACTCTAAATCCAGCCGCTGCGAACCATTTATTGATTAGGCGAAGCGACGTTTTGTGGATGCCAGTGCGATCGAATTTACCAAAATCGATGTAGCCCGGATGACGCATAATCTGATGCCAATGCACACTTAGTTCTGACAGATTGGGTAGTGTGGCAATAAATGTGCCGCCCGGCGCCACTAGCTTGCGCAAGGAAGCCAGCAAGCGAATTGGATCGGGAGTCAGATGGAGAATATTGAGAGCCAGGATGTAATCGAATTGTTTGCCCCCCATCTTTCCGATGGCGCATTCCGAATCGCCATAAACAACTTCAAGCCCCCTGGCTTCTGCACAAGCACCAATTACCGAATCGAGGACAACCGCGGTGACGCCCAGCCCCTTCTTTTGCAACTCGGCTTCCATGGCACCCCAGCCACATCCGAAGGAGAGGACCTCGTGATTCCCATTTTGAATCACGTCGAGAACTTTCTGACGCGGCAATTCATAGTAGCTCTTTGACCATCTCGAAAGCGGTAGTCTCGTTTCTGTGTTCATCAGCACCGTGGATGGGCGCGCCTTATTGTAGATGGATTCCAGTGCAGTAATCTGTCGCAATAAATCGGCTTTTCCTAGCCCCATTTGCCCTACATACTTGTTTGGCAGATGCGGAAGTATGAAGTCCTCGATTTCAGAAATGCAGATCAATTTTGTTAGTCCGCATTGTGTGTAAGGATCAGTGGCCGCAGTGACCAAGAGATCGTATCTGCTAGAATGGGGTTCGACGAGAAAACCTCCAGAGTCGATGGCGGCCTTTAGGTGGTTCCGAGTAAGGATGTAACTTGCAGAGTGTTCGTTCGTGAAATAAGCAAATATATGGTCGCCTCGCGAAACGACAGAGTCAGGATCCCAGTGAAAGAAATGGTTGATAGTCGAAAGATATACATCCCCTTCTCCGCTCCGTTCTGAGCGAATGAATCCAGCGATTTCGTTGTCCCTAAGAACTTCAGTGGCCCTCAAGAAAGCATTGATATGCTTTTCGGTGATGAGGGTATCATCTTCGGAATAAATGAAAACATCGAACTCGTTAATGCGATCGGCCAGGATTTTCTTGTGTGCGAACGGAAAGGACCAGGGATCTCCCTGAGGAGTTCTAACGATGACCTCTACATTTTCCCCAAGGGCCTTGGGAACATTGGTGAGAACGACGACATGCACGTCATGAGACATCGAGGCATATTCATGGAGCAGCCGATGCAGGTAGTGGTCGTTCTTGCTGCCATAGTTGGCGATGGTAACGAGAACTTTCATTTTGAAATAATGGAGGAGATGTCGGTGTTGTTCATCTTTCTAATTGTCCATTCTCGCCTAGCTTGATTCGTTTGGCCAAGTGCACAGACCAAGGGTCCATATTTAGCCTTGCGCCACACTGAACCTAAACTGTCCAGAAGTACAGTTGTTCCCCGTCTGAGTAGATGCGATAAATACAGTCGATTAGTTAGACCAGGCAAGCCTGGGGTATGCTGGATCAACATGCCATTGATGCCTAGCGTCTCGTTCATAGAGAACTCATAGGAGTGGTTATGAAACGGTTTCGAGTCCCAATGTTAATGCTCAAGCTTTTGCTTGCCGGTTTTCTGTTGATCTTGGTTCCTGGTGTTGGCAAGGCGGCCTGCCATGCGGTCACTCCTACGGGCAGTGGTGCTAAGTCCGGGGCTGACTGGAACAATGCTATGGCCAATCTTCCGGCTACGCTGGTTCGTGGTGACACCTACTACCTCGCGGATGGAACGGGATATAATTTTAGCAATGTCGGAGCGCCATCCGGCACAATCGTCACGACCGTCAAGAAGGCAACAGCTTCCGACCATTGCATCGATACCGGTTGGAACACTTCCACAATGGGTTCGGGGCAAGCAGGATTTACCAGCCTTCCAGGAGACGGAATTTCCTATGTCACGTTCGATGGTAATGGTGCGTGGACCGGCGCAGGATGCGCTGCAGATGGGGGCGTCGGCGGCGGCTGTGGGATTCTTGTAGACGATTCTGGGTGCACTTCAAATTGCCATGCCATCGTGCTGCAAAACAGCGATACCGGCGCGTCGAATATGACGTATCGATACATTGAGATGAAGGGTGGCAACGCCTCACAACCTTCCGAGGACTTCTTCTACGCCTGTTGCGGCGACAGTCCCCAAGTTAGCAACATCCTTATTTCTCACATGTATATGCACAACACCTGGCGCACTCATATCCTCACGCGCGGGACAAACAATGTCACGGTAGAGTACAGTTACTTGGCTCATGGAGCCGGGACTTCCGCTTGGCATGGTGAAACATGGTCGGAAAACGGCAGCAGCAATCTTACGTTTCGCTACAACGTCGTGGCTGGGCAGGGCGGCACTGCTAGCCTTGTAAGTTTGGGGAGCAATTGTTCATCGGCGCCTCCGGCCTGTGGCCGGACCTCTGGCTGGGAAATCTACGGTAACACTTGGTTCTCCTATGCTTCCGATAGCGGAAACTTCGGCTGGACGGCCAACGGCACAGTGGCGTGCATCAACCAAGGTCTCGAGTGCGACAATTTTCATATCTACAACAATACAATCGCCAATCAGACTAATACAGGAAGTGCTAATCAAGTGGGATTCACGAACTTTCCCGACGGCACGAACCATATTACGAGTGGATGGGTCTGCGAGAATAATCTCATTTACAATATCGGCAGTGGTGTTGGGATAGCTATGGACTGCGGCGGCGGAACCGAGGACCACAACACAATCGTATTTAGCGGCAGCCGGAGCCTCAGCGGGGCCGGTGATGTCGTAACGGCAAGCAACGACAACAAGTTCGGCAACTCGAACCCAACTAGTCCCGCGATGGGAACCTGGACATTGACCGGCGAGACGTCAAGCTACACGGCGGGACTTTCGCTCTCGGCGTCCTCGCCAGGCGGCTGCACCGCGAGGCTGAATTGCTACAACATTGATGCCCGGCAAGTCGTCCGCGGGTCAAGCGGAGCTTGGGATCGTGGAGCGTACCAATTTGATTCCGGGTCCGCCTCACAACCTAGCCCTCCACAGAACTTACAGGCCATCGTTCAGTAGAGCCCTACGCGCGTCACCTCGACTAGAATCAAGGACCGTGGCGCGAACGCAATTCCGAACGCAGCTGCGGAGCAACCGCGCTTAATATCTATTCAGTTAGCTTCTATTTAAGGTCGCTCTTTCCTCGATGCATCGGTAATCGCGGCACTTTTGCTGAGAAGCGAGCTTTTGTCGGTATGTTGACAATGGCTTCGATATCTGTTCGAAAGATGGGTACCAAGCTCAACGATCCAATGAGGGCTCTTTTTAACCCCCCTCTGGGCATCTGACTATAGGGTCGAACATCGACTTTGAAGTCCGGAGATAATGCCTCGAAGTACTGCTTGATTTCGCGGGGCGAATACTCCTTCCAGTGATGGCCGTAGGTAATGGTGCCCAGAACCTCCCTTACAGATAAGCCTGTTCCTGTCAGAGTTGTCAATCGCAGGATCGTCTTAAGTAGCGCCTTGGGCCGGAAACTGTTTACGGTTGTCAGATAGATTGTACCGCCTTGCGTCAACAATTCGTAGACCCGACGCCAAAAGCCCACCGGATTAAATGTGATGTGTTCAATCGCTTCCGTAAAGATCACAAGGTCGAAATAGTTCTCATATCCCTCTAGGAACTCACCATGTTCCAAGGTCTTGGTCGAGAAATTCCTTATATTAAGCCTTCTGGCTCGTTCGGCGACGAAGTCTGCACCCGTGAAGATCTCGACGTCCAGTCCATAAACTTCGTATCCGAGCAAGCTTAACAATCCAGCCTGGTGCAAGTAGTGGCTTCCAATGTCGAGTACCCTACAAGGGGTCGGACGGATCTGAAGAATTCGATTTACTGATCGGGAGAATCTCCCTAGCTGACCATGAAAGTAATTCTCGTCTCCTCCGTCCTGTTCTTTGATCAAGTCTGAGAGAGATTTTACTGCCTCGGATACCGTTGAGCACCGCGGCTGTTCGACTGTTCCAGCTCTAGACATCGTTGCTCCTTTATAAACGTTGCTCATGTCACCGTTTTTCTACAATGGGACAGGTATCGATGCGAATCATTCGGCTCAGTCACGCGCTAAGTCGATGATCCGTTCTCCAAGCGAGAATAATCCCATATTGGCGTCGCAGCCTTACAAAGGCCACCACTGGTGCTTTCCGTTGCGTTTTCGAGGGTCGCTTCTCTCGCACTTGAGATCATCGCTAGGCCCAGGTACCAAACCACGATCATTTGATCGAAATACGGGACAGAGATGTAGGAGACAACGTGAACAAGAAGAGATGCACCCAATGCCCAGATAGGGAAACCCACGGACATCGACTTATCCTTGACGGCAAGAACAGCACGACCGACTGCTTGGAACGAGAATCCTATGATGAAAATGAAGAGAAGTAAGGTCAAAAACCCACCTTCCACTCCCTCCCAGATATACTGGTTCGTCACATCAAACAAGTGCTGATCCGCATCCGCCCAAGCCTCCGTTGACTTTGTGCCAACAAGCCACCAGTCGCTGAAATTGGCAACGGCTCGATCAATCAAGAAGGCCCGATGATAACCTGTGGAACCCGAGAAGATATCAACGCGCGCAAGTAGAAACCAGACCGGCGCCTTCATCACCATGTGCAGGCCAATCAAACCCAGAACCATCCCCCAGCGCACGATCCGCAGTCTCCCCCGCCAGCGCCACATGCATAGTCCGACAATTCCCGCCACCGCTGAAAGAAGTGGCCCACTAGAGGCTGAGGTAAGGGTGATAACCAATGCGGAGACAGTTCCCATCAAGGCGAGGGCCTTGTTCCCACGCCACCACAAGGCTATGCAAAGAGGGAGGATTACGGCCCCATAGGTCCCGGCCAAGATCGGATGTGCAAAGGGCCCCTGGCACCGCAAAACCCCATCCCGGATTATGGTTGTCGGCATGACACCTCCGAAAATGGCAAAAATGTTTCTGCCGGTGGATTTCTCAAAGGCCATGGCGGCTGCCAACGGAATCGCGAATAAGGCGATCGGCCTAAAGGCCGCAAAAACGTTGTCCAGGTCTTTCATGAGGAATCGGAAAAGGAAGTAGAATCCGAATGCGTTATATGCGTATCCCAACTGGTAGTTTATCGCCTCGAAGGACTGCCATAATAGGACATAAGCCGTTCCCCGCACTACCATCCAAGCGACGAATACCTTGTCGATTGCGTTCCATTGGAGGCGTCGGCTTTCTCCTCGCAGGATCACGCGCAACCATCCGAAAAGCACCAGAATTCGGATCATCGTAAAGTGAGCGCCGGCAATCTGGAAGGCCTCGCCCATGGTCATAAAGCTGACTAAGATTGTGACCGGAACGAGGACGAAACGTCGCGGAATGACGAGGAATAAAAACCCCATCAGTATCGTGAAGCCTAGCCCAATGGGATTCACGTCGGGACTGGGGGGCAGGTTAACGGTTGCCAAGAAGTATGGAAACATTTCTACCTTCGACTAAACATCAAACGCCCGTGTGAGTTGACGCTCTGAAGACTTGTCCATCACACGTGCTCACGTCAGGCAAGACAAGATTCGGAGCATGATTCAGTTCCTGTTATCGACGAACTGTCGGTGCCACAGTTCGAGCGTTAGTAAAGTAAAAACTTCTGCTGTATGATTTTCCTGCAATTTACCGTTGCCAGTAAGCAATCGTTCTAGAGTCTTTCTTTGGAAGTAACCCCTCTGGCTGGTCCTGCGATCCATGAGGATTTCCCAAACGAATCCTTTGAGATCCTTTTTCAGCCAGGATTCCACCGGGATGGGAAACCCTGTCTTCTTTCTATCCAGAATCTCTTTAGGGATCCGACCGTTGAACGCCTTCTTCAAGATGTACTTCGTGGTGAAATTTCTAACTTTATAGTTGGTCGGCAGATGAGCGGCAAACTCCAAGATTTTGTGATCCAAGAGTGGCACGCGGAGTTCCACGGAATTCGCCATTGTGATCTTATCTGCTTTGATCAGAAGATCATCCGGAAGCCAGGTTTTTGTGTCCACGTACAGCATTTGATTCAGGATGGGTTGATCGGCAACTGTGTCGAAGCATTCACGCAAGAAATGCAAGGATGTTTCAGGATTTACTTCAGCGAGAAAGTTAGGCGTATAAAGTTCGCTGCGAAGGAAGTTGAATGAGCGGAACGGCCCCGATGTTCTACTATAGTAGAAATCCCTGAGCGGCAATTCCATCAGTCCGGTGTAGTTCGCCAGGTTTCTAAGAGCTGGAACATGGCTCAGACCAGCAAGCGCCGCACCCGCGATACTCCTCCAGGGCTGACCGATCGCCTTTAACCGCTCAAACCACACTAGATTCCGGTAATTTTGGTAGCCGGCAAACGCTTCGTCGCCGCCCTCGCCAGAGATCAGTACCTTTACATGTTCTCGCGCGAGCTTGGTGACATAGTACAGCGCCACGGCAGGAGGCTCGCAAACGGGTTCTTCCATGTGCCAGACATACTTCGGCAAGAACGACCGAAAATCTTCCGCCTTGATCGTCATTTCGTAGTGCTTGTTGCCGTAACGTGCCGCCGCCAATTTGGCATAAGGTCGTTCGTCGTCAAATCGCTCGCCCTCAAAACCAATTGTGAACGACTTGACATCTTGCTCTGCCTGCTCGGCGACGAGGCTGAGCATGGCGGTGGAATCGACGCCTCCGCTAAGCAGGATGCCAACCGGCACGTCGCTCAGGAGATGGTCTCGTACAGTACCGCGGAGCAATTCGACCAGTTCGTTGCTAGCCGCCTCGAAGCTTCCATTGCGAGGCTCTTCCGGGAATTCCAAGTCCCAAAAACGCCGAATCTGGACCCGCCCGTCGTGCATTAGAAGGGAATGTCCCGGTTCGAGCTTGCGGATTGTGCGAAACAGCGTTTCCTGCCCCGGCATATACAGGAATGTTAGCGACTTGTCGATAGCTTGAAGGTCAATCTCTCGTTGGACGGAAGGATCCACAAGCAAAGCCTTGATTTCCGAAGCGAAAAGAATGTGCTCGTCCGTCAGGCAGTAATAGAGTGGTTTGATGCCGACGCGATCTCTGGCCAGCAGTAACGTCTTCTTGCGATCATCCCAGATGGCGAAGGCGAACATTCCGCGCAATCGTGAGACGCACTCTGCACCATATTCCTCGTACAGGTGGACGATCACTTCCGTATCAGAAGCAGTCGCCATGGTATGCCCGCGGTCGACGAGTTCACGCTGCAGCTCTTTGTAGTTGTAGATTTCGCCGTTGTAGACGATCCAGACGTTGCGCTCCTCGTTACAGATCGGCTGTTTCCCAGTGCTCAGGTCGATGATCGAGAGCCGGCGGTGTCCTAGCACCACCTGTGGCGCAACGTATATACCTGCATCGTCAGGTCCGCGATGGAGCATCGTATCTCGCATGCGCTCCACAATGCGAGGATCTACGATTTGTTCAGTAGCGAATCCGACTTTTCCGCAAATTCCACACATGGTTTTTGGGGCTCTGTCTCGCTAACTTTCTGAGTTTATACATTTCGACTAAGGCAGGGTTCGTCGCGGTGCCTAAGCAGGATTCTCGCCGCCGGCCTTTCTCGGGGAAATTGTCTTGACCCAGTCCTCCAGTCCGATTGTCCAGCGAAAGATGCGGTTCCACTTCCCTATTGCAGCCGACAGAGTATCGCGCCGAAAGCGTCCCAGAGTGACGACCGTGAGGCTCGCAAGCAGTCCAAGGCGAAACAATGCGGAGAGCCCGGTTATTGCTCGATATGCTGCGGCATGAAGTTTGCCTCGACGATGTGCGAAGAATTTATGAAGTGACTCACGCATCATTACCGATGAGAAATTACTCTCGGCCTTTGCGCCCGAGCTTTTGCCCCCATGGTGTATGATAATTGCATCTCCCACGTAATAGTTCTTCCAGCCCTTCTGCCGCACTTTGAAACACAGGTCGGCGTCTTCAGCGTACATGAAGTAATCGGCATTATAGAGACCAACTTGTTCGAAAACCTCTCGTCGAAGCATCTGACATGCACCTGAGATAACCTCAACGGCTGCGGTTCCACTGATGTTGTCAATCAGCGGTCGAGTCCCCCAAACAGATGACCGGGGAGCAAGCCTGCGCAGATATTCTGCATCCAGAACCTGATTGACAATCGTCGGAAACCGCTGAATGCAGCTCGTTTGAATCGAATGGTCCGAGTTCAGCAATCTTGCCCCTAGGATGCCGGCGTCTGGAGTATTGTCAAGAAACCGAGCGAGCCGCACTATTGCCGATCCGACGACTTCGGTATCCGGGTTGAGAAACAGAATATTACGGCCAGTTGAATGTCCAAATCCCAGATTATTTGCCTTGGCGAACCCCAGATTCTCCCTGCCTGAAATAAATCGGACGTCCGGAAAATATCTTCCGATCATTTCGCCGCAGCCGTCATCCGAGTCGTTGTCGACGACGATGATTTCGAACTGGATACCCTTCGTGCTCTCGCAAACACTGGAGAGGCAATTCTGCACAAAGTTGGCGGAGTTCCAGTTGACGATAATGATTGAGAGTTCCATTTCGACGGACATCGTTGGCGCGTCTAAGCCGACATAAACTGTTGATGCCAAAGCTCGAAGGAAATCAACAAATAGATGTGCCGGAGATAGTTCTGACGCCCCGCTTCGTGGTCCGCAACGAGTTCCTGAATGTATTTCGCATCGAAATACCGTCTTACTGCAGCTCTTTCACTCAATAGGCATTCCCTAACGAACCGGCGCATTTGTGCGCGCAACCATGCCTCAACGGGATTTGCGAAACCCTTCTTCTTTCGGTAGACAATCTTTTTAGGTAGCCATTTCTCCATGGCTTTCTTATGCAAATACTTCCCTTTGAGGCCGCGCAGTTTCAGATTCGGCGACAGCGTCTCGGCAAACTCGATGATGCGATAGTCAAGAAATGGAACCCGCGCTTCCAACGAGTTGGCCATGGAGGTCTTGTCACCCACCATGAGTAGATCATCCGGAAGGTTGGCGCGGGTATCGATGTAAATCATCTGGGTAACAGGATCGAGTTCCATCACATCAGTCTGGAGTCGTCTAAGTGATTCCCGTGCCTCGAGTCCGTCTGAGGAAATGTGTTCCTTTAGCCAAGGTTGGAAAAGGTGTGATTTCATCTCCGGTGTGTAAAAGGAATAGATCTTGACCAGGCGCCCCAGAACATCCGGTTCGCTCAAGGAGTTCACTCCACGAAGGAGTTTTTCACTTCTTGCAAAGCGGTTGACAAGAGGCCGAAATATTCTGTTTGTTAGAAAGCTTGGCAGTCGCGAGTAAGTTTCCGAAAGTCGAGCCCCAATGTAACGATCATAACCGGCCCAGGGTTCATCCGCGCCCTGCCCAGTAAGCACTACTTTTACCTTACGGCTGGCAAGCATGCTAACGAAGTAGAATGCGGCAGCTGTTTCGTTCCCGACTGGCTCCTCCAAGTCCCAGAGATAGCGGCCATAGTACTTCTCGTAATCCTGGGGACCGATGATCATCTCGGTGTGATCAGCACCAAAGCGCCTCGCTATTTCACGGGCGTCGCCAGTCTCGTTTGATTGATCGCCATCCTCGAAGCCAATCGTAAACGTGTGTACCGGTCTCGCAGACTGCTGGCTCATGAGCGCAAGCAACGCACCTGAATCGACGCCAGAACTTAAAAAGAGTCCAACCGGCACATCGCTGCGCATTTGCAGTCGGACTGCATCTTCGACAAGATCCTGGTAGATTTCTATTGTATTCTCTTCATCCGCATTAGGGCAAACCCGGGGTTTCCAATGCCAGTACCTCTTGATTTCGATGCCGTCGGGGCTCGCCACCAGCCAGTGAGCTGGGGGGAGTTTCTGGATCCCGCGGAATAATGTATTGGGAGAGGGAACATACCGCAGTGTAAACAGTCGTGCGAGAGAATGCAGATCAACTTCTCGAGGGCACTGGGGATCTTTGAGCAGCGCCTTTATCTCGGATGCGAACAGGAATCGGTCCCCGAGTACCGTGTAGTAAAGAGGCTTGACGCCCAGATGGTCGCGACCCAAGATCAAGCGCTGGCGCTTGTGGTCCCAGATAGCGAAGGCAAAAATCCCATTCAGCAGGTTCATACATTCCAGGCCCATTTCCTCGTAAGCGTGGAGAATGACTTCTGTATCCGATCTCGTGCTGAAAGTGTGGCCCTTTTTCTCCAATTCTTCCCGCAGCTCAACGAAGTTATATATTTCTCCGTTAAAGATTATGTGCAGGCTGCCATCTTCATTGGTAATTGGTTGGGCTCCTCCTTCCAAGTCAATAATACTCAGGCGGCGGTGTCCCAGCCCGATCCGACCACAGACATAGTGACCCTCACCGTCCGGGCCACGGTGCTGAATTGCAGCGCTCATTTTCTGAACGAGCTCCGCCTCGACCGGTTTCCCGCCTATGTCAAATACTCCGCAAATTCCGCACATTTAGTTTTACCGCCAGGCCTTTCCCTTCGATCTCGCTCCCTCGAAGGTCATAGCGATTCGATCAAGAATTCGCGCATTCAGTTGTTTCCTGTAGAACTTGGACTCAATTGTCGTGACCAATCGCGGTTTGCGTGGGCCCCATGCGCGCATGTATCCGAGTAGCAAAAACACGCCCCCCAAAAAAAAGGGACTGCCAAAGAGAATTCGATGCAAGAGTTTGAAGATGAAGAATAACCCGCCCCCACCTGTCAGATAGAATATCTCTCCATGCATTGAGTTCGTCCTGAGCGTTCCGATCCCGGAGCCCTCGTTTTTCAAGTGGTGGAACTCCAAGTCTTCAAAATGGCGCGTGCGCCAGCCCCTGAGCTGCGCCCGAATCTCATCGACTGTATCCCAACCTCGTGCGGGAACGAACCCGCCGATATCTTCAAAACACTCCCTTCGCATGACTTTGGACGCGCCAGCGGCGTGATATCGGGGCATTTTCACAAGAATCCATTCCCCGTTTCGCTTTTCAACATAAACTCCCGAAGCAATTCCAAGTCTCGGATCTTCCTCAAACTTGGCGAGAAGGCGTTCAAAGTAGTTTGAAGGCAAATCCAAATCACAGTCCAGTTTCACAATGAAACGAAACTTCTCGCCTCGCGCACACTCATAGCCCACGGAAAATGCGCGGATCACGGCCGACCCGGGTTGCCTCTGAGCACCACGGTCAATCCGGAGAACCTGGATCCAATCGTATTCCTCAGTATAAGCCTCCAGAATTTTTGGAGTGCGGTCGTCAGACCCGTCATCCACAAAGATCCACTTGGCCGGGCGGATCGTCTGCTTAAGGACCGCACGGATGGTCGTCTCGACATACTTTTCTTCATTTTTGATCGGAGAAATGAGTAGATAGTTTCCGACCGGCTTCTCGTGAGGCATTATTGCTGGATCCTTGCTTTCAGACGTTTGGTCGCGTATTGAAGGCTGTGCAGCCAGTCGTAAGCACCTTCGAGCTTCGCGCTAAAGAAACGAATATCATCCCGCGAACTTATCGGCAATCGTTTCAGAAAGAATCTATCTTCGCTGTTCGAGGCAGTCCCAAGGATGGTCGATACACCATGCGTATACCCCGTCTCCTTGAGGATGGTCCTCAAGTCTCGTTTGAATTCCGAGTCATGCTCGGGAAACGCATATGGATAAGAGAAAGAACTGATCGCGCGGCCAAGCTCGTCCTCGAGCATAGATTTGGATTGAGTCACTTCATACGCCATTTGCGGTCGACTAACGCTTCGAAGCTGCGGATGTGACACCGTGTGAGAGCCAAACGTAATCCCCGCCCGTTGGAGTTCGCGAGCTTGGTCCCATGTCAGACATTTCCTGTTCTTGAACCTCAGGACATTTTCACCAATGTAGTCAGTCGGCAGGAACACCGTCGCTGTGAATCCAAAACGATCCAGCACAGGAAATGCCTCTGTGTGAAAATCCTGGTACCCGTCATCGAACGTGATGACAACACTCTTCGCGGCACCTACTTCGAGTTTCTCAAATTTCCTTGCGGCCTCATCTAAACTCAAAACCGAATACCCGCAATCGTGCAGAAACCTCATTTGAGCGGCAAACATTTGCGGCGGAGTGCTCGTCCGAAAATAGGGATGCAGGCTATTCTCATTGGTTTCAGAGATGCTGTGATACATCAGGATGGGAATTCTTACGCTTGTCTGTTTGTAGCTCCGATGAGGGATGAGGCGAAACACCCCCAAAGTGGCGAGACGATCCAGGTTAGCAAAAATCGTTAGTGGGGATGCGCTCTCTCCCCGGTGCGAGACGTTGACTTTCATACGATTCTTGAAGAAAGAGTCTCTCTTCTCTTACTCTGGAAGTCCCCTGTTGCGTGGAACGTGGAAAAGAGTGGCTAGGCGTCGAGCGTTGAATCCGAGGCATTGGTCGTCGTCGGCCTGCGGCGCCACAAGGACCGGGTAAGAATCCGCTTCACTGTTCCGAGAATCGTACGAGCCTTCCTCGGGAAGGGAAGACGAACCCAACTTCGAAGCATTGAAAATCCGATGAACTTAGGAGTCGGAATAAGGAACAACTTCAGGGCTAGGAGTCTGCCAAATAGCTCCTTCCGTCGCTCGAGCAGGTTCACTTGGGCAGAGAGGACATTTTCAGATGTTACGGGTTTCAGCTGGACATAGTTAGCAGCGATCGCGCCGTGAAGAATTTCTTGTCCCCGAGCTGTTCGCACTAGGACGAGTGAGCGGCCGGCATCACCACTATTCTCGTAGCTTTCCCAGGCATCCCCACAAGAGATGTCGGCAACTCGCCCCAGACCGTCCGGGCACAGATTGCATCGCAGTGGTCGGTAACTGGTTAGCGCCCCCCAGGATTTCTCGTATGACAGTGATTGCTCTTTCGAACTGTTGTCATAGAGGATTTTGAACTTACCGGGCCACCCTACGCCGCGATAGCGCACGCTATCGATCTGCTCACTCGCTATACCGAGTGATTTCGCGAGGTCCAGAGTTCCCTTTGTGCTGGGCGTCCCGGCGCAGAAGAAAGTCATGACGAGCCCTAGCCTCCGATCGAGTTCGGGACGGCTCTGACGGAGCATCCAGACAGCTGCCGCGTCGCAGGGTTTGCCAATAAACACGCAGGGGCGGTCACTCTGTTCGATCGCTTGGAGGCCTTCGCAAGGCGAGGCGGGCGCGTAACGCGAGCCCGTGCGCGCCTGAATGTCCCGCCGAGTCTTGCTTTGAACCGTCTTGTTCAGCCACGGATGTTCTTGGTCCATTCCCGCGTGCAGGACAAAGGCCATTCCCTCCTGTTCCAGGCAATAGAGCGCCAGTGCCGACAAGAGGCCACCAGAAGATGCGTTAAATCGAATCTCTGGGTCGCTCGCATGTCCTTCCCAGATTTCTAACGCCGGGCCGAACTCGTGGTCAGCCTCATTGACCCTAGATGGTTGCTGAGCAGCGAGATCTGCGTCGACGTAATAGCCCGGACAGATGGACAGACACTCTGTGCAGGACGTGCAGGATGCGGAATCAAACCTAGGGCGGATGCCAATAGCTTCTATATTAACTAGAGAGATGCCCCCTTCCTCGCAAGCATATGCGCACGCGCCGCAGCCAGTGCAAAGACCCCAATCAACGACGTCCTTCAGCGTTTTGATTTGCCGTACCAAGTCAGTGAGCCAGGCAACTTTCGACTTTCAGCACTACAGCTCGATCACGTAGTTCTAAGTTCTTTGATGCGAACTACCTTGTCGACTCTTGAATTGCGGAACAATGTATCTTTTCAGAACCCGCTTCAGGTCACACCATGCGCCCAAAACGAGGTCATGCATCTTGTCCGGGAAACTCCGAGCAAAGCATGTGCGGCTCCGAAAGGAGTCATAGAAGGTTGCATTGACATTTTTGATACCTGCATTCCATGGCTTCGCGTCCGTAACGAAATGCACGATTCCCGGCCGTTCTAGTTCGTTGCTATCAGCGATGCTCTTCTGGCTGCATTTTTGAAAGTTCCATCGCGGATCCAACTTCTTCCAAAGGCCATCACATACGGCATTTAGGGCGTCTTGGTCCATAAAATAGGTGCACGGATTCTCATTGAGATATTGCAATGCTCTTTCGGAAATCCGTTCTTCTCGCCAACGATCAAGATCTATTAGTAGCACGCCGGCATTGAAATAGTCACGGACACGAGGTTGGCGCTCAAGACCTCGTTGACTAGCTTTGATTTGCGAGTCAAGGCCATCCACGACGGCTGCTAAAACCTCTCCATCGAGATCTGTTTCGAGTACTTTCTCTATATCGTCTAGAACGAGCAAATCCGCATCCAGGTAAAGTGCTTTTGAAATGCAGTGCGGAAGAAGATTTGGTATCTCTAGCCGAGCATATGTCATCTTCGAAATGTAGGGAAGTGTCGAGAACCGATGAAATGCCGTGAGATCAATAGGCACCCATTGAATTGACGCGCGATATTCAAGAATCGAGTGTGAAATCTTTCGTCGCCCAACCTCCGAAAAGCCGTCCGAAAGCACATAGATCTCTAGAGGTTGACTTCCCTGATATGTCTCTACGACAGATCTGATGGCGGTGGCAAGGGGCATAGCATACCCCTCGTCACATGCGAAGACTACACATCGACTCGCGTGTTTCGAAACCAATGTGCCTTTGCATTCCTCGCGGTCGGTCCTTATGCTTCTGTCGAGACCGCCTTCCTCTGATTTATAACTCATCTGTATACCACCTTCGTACCCTTGGCTCCGCCGAACGCAGATATTCGATTATTTCTAGTTTATCTTGATCCACGGGGCTGGCGGGGACCTTACTTAGTTCGAGGTATATCTCCAAACACAGTCGTTCGCTGCGTCTGCTTATACTTCGAAAACAGCTGGTGAATTTGCGCTATGGACGGCTGTAAGAAACGCCACTTTTCCAGTCCTATATGCCGTTTGCAGATCAGCTTTATCCAGTGTAATGATCGGGTAATTTCTGGGCACTCCTCGAGTGCAAACTGGGAGAGTTGCCTAGAAATCCCCATTTCACCGTTGTTAAAGGCAGAGCTGGCGAATCCAACGGCGTCGCAGGCGAGCGATCGTGATAGTTCGCGATGTATATGGTCTGCCTCGGGCAGCAAGTCCCCGCAAGTCCGTATGAAATAGTTGATCGCAGCCTTGCGCTGCTGAAGATCCGGGAGCCAGGAATTCGTTGTATAGAGAAGAGACATGTTGTTTGAATGACGACGATAGGCAGCTTGAGCTGCCTCCAGAATCCCGACAGAACTGTGTGCTGCTAGGCGAAACCATAGCTCCATATCCCCAGTGTGCGGCAGTTCAGATCGATAGCCGCCTACCCGCTTTTGCAGTTCGGTTCGAACCACTACGGTAGGTGTCGGTACGATGTTTCGTGCACCGCTCAGCCTTATGAAATCCAAACCCGACATTATTCGACACGCTCCTTCGGAGTCGCCCGTGCTAGTGTGATCAAGGCCGAAACCGTCGTTAAACGTAATCGCTCGACCGAATACCCACCCCAATGCGGGATGTGCCTCCATCAGTTTTGTACTGCGATAAAGAGCGCCGGGAAGGAGATAATCGTCCGCAGACAGGATCATGTAATAATCTGCCGAGGCCCACTCTATGCCCTCGTTGTACGTGGCAATGTGGCCTTTGTTCGTCTTGTGTTGGACAAACGTAACTCTTGGGCTTTCCTTGCTCAAATCCGTTGCTATTTCAGCGGAATTATCCGGTGAAGCATCGTCAATGATGAGGATCCGAACGTCGGTTCCCACCTGAGCAAGAGCGCTTTCTACGCACTCCCTCAAGAAGTGCCCATAGCGATAGCAGGGCACCACTAGATCAACAGAACTCATCGTACGTTTCTCGGACAGGTCAAAGTGTACCCCGCAGTTGCAGAGATGGACGTGAGAACTCGAATACGCAAACGTCGGTTATAAAGGAGACGGTGCCAAGCGAAACAAGATCAGCAATCTTCGGACAAAAACAGGGATACGGTTGAGTGGAACCAAGTGCAGCAGTGCTCGAAGCGAGTAAGCTCCACAGATGATTCCAACCATAATTCCAATTATTGATGCCCACAGCAGTGGCAGAAGGAAAAATCCGCAAAAAACTGCTGCGATCAAGCTGAGAAATAATAGACCGGTTTCCCGGTTCTCTGCCGACCAGCGAAAACCGCTGAGCCGACGCACGATCGGGTAGATCAGAACTGCGTGAAAGATGTACGATCCGAAGAATGCAACGCCGGCACCGTTCAAACCGAAGGACGTCACACAGATCCACGCCAGGCCGAGACTGACAATACCCCAAGCCAGTTCGCAGAAGATCAAGAGTCCTGGCCTGCCTTTTGCCATAATAATAAAGCCCATCGGCCACGTAATCACCTGCAGGGTCGCGCCAAGACATACCCAGCGCAGGATTCCCACTGCGGGGCTGAACTTGGCGCTATACAACAGCGCGATGACCACCGGCGCAAACGTGAGGGTGGCTATCACGCCCGGGCCCGCTAACAACAGGCCTACTCGCGCTTGTTCGTTTACCAGGCGGTTGCACGCAGTATCGTCATTGGCGCTAGCAGTCAAACGGGGGTAAAAGTCCGCCGCCATCGCTTGTAGAATGAATCCGACATACAGTCCGCCAAGAGTCCATGCAGATTGATAGAATCCTGTTGCAGCAATACCGACTTTGTGGAGGATTGTGATTCGGACCACATAAGCGACTCCCATTGTGATCAAGCTACTCGACATGAATGCGAAGCCAAGTTTCAAGAGAGCTACTACTTCCTGCCCTACTCTTGAAGCAGACATGGAGGGAGTATGAAGGCGAATCTTCCGGCTGTACCACCATGAGGTAACAATCGCCATCGCACCGACGCCCACTAAGGATGGAACTACACCATTTTCGCGCAGAAAATATACCGTGGGGATGCTGATGAGAGCGCCAAAGAGTGCGCCCAAAACGCCCATCTTGGCGAGATCAGCGATGCGCCGCATTCCCTGGATCAGCGCCCCTTGACCGGCGGATACTAGTTGGAAAAACACAGCGATAGACAGAAGGCATACGGCGCCTGTGTGTTGACTGGTCCCAAACGTCAAGGTGGACACCTGCCTGGAAAACACGACAAGCAAACCGGCTCCGAGCACTCCGAGGAGAATGGATGTTCGGCGCAGCACGGTAGTAGTTTGCGCGACCCGTTCGGCGTCGTTCGAACCGGCTGCCTCGGCAATTTGGCGTACACCACTGCTGTTGATACCCATGCCAGCGAGGCTCTGAGTAAGGCTGACGATCGATCCGTAAAGGCCAAACAATCCGAAGCCGGCCGGACCCAACAACATCGCCATGGCCTTCGTGCGAACAATTCCGATCGCGATGTTTACGACCGAAGAGCCACCGACTAAGGCCGAGGACTTCAGAATCTGGCCGTAACTCTGCTTCTGCACACTGGCTATCGGCGCCGGTTTTGGCACAGATTGCAGTGAGGACGCCGGCAACTCTTTGTTACAAGTGGTTGTTGTCATGTATGGATATAAGTTGGCGAGATACACGGGAGGAGAGAGGACCGGACTCGCAACTAGGAGCTCTTATGCTTTTCACCTTCTCCGGTTCACAGCTGGCCATTAATTTGTTCGAGACCGTCAATCACGTAGTCTTGTTCCTCTTCTGTCATCGTGTAGAAGAGAGGCAGAATAATCGTACTGTCTGCCACCTCATCTGTTCGGGGTAATAGACCATTCCACTTTTCGTCGCGGAATGGCAACTCTCGGTGGATAGCCATGACACCTCTGCGCGTAGAAACTCCACGGTCGAGCAATTCTTGCATTAACCGGTCACGAGAAATCGGAGCATTATCCTTGAGGCGAACCATATAAGATTGGAAGTTATGATGATAATCGGCTGGCTCAAAAGGAGGAAGGAGCCACGCGATCTGTGACAATCGTTGCGAATAACGCGAAGCCAGTTGCCGCCGGCGGGCAAGCATGTCGTCGAGGCGTTCCAATTGCACCAGGCCAATCGCAGCTTGGATATCGGTCATCCGATAGTTGTAGCCGACTTCGTCGTAGCTCTCCGTGACGACCTGGCTGGAACTATGCCGAGTCAGATCCGAAACGTTCATGGCGTGCTGGCGTAGTTTCCGGAGACGAGCAGCTATTTTTTCGTCAGCTGTTGTAATCATCCCCCCCTCACCTGTAGTCAGGATCTTCCGGGGATGGAAGCTAAAGCAGGCCATGGAGCCGTGCGGCGAACCGATGGATCGCCCCTTGTATGCAGATCCGATCGCACATGCGGCATCTTCGATCACCATTAGACCATGGGAGGCCGCGATATTGCAGATCTCACTGAGAGGAGACGGCAAGCCGATTTGGTGAACAACCAAAATGGCCCGAGTTCGGGGAGTGATCGACCGCTCGATACATGAAGGATCCATGTTGTAAGTGGATCTATCGATGTCAACAAAAATCGGAGCCGCCCCAGCATGCACGATGGCGTTGGCAGTAGCTATGAAGGAAAGGCTAGGACACAGCACCTCATCTCCGGGTTTGATGCCGGCAGCCAGAAAGGCCAGGTGTAGAGCAGTCGTGCAAGATGACACGGCCACAGCGTGAGCCGCACCCACGTACTCGGCAAACTTGCGCTCGAATTCCGCGACACGAGGTCCTTGGCTGACCCAGCCACTCCTGAGCACTTCGAGAACAGCCTTCTCTTCGGCCGGCCCAAAGGATGGTCGCGCTATGGGAATTGTTTTCACCGGCACAGTGGAACTCATGAGGCCTCCTCAACAGGTGCTGTCATTACTTTGGCAGCTTCCCTCCAACGGATTAGTTCGCGGAGACCTTGTTCCAAGGTTACGACAGTTCTGAAACCAAGCATTCTCTCAGCCTTCTCAACGGCTGCACGACGCCTCTGTACATTCCCAACGCTTCGTGCCTCGCGATACTCTGGTTGTGATGGCGAACCAGTAAGACTCAGGAGTGAGCCGCATAGTTCGTTCAGACTAGTCTGGACTCCAGTGCCAACATTGAAGACTTCGTCGCTGATAGTACTCTGCGCTGCCAGCAGATTCGCCCGCGCCACATCTTCGACATAGACGAAATCCATCGATTGCTTGCCATCGCCGAAAATTAGCGGCGGTTTGTTGGCCTCAATAGCATCGAGCCAGCGAATCAACACCTCCGTGTATATCCCGGTAACGTCCATGCGCGGACCGTATACGTTGAAGGGACGGAGTGCGATGTATTGAAGGCCAGAAGTCTCATGAAAAGCGCGCAGCATTTGCTCGTTTGCAATCTTCGCGGCCCCATACATCGTGCGGTTGTTGAACGGATGAGACTCGTCGATAGGAAGGTAGGAGGGCTCACCATAAACCGAAGCCGATGATGCTGCAACAACCTTCTTCACTTTGTGTTTTAGGGCCGCCTCAAGGACATTCAGCGTGCCATCGATAAGGACCTCGACTGCCTCGCGGGGAGCCTCGGCGCATCTCGTTATTCGTAGAGCAGCCTGGTGAAATACGAAATCCACGCCCTTTGTGGCTCGATCTATCAGCGAGGCGTCGCGGATGTCACCCTCGACGAGGTTGACACCACCGTGTTCCAGTGCCCACGCCAGGTTCCTCCGGCTTCCGCGGATAAAGTTGTCGACTATGCGAACTTCAGAAGCTCCTGCAGCCAGAAGTTGATCAACAATGGTGCTTCCGACGAAGCCTGCTCCACCAGTTACAAGACAACATGTATTTGCTAGATGGTGCATCTTTCCTCCAGCAACTTATTCACGCCCTGGAAAAGAAGACATAGGGAATATGCAAGTCGTATTCTCTGACCAGAGCAGCACACATGGCGAACGATGCGCAAGTAGGCCCAAGAAATGAACTTGATTTACCGCTTCGTTGCAGCCCTGAACCGATCGAATCGAGGATAGGGACACCCACATCTACCCTTCCCTCCGGTCCCGAACTACCCGGGCCGGAACACCCGCTGCGATAGCGTACTCCGGTACATCCCGGGTGACAACCGCACCCGCACCGATGATGGAATGTGCCCCGACTTGCACACCTGGTAGGATACTTGCGTTCATACCGATGTCCGCGCCCAAACCCACCCTGACAGGCTTGATCACCAGACCAGTCGTGATAATCGGTTCGGTGATGGGGCTCCCCGTATGGGCAGAACCTAGAACCTTGGCGCCCGGTCCCCACCCGACGTAGTCTTCCAGAATCAAGTCTCGAGCGTCGAAGTAGGCTTGCGGTCCAATCCAAACGTGACTGCCGATCTTGCAGACTCCATCGAAGCGTCCCTGGATCATGGTTTGCGCCCCGATGAACACGCAGTCACCAAACTCCATTGTCTCCGGGTGTTTCAGAACGACGTTCGGCCCTACCTGCAGGTCGTTGCCGACGCGTTTGCACAACGCGCGCATCAGAACGCGGCGCATCATGAAATCGAATGGATTCTCACCCGAACGGTGCGTGTCGAATAAGCCGATCAGTTCATTTCGAGTACTAGAACCCTTCAGCCAAGCCGCGAATTCGCGTTCCCAATCGGGATCAGATTGGGTTTTGCGACGCCCAAAAGTGGCTTCGACTTCACGGCTTAGATCGTTGGATTTTGTTAGATCGGGCATTACTGCAACTCCGAGATTGTTGAGTCGAGCCGCAAACTCACCGAGACTCCGTCGTCGTGATGAACATCCAGTCGCCCGCTTTTGAGTGGTTCGATGACGGAAACAAGAAAGGCCAATGCGTCAAATGCTTCAAGTCTAGTGGAATCTACATCTGACGCCACTGAGTCTCACCGCGACAGTGCGAAGCTTGGTGAACTCAACATGGAATGTCACCTACCAATTTGGGTGAACCGCACGCTTCTGAACTCGAATCGCGCTAACGAATTCACCTAGCTCCTTGATGTACTTCGGAGGAGGTGTTACCGACAGCGGCTTGCACCGGAAGCGTCTCACCCTGCAAAAATCGCACGATCTCGTCGACAACACGGGATTGTTGTTCTGGCGTAATTTGAGGGAACATTGGCAAGGAGACGATTTCTAATGCCGCGCGTTCGGTAATCGGGAAATCCCCTTGTTTATGACCGAAGCTTTGGTACGCCTTCTGCAAATGAAGAGGCACCGGATAGTGGATGCCAGTGTCTATACTCGCGCTTGCCAGATGCTTCTGCAGCCCGCCACGGTCCTGAACACGAATTACATAGAGGTGGTAGACAGCTCGTGCCCAATCCGGACAGTGTGGCCCTATAACGCCACTCACGGACGAAAAGAGTTGGTCGTATCTGCGGGCGGCCACTTGCCGCTTGTGATTCCAATCGGCAAGATACTGTAGCTTGACCGCCAGAAACCCGGCTTGGATCGAATCCAACCGACCATTATAACCCTCCACGTCGTGATAATACTTTTTGGACTGGCCATGGTCGCGAAGCATACGAGTATCCTGAGCAAGCCGCTCTTCGTTAGTCGTAACCGCGCCGGCCTCACCGCAAGCTCCAAGATTCTTTCCCGGATAGAAGCTGAATGCCGCTGCTTTCCCGACTGAACCAGCTTTCCGCCAGCAGTTTTCCTTCTTGGAAAAATACTGTGCACCATGGGCTTGGCAGGCATCTTCAACGACGATCAATCTGTACTTTTCAGCTATTTCTAGGATCGCATCCATGTCCGCCATCTGTCCGTACAGATGGACGGGAACAATGGCAGTTACCGGCTTACCGCTCTTGTTGTCGATCACAACGCCGAGCCGGTCATCCACCGTGCAAGATTTCTCCAGATATTCAAGCACTTTGGCGGGGTCCATGTTGTAGGTGCGTTCATCGATGTCGACGAACCTAACTTCGGCGCCAGATTGGGATATTGCCTCCGTGGTTGCAATGAACGTATGGGGTACGGTGATTACCACATCGCCAGATTTCACCCCTGCAGCCATCAGCGCGAAGCGCAGTGCACCGGTTCCGCTACTCACGCCAACACAGTACTTCGCACCGCAGAAGTTCGCAAACGCCCGCTCGAACTCCTCAACGACCGGACCACCGATGAAGCTGGCCGTACGCAGCGCACGTTTGAAAACTTCAGTCAGCTCCTGCTCAAGCTCGATGTGCATCGTAGCAAGGTCGAGGAATGGAATCTTGTCTTTGCTATTCTCTCTGTTCACTTTTGCTCTCCCATAGCAACTGTTGCGTTGGTGTCGACAAATCTCTTAACTCTTGCAGGGTTTCCCGCCACGATTGTATTGGCCGGGACGTCTTTCGTCACGACGCTTCCGGCGCCGACAATCGCTTTTTCTCCGATCGTGACATTGCAAAGCAAAGTCGCTCCGGAACCAATCGATGCGCCTTGCTTTACTACCGTCCGCTCCACCTTCCAATCCTGTTCGGTCTGCAACCCGCCATCGGGCGTCGTTGCTCGCGGGTACGGATCATTAATGAAAGTTACGCTATGGCCGATGAATACGTTGTCCTCGATCGTGACGCCCTCGCAGATGAAGGTATGGCTGGAGATCTTGCAGTTCTTTCCAACCGTCGCGTTCTTCTGAATCTCAACAAAGGCTCCGATTTTCGTATCGTCGCCAATTTTGCAACCGTAGAGATTGATGAACTTCGACAACTTGACGTTCTGACCGAGCTCGACGTCGGGAGCAATGCAGGTGTAATCCATCATAGCTGGATAATTTTGCCTTTCTGCTGAAGCGACTGGTCTGCAGCTTCCAGGGTTTTTACTACTTCGAGGCCCGCAACTCCATCGTTGAATGGGGTCTTGTTATTCAGAATGCAATCGACAAAGTAAGTAGCCTCGACTCTGAGTGCTTCTACCTGTTCGATTCGTGGCGCCCACATATCTCCCGAACGGTAGCCAACCATCAGCTTATATCTTCCTTCCCCGTTCGACATCTCAACCCCCTTGTCGTAAACCTTGATTTTTTCATCCGCTTCAAGGTCATTCCACACCAACATCTTTTTTTGGCCGCCGATCAAAGTGGTGCGTACTTTCACAGGAGACAACCAGTTCACATTGATGTGCGCAATTATGTTATTGGGGTAATAGATCGTCATATAGGCTACGTCGGCCACATGGTTCAGATGGCTTTCGCCCGTCGCGACAACTGCTTGTGGTTTCTCCTTAATCAAATAATTCATGATAGAAAGATCGTGCGGCGCGAGGTCCCAGATGACATTTACATCGTGCTGCAATAGTCCCAAGTTGACCCGTGTGGAATCGTAGTAGTACAGATCGCCCAGCGTTCCATCTTCGATGAACTGATGGATGCGCTTCACAGCGCCGGTAAACAAAAAGGTATGGTCAACCATGATTTTGAGATTCTTGCGATCAGCTAATTCAATTAGCTCTTCCGCTTGTGCGGATGTACAAGTGAATGGCTTCTCGACGAACACGTGCTTGCCGTTTAGGAGGGCAGCCTTCGCAAGCTCATAATGCGTCCACACCGGCGTAACAACGGCTATGGCATCAACCTCCGTCGATCGGAGCAATTCATTGCAATCACTGGTGACGTGCATGTCCGGATAGGCTTGCCTTACCCGCTGAAGAGACTTCGGACTCTGATCGCACACACTCACAACTCGCGATTGTCCTTGTCCGTGGAAATTCCTTACAATATTGGGGCCCCAATACCCATAGCCCAGGACACCAATTCTTATCACGCTGCTCCCCAGGTCCATCGTTAGCGGGAGGTTTGTAGCGGTTCCGACGCTTAGAGTTGTAGCCATTATCTGCACCTTCCGGTTTTGAACTTTAGACTGAAGAGCAACAACAGCCGCCGCGAGCTGGCAATCATTCGCGGCAGAAAAGCGCAAGAGCCTGATTCATCCACACGGAGCGAAGCGGCCAGCCGACCGCGCACTTAGCTTCTCCATCAGTGCCAAGCGCTCAGTAAGCCCCGTCGCCCGAAATGACCGCGGGGGGAGTCTGTAGAAGAATCTTGAGATCTAACAAAATCGACCAGGTTCTTGAATACTGGAGGTCCAACCGGACCATTTCATCAAATGTAGTCCGGCTCCGCCCGTGGACTTGCCAAAGACCTGTGATCCCAGGCTTGGCTTCGAGCAAGCGTCGGCGATGCCAGATGTCATATGACTCAATTTCGTAAGGGATTGGCGGTCGCGGTCCAACGAGAGACATCTCTCCTTGGAGCACGTTCCAGAATTGAGGGAGCTCGTCGAGACTGGTGCGCCGCATGAATCGACCGATCCAGGTCACCCGGGGGTCGCTCGTAATTTTATAAACGACTTTTTGCTCTCCAGCACCAACGGCTGGTTGCGCCTTGCCTGTAATGAAATTCTGAACATACTCCTTATGGATTCCCTCGTCAGTTGAAACGACCATCGACCGAAATTTCAAGAACTCGAACCCTGCGCCGAATTGACCTACGCGCTGCTGACGGAAAAGGATGGGTCCCTTGGAGGTTATCTTGATGATAATTGCCAGAACCAGAAAAAGAGGAGTCAAAAATATCAATGCCAATGTGCTGCCAACAATATCCATAAGCCGTTTCGTCAGGAGAGGCAGTCTTTTTTTTCTCTTCTCTTCGAACAAATCCGGGTACATCGTTGTGATGACTGAACGTCCGCGCCCCTCGCCCTCCCAAACATCGGGGAACGAATAGAAAGATAGTTGCAAATGTTTAATTTGATTCGCTCTGAGAGCTTTCTGAAGTTCCGCAATTAACCTGGATTCGATGGTCCTTACGGCAGTACTGATTTCCGTTTCTCCCAGTTGGGTGAACACGGCCCCGAGGACAGAATTTGGTTCGAACCAACCCGCGAGATCGGTCTCACGGATAGTCTGGCAGAGAACCCCTGCAACACGCTCTAGAAGAATGCTATCGCCGTTCAGGCCTGTCGAGCCCTTGCTTTCAATCAGCATCAACAACAGATGTTTCTTTGAACGCTCCGCTCGCTTTCTTTCAAGACAGAGTAGCCCATGAAAAACGTCCTTTGGCAGAACCCGTTGTGTGAGGTCAGAGGGATTGAGGTGAGACCATGGCACCGTGCGCAATGAGCTCCGATTGCCAGGCGAATACCGTTCGTTGTTTTCGCTCGTGGTCTCCGCATTCGGCATCATAGTCTTCCTCGCTGGGTGCGACACGGGATCACGTCCTTGCGTTCAGCCGTAGTTCGCGCTCTTAACCACACGCGCAGAACTTTGTTACCGGGTAGAACCCTCAAACCCTTGAATAAGGGTGACGGTGGTTGCCTTGGCCCGAGTTTGGCAAATAGGAGGGCCCGACCCTCAAGGCGCAACCAGCCTGCTTCTCTGCAGCTCCGTCAGAAACACTACCTACCTGGACAGCTGCAATTCGCGAACCAATGGGCGCGTTGCGGGTTCCAAAATTGCCGCGTGTTGAGCTTCCTTGTAAATAACAGATAACAATACATTTAGTCGAAGGGAGCTAAGTCTTTAGGATTCTCTTGCGCTTGAAGGGGCCACCCAGAAGTCCTAACCCTGAAAACAGGTGCGCTAAAGGAGAAAACTCATTCCCGGTGACTCACGGACTCTAGGATGTGCGAATATGAGAAAAATGCACTAATCCCCGACGGCTGACAAAGGCTGTGCTTGATTGTAGGTTCCATCCAACCGCGGGGGTAGGGAAGCCAACTCGGATCTTACAAACGCCGCATCCATCTCAACAGCAACGGAGCGCTGGAGCAGCGAGACCGAAAGTATGAGCCGATGATTTCCCTTGAATTCGACCAATACGCCTTCGAGGCCGCGGAGGGGGCCTGCTTCGATCCGGACTCTCTCGCCAGCTTTCAAGAAGGGCCAAGGCTGATTTGGAATCCCTGAAGATACTAGGGTCTGAATTGATTTCACCTCTTCGTCGTCGACAGGGATAGGCTGGCGATTATGCCCAACAATCTGAATTACCCCGGGAGTTTTTAGAATCGGGAGCCGGATTTGGAGATCCAGTCGGCAGAACAGATAGCCAGGGAAGAGAGGTGCCTGCACCACTTTGATTCGATCCGACCAACGTTTGCGGCATTCATATAGGGGTAGAAACTCTTCGTATCCCATGCCACGAAGTTGATTGGCGACACTCATCTCAAAGCGTGAGCGTACCTGCAACGCGTACCACGCTTCATTGCCAGTGCTAGAACCTAAAGGATGTGATCCGCCGAGTTCAGGAAAAAGACCCATTCTTTCCTCTCTAGGAACAAGCTACCGCCATTAGAGTCACATCAGGACTCTTGCCAGTAGACCTGACTATACTTGCACAAGGTGTGCCATGATCGCTGTACAGGTCCTCTTCGTGTAATCTATTGATTCTACATAGCTTAGTAGCCTCTTCATGGGCGGTACTTCCTCCCCAAAGTAGGTGTGAGGGCGCCCATGTGAACATTGATAGCCGATTGTTCTAAGTTTTTTCCTCCGCGCAACTTCAACAAACAAAAAGACATATTGCTTGGCATGACTTTTCCTTAGCCAGGCGAAGAAACACGGGCCCCTACACTATTCCCTTTCCCACTGCATGCGCTGCTCTTGGTACCCTATGGACAATTATGGGTGATGGATGTCGAATTATGTCTACCAAGCGGGGCCGAGTCTCTCGGGGCAGCTCGCATCCCCGTCTCTTACACGCGCGGTGGGATACTGGATGGACTCCATGTTGACGTCTTCTCGATTTCATTCCATGCAGTTTTTCTTTCGAATTGCCATGATCCCAAGCTTCTTGGTTTCTTCCTGTTGCTGTACGATTACGCGGGCTTGGAAGAGGCGGGCGACGGTGAATAATAATCACGCTCTAGAAAGAAGCTCTGTGCGTTGGCTAGGGTACGGCCTTTGGATGGCATTTTGCTTGGTTCTGTTCGCGCGTCCGCTAGGGTGGACAATCCGTTACGCACTTGAGAACGATGACGCCTCTTACATTCTCCTGATTCCCTTTATTTCCGCCTGGATAATCTATCTTGAGCGTCTGCCGGTATTCCAACGGCTCTCTTCTGACACCCCCGGTGCTGTCTTTCTCTTCACTGTGGCTGCGTCCATCTACGCCTGGACAACTTGGTTTGGCGCGAACTGGAGTTTGACCGCCAAGCTGGCGGGGTACATGCTAGCGCTCATCCTTCTTTGCATTTCAGGATTTGCCCTTTTTCTTGGTAGGACAGCGCTTCAGGATGCCAGATTTTCTCTGCTCTTTCTCTTCCTAGCGGTGCCCTTGCCGGATTTCCTCCTCAATCGCGCGATCCTGGTCCTGCAGACTGGGTCTGCGGAAATTACGGCCGCACTGTTTGATTTGGTCGGTGTTCCATTTCTGCGCGAGGGGTTCGTTTTCCATCTTGCAGGCGTAAATATCGAGGTGGCCCGCGAGTGCAGTGGGATCCGCTCGAGCATGGCGTTGCTGATACTAGCATTGCTAGTAGCTCATTTCCGCCTGAACAGTAAGTGGAAGAAAGCATTGTTCATAGCATGCGGACTCTGCATGATGATCATAAAGAACGGGGTGCGAATTGCGACGCTGACCCTACTCGCGATGTACGTGGATCCAAGTTTTCTAACGGGTAGATTGCACCACGATGGCGGGATTGTATTTTTCTTGCTGGGCCTCCTGTTGCTTTTGCCAGTTCTACTGCTCCTCGAGCGCAGCGAGCGAGAAAAACTTCCCCTAGTCAAGAAGAGTACTTCACTTAGCTAGAAAGGGGCATGCCGGAAGGCCTGTGTGAAACCTGCTGGAGCAAATAACAGTTGGTCGATGGACTTTGATTCCGGTTCGTTGCTAGATAGTTGGCAGGTGCTTGTGCTGACGACCGTAAATGATTTCACGCGCGAGAGCTTGACGATCGCGGTGGATCTTGATCAATTCTTGGCCAAGCGGGATGCACCGAAATCGATTCTTGCGAACAATGGCCAAGAATTAGTTTGGAAAGCAAAGGGCCGTTGGGCATACGGACTCTTGATAAGGCTTGGCTTTAGCCGCCGTGGCAAGTCGACGCACTTCTGAGAGTAGAATAGTTCACGCTCGGCTGTTGGAGGTCGATTGAATTCAAAAATGACGCCCAGACCTTCTTCGAGGCGTGGGGGCAAGGCTGCAGCGTGAGATGGCTCCACACTGTGGTGGGACACATGCCGCCATCAGATCAGGGACGGGGCGAGCCCCGTCCCTTAATGGTTCACCGGAACCCGGAAATTCCACCAATTGACTGGACCAAAGTAAGCGTCCGATTCCTACCGTGTGTACTAAGCGTGTGTGAGGAAGGATCATAGACAATGGTTGATGAATGGACACAAGAAACGAATCGCGATAGCATACGTCGGGCTTGGCCCATCGAAGGGCTGCGGAGTGGACCGCGGACCTACTTTTCTCACCTCTGGAAACTTGGCAATCTGCCTTCCAATCTGGGGGAAGTCATGAGGCATTTTTGTCTGACTTCGTTTCTGGCTCTCCTCTTAGCTCAGCCTCTCCTGGCGGCTATCGGGGTCGACACAACGATCTCCAGAGATCAAGGCAGCGCCAACACCACTGTCAGCACGCCGGCCTTTTCAACCACTTCAAACAATGAACTCCTCCTCGCGTTTATTTCCGCTGACAATGTTTCCTCACCCAACGCGACTGTAACCAAGATTGCGGGCGCCGGGCTAACCTGGGCTCTCGTCCAGAGAACGAATGTCCAATCGGGCACTGCAGAAATCTGGAGGGCATTTTCATCTGCTCCGTTGAGCGGTGTCACTGTGACGGCCACGCTTTCACAGAAGGTGTCTTCATCTCTTACAGTGATGACCTTTAGCGGTGTAAGCACTTCAGGAACGAACGGTTCGGGAGCCATCGGCGCAGTCGGAACCGGAAACGGAAATCCCGGTGCGCCCAAAGCCACGCTCGTTACGACGGGCAATGGTTCACTGGTGCTCGGGGTGGGAAACGACTGGGATAATGCAATCACACGGAACGCGGGGACCGGGCAGACTGTTGTGCATCAGTACCTTGCGCCCGTTGGAGACACCTATTGGATTCAGATGCAAGACTCCCCGACGCCACTGAGCGGCACAAGCGTGACCATCAATGACTCCACACCGACTGGCGACCGATACAACTTGAGCATCGTGGAAGTTCTAGCTAGTTCCAATCAGACCCCTACTTCCGATCTGACTGTCATTAAGAACCATTCCGGGAACTTCGTCCAGGGCCAGACTGGCGCTACTTATGCGATTACGGTAACGAATATCGGAACCGCAGCCACGTCCGGCACAGTAACGATAACCGATACCTTGCCGGCGAGTTTGACACCGACAGCCATCAGTGGGACCGGCTGGACCTGCACGTTGGCAACGCTGACCTGCACGCGTAGCGACACCCTAGCAGCGGCTGGCAGTTATCCAGGGATCACCCTGACCGTGAACGTTGCCAGCAATTCTCCGAACTCGGTAACGAACACAGCAACGGTTTCCGGCGGTGGCGAAGCGAACACCTCCAACGATACGGCCAACGATGTCACTACGGTCACGGCGCCGCCGGATCTAACCATCATCAAGAGTCATTCCGGGAACTTCGTTCAAGGTCAGACTGGCGCTACTTATGCGATCACAGTGACCAACAGCGGCGGTTCGGGCACGTCAGGCACTGTAACTGTGGTCGATACCTTGCCGGCGAGTTTGACACCGACAGCCATCAGTGGGACCGGCTGGACCTGCACGTTGGCAACGCTGACCTGCACGCGTAGCGACACCCTAGCAGCGGTTGGCAGTTATCCAGGGATCACCCTGACCGTGAACGTTGCCAGCAATTCTCCGAGCTCGGTGACGAATACAGCGACGGTTTCCGGCGGTGGCGAAACGAACACCTCCAACGACACAGCCAATGATGTGACTACCATCACGGTTACTGCGCCACCGGACCTGACCATCATCAAGAGTCATTCCGGAAACTTCGTTCAGGGCCAGACTGGCGCTACTTATGCGATCACAGCGACCAACAGCGGCGGTTCGGGCACGTCCGGCACTGTAACTGTGGTCGATACCTTGCCGGCGAGTTTGACACCGACAGCCATCAGTGGGACCGGCTGGACCTGCACGTTGGCAACGCTGACCTGCACGCGTAGCGACACCCTAGCAGCGGCTGGCAGTTATCCAGGGATCACC
>Ga0210406_10000285_pt1 | contig 73720 bp, 59 predicted proteins | sample IncBWC30MmetaG_FD_155454 | JGI IMG/M metagenome (GOLD analysis project Ga0210406, IMG submission 155454) | Forest soil microbial communities from Barre Woods Harvard Forest LTER site, Petersham, Massachusetts, United States - Inc-BW-C-30-M | ecosystem: Environmental > Terrestrial > Soil >...
CGTTGGAGCGTTCTGCCGTCTTGTCATGCAGGATTCTTCTCTTCTGGTTGCGCTGGCCGATTCTCTGCTCGCCGGCGAACCGACTGCAGAACTCCTTTTCTATCGTTGCAGCCGAACTCTGGGCAAAGGTTGGCGTTGGCTTCGACCGCTGACCGAGCGCTATGTCAAGAGATTTCGAAGAACGCGTCCCCGGCGCCGTGATGTCATTCGGTTTTTACGGGACGATGCCGGCTTGGAGCGAGCTCAATCGAAATATTCAAATGAACTCTCTTTAAAAGAATTGCTGACCGTACCCCAGCAAATGCTGCCGACTCCGGCAGCGGAGCAGTGGGAACTCCCCGCAATTGAGACTCCGGGCGATCTGGCAAAGTGGCTAGGCCTCGATCCAGGCGAATTGCGGTGGTTCGCAGACTTGAAGGGATTAGGCTACAAACGGAATGAACCGCGGTTGCAGCATTATCACTATCGAATTCTGACCAAGCGTTTTGGCAGTATTCGAGTGATTGAAGCGCCGAAACCGCGATTGAAAGATTTGCAGCGACAGATCCTCATGTGGATTCTGGAAAAGGTGCCTCCGCATGCTGCCGCGCATGGCTTCGTGAAAGGGCGCTCCATAAGAAGTTTTGTTGCCCCCCATGTTGGCCGGCGGGTTGTGCTGCGGATGGACTTGCAGGATTTCTTTCCTACCTTCGGCGGGGTGCGGATTCAGAACCTTTTTCGCACTCTAGGATATCCCGAACCGGTGGCCGACCTGCTCGGAGGTATTTGCACCAACCGAACACCCCAGCAGGTATGGACGGAAATTGCCGCGGATCTCGGTGCGGTGTGTACGGGCGAAGTCCGGCGACTCTATTCGCGGCCCCATCTTCCGCAAGGTGCGCCTCCGTCGCCAGCGCTGGCAAACATGTGCTGTTATCGGTTGGATTGCCGCCTGAGTTCGTTGGCGAAATCCAGTGGCGCGAGCTATACGCGCTATGCCGATGATCTTGCCTTTTCGGCTGACCAGCAGTTTGAGAAAGGCGCTGAGCGCTTCCGACTGCAGGTGGCGGCGATTTTGCTCGAAGAAGGCTTCAAGCTACATCATCGGAAGACGCGAGTCATGCGTCAGGGAGTACGGCAACACCTCGGTGGTTTGGTGACCAACCAACGGGTTAACGTTGTGCGGAGTGACTTTGATCGGCTCAAAGCCATCCTCACCAACTGCGTCCGATTTGGCCCGGACAGCCAGAACCGCGAGGCGCGTCTGTGCTTCCGTTCACACCTGGCGGGTCGGGTAGCCTTCGTCGAGATGATTAACCCAAGCAGGGGGAGGCGTCTGCGGGCAATATTCGAGAAGATTCGGTGGCCCGCATCGGCATAGGCCGTTTATGTTAATCCACCGAACCGTTGCCTGAGGGAATTGCTCCCGCCGTTTCGCGGGCGAGAACGCCCGCGCCACATAACCTGGCTGCGAAAAAATCTTCCACCCGCGACAGGATTTCCGGAGCACTCTTGGATTCGTAGATTGCCTTGCGCAGCCCCGCTCCGCCGGCGACGCCGTGCGTGAACCACGACGCGAACTGCTTCATTTTCCCGACGGCGTCGGGCAGCTCTTCCTCGATCAGCATCTGGAAGTAGGTGCGGATCATCTGGTAGCGGTCGCCTTCGCTCGGTTCGTCGTAAAGCTTGGCGGTAGCCCGGGCTTCCGCTAGTGCCCATGTGGGGACAGCCGCCGTTGGCTGTCGGTCGCCCTGAAAGCGCGAGGCCTCTCCATCGGATGAATTGCCCCTATCAAACCCCTTCGAGCTTCGCTCGACCGGACCGGCGGGGCCGGCTGTCCCCACGTGACTATTGCTGATCCCGGCGCAGTACTGCTCGATCTGGCGGAAGATCCACGGATTCGACGGTGCGGTGCGGCCGATCATGACGGCGTCGCAGCGCGTCTGATTGACCATGGCGCAGGCATCTTCTGGGCTGCGAATGTCGCCATTGCCGATCACGGGAATCTTTACCGCATCTTTTATGGCGGCAATCCACTCCCATCGGGCGTTGCCGCTATAGCCCATCTCGCGAGTGCGCGCGTGCAGTGCCACTGCCGCCAGGCCGCACGACTCCGCCATGCGGGCCAGTTCCACGCAGACAATTTCTTCGTCATTCCATCCCGCACGGAATTTTACGGTGAAGGGAATTTTGACGGCGGCACGAACCGCTGCAAAAATCTTGCCGATGGCCGGGAGATCGCGCAGCAGCCCGGAGCCTCCATTGCACTTGACGACTTTTTTCGCGGGGCACCCCAGATTCAAGTCCACCAGATCGAAGCCCAGGTCCTCAACGATTCGCGCGGCCTCCGCCATCACCTGCGGATCGCTGCCGAAAAGCTGCGCGGAGATGGGGTGCTCATCTTCGTAGAAGTGGAGATAACGCTTGGCCTTCTGATCTTTTTTGCGGAGCACGCCGTCGGCTGAGGTGAACTCGGTCATGATCAGGCCGCATCCGCCGAGATTGCGGATGAAGCGCCGGAAGACGGTGTCGGTCACGCCGGCCATGGGCGCGAGCACAGTGGCGGGCGCGATGGTCACCGTGCCGATGGTCAGTTTGGCAGGGACCGCCTGCGCTGGCGCTGCCGGGCGGACAATAGTGTCCCCCCCACATTGGCCACCCGAGTTGTCCCAGAACTTCTTCACCGTCTTATTCTACCTGTCGTTCTCTACCCGTCGCCGCAAAACGAAGCCCCCGCCGGAGCGAGGGCTGAATTTCTGGACCCATCATTGTCAATGCGCGAAGCTAATCGACGCCAATCCCCGAGAAGCTACTTCTTGGCGGCGCTAGCCGGTGCTGCTACTTCTTTTTTGGCGTACTTGCGGCGGAAACGCTCCACGCGGCCGGCGGTGTCCATCAGTTTCTGCTTGCCGGTGAAGAAGGGATGACACGCCGAACAAATTTCAACACTGATGTCGCCCTTATGGCTCGATCGGGTGACAAAGGCGTTGCCGCACGCGCAATGCACGCGCACTTCGTTATATGCCGGATGAATAGCTGGTTTCATAGTACGTTCCAATCTTGATTCGAATTATTAGATTCTACCGGACCAGGCGGAGATTCAGCAATCGCGAACCGGGCTCAGCCATCCGCTCCGAGTTCCCAGCCAAACGCAACGGAATCTTATCGGTCCGAGCCAGAGCTGATGGCTGCCAGCTTTCAAAAACGGTACAAATAGCTCACCTTCACAAACAACTGGCGGCTGTCGTTGCGATAGCCGCGCGGGGTTTGGACCAGGCCGACGCCCGGCTGTAGGTTCAGGTTTTCGAGATCGCTGTTGTAGCCGACATAGATCGCCGTCCCGGGATGGACGAGGTAGGTGACGAGGAAGTCGGCGTTGAATTCCTTCTGGGTCGGCAGGTACGTGTAAGGAGAGCCAACGCCCGGGGTTCCGGCCAGCAGCCCGTTGTATTGCAGGATCACGCGCGCCGAAAGCTGGGGAGTAAACTGCCAGTTCCACTTGCTGCGGAGGATGTGATCGTTGAAGATGCCGCGGCCGGCGCCGGGAACTTGCGACTGCTCAAAAACATAGGCACTGTGTGTGGCCCGCAGGCGTTCGAATAAGTAGGTGTTCTCGATCTTGAGGCGCTGCATGGGGCGCAGCGTCAAGCCAGCCTGTGCAGTGTCTTGGGTGGCCAGGAAAGGTTGGTTGTAAGGCGTCGGAGGGGCGGGCGGCACGTCGGGCGAGGCCACAAAATTCACGCCGTCGCCCCAGTTATAGGCGGCGGTGAGCGTGGCCCGCTTGAAGAATCCGGTCTGGGCGTGGGCGCCGGTGGTGTGCTGGTGATAGTCCTGACTGCCCGGGTTGAACGGCGAACAAAATAGCGAGAATCCGAGAGAGCAAGAATCTTGCGGACGCAAGCGTTCGCGAAATTGCTGGTAAGGCGTCAGGTAGATGATCGTCTGCCCTCGTCCCTGAATCAAGAAATAGGGAGCGTAGTAGGTGTCGAGGCGCAGGCCGGTATGGTCAAAGTCGTAGCGCAGGTTGAACGACGGGCCCCAACTCAGAATCCAGCCCTTTTTTGGACGAAAACGGTAGCGCGCCTCCTGCGTCGTCTCACGAAGATCCACGCGGTTGATGAATCCGGGAAGCGTCACGAAGCCGGGGGTGATGTCGTTGTAGATTCCGTCATAGGCAAAGTGCAGGCCCTCACGATGCACCGCCAGTTTTTCCGCCGGACCCGCGTAATAGTTGCCATGGCCTACATTCCCCGAACTGAACGGGTAGAGGTTGGCTTCGCAGTTCAGATTCAGATTGCTGGAGGTGGCGACCGCCTGGCCCTCGAGCGTCCAGTTGGCATCGAATTTGAGGGTAGAGTCAACCCCGCCGATGCGGTTGAATTCGCCGGTGGTGGGGCACTCCCAGTCGGTGTAAATCGCGCCCACGCTGGACTGGCGGAAGATGTCGCGGCTCACCCGCGCGATGGTGAAGTAGGAACGCATGCCGGCGAACCGGCTGGAGTCGGGCACGGCCAGACCCGGACTGCGATCATCGGCCGCCATCAGGCCGACGGAGTACGGTCCATCTTTTCCCGTCAGGCGGATTCCGGCCGAAGGGTCGCCGATGCTGCGAGTAAACATTAAGTCCATCGGAGTGCGGAAGAAGTCTTCGCTTTCCAGGAAGAAAGGACGCATTTCCGGAAAATAGACTGCGTAGCGCTGGTTGACGGTGACCTGAGGCTCCTCGGATTCGATTTGACTGAAGTCCGGGTTCGCCGTCATATCCACGGCTAAGTGGTCATGGATGACGAACTTCGCATCCATTCCCGGCTGGCCTTGCACGTCGGCATGCTGAAAATAGGGGTTGGTGGGAGCGCGAGTGTCGAGCGCGCGGAAGCCGCGCAACAATCCATAAGGAATCAATTCGATATTGCGACTGGGCGAAATTGCTTCCAGCCCTTGGAGAGTTGCGGCTTGCCCGAGACGGCCCTGCAGCCTGCGAGAGATCTGCGGCCAGAACGAGTCTTCATTCTTGCGCCGGATGCCGCGATACAGAATCACTCCCCATGTCTGCTTCTCAGTCGATGGAAAGCGCAGGCTTTTAAATGGAATCGCAAGCCAGACCACATAACCGCGGCTGGTCAGTTTGCCTCGCGAGTTCCACACGGTGTCAAACGAAGTATCGAAGTTTCCATTGATCTCGTCACGCGCAGCTTCGGTCCAGATGGCGTCCCATTGCACCCCGAGCGGTGTGGTTTGGAAGGCATAGGCACGGCGACGGTCGTGGAACGTGTCCAGGATAATCTCCACCTGATCGTCGTCGTAGACATCCTCGCGACGCGACATGCGGGCGCGGACCTGCCTGGGATCGTCGAAGCAGAGGAAGACTACATAGAGATTCTTCTGGTCGTATCCCAGATAGGCTTGGGTGGGTTCCGACACAGCCTCGCCATCGTGCGGATTGCGCTGAATGAAGCCGGCGACCCTCGCCATGTGCAGAGCGATTTCTCCCTCGGGCTGCATACTGAGGAAATCTTCCAGCTTGGGAGGCTGCTCGAGCCGCGGGATTGTAAGTGATGGCGGCTCTTGCGCCGGCTTCGGCGCAGGTTGCACTTCGGGATTCTTGATCGGCAGTTCCGGCAACTGCGCCGAGGGTGCAGGATTCTGCTGTGCCGGCTTGGGTTCTTGTCCGGGGAGGCGAGGATTCACCGGGGGCGGCGACGGAGGATCCTGCGGCGTGGACTGCGAATTCTCCCGCTTCGTAGTCGATGGCGATGAGCCGGCGGGGTATGAATTGCTTTGCGAATCCTGAAACCGTGTAGATCGCAGCCAGGAAGACGAGACGGCTAAGTGCGTGGCGGACAGAACGAGCAGGGCAACGAATAGTTTCGCGAGGAAATGCCCGCTTTGGTTCGGAAGTCGAGACAGACGCAAAAAGTCCCCCGCTCGGCCCCGCCCCCAACGGGGTGAATGGAGCAAGATACACCATCCGCCGCCAGACAAAACAATAAAATGCTGTTATGCAGGGCTGACCTTCAAGATACCGGCTCCAGTTTCAGGACCGCATAGGGGCTCGCGATATCGAACTCGGGACAAAGTGCACATCCATGGCTTGGTTCTAGAACAACGAACTCTGCTTACGGGTGGGCGTAATTTTGAAATAGTCATAGGCCAACTGCGTGGCGACGCGGCCGCGGGGGGTGCGGTTCAGAAATCCGATCTGCATCAGGAACGGCTCGTAGATCTCTTCGATCGCGTCCGGTTCCTCGGCCAGCACGGCAGCCAATGTATTCACGCCCACCGGACCGCCCTGATATTTCTCCATGATCGTCAAAAGCAGACGCCGGTCCACTTCATCGAATCCATACTGATCGACTTCCAGCATCTCCAGCGCCGCCTGCGCCGTGGGCGCGTCAATCTTGCCCGCACCGCGCACCTGGGCATAGTCCCGCACGCGGCGTAAAAGCCGGTTGGCGATTCTAGGTGTGCCGCGCGAACGTCCGGCAATTTCCTTCGCGCCCGCGGCGTCGACCTCGACCCCAAGGATCTCTGCCGACCGCTCCACGATCACCTGCAAATCCTCCGCGGCATAAAATTCGAGCCGCAACACAATGCCGAAGCGGGATCGCAAGGGGGCCGAAATCAATCCCGCCCGCGTGGTCGCGCCCACGAATGTGAAGGGCTTCACTTCCAGCGTGTGCGTGCGCGCCGACGGCCCCTGGCCGATAATGATGTCGAGCTTGTAGTCTTCCAGCGCCGAATAAAGCAGCTCTTCCAGCACCGGCTGCAGGCGATGAATCTCATCGATGAACAAGACTTGTTTATCCTGCAGGTTGGTGATGATCGCGGTCAGGTCTCCCTTGATCTGCAGCAGCGGCGCCGCCGTCGGCTGAAAGTGCACACCCAGTTCGTTGGCGATGATGTTGGCCAGCGTCGTCTTGCCCAGCCCCGGCGGGCCGTAGAGCAACACGTGGTCCATGGCATCGCCGCGCGAGCGGGCCGCTTCGATGGCCACCGCCAGATTGTCTTTCACTTTTTTCTGCCCGATGAATTCCGTCAGCCGCTGCGGCCGCAACTTCGGCTCAAAGGAGGAATCGTCCTCCACCGGCGCCGCCGATACGAGACGCTCGCGGTTGGGGTTGAGACTGGGGTTATTTTTCGCGGTAGCCACTCGCCGGATGGTACCACGAACCATACGGCGAACAGCTCTGTGAGAAGTCGCCTAGCTGAGCTGCAGCGCCGGATCCAGCTCGAAGCGGTGGCCTTCAGCTTCCTCGACCACCTGCCTCATTACGCTCACCTGGGCCTTTCAACAAACCGCGGGCTTGCCGCGATTTGACGTAAGCTTCGTCACACCTCTGCTGGTCCTGCTCTGGGGTCTTGGCCTGTTTGTCGCCAGAGGTACCAGTGAAAAACAACGTCCGCGATCTGCGCGGCCAAGTCAACTGGACCCAGGCCAATCTCGCCGAGAAACTCGGCGTCTCACGCCAGACGGTCAATGCAATCGAGACTGAGAAATACGATCCCAGCTTGCCGCTGGCGTTCAAGATCGCCCGGGTGTTCCGCAAGCCCGTGGAGGAGATTTTCAAGGCGTAGGTTCAAGGCGTGGGAAAGCGGCCTACTTTCCGGTTCAGGGGGAGAGGCCGAGCTAGGGCCGTTAAAGCATCCCGTCGGGAAAGCTACAGAATCCTAGCCGTGCTGGGTTCCAAGACCTCATCCTTAATACCCAACACCGTAAGACCTGCTCCTGAATCTTGCCGGACCGGTCCCGCATCTCTTACAGTAGTCCATGAGCAAAATTCACATACCAACTCCTTTGCGGCAGTATGTTGGCAAGCAAGCCTCGGTGGAAGTGCCCGGTTCGACGGTCGGGGAAGCGATGAATGCGCTGGTGGCGCAACATCCCGAGCTACGGAAGCACCTTTACACTGAGGACGGCAAACTGCGCGCCTTCGTCAATCTTTATGTCAACGACGAGGACATCCGCTACCTGCTTAAAGAAGCAACCGCCCTCGAGGAAGGTGATAACATTTCCATCGTGCCTTCCATCGCCGGAGGCGCTGGAAGGGCCATAGGAAGGGCCGCCGGAAACGCACTCTCGTGTCATCCCGAGCGCGAGCGAGGGATCTAGGTTTCTGGCTGTCGTACCCGGCTCAATGCTTGCCCAGGCAGGATCCCATTTCCCTCGCGGGAGGGTGTTTCGCCTCTTGCCTACGAATCCTGCTACGAAAGCCGGGCAATTCAGGTTTCATCCGAGGACTTTATGGCCACCATCACCGAGATTCCAGTAACGCTCAGCCAGGACGAGATCCTGCGCTACTCGCGCCATCTCATCATGCCTGAAGTAGGTATGAAGGGGCAGCAGAAGCTGAAAGCGGCTCGCGTGTTGTGCATCGGCACGGGCGGCCTGGGATCGCCGCTCGCGTTGTATCTGGCGGCCGCGGGCGTCGGGACCTTGGGTTTGGTCGACTTCGATGTAGTGGACTACACCAATCTGCAGCGTCAAATTATTCATTCGACAGCCGACGTGGGCCGCAAGAAGCTCGATTCCGCGGCGGACAAACTGAAGGCAATCAATCCCTTCCTGAATCTGCGTACATTCGACACGCGGTTGAGCAGTGCGAATGCGATGGAACTGTTTCGCGACTTTGACATCATCGCCGACGGCACCGACAACTTTCCCACGCGCTATCTGGTGAATGACGCCTGCGTGCTCTCCGGCAAGCCGAATGTGTACGGATCGATTTTCCGGTTCGAGGGGCAAGCCAGCGTGTTTGCCACCGAAGATGGACCATGCTATCGCTGCCTGTATCCCGAGCCGCCACCGCCGGGACTGGTTCCCTCCTGCGCCGAGGGTGGCGTGCTGGGCATTTTGCCCGGCCTGGTCGGTGTGATGCAGGCGACGGAAGTCATCAAATTGATTCTTGGCATCGGCGAGCCGCTGATCGGAAGATTGCTGCTGATTGACGCGCTGGGCATGAAGTTCCGCGAACTCAAGCTGCGCAAGAATCCGGACTGCCCGGTGTGCGGCCCGCATCCGACCGTCACCGAGCTGATAGACTACGACGAGTTTTGCGGAATTCGTGGGGAGGAAAAACCTGTGAGCAGCGGCGTTCCGGAAATTCAGGTGGAAGAGTTGAAGCGGCGTTTGGATGCCAAAGATGATCTGTTCGTGCTCGACGTGCGCGAGCCCCACGAATATCAGATCTGCAATCTCGGTGGATATCTCATTCCACTGAACGATCTGCCCAATCGCGTCAACGAACTCGATTCCAGCCGCGAAATCGTGGTCCACTGCAAGATGGGCGGCCGCAGCGCCAAGGCCGTTGCCTTCTTGCAGCAGTCGGGATTCTCCAAGGTCCACAACCTGGCCGGAGGAATCAGCGCTTGGTCTGATCGAGTGGATCCGAAGGTGCCGAAGTACTGAGCGGCAGTTGGCGAGGGGTTACGTTTTAGAAGGGGACGCCACACAGCGTTCCCTTTTTTTGCACCCTTGGATCGTTGATCGTTGAACGTTGATCTTTGATCTTTGAACGTTGATCGTTGCCCTAGCGATAGCTATTAATAAGGGTCAGCATCTTTCCCTCATTCTGAGTCGTGTGGGCGAGGGATCGCAGGTCTCCTGGCTGGCTTGGCCAACATCAATTACGCAATTCCGGAGTGATCCTCAGAGGACTGCAAAATGCATTCTTCGGCCACCGCGACTCCCTATCGCACTCCCGCGATCGCCGCATTGACGCCAGGAATGTTCGCCCCCAGGTCTTTGCCGTCGGTGCCTGCGCCCTTGTAGGGACTGCCCGATTGCAGCTGGTAATTTCCACCGTTTCCGGCGTTGTAATTCATAAACTCCACCGCAGTAGCAGACGTCGGAAAGAAATTGTGCGTCGGCCATGTCGATACAGGAGCGATGCTAGGAATCGCCACGACGGCGTTGTTGGAAAAAATGTGACTGCTAAAACAATCGTTCAACGTAATGATGGGAGAATCGTGAACCGCACAATTGAGAACGCCATCGGTACCCGTGGACCACACCGGATAAGCACCGGCGTTTACGATGTTGTTGGTAAAGACAAAGTTCTTCATCGGTCCACTCCTTGCGACCATATTGCCAATATTGAGCAAGGTTGAAGAGGGGAAAGCGGTAACGTGATTGATAGTCACGTTCTGAAGCAATGGGGCGCCAGCACTCACAGAGAGCTGGGCAAATCCACTTGTACCGCTGTACTTCTTGCCGTCGATATCGTCGATTACGATGTCATGGATGCTGTAGCGCTCGCCGTCGAGCGGAGCGCCGCCATTGTCAGACAGGGCGTTGGCGATCTGCAGTCCAGCGCCGACATGGCGAACGAGGTTGTAGCGGATAGTCACATCGGTCACCTGGCAAGCGGGGCAGAGATTGCTCCCCTCGCTACCCGCCTGATTCTTGGGCGTCAGCAGGATGGCAAAGCCGGACTGCGAGAAACCACCCCAGGAATACTCCATAATGTTGCCCTCGACCAATACGCGCTGTGCGTTTTTCAGTTCGAGCAGATTTTTGACGATAAATGGACTCCCGTTGGTTGCACCCACGTACCCGGCTTGCCCTTTCAGCCAAATCAAGGGCTTGAAAAAGTGATTTTGTCGGATCTCAATATCCGTGGGTGTGGCTTTTGCCGCACCGCCCCCGAATATGATGTTCTCCCCGGAAGCCTCCAGAAAGTTGCCCACGATTTTGTAAGGTCCCATCGCATCGTTACCGCCGCCACCCGCAATTGCCTGGGCATCGGTGCAAGATCCGGCACCGAAGACGCAATGAAAATCCGTAAAGGACGAATCCACGATCGCGATGTAAGTACCCTCGAGCCCGATGCCGCGAGCGGTCACGCCTTGGGCCGTGCCATGCATCCACAGACGATCGAATACGAGATGATCGGCTAGACCCTGCAACAGGGCGAGGTTGTAAACCGGGCCCGGGAATGCGGCTCGCGTCACTTCCAAACCGATCAGCCGGTAGTGGTTTGCACCCGAAGCAAAAACAACCGGGCCACTGGCTGAGGTTGTCATGACGAGCTTGGCCAGAACGTTTCTCGTGGACACGCAGTGCAGGGCGGGACGGCCGGGCAGGGAAGAAACTCCCGCATAGCAGGGGGTAAGCCGGCTGCCTTCCGCCGGCAGCACGGAATCGTCGGCGCTGGTTCGGACTACGATCCAATGATTGTCATCGCAGCTCTTGGCTGGAAACGTGAATCGGCCGGTAAAAGTTGCGCCCGCCTCGAGGTGGATTGTGTCCCCACATCTGGCGCTGTTCAGAGCAGCCTGCAGATTCTCTCCACGATTCACCGTGATCGTAATCCCAGGAGACGGCGTATTCGCCGTTGCGGTCTGCAGTAAGACTCGGGGCAAAGCTGCCGGACCGTCGTAGCCACCGGCAGAAGTCGAAGCATTCGCCGCCTGCGAGCCGGCACTAAGGCTGACGAGCAGCATTAACGCAGTGGATCCGATTAGTTTTGACGATTGCGTTCTGACGCCGGTCGAGTGGGATAAAACTGCCCCGTGCTCGGTTTTAGAGAACATGCTCACATCCTTGGATTGGAAGTTAGGAGGACTAGGGTTCGAATATTCGAATCCTGCCGCACTCTAGAACTTTCCAAAGACCGGGCACAGATACCCGTAGGTCAGAAACCACTAGAATCCATTAGTTCCACTCAGGGCTCAGGTGGCTCCGGAACAGAATCTGCCGCATCGATTTCGATCAACTCGAATGCCCCGAACGCGGCCAGCGGTTTACGCCGGCAAAAAGCGAGCGATAGGACATGTGTCCCAACTCAACTTGCAACTGGCTTTTTTGGCAACGGTTTGCGACTTTCGCGTTCGACGTCAGATGAAGGTTTCCCGTGCGTTCAACTTCGTTTGCGGTCGTCCTTCTCGCTTCTCGCTGCCCTCGTGCCAATCAGCGCGACGGCCCCAGCCCAACTGACTGCCAACATCCTTCGGCGAACCCTACTGATTAGGGTGGCGTCTGCAAGAGGAACTGCATTCCCAATCGAGGTCGATGGTCGACCATACCTCATCACCGCGAAGCACGTCGTCAGCGGTTTTGCCAGACGCAGCACAATAGAACGATCGACATTCTGAAAAAGAAAGGCTGGTCTCCACTCAGGGTCACGGTGTTCAAGTGTGCTGAGCCTGTAGATATTGCGGTGCTCATTCCGCCAAAGCAGATTACAGTTTATTAACACAGTTATTAACAATGATCCCCTCGATCCGACATCAACGGGTATAGCTGTCGGTCAGGATGCCTACTTCGCCGGCTTTCCCTGCGGTCTTCACTTCGCTAAGACATCCTCTAGCCGTCCCCGCGTCTTCGGTTTCATCAAGAGAGCCACGGTGGCACAGTTTGACACCCTGCCAGACCGTCACTTGCAGCGTGATTCTCTGTTGTTGCTTTTTTCCCTGAAGCGCGGATAATAGCGGCTCCCTTCCCCCCGGGAGGTTCCATGCTGTTTCTCACTCGCACTGCGTGCCCTGCGGCACGAGTGTCTCTGGCCCAATCACTCGCGGTTTTCGTGAGGCTACTGGCCGAGACTATCTTGCTCGCGCAATGTGTGGCCTACGCTCAAAGCGCGGCGCCGGCGCCGAACTCCGATCCGACGTATCAGGCTCTGCGCAACTCGACGCTGAGCGGCGAAGCGGTAAGCGTCAACAATCTTGAACTGAAGCGCGATGCGGGAACGTTCCACTTGCATTCTGGGACGATCTGCTTTGTGGCTCCGGTGGCGGGAAGAGTCACGGGCGCGGTATTTGTTGGCGAGGGAAACTTTATTCTCGATCCGCCGGCTTCCGAGCAAGCCATGCTGAAGTTATTGACCAAGGAAAATGAATTCAGCGAAAGCTTCAGCCAGATGGCGCTGCGCTTTACGGATTCGACCTATGACGAGATTAAGAAAGCCGGGAAGACGGCGGCATCCGGCTGCGATGCCGGACCGCTGAAAGACAGCCAGCACACCACCCGGCACAAGCTCAAGATGAATCTTGAATCGCGGATTCTCGAAGACCTGCTGAGTTCCGAGGCTGGAGGCTTGTTCGTCGCCTTTATCCATGGCAAGCACTACAACGGTCAGGAACTGTTTACGATCGACCCCCATGAGGGACACGATCAGGTCGATTTCATGACCTACGACGAGAACAAGTTTGGAGACTGGGCCTCCTTCCCCATGCAGGGCGAACCAAAGCCAGGGACGATCGGACACCCCATCCGCATCGAACATCAGCAACTCGATACCACCCTCGAAAAGAATGCCGAGCTGATTGGCAAGGCCAGAACCACGTTCGCGGTGGAGTTAAACGGACTGCGGGTCGTGCCCCTGAATCTGTTCCGAACTCTCAGAGTTCGCAGCGCTACGACTGCGGATGGCCAGCCGCTGTCATTCATTCAGGAAGACAAGAATGACGATGCGCAGTTCGCGGTGATTCTGCCGAAGGCGCTCGAGGCGGGGGAGCAGGTCACGCTAGCCACTGAATACGTGGGAAAGGAGGCGGTCACCAATGAAGGCGGCGGCAACTATTTTCCCGTAGCGCGCGAGAACTGGTATCCGAATAATCCCGGCAACCGCTTTGGCGAGTACGCAACCTATGACATGACCTTCCGCATTCCCAAAGGGATGCAGATTGCCGCAACCGGGGCCCGGATCAGCGACCGCACGGAAGGTTCAGAGAACGTAACCGTGTGGAAAACTGAGGCGCCACAAACGGTGGCGGGATTCAGCTTCGGAAGGTTCAAGGTCGAGGAAGGCAAACTGGATAAGCCGGAATATGAGCTGCAATCGTTTGCCAATCAGGAGCCGCCCAGTTGGGTGGAGTCGCTGAAGCGCGCAGCCGAGGGAAATGACTTGCCGTCGATGGGATCGCACTCGTCAGGCATGGCTCTAGGCGCGATGAGCACCACCGGCCTGGGCCAGAAAGCGCTGGCCGAGGGCGAACTCGCAGTGCAACTCTATAGCGAATATTTTGGCCCTTCTTCATTCAAGCATCTGCAGCTCACCCAACAGACGGCCTGCAACTTCGGCCAGTCGTGGCCGGAACTGGTGTGGATTCCGCTTTGCTATTACTTCGACACCACCGTCCGACATGAGCTGGGAATGGATTGGGGTGACCGGGGTTATTGGAAGGTTGTGACTCCGCATGAAGTGGCGCACCAGTGGTGGGGACATACGGTAGGCTTCAACTCGTATCGCGACCAGTGGATGAGCGAAGGATTCGCCGATATGTCGGCTTCCCTATACCTGACTTTGATCGAGAAAAACCCGAAAAAGTTCATCACCTTCTGGAACGACGAACGCGAACTGCTTCTGGAGCGCAGTGCACAAGGCTTTCGCGCCATCGATGCCGGCCCGCTCACCATGGGATACCGCACCAGCAACTCGCGCACTGGATTCGACACGACACGCCGGCTCATCTATCCCAAGGGCGCATACGTCTTGCACATGATCCGCATGATGATGCATGACAACCGCACCGGTGATCAGCGTTTCAAACAGATGATGCAGGATTTTGTCAACACTTACCGGGGCAGAGCGGCCACCACCGAAGATTTCAAAGCGATGGTTGAAAAACACATGACGCCGGAGATGGACCTCGAAGCCAACCACCGAATGGACTGGTTCTTCAACGAGTACGTCTATGGAACGCAGCTGCCGTCGTATCAGATCAATGCAACTTTCGCTACCGGCTCGGATGGGGATGTGGTGATGGCGGTGAAGCTGACGCAGTCGAATGTGAACGACAGCTTTCGCATGCTGGTGCCGATTTATTTGGAGCTGACAAATGGCATGTTCTTTCTGGGACGAGCGCGGCTCACCGGCAACAGCACGTTCGATCAGAAGCTTCCCTTGAGAGGCTTGAAGGAAACTCCCAAGCGGGCCGTCACAAGCTACTACGACGACGTGCTGGCTTCGCCAAACTAGATAGTCCCACTTTAGTGCTCTTAGATTTCTCAGTAAAGGTTATCCGTCACGTAGAAGAGCTGTGGAAAAGGCGTTGGCGCGGGGAAGTGCGTAAAGCTGTCGCGGTGGTGGGCCAGCCCTCCAACATTCCAGGAGCGGTGCAAGACCGGGGAAACGTCACGTCTGTCCCGAGTTTCCCGGGCGTCAATTTCGGAAGGCTTCTCCACACTGTCGATGATCAGTATCTCGGAGGGTGCAGAAAGCACGTCGAGCTTCAGACCGATCTGCTCTTGGAGAGCCGTAAACAAATCTCGCGGCGCGTTTGCGCTGCCGGTCGGCCCAGGGATCCTGGCTCGTGTCTGTCTGAACTGCGAGTCATCGGGCGTCCAGTTCAGGGCAAAGTCGTACCGTCCTAAAATTCCTGTTCGATCGATCACTGGCCATTCGAGCACAAGGCGCTGCATCACTCTGGCAAGGTCTCCCATGTTTGCGTTCGTGGCAGCAACCGCACCCAGATTCGGGTTCGCCGCGTTCGTTGCACCCAGTGTTACCGAGAGCGCGGGAATCCCATTCGGATCTCCTTTGCTCCTGGTGAGCTTGGGACCAGTTGTGCCGATGGTCAGTACGTAGAGAGGCAGTTCCTGTGTGTCACGGTGAAATTGGAGCTTGAAGCATTCTGTGAGGTACCTCTGCAACATAGTTCTCCAGAGCATCTCGCTCGCCTGGCCTGCGGCGCCTGACTCAGCGGTCAAATCGTATTTGTCGGTCTCGACCCAGACCGGAGCAGCCGTAATCTGTTTTGCATGAAGTCCGTAGGCGAAAGAGAGCAGGTCGCTTAACGAGGTATTCCTGGTCTCAAAACGGTGCCCCGTGACGCGGAACGAATTCCCTTGCGCATGCGGGCTGCTCGGCTTGATGGTGGCTAACTCAAATGTGGCTGCGACAGCCGACGCAGTCTGGGCTGATTCCTGCGCGGCGAGAAGCGCCGGAAATGGAAGAAGAAGTATCAACCGAGCGATCGCCCATGCCCGATTTCGATTGCCGCAAAGGGCCAACGCAAAAAGCGAGGCAATCACCATTCCAAGTGCCGATTGTCCGAGATGGCGAACGGTTTCTGAGATGCAAACCTCAATTCGAGATCCGATAACCAGCATGACTGCTTCACCTTCAGGGAACGTGTTTTTCGCGTCGTTACTGCTTTTCCAGCGTTTTCGCTAGATTCGACCAGCGTGACAAGGCGACGCTCGAACCAAGCCACGGTGCACAAGAAAGGGAGCAGGCAGGCTGCTCCCTTTTCTATACTCCGCATCGCGCACCGATCGCTATTTGCTCGACCCGGCCTGCATGCCCTCGCTGGCGTCACCGAGTTCGAGAGCGAACCTCTTGCCTTCGAAGCGAGCACCGGAGAGAGTGCTGGTGCCGTCGCTGTTCAGGGTTACGACAGCTGCGCTGTTCTGCGAGGGTGAGCTCAGGTCTACGACTTTCGCCGGCACTTTGGTCAGCACATTTTTGCCCTGGATGATGCTGACCTCTACGTTCGGACCGCTGCCGTCCCACTCGAGTTTGTAGTCTCCGGCTTTGAGCTTGGTTCCGTTGATGATCGTCGGGTGTTGCAGGTTCAAGCTGGCTTTGGTCGCTGCGAACGCGCTCGAGGCCAACATCAAAGCCAACCCCATTACCACACTCTTGGAAATTGTCGCGAACTTCATGGCTGCTCCTTATTTTCTTTCCCGAAGTCACGTCGGGAAACGGTTGGGGCGGCCCGACTCAGGACGAGCGCGAAAAAACATTTGTGTTTCCGCACAAATCGCCTACAATGCTGCCGCCGGGGTTGTGCAGACTGGTTTGGACAGATATGTCACAAACTGGCTCTGCCGCGATGGGGGTTTTCTCACCTGGGCCGCCAAACCGAGTGTGAGACAATCCCCAGACCCCGCAAAGAATTTCGGAATCAATCCTGGCTGGCGCACCTCTGCGCCGGCTGTTTACTTACTTTGAGAGTTACGGATTCGATGCCTTCGAAGTTCCCTTGTTTTGCCATCTCATCGCACTCACTCTTTGTACTTCCTTGGACGCTGGGCGCAGCTTTCCGGTAGCAAAAAACTTCCGTGAATACTTTCTCCTGAAGGGAACATGAGGCGTGTGTTTTGTGAAATGGATTCACAGAACAGAAGGGGACCTGATTCGCGGGCGCGGGCGCTTCTGCCCGCGAACTTACCGAGGACGGCGGATTTTATCGAGTTCCAAACCCAGTTCGGCTTCCGGCCACCTGCCGAACTGGGAAATTCGTCCCAGCTCATGAGTCGTTTTCGCGGGCCAAGCCTGCCCTGAGCCTGTCCCCGGCCAGTGCCCGCGCCCCACCAATCAGTCTGCGTCGCCGTGCTGGCGCTCGACGGACCAGATCCTCGCCTGATCTTTTTCGAAGGGATAGATGTGCACCATCCAGCTGAAGATCACGGGATGAAACGTTCCCCCGGCCGCGTCGCAAGCTTCCTGCGTGGTGATCGATCCCCGTAAGCCGAACTCGGCATGCGGTCCCATCATTTCTTTTCGACGGCCAGCCGGAGGAACGCAGAAATTCACGTGCTCATGCCATTGCGCCACGCTGAGCGGGATGCGCTCGTCGAGTTGATCCTCGGTGAACCGCTGGGGCGCGGTATACATCACGCCGATGAGCTTGTAGTCCTGTCCGTGCTTTTCGTAGAGCAGCGACGTCGGATGGTCGGGATTGAAACGGAAGGCGGCTTCCATCGCATATCCGTAGTTGGTGAAGTGGTACATCTTCTGCGGAAGTTCCGCATGGAAAATCTTGTAACCCTCGGCCAGAGCAGTGTGGTAGTCCGCATATTTTTCTGAGGCCCGGCGCGCCTGGTCGGCGACTTGGTGAGCGCGCGCTCGGTCCCCCGGCTGGGCCGGGCGCAAGGCGGTCATCTTCATGTGCGGCCCCATGTCCATATGTCCTTCCATGGAGTGCATGACATGCGGGCTGGCATCGCTCTCTGCATCCTTATCATCTTTGTCTTTGTCTTTGTCGCCGTCTTTTTCGGAGCTCCTGGGCATGTCTTTCATTTGCATGTGGGACATGCCGGGCATATTCGTACCGGACGTGGAGGGCTGGCCCGGGGCCGGCGTACCACTCGACGGAGTGCTCGATGTCTGTCCCCAGGCGAGGCTGCACAGAATGCTGCACGCCAGGGCGGTAACGAAATTCACCAGTCGGTTATGCATCGCGAAGTCCCCCCATTCTCCGATTATTAACCCTGCGGCAGGATGGATGTTTCTACGAGAAATCTTGGGTTACCGGCGATTACAGAGGTAACCGGAAGTCTCGATGGGCCGAGAAGTTGTGCGGAAGTTGCGCGATTGGCGGCGCTGTGTGGTTTCTGATACACCTGATTGCTTGACGCTAGAATCCACTATCTTTCTTTTTTTCGCGGGAGGGCTTGGAGGAGCCCTCAATGCCGTCGCGGGAGGCGGCAGCTTCATCGCGTTCCCGGCGCTGTTGTTCACCGGCGTGCCTCCGATTCCCGCCAATGCCACGAATACCATTGCGCTGTGGACTGCGGCCGCGGCCAGCGGCGGCGCATATCGTAAGCGGCTGGATGTTCCCCGTCGCGTGCTGATTCCACTACTCGCCGCCAGTCTGGTCGGCGGATTAGCGGGAGCGTTTCTCCTGTTGAGGACGCCCGCCCACACGTTCATGCGAGTGCTGCCGTGGTTGACTCTGGGAGCGACTTTGCTTTTCGCTTTCGGTAAGAAATTCGCAGGCGGACGTAAATCCGTAATCGAACACGAAGCTTCTCGATCGGCTCTTGCCGTGACCACGTTGTTTCAATTATGCGTCGCTGTCTACGGCGGCTATTTCGGTGGCGGCATGGGCATCGTGATGCTGGCGATGCTGGCCGCGTTGGGCATGACGGACATTCACGCCATGAATGCGCTGAAAAGCGTCTTGGGGTTTGTGATTAATGGCGTCGCGGTGGTCACATTCATAGCGGCCGGTGCAGTGTATTGGAAGCAGGGCAGCGCCATGGTCGCTGGCGCTATTGCCGGCGGATACCTCGGCGCCCACTACGCGCTGAAGATGCCGCAGCCCTGGGTCCGGAGGTTTGTTGTGCTGGTGGGTGCCAGCATGACCGCGTATTTCTTCTGGAAGTCATACTGAAGAAAAACCGGCCACGGATCTTCCCTGCTACCAAGCTAGAGATCGAAAGCGCTAGTCAAAAGCGTAAGATCGAAGCGAAAGATTCGTATCCATCGGTGAAAATCCAGGGAGATCCGTGGCTAAAGTTTTTTACTGAATCGGAGCAGAAACGTGTTCGTGGACAATCCGCCACTTGCCGTCCTCGCTGGCGAAAATCACGGTCCAGCGGAAAGTGCCCATCTCGACTTTCCCGGCTTTGGTGGTCATCTCTTCCTTAACCGTGGCCGTAGCCCAAACCAGGTCTCCGTGCGGATGAATGCTGACGTCGTCGTTGAGAGTGAACTTCGCGCTCTTGTAGCTGGCAGTCAGTCCCCGAGCTCCCTTCTCGTATTCGTCCCAACTGTTGTATTTCAGTGGTGCGACGTCGAAAAACGTGTGCGGTCCGGCGGCGTAATACTTGGCAACATTCGCCGTATCGAGCGTCGACCACCCATCCCAGATTTTCTGCAGATAGGCCTGGTCGGGAATTGCATTGAGTTCGGCTTTCTGCCTTAGCGGTCTTCGGACTTGTGCGGGGCTGGCGAGGGTCAGGGCGAGCAGGCACAGCAAAACGGGGAAAAAATGTCTTCGCATGCAGGGTTCCTCCAAGCAATCCGGCGAAATTTTCGCACAGGAGCACCCAGAACGGCAAAGGTAGCCGTAGACAAGGTAGACAAGGGTAGACCCAAGGAACCTCGCCCGCAATCACGTCCCCACCATTCCGTTTGACCGATTTCCACAGCACACGCTAAAATGGTTGAGTTTGACTGTACTAGCCGACCCGTTCTGGGGACGCCTGCCTCGGCTGCTCACGCGCTAGGGCGGAAAACACAGCAAGCAGAGGAAAATCAGCGAGCTGCTCGGTAGCGCCCGTGTGCGCACTGGGTCCGTTTCAAGGTTCCGTTTACGGGCTGAATTTCACGACATTTGACGGAGGCAGACGGTATGTACGCGGTCATCCGCGCCGGTGGAAAGCAGTACCGGGTGGCGCCCGGAGATGTAATTCGAGTGGAGAAGGTTGGCCCGGGCGGCGACGGACTGGTGGAGTTCCCGGTGCTGGCGATTTCCGGCGAAGAAGGCAAAGTGGGCCTGCAATCAGATGCCCGCGTGGTCGGCGAGATCGTCGAAGAAGGCCGCGGCGCCAAGATCCTGGTATTCCACTACAAGCGCAAGAAGCAGTACAAGAAACTGCGGGGTCACCGGCAGGCGTATACAGCGGTGCGAATCTCCGAGATCGCTTTTGATGGGCAGAGTTTCAAGGCTCCCGAATTGCCCAAGAAAGAAGCGAAGCCAGCAAAGGTAAAAGCGCAGGAGGACGGAGCTCAAGAGCACGAAGCGCAGGAGCAGGAGCATCCGGCAGCTCACGCAAAAGCCAAGAAGCACTCGACCAAGAAGAAGGCTGCGCCGAAAAAGGCCGCCAAGAAGTCGCATTCGAAGAAGAAATAAGAAAGCGAGGGCAGGATGCCCTCGCGACAGCCGACGGGACGCCGGCGCTTAGTTTTCAAGGAATTTCTTATGGCACACAAAAAAGGGCAAGGCACCTCACGAAACGGCCGCGATTCGAACGCGCAGCGGCTTGGCTTCAAGGCATTCGGCGGGCAAGTCGTGCCCGGTGGGACCATCATTGTGCGGCAACGCGGCACGCCGGTGAAGCCGGGACTGAACGTTGGTCGCGGCAAAGACGACACTCTTTTCGCCAAGATCACGGGTCGCATCAAGTTCCTGAACAAGGGACAGATGGGCAAGTTCGTGATGGTCGAACCCATCGAAGTCGAGTAGCGTCTCCGCGGTCGGAAAGGTGCGCGGGGCGGGAACGCCTGCATCACGAAAGCCTCGCCTTCGGGACGAGGCTTTCGTTTTTTCAGAGACTCGACGTCCCAGGAATTGTCATCCCGGCCCCGCGAGGGATCTAGGAAGTTTGCGGGGATGACTCCGGTGGCGCGGCAAAAACCTGAGGTCCCTAGCGTTGCTCGGGATGACAATCGTTGTTGATAGCAATGGTTATTGAAACCCCTTTTGCTTCGAACCATGTTTATCGATGAGGCCAAAATTCGGGTCAAGGCCGGAGACGGCGGCAATGGCTGCATGGCCTTTCGCCGGGAGAAGTTTGTCCCGCGCGGCGGTCCCTCCGGCGGCGACGGTGGCAAGGGCGGCGACATCGTCATGGAATCCAGCGAGCGCCATAACACGCTGGTGCACTTCCGCTTCAATCCTGAGCATAAAGCCGAGCGCGGTCGCCACGGCGAAGGTTCGAATAAGACTGGCCGCGACGGCGGCGACGTGGTGCTCAAAGTTCCGGTCGGAACGATCGTGTACGACGACGAAACCGGGGATAAGATTTTCGAGTTTACCGAACCCGACCAGAGCTATGCCATTGCCCGCGGCGGGCGGGGCGGGCGCGGCAACGCGCGCTTTGCCACATCGGTGCATCAAGCCCCGCGCGAGCATGAGGCGGGTCGTCCCGGCGAGGAACATATTTACCGGCTGGAGTTAAAGCTGCTGGCCGACGTGGGGCTGGTGGGATATCCCAACGTAGGCAAGTCCACGCTAATCTCCCGCATTTCCTCGGCGCGACCCAAGATTGCGGACTATCCCTTCACCACGCTCCAGCCCAATTTGGGCGTGGTTGCCGTGGGGGACGCGAAGACCGAAGTAAGTTTTGTGGTCGCCGATATTCCTGGCCTGATCGAAGGCGCGCACACGGGAGCCGGGCTGGGCACCCAGTTCCTGCGGCACATTGAACGTACCCGCCTGCTGGTGCACCTGGTCGATGTTTCCGACGCCAGCGGGCGGCCGGATGTCACCAAGGATGTCGAAGTGATTCTAGGAGAGCTCGGCAGCTTCGGCGCGCATCTCGATGAGAAGCCGATGATCATGGCGGCCTCGAAGATTGATGCCGTTAACAAAGAAAAACTGGCCGAGCTGAAACGCTATTGCAAAAAACATAAATTGAAACTGTACGAAATCTCGGCGGTCACGGGCAAGGGCATCGAAGAGTTGAAATACGCGATGGCCGCTGCCGTCGAACAACTTCGCGAGAAGGATTTGCAGCAAGCATCTGAGCCCACGTCTCAGCTTGATCGTTTCTGATCCCACGCTTCCGGCAGTGACTGGTTATATTCAGCTGTGGGGATTTGGATGAAGCCTTTGCTCTTTGCTCTCTGGGTTGTGGTCGTGTTTGGGTTTGGCGATTTGCGCGCGCACACAACTGTCTGGCAGCCATCGCCGGGACATACACAACTGCCGATATGGCCAGGGTCGGTGCCTGATGCGCGGCGTGCCGAGAGCCCGGAGGTCGCCACGACGGTGAATGATTCGCCGGTTGCTGGCAAGCCGTGGGTTGAGGTGGGCAATGTCTCGCGGCCTACGATGACGCTCTATTCGCCCGAGGGAAAGAATACGGGCGCTGCGGTCGTCGTGTTTCCTGGCGGGGGCTATTCGGTTCTGGCCATCGATCTTGAGGGGACGGAGGTCTGTGACTGGCTGACGTCAGAGGGGATAACGTGTGTGCTGTTGAAGTATCGCGTGCCGGGTGAGCACCTGTTTCCGCGATCGGGGCCGTATCCCAAATCACCGATGGCGCTCGAAGATGCGCAGAGAACTATGGGGCTGGTGCGTTTTCACGCCGCGGAGTGGCACATCGATCCGCACAAGATCGGAGTGCTCGGATTTTCGGCAGGCGGGCATTTAGTGGCAGCGATGAGCACACACTTTAAGCGGCGTTTGTACACGGCTGTCGATGCGGCCGATAAACAGAGCTGCCGCCCGGATTTTGCCGTGGCTCTTTATCCCGGCCATCTGTGGATTGACGATAAGAAGTTTGAGTTGAATCCGAATGTTCCCGTTACCAGCCAGACGCCTCCTACGTTCTTGCTGCAGGCGGAGGATGATCCGATCGACTCGGTAAAGAACTCGCTGGTTTACTATGCTGCCTTGAAGAAGGCTGGGGTTCCCGTGGAGATGCATTTGTATGGGCATGGCGGACATGCGTTCGGGCTGCGGCGCACGAAGCTTCCGGTAACCGGATGGCCTCAGTTGGTGGAGACTTGGCTGGGGACGATCGGAATGATTCCGGAGTGATTCGCATTGAGGCGCAAATATAGTCAGACGCTCATAACGGTATCCTGAGTCTTCCCGTTTCGCAGTACAGGCAGCCGTTTTCCAAACCCCCGGCTTATTTACGAAATTAAAGCTTAAACGGCAAAGAACACCGAGGCCTGGCGAACTACGCTACCGAAGCCGAATACGAGAAGCAAGCCTCGGCTAAGACGCAGCCGGTTTGGACCTGCTCTTTCCTTTTCCTTCTTGCCTTGCCGCGGTTCACGCCCTCGGCAGCGGGCCGTGTTGGAAGTGATACTGCAGAATCCGGGCAGCCAGTGCCGGGCTCACGGTTTCTCCTCGGCGCTCAACTGTGCGTACGACTTCTCCGCGGCAAACCACTTCCGTGGCCGACAGTCCGGCAATTTCCGCCGGGAGCACGAGATTGATTTCCAGTTGAACGGCGGGCTGCAGTAATTCGTCAGCTTCGAAAAGCATCCCGGACCGGCTGATGTTCTCGGTCGTGCCCACGTGCCATTCTTTCTCGCCGAGACGGCGATAGCGCAGCGGCAATTGAATATAGAATCGTTGCGCGCGCGCCGGAGCAAGTTCTTTGGCTCGCGGGGCGCGTAGTGGTTCAGCGGATTGCGTGGACATTGCGACCTCCAGGGGACTGGGAGTTTTATCGAGCACTTCGCGCACGACGCTTTTCAGGTCGCGAAGGTTAAAGGGCTTCTGAAGCAGGCGTACGCCGGCGTCCAGCGTGCCATTCTGTCCGATCACGTTTTCCGTGTAGCCGGACATGTAAAGGATTTTCACGTTGGGGCGAATTTCGGAGATACGCTGGGCTAACTCGCGCCCGTTCATGCCCGGCATGATGACATCGGTGAGCAGCAGGTGGATGACCCCTTCATGCGCCACCGCAATTTGCACCGCAACCGCACCGTCGGCCGCCTCGATTACCCGATAGCCCTGCTTCTCCAGGTATTGGCGGGCGAGGTAGCGCAGGTTAGGCTCATCTTCCACCAGCAGAATTGTCTCCCTGCCGGGTTCGACTTTACGGTAATCCACGGGAACGGCAACCTGGGTGGCGGCTTCGCCGGTTGAGGCTACCCGCGGCAAGTAAATCTTGAACGTCGTTCCTCGCCCCACCTCACTATGCACCCAGATGTATCCCCCGCTCTGCTTGACGATGCCATATACCGTCGACAGTCCGAGGCCGGTTCCCTTCGTTCCCTTCGTGGTGAAGAAAGGTTCGAAGATGTGCGACTGCGTTTCGTTATCCATGCCGTTGCCGGTATCGCTGATCGCAACCATGACGTAGTCGCCGGGAGGCAAAGGCGCGTGAAAGCGGGCGTAGGCCTCATCGAGCGTGACATTGGATGTCTCGATCGTGAGCTTTCCTCCCGAAGGCATGGCATCCCGCGCATTGACTGCCAAGTTCATAATGACCTGCTCAATCTGCCCGGCATCGGCGCGCACCGGCCAGAGATTCGCGCCGGGAACCATCACCAGATCGACGTCCTCGCCGATCATGCGGGTCAGCATTTTGATGTTCTCCGTCGCCACATCGTTGAGGTTGACGATTCTCGGAGCCAGCATCTGCTTGCGGCTGAAGGCCAGCAGTTGCCGGGTCAACGAGGAGGCGCGTTCGGCGGCGCTTGCGATTTCCTGCGCTGGACCGCGCAGTTGAGGCTCCGCCCCGAGGCGTTCCAGCAGGAATTCCGAGTATCCGGAAATCACCATCAACAGGTTGTTGAAGTCATGCGCGATGCCGCCCGCCAGACGGCCTACCGCTTCCATCTTCTGCGACTGGCGCAATTGGTCCTCTAGAGCCCGGCGTTCGGTAACGTCCTCGGCAAACAGTTCGAACACTATGCCGCCATCCCTGCCGTCGGTAACCGAGCGTCCGGAAATGCGCACCAGGGTTGTCGCGGTGTCTTTGCCTTTCCATTCCGCTGTCAGCCCTCGGAATGGTTCTGCGGAACGGAGAAAATCGGCGAGGGCAAACCAGCGGTCGTTTTCGGCATAGAGGCCAAAAATATGCTCCCCAACGATCTCGTTAACCGTCGCGCGGCCCAGCAGTTCGAGGAACGCAGGATTGGCATCGAGAATCTTGCCCGTCGAGTCACAGCGGCAGATGCCATAGGGTGCATTGGTCACCAGCGACCGGAAGTTCATCTCCGAGCGGCGTAAGTTCTCTTGTGCAGCTCGCAAGGCCGCGTTGAGCCAACAAATCACCATGGCTACGAAAAAGAACAACGAAAGACGGAGGATGGCGGAGCGCGATTCCGCCGGGGTGCGGATCCCGGTGAGTGAGAAATAGGCGCTGACGGTGAGGGCAAAAGAGGTGGCGACGACTCCGGGCTTCCACCCCCCATACCAGGCGCTTACCATCACGGCTACGCCAAACAGAGCGAGGCGGCTTTCCGACACGTCGGTCAGCAGGACCGTGGGAATTAGAGCCAGGGCCGTACTGAGCACCGCGACCCCATATCTGAGTATGGGGGCGCGTGCACCAGGAATGCGGAGTAGGGGGTTTACTCGCATGGCATAATCCTAGTTCCAGAATGGTAAACACGATAGTAGCAGGAGTTCATCCGGTCTCGGCGGACGGCCCGGGGTCAGACTGGCCCGTAAGCTCAAGAAGGAATGGCCTGTCGGACAATGGTGGCGCGATTCCGCTTGCATCCCGAATCGGGAATCTGGACACTAGGCGAGACTGTCCAGTTTCCCGGGTCTCGTTTAGGACCGCGCGATTAAGACTGCTGCTCAGCTTAAAACGGTTCACTATGAATATTGGACTCTTTGGCGGTACCTTCGATCCGGTTCATCGCGGACATCTGGCCTTCGCGCAAGAGGCGCTGGATCGGTACAAACTGCGTCGAATCTATTTTGTTCCGGCCAATATTCCGCCTCACAAACAGCACCAGCCGCTTTCCCCTTTCGTCCACCGTTTTGCCATGTTGGCTCTAGCCACTGCGCGGCAGAAGGCATTCATCCCCTCTTTGCTGGAAGCTCCTCCTGCTGAGGAAGGTGCGGCCGCAATTCGAACCAATCCGATTCGAAGCAATCCGGTTCGAAATAATAATAGTAATAATAACGACCGCCAGGAAAAGCCGAACTACACGATCGACACCGTCCGCCGGCTGAAGCAGTCATTCAAGACCAGCGACAAACTTTTCCTCCTGATCGGCATGGATGCCTTTGCCGACATCGCCAAATGGCACCAGGCGGAAGCCCTGTTTGGCGAGTGCGAGTTCGTCGTAGCCAACCGTCCCGGATATTCTCTGGCCGACGTGGCCAATGCCCTGCCCGAGAGTCTCCGTCCGCGGCCGGAAGTGACTAAGCCGTTTCACAAACACGCCGCCACCGGCGATCTGGTTCTAAAGGGAGCGACCATCCATCTGCTCGGAGATCTTCATCAAGCCGCCTCGGCCACAGCCATCCGTCAGGCTGCCGCGGTCGGCAAGCCCCTGGGCCGTTTTGTGGATGCGCCGGTAGCGGAGTATCTCCAGAAAGTGGGGCTGTATCGCGCGGTAGAACCAAACATCCCCTTCGACGAGCTCAGGACAGGCTCTGGCGACAGTGGGCAGGTTGCGGGCGCTCGAAACGCCCCCGCCTCTGGCAGAAAGCGATGAAATCGCGTTCCGCGGCGGGTTTCTTTCAACCGACGCAATCCAAGCACCAAGCCAGGCCGTTGCGCGTACCCGGACCGGTGGACACCCTGTTCCCTAGCCCGACTTTCGCAGTTGCGGAGGTTTTTCGGCTTTTTTGCCATGAGTTTTATTGTTAAGCCGTAGGTTTTCATCGTCGCTCTGAAGAAACACTAGAGTGGAGACCAAGTGTCTTCCCTTCGATATCGGACTTCTGGCAACCTGCCGTTGGCACGTTTCTGCGCAGCAACAATGTGCAAAAAAGACGGCAAGGATCATGGCTACTTCAGCATCGTAGAAAACCATCGCCTGGCTTCCGGCAAGACGGTGCAGCCAACCGTTGTCGATCTCGGCGAGATCAACGACGAACAGCAAGCGGCCTGGCCGAAGACGCTCGGTGTTCGCTGACGAGCAGCAAGAATATTCCAACTTGAGCTAGTTTCCCGACGACCGCGAGATTCCGGCCGATGCGGTAGCCCGCCTGCAGGTGAAGCTCAGCAGACTGGAACTGCGGCGCCCTCGGGTCTTCGGGAGTTGCTGGTTGGGTGCGAGTTGTGGAGGAAACCTGGGATTCGACCAGTTCTGGGACCCTCGCTTGGTGGGATCGCGAGAAGGCGCGGCTGGGGAAAAAGTGTTGCAACTCGCTGGTGGTGAATCGCCCGCTGGATCCCAGGCAGCGTGTTTCGTGTGCATCGCCAACGGTATCTGAGCACCGCCCTGGATGCACTGCCTGGGGACGGATTTTGCGGTGGCCGAGAAGGATCGCTTGTATCGCTGTCTGGATCGAGTGCTGGAACATAAGCAGGAGCTGTTTCTGTGGTTGCGGCAGAAGTGGGCCGATCTGTTTCACGCGGACTTCGAAAGTGCTGCTCTAGGACTTGACCAGCACGTATTTTGCAGGCGCGATGGAACCCCACCCCAAAGCCAAGTACGGTCATAGTCGCCATCAACGGGCTGACTGTTTACAGGTGGTAATAGCTTTGGTGATCACCACGGATGGTTTCCCGTTGGCCTACGAAGTGATGGACGGCAATACCGGCGATCGCGCACGCTCCGCGGGTTTCTGGACAAGATCGAAAAGATCTATGGAAGAGCAAAACGGATGTGGGTGATGGATTGCGGCATTCCGAGCGAAGAGACTTTGCGGGAGATGCGGGATCCAGCGCGCGAAATCTTCTATCCGGTCGGAACTCCGAAAAGCAAGATCCAGCAGTACGAAAAGAAGCTCTACGAAAAGAAGTGGCGAATCTGCCCTGGCGCCAAGAGTGAAGGAAGACAAGCCAGGGGAAGACCAGGAGGTATACGCGGAAGACATTCCGGTTTCATATGGACAAGAAAAAACTCCAGGAACAAGAAGAGGAACGGCGTGACGGACATTACTTGCTACGCTCCAACCTGACCGCCGGAGATCCCAGCGTGCTGTGTGCGCGCTACGTGCAGCTGACGCAGATCGACGCTCAAGAGCGAACTCGGCATACGCCCCATTTACCATCCGTTGGAACACCGCGCCGACGCTCACATCCAGATTGCCTTTCTCGCCTACTGTTTGCAGATCATCGTCAAGCATCGCCTACGGCCGCACGCTCCGGGGTTGACGCCCACGGCAGCGCTTGGAGAAGTTGGCAGAAATCCAAATGCAAATGATCGAGGTTTGAATTCCCACCGTCGATCACACGTTGGTTGATTTTGCCGCGCTCCACGCAACCTTCCGCCGACACCAGGCTGCTCCTCGAGAAACTGAGACTGGAGTTGCCGAGCCAGCCGCCACCGCGCCACACTGCACAACAGCCAAGCAAAAAGAGAGCAACGAAATCGAGGTCCGGATGGTCTCCTGGCTGGCCCGTTTGTGGTGGAGACCTTTCAATAACCTCGACTGATTCCAAAGCACTTAACTGGACCGGGAGTGTCCAACTGCGAAAGATCGGCTAGCCTTCAGTAACCCCAAAATGGCCCTTTGCGTCGTTGACAGGGGGAACCTGGTTTGTTACGGTTAACCAGTTATTCACACAACCTTTGGCCGAGCTAAGTTCTGCAGGCGGTTGGCATTGCAGACGAATACAGATTTCAGGCTCGGTCCCAGTTCCGGGTAGGCGTAGGGCGCGAGAAAGTTCCATTCCCAAGTTCCGGACTGCGAGTTTCGGACCTGATGCTTCAGCAGCTGATGCTCTAAGAACTGGTTTTCAGGAATTAGAGGACCGATTTGCAAAAGCGCTTTTACATCCTTTTCGTGGCCCGCGGGGACGATGGGCAGTTACGTAAGATCTCCATCCCCGTGCACTACCTCTACGTATTCGTAGTAGGGGCTGCGATCGGATTCCTCAGCCTGACCGGCATTGCCAGCTCCTACACCCGCATGCTGCTGAAGGTTTCCCGCTATAACCAGTTGCGCACGGAAAAAGATCAACTGAAGAACAATTATTCGCGGCTCGAGCAGGTAGCCAAAGAGCGGGATGTGCAGGTGGCGTCGCTCGGCTCGATCGCCGGAGAAGTTTCGGCCCTCTATGGCCTGAAGGCACAACCCACGCTGGTGACGGCGACGGCCGAACAGATCCAGGACGCCGATGTAAGTTCCTCGCTCGATCAGCTTCATGCCCTGCGGACTTCGGCCCTTACCGGGGCCACGATGGTCGGCCTGACCATGGGCTTGACTCGCAATGCGACGACCGCCGACTGGTTCAAAGCCAACTCTGCTCCCAACCTCTGGCCGGTGGAAGGCCAGGTGACGGCAAGTTTTGGAGAGCGCATCGATCCCTTCAACGGTGAGGGAGCATTCCACAGCGGCGTGGATATTGGCAGCAGCTATGGCGCCCCGATTTTGGCTCCAGCGGATGGAGTCGTGACATTCAGCGACATGCTGGGTGGGTACGGCAAAGCAATCATGATGGATCATGGCAACGGCATCAGCACCCGCTACGGACACCTCTCCGGTTTTGCCGTCACCGCGGGGCAAGCGGTGCACCGGGGCGATGTGATTGGATATGTCGGCACGAGCGGCCGCTCGACCGGGCCTCATCTTCATTACGAAGTCCGCATTAACGATACCCCGGTAAATCCTTACAAGTATCTCCGCATGACGGTGGCCCACAACGGCGGCTTCTCTTCGGGAAGCTAGAAATACCTTTCTCAACCCCCAAGATGGGCCAGGCCCCTCGTCTTGCCCGTTGCGTATCTATTACCGGTAACATTACCGGGGTAATGGATCGAGCCAAACAGAGTGCGGAGTCATCGGGCCAGGGGAGCTAACATGGAAGAACCTCTCCCAATCCCGTGGCCGATCGTGCGCTGCGGCGCTAGGACTCATGGAAAATCAAGACATAAAACGGTTTGGCCGGTACGAGATCGTGGCTGAATTGGGCCGCGGAGCCATGGGGGTGGTCTACAAGGCAAGGGATCCGCAGATCGACCGTCTGGTTGCGGTGAAGACGGTTTCCATGTGGGGGCAGGATCGGGACGAGGAAACAGAGTTTCGCATGCGGTTTATGAATGAGGCGCAGGCGGCGGGACGCCTGCACCATGCAGGAATTGTTTCCATTTTTGACATAGGCGAGAATCCCGAAAACCGGGAGCCGTACATCGTGCTGGAGTATGTTGCGGGCGAATCCCTGAACCGGATCCTGGCGCGCGAGAAGAAACTTCCGCTGTCAAAGGCCTTGCAGCTGGCCGAAGAGATTGCCGAAGCGCTTGACTATGCCCACGCCCAAGGCGTGGTTCATCGCGACATCAAGCCGGGAAACATTCTGGTGACCGAGGACGGGCACGCCAAGGTTGCCGACTTCGGCATCGCAAAGTTGAACCTCGCCCACTTCACACTGCCCGGGCGCGTTCTTGGAACTCCAGCCTACATGGCTCCCGAGCAGCTCAGCGGCGAAGGAGTGGACGGGCGCTCCGATCTATTCTCGCTGGGCGTGATTCTGTATGCCATGGTCACCGGGCATTCTCCATTTCAGGGCAACAGCGCAACCACGGTGTGTTTCAAGGTGGCCAATCGCGAACCGGTAGCGGCAAGCGCCTTTGACCTGACTTTGCCGCCCGAACTGGACGAGGTGATCTCGCGCGCCATGGCGAAGGATCCGGAGCAGCGCTATTCCCGTGGCGCGGAGTTCGCCGAGGATGTGCGCCAACTGCAGCAGGTTTTTGCAGCAGGCTCGAACACTACGTCAATGCGGGCGGCAATCGCACTCGAGAGCAAGTCGAACGGGAGCAGATCGAGCGGCACCAAGTCGACCCGCACGGGGAGAATTGGCACCGGGAAATTTGGGCAGATAGGGTCGGAGACGCATTCCGCGGCGGTGAGGGCCCGGGCAGAACAATCCCTCCATAAGGCGATTCGCACGGCGCCCATGCGAAATTTGATATTGGGCGCGGCAGCGCTGATAATCCTTATCATCGCCGGAGTCCAATCGAAACTCTTCGTGATTTCTCCAAAGCTCGGAGTCGAGGCGCTCAATGCGGCTCCCGGCCCCTCGGCGGCGCCGAGTGGGAAAAGCATACAGCCCAGTCCGGCCGTGGCCGACGCTGCGGCCACGGCACAGGGAACCACCCTAGCCCCTCAATCGCCGCCCGCGGCCGCCACGTCAAAACCGAGCAAAACTCACCTCTCGCTTTCATCGCCATCCGTTTCGCCGCGACCGGTCTCGGCACACGCGGCGGAACTCGCCATGCCTGTCTCCAATCTCGACCTGGCGGTGCAGCACCAGTTCAAAGACGCCACTCTTTTTGTTTGGGTCGATGACCAACTCGCGCTGACCAGACCCCTGCACGGGGGCAACCAGAAAAGAATGGTCGTGTTCAACGGAGTACGGGGCGTCGATTCGGAGACGCTGAAGATTCCTCCAGGAAAACACGCACTGCGGGTGAGAGCGTTATCGTCCGACGAGACCATCGATCTGTCCAAGACGATTTCGACCGAGTTCATCGGCGGTGGTGAGAAATCTCTCCAAGTCACCTTCGACAAGCACAACACGGCCATACACCTGAGTTGGCAGTAAAGCCCACTACTGCCGCAATCCCATCCAGTTTTCCGAAACAACCAGGGAATTGCCCGGATTCTGCGGATCGTACCTCACCGAAGTGGGAAGTCCGAGACGGCAGGAATGGAGATTGATCCATTGCCGCAGGTAGGTGACATCCTGCGAACATTCGTAGGACACTCCGGCCACGTCGTACTTATAGATCAACATGGTGGCGGCATGGTAGTTGTTCGCCGCCGCCAGTTCCTGCACATCAATCACCGTACCGTCGGTAATGCGGCCCGTAGTCTCGAGCCATGCCCGGCGTTCGCGCTCGAGTTCGTCGGCGGTTTTGGACTTGCGCCGCAACAGCGCATACGTCGCGAGCAGCGCCACGCCGCCTGTCACCAGCCCATAGAGTCGCAGTGAAACCATACTGAGGAAGGTTGAAATCGATGCCGTGCCGGCCGATCTCTTTACCAGCATAAGCTGAAAGCCACAGCCGTGGAAGTGGTTGACAAGTTACCGGGGTGCCAGAGAACGGTGAAAATACGAAGCAACTCCGGTGGCGAAGTTCTTTCCCGCTTGTTTTACAATCGCACGGCTGGAATATTCGAGCTGACGCAAGCGGAGCCCAAATGAGATTGGTGGCGATTGTTCTCGCGATGTCCATGGCACTGACGGCAGCAATCGGTGCCGAGCCGCCGTCCGCCCGAAAGACGACAGCCGAAAAGGAGGATCACGATTGGCCGGTGTATGGGGGAACGCCGGACAACAATCATTTTTCCAGCCTGACCGAGATCAATCGCAAAAACGTGAAGCGACTCCGGGTCGCCTGGATGTTTGATACGGAAGAAACCGGCGGACTGCAGACGAGCCCGATTGAGGTCAATGGAGTTCTGTATGGGCTGACTCCGTCGCAGAGAGTCTTCGCCCTGAACGCCGCAACGGGAACGTTGCTATGGAAGTTCGACTCCGGAGTTCGTGGGACGCAACCGGATCGAGGACTGTCATACTGGTCCGACACCCACAGCAGCAGGATTCTCGTCGGGGTCATGAACTTCGTCTATGCGCTCGATGCCGCCACCGGCAAAGCCATTGCCAGTTTCGGCAAAGAGGGGCGGATCGATCTGCGCGAAGATTTGGATCGCGATCCTCGGTCCCAATCCATTTATATGACCAGCCCCGCGGTGGTTTACAAAGACCTGATGATCGTCGGCGGCCGTGAAGCCGAAACTTTGCCGGCCTCCTTTGGCGATGTGCGGGCCTATGACGTGCGCAGCGGAAAACTCCGCTGGTCGTTTCATACCATCCCGCGTCCCGGCGAGTTTGGCTACGATACCTGGCCGAAAGAGGCGTGGAAAACAAGCGGCGCCGCGAACAACTGGGCGGGCATGACGGTGGATGCGCGGCGAGGAATTGTTTATGTCCCAACCGGCTCGGCGGCATTTGATTTCTACGGGGCCGACCGGATCGGGGATGATCTGTTTGCCAATTGTTTGATCGCTCTAAATGCCGAGACGGGCGAGCGCATCTGGCATTTTCAGGCAGTCCGGCACGATCTTTGGGACCGCGACTTCCCCGCGCCTCCTTTGCTTTTGACGCTGCAACGAGAAGGCCAAAGCATAGACGCGGTGACTGAAACCAGCAAGCAGGGCTTCGTCTTTTTATTCGACCGCAGCAACGGCAAGCCGTTGTTTCCCATCGAATGCCGAAACTATCCGCCGAGCGATGTGCCCGGCGAAACGGCTGCGGCGCAACAGTGTCTGCCCGCGAAACCGGCGCCTTTTGCTCGGCAATTGCTGACCGAGGATCTGCTCAGCGAGCGCACCCCGGCGGTACATCAGTGGGCGCTCGAGAAGTTCCGCAGCTTTCGCAGTGAGGGGCAGTTCGTTCCCTTCAGCGTGGGAAAAGATACGATCCTATTTCCCGGCTTCGATGGCGGGGCCGAGTGGGGCGGAGCCGCGGCCGATCCGGAGACGGGAATTCTCTACGTCAATGCGAACGACCTGGCCTGGACGGGCGCGCTGGCGGAGAACACGCTGTCCGAAAATAAACAGAACGCTCCCCAAGCGCTGTACCGGAGCCAATGCGCCGTTTGCCACGGAGAAACACTGGCGGGATCGCCTCCCTCGATTCCTTCGCTGCGGGATGTGGGCCGCCGCAGGTCAGCGGCCGAGATCACAACGACGATCAGGAACGGCAAGGGGCGGATGCCCGGTTTTTCCAATCTGGCCGACGATCAGATCGCCGGACTGCTGTCGTATGTGACGAGCGGAAGTTCTACTGAAAGCGCGGCAAAAGAAAACCCGGCAAGCGAAAACGCCGGCCAGGAAATGGTGATGGCAGAGCCGGAACCTCGGGCAATCAAATATCACTTCACTGGATACCGCAAGTTTCTGGACGGGGATGGCTATCCTGCGGTGGCGCCGCCCTGGGGAACCTTGAGCGCCATCGATCTGAACACCGGCGAGTACGTGTGGAAGATTCCGCTGGGAGAATATCCGGAACTGGCCGCTCAAGGGCTCAAGAATACGGGGACGGAAAATTATGGGGGTCCGGTGGTGACTGCCGGTGGACTGGTATTCATCGGAGCGACCAACTTTGACAAGAAATTTCGCGCGTTCGATAAAACCACCGGAGCGCTGCTTTGGGAGACGACGCTGCCGTTTTCAGGAAATGCCACTCCGGTAACCTATGCGGTGCAGGGACGACAATTTGTAGTGATTGCGGCAGGAGGCGGCAAAGATCTGAAGTCGAAGTCGGGCGGAGTTTACGCTGCGTTTGCCCTCAAGAAATAATTCGGCGGAGTCTACTTGGTTTGGCCGCAGACGCTCTTGCTGACCAGGGCGACGAACCCGCCTTCGGGATTCTTGCCGAACTGATCGTCGTGAGTTGCTTTTTTGCTGACGACGAACCGTCCGCTGCGGTCGCGGGAATAAAACCATTCCGTCGTAGGGGCGGCGGCCCCGTTGGAGCAGTTGAAGCGCACGCGGGCGCGCATTTCGACGAACGGCCCGCCTTGGGGAAGTTCTGCCGGTTCCTTGAATTCAACCCGGACCAGGGCGATGCGCTGATTGTTCTTGAGAATGCGGATGGAACTGACCGATACTTGGTCGCCAGCTTCGCTCCGGCCGATGGTGCGCCAGTCTCCGGCGGCGAAGACGGCCAGGCTAACCACCAGCATCGGCGCCAGTACGACGGCCCCAACAATGATGAGGGATTTTTTCAACGCTCAATTTTCCCCAAGCGCAAATTGCAACGAGACACTCTCGTCGAAAAAGGCCGTTCTGTCAACCAGTTCCGCCCCCGCGGGCCCCCCGGAACCAGCCGGGATTCACCCTGCGTGCTATGGTTAGGGGCGCAACCGATCAGGTTTTCGAAGGTCGTGATTTTATGGAAACGATTCATTCTACAATAGTTAGCTCCCCAGTCGGACCATTATTCCTGGCCGCATCGAGTCGCGGTCTGGTGGCGCTGGAGTTTGATGCCCGCCTTCCGGGCCAGCAAACCATTCGTCCGAACCCACGCGATCTACGGTCCGAGGCCGAGCCCGCGAAAGGCCAGCGATTTCGGTTCGAGGAATCCGCAACTGCGATGCGGGCCTACGTCGAGCAACTGGAAGAGTATTTCGAGAGGGGAAGGCGCGAGTTCAGCTTCGCGCTCGATCTGCGCGGAACAGACTTTCAGAAGGCGTGCTGGCGGGCGCTGCTGGCGATTCCCTACGGCGAGACTCGCTGCTACGGCGACATCGCGCGCGCTGTGGGGAAACCCCAGGGGTTTCGTGCGGTGGGAATGGCCAACCATCGGAACCCGGTGGCGATTGTCGTCCCCTGCCATCGCGTGATTGCGTCGGATGGAACCCTGTGCGGGTACGGCGGCGGCCTCGACGTGAAGCGGAAGCTGCTGGAGTTGGAGGGCGCGCTGAGTGGTAGGTTAGCGGCTTAGAATCGCTGACCGTTGCCTTTGATTGTTGATGGAAAGACGAAAAGGTGGACGCGCATGCAAGAATCATCAATCGCCTCCCCACGCGACCCTTGACCACTTCAAGCAAATCCTCCGCGCTCGGCAAGGCTGGCCTGTTCTATCTCGTCTTTGTGATGTTCTCCTACACCACGGGCGGCCCTTTCGGACTCGAGGACATGGTTACGACCTCGGGGCCGGGGATGACGCTGATCTATCTTCTGGTGCTGCCGTTTTTCTGGTGTATTCCGGTATCGCTGGTCTCGGCGGAGCTCACCACCGCCATGCCGGTCGAGGGCGGCTTCTATCGCTGGACGCGCGCCGCCTTTGGCGACTTCTGGGGATTTCTCGCCGGATGGTGGAATTGGTCCGCATCGTTCCTGCTGGGCGGAGCCTATGCCGTACTATTCACCGATTATCTGGTCTATTACTTTCCCCGTCTGAAGACGACATGGTGGGAGCACTACCTGGTCTCGGTGGCTCTCATCGCGGTGCTGACGTGGGTCAACCTGCGCGGCATCCAGATGGTGGGGCAGGTCGCGACCGCGCTGGAGATTTTCATTTTCCTGCCCGTACTGATCATGATCGCCCTTGGGCTGCTCCACTGGCATCGCAATCCGTTCTTGCCATGGGTGCCTCCGCATCAGGCGACTTTCAAGGTATTTGGCGTGGGGCTGGCGCTGGGCTTGTGGCTGTACTCGGGTTACGAACAACTCTCGACCGTGGCGGAAGAAATTGAGAATCCGCAACGGGCTTATCCGCGGGCTCTGGCGCTGGTCGTGCCGCTGTCGATGGCGGCATACTTTCTGCCCACATTAGCGGCGTTGGCCTCCGCGGGCCATTGGGAACAGTGGCACACCGGATTTTTTTCTGATGCCGCAGCCCTGATCGGCGGGTCATTCGGAGGTCGACTCTGGCAAGCAAGACCTTGGCTGGGTACATGGATGACACTGGCCGCGATGGTCGGCAACGTCGCGCTGCTCAACAGCACCCTGCTGACCGCAACCCGCATGCCCTTCGCCATGGCGGAAGACGGTTACTTGCCAGAGGTGCTGGCACAGAAGCATGCGCGCTATGGAACACCGTGGCTGGCGATTGTGGTCTCGGCGGCAATCTACATACTGCTGGCCTGGCAGAGTCTGGCGAACCTGATTTCTGTGTACATCTGGCTGCGATCGGCGACGACGGTTTTGACCGTGCGTTCGGCCTGGAAACTCCGCCGCACCCACCCCCAGTTGAAACGCTCATTCACGATTCCCGGCGGACGTGCGGGATTGCTCTACGTGGTCGTCGCGCCGGTGGTGATGGCACTCATGGCCTTGCTGGGCAGCGACCGCTTTGGCCTGATCGGCGGCGCGATTGCGCTGGCGCTGGGGCCGCTGGTCTACGGGATTGTTAGACATACCGCTAGAGTTGCTTAAACTTAAACCTGTCCGCCGGATGCGCCTGTCCGGCAAGGATGTGACCGCAGCGCTGGATGCGTTTCCGATCCTCTGCCCCTCGCCCGGTTCCCTTCGGATTTCACGCAGGAGACGGCTCTGAAGATCGCAAGGAATGTGGTGCATTATTGCGTGGAATCCGGTTCAGCTCACCCAATCCAAAACCTTATACCACGCCCCCGCGAAGGGGAGGAACCACGGTTTGCCGTTGTACAGACCCAGCGGCGCGCCCGGAAAAGGAATGTCGACGAACGGATTCTCAGGCTTGTCACCGGCCATAAATTCGGCAATCTTTTGCCCCTGATAAGTGGCCATGGCGACGCCGTGTCCCGCATAGCCGACCGCATAATACAAGCGGTCGAGCTGTCCGGCATGCGGCATGATGTCGAAGGCGAAGTCGAGTGTGCCGCCCCAGACATAATCGATCTTGGTTTCCCTGAGCTGCGGATAAACCTCGATCATGCCGCGGCGCAGGATGTCGGCGCTCCGGCGGATGGTCCGATCAGTCTCGGGGAAGAATGCGGCGCGGCCGCCGAAGAGCAGGCGGCGATCGGGCGTCAGGCGATAGTAGTAAAGATAGTTTTTCGAATCGTAGATCATGCGGTTCCGCGGGCTGAGGGTGCGGGCCAGCGCTTCGGAAAGAACTTCCGTAGTGATGATGAACGATCCGATGGGAATGAGTTTTTTCCGAAGCGCAGGCGTGGCCTTACCCGTGTATCCGCTGGTGCCGACGAAGACTTCGTGCGCCCAGAGCGGCCCCCGGGAGGTGACGAGTTTCCACCCCGCTTCGCCTTGGCGCGACTGGCGCAGAAGCTGCTCGACGCGAGTATGCTCGCAGACCTCGGCTCCGGCTTTCATGGCGGCGCGAGCAAGTCCGGCAACGTAGCGAGCGGGATTGCAGCCGGCACTGACCTCATCGACCATGCCGCCGTAATAAATAGTTGAGCCGATTTCGCAACTCAATTCCTGCCTCTGAACAACTCGCAGGCTGTGGTTGAACTCGCGTGCGATGACTTCAGCCTGGCGAGCGGAATCGTCGAAGTGGTTCTGCTTGCAGGCGACCTCGAGATGTCCGCAGCGGGAGAAGTCGCAATCCATGGCTTCTTCGCGGATGATATCTTCGACGCAGTCGAGCGACGCCAGCGAGGCGGCATACATGCGCCGGGTCCGCTCGCGGCCATACCTGGCGATGAGCTTGTTCACGCCCAGTTTCATCCCGCTGAGGACCATTCCGCCGTTGCGGGAACTGGCGCCCCAGCCGATGGTTTCCGACTCCAGCACGGCAACTTTCGCCCCGCGCTTGGCGAGCGTGCGCGCGGCAGACAGGCCGGTGAAACCTGCCCCGATCACCGCTACATCCACACTTTCGGGAAGCGAACGGGAAGCGTCAACGTTCGGAAATTCGGCTGTGGTGAGCCAGTAGTTATGTTCTCGCAGAGGCATGGCGCGGGTACGAAGTTGGAAACAAAAGACTCTCACTCCACTCGGCGCTGTGGAACCCGGAGGAAACCGCTGAGAGCGGATGAGCCCGAAAATTCTAACGCAGCGCGCGACAGTACATGTAACTAAGGTAACCTGTTCTCTCGAATTGCCTTCCCCCTCGGTAATCTTGCCCCGGTTACCGGCTTAACCTAGTCTGAAGGACTATGGCCCTTCGTTGCCTGTTGTTTTCCTCGGATGAAGCAACCGCCGAGCCTATTCGCCAGGTACTGGCTGGACTCGGAGTCGAGGGAGAGTACTGCTCCGATACGGTGGCTGCGGTCCAGAAAGTCAAAGAGCAGAATTATCAGATCGTAATTATCGATTGGGATAAGCAACCGGAAGCGGGGCTGCTGCTGACCTCAGCCCGCGAACGCAAGGCTGCCGAACGTCCGCTTACGCTGGCGCTTGTGAGTGATGATGTCAGCGTTCCCAAGGCGCTGCAGGCGGGCGCAAACTCGATTTTGCGCAAACCGCTGCTGGGCAACCAAGTCAAAGATGTTTTAGCGACGGCCCGCGATCTGCTGCGGGCGAAGCAGGAATCGGCCACCGCCACGAGGCGCGCGGCAGCCGCGGCCTCCACGGGTTCGCCAGCAACTTTGCCGGCTGGCGTCGGCCAGCGCCAAGCAGGGCAGGACAAAACGGGGCCTGACAAAGCGGGGCAGGACAAAGAAAAACCGCTTCGGGCGGGAGAGTTTTTGCATTCTTCCCCTTCGGCTCCAGGAGCACAGTTCGTTATCGAGTCGGGCGCGCATGCGTCTCTGGAGTCGCCATCGATCAAGGCGATTCATCCGCTAAAAGACTTGGAACCGGTTGCCGCGTCGCTGACGGAAGCCAAGCCAGTGCAAGGGAAGCCTGCGGAGGCCAGCCCAGGGGCAGACCAACCCACTCGGCCTTCACCGGCTCCGGCTTCCGTACCGCCGCCGGACGGGCCTCGCGGCCTGGAGTGGTACTTAAAGACGCGAGCGGGAACGCCCCCCACGACTTCGGTGTCACCGCGTGCAGCTGTTCCTCCGGCGACCGCCAATCCCGAATTGCTCGGCTTCGACCAGACGCATTTGCTCTCCTCGGCGGCGGCTCCGCCCAAACCGGGCCACTTCGTGCGCTCGCCCGTTCCCGAGCCCAAGCCGAACCAGCCCGGCATCGTGGAGCAAGGCGTCCGCGAAGGGAAAAAAGAAGCGGAACTGTTCGCCTACATGGACGGGGAGACAGCCCACTCCGAAGAAGTTCCCCGGCCAAAAGTAAAACTCGGGAAAGGTGCAATCATGGGGGCCTTTGTTCTGGCCGGCTGCGCCATTCTGGCCGCGCCGCAAGCGCCCTGGCATTCGCAGTTGCGAGGGTTCTGGGCTCACGGCCAGCGGGCGATGCACGGCTGGCTGAATCCTCAGCCGGTCACTCCGGCGCAAGCCCCGGTGGCTCACGAAAACTTTGGCCGCGCCGGCGATGAGTATAAGTTGCCAGTCGAAGAAAATATTCCGGATGCCACTACCGATCCTTCGCACATTCAAGTGGTTCCTGCGGTTGATCCGACGGCTAAGAAGCCCACCAACGACACCACGAATCCAGACCAGCCTGCGGGCCAGGCCGACACCACTCCCAAGAGTCAGACGCCTGCTTCGGCGGTGCCAGACCAGGAAAAAGGCCAGGAAAAACAACCTTCCTCGTCGCTGCCTGAGACGGCCCTGTCTGCCAGCGGGCCAGTTGCAGGCGGAGCGTCCGGTTCGACGGTGTCCGCTACTCCGTTACGCGCCGATTCACCGGTGGCCGTTCCTCCCTCGTTACCCTCCGGGTTTGTGCCAGCGCAACCCGCGGCGCCGAAGAAGCAGCCAGCGCACGAGGCGAAGCCTCCGGGCAATGTGCCCTCGAGTCTGAAATCTCAACTCGCTTCGATGAGTCCGGAGGGGAGCGGTAACAGAGCGCCGGAGACGGCCATGGACTCGATTGAACCGGTCGCTATTGCGGAAGCTGCAGAGCGTGCGCTGCTGACCGACCAGCCCGCCATCGACTATCCCGCCAACGCCCGGGGACAGCAAGGAACCGTAATTCTGCAGGTTTGGATTGGCCGCGACGGCACGGTCCAGGATGCCAAGTTCCAGCAGGGTTCGCTGGCGTTCGCGCACACCGCCATTGACGGCGTAAAGCAATGGAAGTTCAAGCCCTATTCCATGAATGGGCGGCCGGTATCGGTCCAGACGGTGCTAACGATGAGCTTTAAGCCGGCGCCCTGAAAGTAAGTTGCTTGTTTTGTTTGGGACGGCCAGGACCGGTTCGTGCCCGATTCCCCTTAAGAATCAGGCGCCCGTCACACTTCACTGCCCCGTCCTCTGGTTAAAAGCTGCCCGAGTTACCGAAGAGGCTCAGAATCAAGCAGCCGAGGGATGGCAAACTGCATCTAGAGAGATATAATTAGCAGAGTTTCTCAGGGAAGTACTCCTTCCAGAAGAAGACCAAAACTGATGTCGATGAAAACCAAAGCAGCGATTCTCGTCACCTCCTTTGCCATATTACTGTTCGTGGTCGTGGGTTCGCTGGGAGGCGTGCACGCCTCCTCGAACGACGGCTCGTACCGTCAACTGCAGGTTTATAGTGAAGTGCTCTCGCGCGTGCGCAGTGAGTACGTGGAAGAGCCGAACATCCCGAAGGTGACTGACGGTGCGCTGCATGGACTTCTGGAGTCGCTCGATTCAAACTCCAGCTACATGACGGCCGACGCCTACAAGGCGTACAAGGCCCACAAGACAGAATCCAAGGCCGGAATTGGCGCCGTGATCTCGAAGCGCTTTGGGTATGCGGCGGTGGTCGACGTGTTGCCCGGGTCGCCCGCCGAAAAAGCAGGCATCGAGCAGACCGACATCTTCGAATCGATTGAGGGGCAAAGCACGCGGGAAATGTCGCTGCCCGAGATTCGCAACCTGCTGACCGGCACGCCAGGATCCACGCTGAATGTGGAAGTGGTTCGTGCGCGGAAGGCGGAGCCGCAGAAAGTTGTGATTACTCGCGATGTAGTCAGCATTCCAGCAGTCGCCGACAGGATGATGGACGATGGTATCGGCTATGTAAAAGTCGAGGCCTTGACCAAAGGCAAGTCGCAAGAGATTGCTGCAAAAATCAAATCCCTGGAGAAATCGGGAGCGAAGAAGATTCTGCTCGATGTGCGGAACTGCGCCGAGGGAGAAGAGAGTGAGGGCGTTGCTGTGGCAAATCTCTTCCTCAATCACGGCACGATTACCTATTTGCAGGGACAGAAGTTTCCGCGAGAGGCCTTCAATGCCGATCCCGCGAAGGCGATCACGGCTCTTCCGGTCGCTGTGCTGGTAAACCGGGGAACTTCGGGCGGGGCTGAGATTGTGGCGGCTGCGATTCTGGAGAACGCTCGCGGCGACGTGGTCGGCGATAAGACATTTGGCGACGGCTCGGTGCAGAAAACCATTGACCTGCCCGATGGGGGCGCGTTGATTCTCTCCATCGCGAAGTACTATTCGCCCAGCGGCAAAGCCATTCAAGACACGGCGATCACGCCCAACGTGCTGGTGGCGGACGCGGTCGATGACTCCATCGGTCCAGACGATGAAGACAGCACGCCTGCGCCGGATCGGGAAGCCGCGCCCAAAAAGACGGTGGACGATCAGCTGAACAAGGCCGTGGAAGTGCTGAAGAGCCGAGCCAGTTAACTCCGCGCTTCGAGTTGTTAAACCGATCGCGCGCCGCGCGCCGCCCGGCGCGCGATTTCTTTCTGGTACAAAACCAGTGCCGGGGAAGACAGCGCGAATGCTATCCTGACCTCGACTCCCGATGAAGTCTCTCTACGAAACTCTGCCGCCGATCGAGATCGGCGGGCGCAGGCTGGTCGGTCGCGTGCTCTTCGGTCTGCTGGTGCTGGTTGCAATCCTGGTCGGAGCGACGGCCGGCCTCTTGCTGGTGTATACGACAGACCTGCCGCAAGTCGATGCGCTCGAAGCGTATCGGCCCAGTTCCATCACCGAACTTTACGACGATCACGAGCGGGTGATTGGCTCGTTCGCGCTGCAACGGCGGGTGGTCGCCAGCTACGAAGACTTCCCTCCGATCTTACGCGACGCGTTGGTCTCCATCGAAGACAAAGACTTCTACCGGCACTCCGGAATTAACTTCTGGCGGATCATGGGCGCGGCTTATCGCGACCTTACCTCGGGGGGCCGGCTGCAAGGAGCCTCGACGCTGACCATGCAGTTGGCGCGCAATCTTTTCCTCTCGCCGGACCGGTCGTTCCATCGCAAAGTGCAGGAAACGATGTTGGCCATTCAGATCGAGCGGCGCTTCACCAAGCCGCAGATCTTCACGCTGTACGCCAACCAGATTGCTCTGGGGCACGGTACCTACGGCTTTGAGGCCGCGGCGCAATTTTATTTCAGCAAGCCGGCGAAGCAGCTGACCCTGGAGGAAGCGGCGTTGCTCGCGGGATTGCCGAAGGGGCCAACGGTATATTCGCCCATCAATCATCCCGACCGCGCGCAGAGGCGGCGGAATCTGGTGATCAATGCCATGCTGGAGGACGGCAAGATTACGGCGGCGCAGGCAGCCGACTCGCGATCCGCTCCCCTGGTACTGCACCTAGCCCACGATCCGAATTCGCTGGCTCCTTATTTTGTGGAGGAAATCCGCCGCTACCTGGAGAACAAATATGGCGCCGACCAGGTCCACGAGGGCGGCTTGAAGGTATACACCTCGCTCGACGTGGAGCTACAGAAGGCCGCGAACCAGGCGGTCCTCGACGGCTTGGCTGCTTATGAGCGCAGACATGGGTGGAAGGGGCATGTGGATAATGTTGTGGCCGACGGTGTGGTCATGGACAAATATTTTCATCCCGATTGGGACGACGAACCGGAAGTGAACGGATACATCCACGCGCTGGTGACCTCTGCCGGAACTGGAATTGCCACGGTGAAGTTTGGCAGATACCTGGCTGCTCTCGGACAAACCGACGTTGCTTGGACACGGCAAAAACTGGCGAACATTCTCAAAACCGGCGACCTCTGCTATGTCAAGATTCTTGCGCTCGGCGCCAACGGCGCGGCCCGCGTCAGCCTGGAGCAGGACTCCGGCGCCCAGGGCTCGCTGCTCGCAATCGACAACGCCACCGGCGGCATCAAGGCTATGATGGGCGGGCGCGATTTCAACCAGTCGAAGTTTGACCGCGTCACCCAATCCATGCGTCAGGTAGGCTCTTCGTTCAAGCCCTATGTTTACACCACGGTCATTGACCAGGGCGCCAGCCCCGACGACACGATTCTCGATGAGCCGGTCAGCTTTGAGACGCCCTCCGGGCCTTACACTCCGCACAACTACGACGAAAAATTTGAAGGAATCATTACCCTGCGGCGAGCGCTGGCCCAGTCTCGCAATATCCCGGCACTGAAACTGGCGAACAAAATTGGCATCAAGACCGTCATCGAATACGCCGAGCGATTTGGCATCACTGCCAGGTTGCCGCCGTATTTGCCGGTGGCTCTGGGAGCAGCCGAGATTACCTTGATGGAGCAGACGTCAGCCTATAGCGTCTTTCCCAACGACGGGGTGCGGGTGATCCCGCGCTACATCACCCGCGTGACCGATTACGAAGGCCGTGTTCTGGAAGAAGATTTTCCTGACGTGAAAGATGTGATCAGCCAGCGCACGGCCCGCGTCATGACAGCGATGTTGCGCGAAGTGGTGTTGCACGGTACCGGGATTGCCGCCGCGAAGTTGCCTTTTCCGGTGGCGGGCAAGACCGGGACCACCAACGATTTTACCGATGCCTGGTTTATGGGATTTTCGCCGACCATGACTTGCGGAGTCTGGGTAGGCTACGACGAAAAGAGATCTTTGGGCGCCAAGGAAACAGGAGCACATGCAGCCTTGCCCATCTGGATGAATTTCATGACGGTGGCTATGGCGGGCAAAGACTCGGGCGAGTTTCAGCCACCGCCGCAACCGCTGCGTGCGATCGCGCAGAAACTCGATACGCCGGACGCGGCCCCGGCGACCGAAGAAGCACATTAGCAGCGCCCTCCTAGACACGTAGCTTGCTAGGTTTGGCCTGCGGCGCCCGAAAGATGTTGCCAAAAACGTCTCCGCCGAACGAGAAAAACGATGAGAAAGAAACCGATTCTCCCCCTCCTGGTCGTACTATCGATGATCGCGACCGTTTCGCTCGCTCGAGAACCTCGCGAGCCTGCGCCCCAAGATAACCAAGGCGCCATTGAGCAGGTTCTGCGCACCCAGCAGGACGCGTGGAACCATCACGCCCTGGACGGCTTCATGGCGGGCTACTGGAAGTCTCCCGACCTGACTTTCTTTTCCGGCGGCAAGCAGACCGCAGGCTGGCAGGCGACGCTGGATCGCTACCGGACAACCTATGCCAGCCCGGGCCATGAAATGGGAACGCTGGAATTCTCGGGATTGCGCATCGAGATGCTAGGACCAGACGCTGCATTCGTTCGCGGCCAATGGCATCTGACCATGCCAGATGGCAAGACTCCGCACGGGTTGTTCACGTTAATATTCCGCAAGTTGCCGGGAGGGTGGAGGATTGTGCACGATCACACTTCGGCGGCGGAATGAAGGTTCATGGTCTTAGACTTAGAGGATCCACGCCTGGCTGCTCTACCGAATCCGGGGAGCGTTTCCAGACTGCTCGGACTTAGGAGCTCAGAAGGTCTCCATAGCAAGGCTGGGGAAGGCTGCCCGATATAGGCCCTCGTCGAGAGTGAGAAGGCGGAATCCGTTTCGAAAATGCATGTGCGCCAAAGATGAAGCCCGCAAGGATACGGCGCGCACCCTTATCGAGCTGGTTCCGACGCCGCTCTGCATAGGCTTGAAATGCCCGTCGCCCAATCGCCAGATTTTCTCGCTCAGCTCCTAATCAACCCCGATTCCTGTCTCCTCAAAAAAAGGACCTGACGAATTTTTCGCTGCGCCCGGGAGCGGCGATCAACTCCGCGAACACGGGAGCAGCGGCAACGAGTCTGCCACGATTGAAAGCCGTGTCCAAAGCGTTTTGAGCTTTTGAGCGGCCAAACTTAGGTCGAGCGAAGGAACAACGAGCAAGGGGTTTAGATTTAGATACAACTGTGAAGACCATTAACGATGTGGCCTATCAGCAGTTTGAAAAAGTTCATTCCGATGATCTGAAGGGCTGAATCGCCCGCCCTGGATGAGAATGATCCAGCGAACTACAAAGACTTTCTGAATGAGGAATTTCGCGGGCAAAGACTTTCAGGAATCACCACGCCCTTCGGATCGCCGCGAGTCCTTGGAGATAATCCTCATCTTCGATCCGGCTCTGCACCCCGAACTCGGTCAGGAGCGTCATCATCTGTCCAACAGGAACTCCCGCAAGCTCGGCAGCTCTACCCAGCGAAGTCTCGCCTTTCTTATATCGTTCCCTCGCGAACAAGACTCTGCTCCGGGTTACCATGTCCCGCACGACCTTGGAAAGATCACTCCTTTGCTCTTTTGTTAGCTCGTTCAAGAATTCAAAATTCCCTCGATCCATTCGTATGCTCATCATCTTCGTCATGTCGCTGTCTCCATCCTTGAGCGCGATAACTCTGATTCTCGATTCATTTAGTGTCTTGCGAATCATGAGGGCATCAAATGATTTCTTAGCGCTGCAGCATTCCTTCTCAACCTCAAGCGGAATCGCAACATCGATCTCGGCCAGACGTTCGATCTCGCCCAGCAGTTCGCGTCATTGGGCAGTGCCCTCAGCCGGCTTCGCCAGGGTCCCTTTTCACTCATTTCTTCACACGCAATTGCACTCGCGTTCCTTCCGGCAAAGTCCCATTCAGCAGTTGCACGGTTCCATCGCGCACGATACCTTCGAATTCCTGCTGCGCCGGCAGTGAAGTCGGCGCGGGCGAGGGCATCACGCTTCGCCTCGTGCCTTTGTCCATGGCCTCATTCGCCAGGCGGTCCGCTTCCTGATTGTGTTCGCGCAGCGCGTGGCCGATCGAGAACCAGTCGAGTTGCGCGATCAATTCCCTAGCCCGGCCGTGCAGTTCCTGCAGAGTCGCGTTTTTCACCTGGTAGATGCCTTTGATCTGCCGCACCAGCAGTTCCGAATCACTGATCAGCTTGAGCGCCTTGGGCCCGTGCTGGATCGCATATTCCAAGGCGGCGATCAGTCCCTGATACTCGGCGAAGTTATTGGTCTGGTGCCCGAGATATTCGCTCAGAGCTGCGACCTTGCGTCCAGATTCGTCCTGGACGACCACACCGTAACCGGCGGGGCCGGGGTTGCCGCGGGCACCGCCGTCACTGTGCGCAATCAGATAATGCTCAGGAGGATTCTCCCGGGCTTCAAACAGAGGCTTGGTTCCGGCGCTGCGGGAGCGGTACATCATTCGAGTTTACAACGGCGATGGAGAACAGAGCCGCGACTGGCTCTGTTTATCGCCCGGCAGCGAGGCGCGTGGCCAGACGCGCTGGCAGTTTCGCGGCGAAGATTCGATCCTGCGCTGCTTTCAGATTGTAGGGCGTGCGATGGAAGTGGACCCGTTGCGCGTCGGTGTCGAAAACAGCGAAGGCGGCGCGCCAATCGCCGTCGCGGGGTTGTCCCACAGAGCCCGGATTGATCAAATATCGCGCGCCGGGCTTCAGTTGCAGTGCGACCGATTCGGCTTGCCCTACCGTCTGGTACTCTGGACGCAGGCCGTCGGCGGAGGAGTCACTGACAAAAAATCCGCCCTGCAGATGGGTATGTCCAAAGAAGGTTAGGGGAGTGCTCAGAGTGATCAGCGGAGCCAGTGCATCCCCCAGCGAAACAACATACTCGTCCTCATCGTTGGGAGAACCGTGCACCAATTGCACCAGGGGAAAGTCCGGCAGGGAAACAGGACCCCGCGGTAGGGCGCGGAGCCACTCGAGATTTTCGGGCGTCAATTGGTTGCGAGTCCAGATGGCGGCAGAAGCGGCCATAGGGTTGAAATCGTCTATATCCATGACGCCGGTGGCGGCTTTGTCATGATTGCCCCGCACGAAGATTTTCCCCAAGTCACGGCAACGGGCAGTCACGTCATTGGGACTGGCTCCGTAGCCCACGATGTCCCCCAGGTTCACGACCATGTCGAACGACGGAGCGGCGGCGAGGGTGGCTTCGAGGGCTTCGAGATTCGCGTGGATGTCGCTTACCAGCAGTATTCGCAAGGATCAGGATCACCGGACAAACTGCCGATTATAGACTCAGCGGCGCCAATTATGCAGTCAGGTGTTTCTCTGAACTCGATTTCTCAAGTTGAGCCGCAGTTGAACAGGACCGGAGTCGAGCAGGAATGGTGGGCTTACTCAGCCAATGAATTCACGACTGGACAGCGGGCCCAGTGGCCGGTCGAAACCTGAACCAGCGGCGGAAAATCTCGCGCGCACTGGGGAATGCGGAATTCGCAGCGCGGCTCGAAGGCGCACCCCGCGGGCATGGTTTCGAGCCCAGGGACGGTTCCTTCAATCGTCTGTAGCGGGCGGGAGCGGTCCGTCTTAAGGTTGGGTACCGCGCGCAGCAAGCCGCGGGTGTAGGGGTGCGCCGGCGCCTGGAAGATATCTGGTTTCTCGCCGAGCTCCACCAGGCTTCCGGCGTACATGACGGCCACGCGGTCGGCGATCTCGGAGACCACTGCCAGGTCGTGGGAAATGAAAAGCATCGCCAGTCCGAACTTGATGCGCAGTTGGGCGAGCAGATCAAGAATCTGGGCCTGAATGGTGACGTCGAGCGCCGTCGTTGGTTCGTCGGCGATCAACAGCTGCGGGCGGTTGACGATGGCCATGGCGATCATGATTCGCTGGCGCAGTCCGCCCGAGAGTTGGTGAGGATAGTCGCGGGCACGGCGCGTTGCATCGGGGATGGCAACGTCGTTCATGGCGTCGATGGTGCGCTGCCAGGCGTCGTGCTTCGAAATGGAGTTGTGCGCGGCGACCGCTTCGGCGATCTGATCTCCGACCCGCATGACCGGGTTCAGCGCGGTCATTGGCTCCTGAAAAATCATCGCTATGCGGGAGCCGCGCAACTGGCGCATGGCCTCGTCATCAAGGCCCGGCAAGTTTCGCGGAGCGGCGTTTCCCGCGAACAGGATTTCGCCCGAGACTCGGGCCTGCGGCGGCAGCAAACGCATGATCGCGAGACATGTAATCGACTTGCCGGAGCCGGATTCGCCGACCAGACCCAGAACTTCGCCAGGAGCAACGGCCAAACTAAGATCGCGGACGGCAGAAAGAGTTGGGGAGGGGACAACCGCCTCCGCCCGTCTGGCCGCCCGCAGGGCTGCGGCTGCGGAATTCTGCAGGGGAAATTCTATGTTTAAGCGGCGGATCTCGAGCAGGGGCTGCACGATTTCAATGTTAGCAGTGACGGCGACGACCGTCGCCTTCCGGGGCAAGGGACGTCCAAGCACGGCTGTTCCTCCTGCGGGAAACTGGAATCGTGCTAGACGGTCGGTCTATTTTGGATACCAATCGAGCAAGCGCACCTCAATGCCGGTGCCGTCCAGTGCCTTTTGAAAGACCGAAAGGTCCGAGCCGCCATAGTGGTAGGGGATGACCACCTTGGGGTGGAAGGCTTTGACCGCATCCGCAGCTTCTTCGGGTGGCATCGTGTACGGCAGATTCATGCAGACGAATGCCACATCGATGTTCTTGAGCGCTCGCATTTCAGCAACGCCTTCCGTGTCCCCGGAAAAGTAGAAGCGCTTGCCGCCGTAGGTGAGAACGTAGCCATTGCCGCGTCCCTTGTCGTGAAACAATTTTCCCGGAGCTGGCCCGCGCTTCAGGTTGTATGCGGGGATTGCCTCAATCGTCCAGTCCTGCCAGGTTCTCGTTTCTCCGTTGGCGATAGGCTTGGCGCGGGTAACGGTCTGGACGACGGCCGGCGCTGCCAGAAACTCGGTATGCGCCTGGCTGATTTCTTGAATCGAATCGGGGTCCATGTGGTCCCCGTGAATGTCGGTAATCAGGATGAGGTCTGCCTTGGGAAGTCCGGCAAACTTCGCGGGCTTGGCGGGATCGAGGTAGATGGTTTTGCCGCCAGCCACGATCAGCGTGCTGGCGTGGTTCAGCGGAGTAATCTTGACCGGCCCGGCGGATGTGGGAAAAGTTTGCGTTTGGGCAGTGGAAAGGGTGGCCACTGCAAAAACAAGACCGAAAACAGAGCAGAGAGCCAGCAGGATTTTCATCGAAGGACCTCGTTCGTCATTCTCTTCAACCTCTCCAAAACAATATACCCCGGCCTCCTGGCTTCCGGCATGCGGACAGCCGGAATGACACTTGTTTGGGTCGACTCCGAGAGCCGGCAGCCGACCTTACTTCATTTCTGTTCGATCAGAATTCCGTCCCGGAAAATGAACTGCCTTTTCTCTCCTGAAGGCAGCGTAACCGCCGTCTGCAACACTTCCCGCCCCCGCAGCCAGTATTCGTAGCGATACGTTTCCCCGTTCGCGAGTCTCTGCTCGGAGACGCGGCCCCACAAATACTTGTTCTGGAGAAGCACATTCCAGTCGCCATCCATCACCGCGGTGAGCAGCCACGGATCGTTGTCGGCCCCCTTCATAAGGCGCTGGTACTCGAACCGGTACAAGACGCGAGAGCCGTCGCTCACGGTATTTACATGCCCGTCCTGACCGTAGGAATAGCTCCGAACGTGACCTGCGTCGTCGCGCGCCTCAACGATTCGATCGGAGGAGTCGTATTTGAGCGTGATCGTGTGTCCGCTCGGCGAAATTAGCTCTTCCAGGTTTCTCACCTTGCTTCTCTTCAGTTGAATGCGGTGACCTTCCGCATCCGCCATTTCAGTCGGGGCACCTTGCGCAAAATTCTTCGAGAAGTAAGCTTCAGGAAAATAGATCTTGCGGCCATCGCGAAAGCTCATGGTCCAGCCATTCCCGTTCCATGCCGTCATGGCCCCGTAGAACTCCGAGGACGAGCGGTCGTGCCGGAAAACTGCATCCGCGTATCCTGTGCCTTTCGAGATGCGAGGCATGTAGACCTGATAACCATCTTCCAGATTCAAATCCTGGTAGGTGTATGGAAATCGCGCTCCGGTAGGACAGATGTCATAGGGGTGATTCGCACCCACCCCAAATGCCCGGCTGTGGGGCTCCCAGGCGAAGTAGGTTCGCGTCAGCGACAAAGGCATGACATCAGAAACGAACAGATCGGTCTGCAGCAATTTGAAATTCCCGTTCCGAAGGTTCACCACGAATTGGTTCACGGGCGCATCATGTCTCACGGTCGGCTTCACCATTGAGATGGAAGTTTCGAACCGGATTGGGCGCGCTCCAGAGATTGGAGAAATCACCAACCACGGCTGAGATCCATCCCACGAGGGAGGCGAATCGGTGAAGGGCAGAAGCTCAACCTTCACCGCCGGTTTCCCAAGGAACACGAACTCGGCACAAGTCAGCAGGCCCAACACCAGCGCCCACTTCCAGAGTGGCGGATGCCAGAAATTGTTCTTTTTACCCCCTTCCACAACACCTCCGAATGTCGTCGAAAACAGAAAGGCGACCCACGGGCCGCCTTTGCGAAACTCGGTATTCGTGAAGCTACTCGTCTTCTTCCTTCACCTCGCCCCGTTCGGCCTTCGCTTTCTCGATAATCTTCTCCTGCAACTGCCCCGGCACCACGTCGTAGTGATGCATTTCCATGTTGAAGCTGCCGCGACCCTGGGTCATCGACGTCAGTTCGACGCCGTAAGTCAGCATTTCAGCCATGGGCACTTCCGCTTTCACCACGGTGTTGCCGGCCTTGTTGTCCATGCCCTGGATGCGGCCGCGGCGGCTGTTAAGGTCGCCCATGATGGAGCCGGCGAAGTCGTCGGGCACTGTGATTTCGACCGCCATGACCGGCTCCAGGATCGTCGGCTTGGCCTGCTCGATCGCTTTCTTGAACGCGATGCGGCCCGCCATCTGGAACGACATATCGTTCGAATCGACGTCGTGATAGGAACCGTCATACAGAATCACTTTGAAGTCGACCACAGGAAATCCCGCGAGATATCCGCGCGCCGCCGCGTCCTTGATTCCCTTTTCGATGGCGGGGATATAGTTTTTCGGAATCGCGCCGCCAAAAATGTCGTTCACAAACTCAAACTGGGCGCCTCGCGCTAGCGGTTCCATCTTGATCTTGCAATCGCCGTACTGGCCGTGGCCGCCGGTCTGCTTCTTGTGCCGGCCCTGCACATCGGCCCGGCCGCGGATGGTCTCCCGGTAAGGCACCTTGGGCGCTTTGAGGATCACCTCGGTGTGGTAGCGCTTCTTCAGCTTCGCCACCACGACCTCAATGTGCTGCTGTCCGGTGCCCGCGATCAGAAACTCCTGCGTCTGCGGGTCGCGGAAGAAGCGCAGCATCGCATCCTCTTCCATCAATTTGTGCAGGCCAGGCCCCAGCTTGTCTTCATCGGCGCGGCTCTTGGGTTCGATGGCAAAAGTGATCGCCGGCTCCGGCAGTTTTACGCGCGGATATTGAATGGGCGCAGACTTGTCGCCCAGCGTATCGCCCGTGAGTGTGTCTTTCAGTTTCGGGACCGCGCCAATGTCGCCGGCGTGAAGTTCCGGCACCGGAATCGCGGTCTTGCCCTGCATGGTCGAGATGTGCGCGAACTTTTCTGCGGTTCCGCGGCTGAAGTTTTGCAGGGTGGCATCGTTTTTCAGCACGCCGGAAAAGACTTTGAAGTACGAAACTCGTCCCGCAAACGCATCTGATACGGTGCGGAAGACATACAGCGATACCGGCTCTTCATCCGACTCATGCCGCTTGGGCGCGTCGCCATTTCCGCCCGCTTCTCCCTGCACCCACTCGTGTTCGGAGGGCGCGGGGGTGTAATCGATGATGAAATCCATAACCCGATCCGCGCCCACGTTGCCTAGGCCTGAGCTGAAGATGACCGGAAAAATTCTGTCTTCGCGGATCGCATTGTGCAGCGCCGGGATCAAGTCTTCCTCGCCCAGGGTTCCGGCTTCGAAGAATTTTTCCATCAATTTGTCGTCGCCCTCAGCAACCAATTCCACCAGCATCTCGTGCGCTTCCTGCACCTGTCCCCGCATGTTGCCGGGAATCTCTGTTTCTTTCCCCTTGCCGTTTCCACCCAGTTCGTACGTATATGCCTTCATGCGCACCAGATCGACGACGCCGCTCAAGCTCCTTTCACCACCGATGGGCAGCTCGATGGGTATCACGTCGCGGCCAAAAGCGTTGGTCAGCGATTCCAGTACGCGCTCGGCATTGGCGCGGTCGCGGTCCATGCGGTTCACCACAATCAGCCGCGGGGTCTTGTACTCTTCGCAGTAATTCCACACGCGTTGGGTTACGACTTCGACTCCGGCCACGCCGTCCACGACCACGATCGCCGCATCCACCACGGGCAGCGCCATCTTTGCTTCGTGGACGAACATGCTGAACCCGGGCGTGTCAAGAATATTGATCTTCGTGCTCCCCCACTCGACCACAGCGACGCCGGTTGCAATCGACATCTTGCGCGCGATTTCTTCCTCGTCGTGGTCGGTTGTGGCCGAGCCGTCGTCGACGCGCCCTAGTCGCTGGGTTGCGCCCGCGGTATACAACATCGCCGAAACCAATGAGGTTTTCCCCGCATGCCCGTGCCCTACCATCGCTACATTACGGATGTTTGCTCCCGAATAGACTTTCAAGTTGGGCTCCTTTTGGCAGGCGCGTGAAAGAAGCAGGAAACGGCCCCTGAAGAAGATAAGGACAGAACAGGCCAACCCAGCATCCCTGCCAAAGCTAAGGATGCTACCACGCCGGAAGCAAGCGCCTCAATACGGGAAGAACCCATGCGCGAAGAACCTGAGGGAGTGGCTGAATAAGGGTTAAGACACTACCGGAATCCGGGAATGCGATTTACGTCCCGTCTGAAGGCGTCATGCTGAGCGCAGCCGCTTTTCAGGCGGAGCGGCGGAGTGAAGGATCTCGCGCGCCGGGCGTCCCCGGGGCGTCAATCCACCGAGGATCCCTCGACCGGCTGAACGGCTCCGGCCTTGGGGATGACGCCCTTCCACCGGTATCGCAAGGTTATTCTGCGCGCAAGCTGGTTGCCGGATCGATTTGCGCCGCGCGCCATGCCGGCAAGCCGCATGCCATCAGCGACACGCCCGTCAACAGCACGATGACGCCGAAATACGTCGCCGGATCGAGGCCTGAAACTCCGAACAGCAGCGTGATGAGAGCCTGGCTCGCGGCCATCGCTCCAGCCAGTCCGATCACGATACCGACGGCAGTCAGCACCAGGCCTTGGCGAATCACCAGAGCGAGAATGTCGCCGCGGGTGGCGCCCACTGCTACCCGTACTCCGATTTCGCGCATGCGCTCGGTAACGCTGCCGGATAACACGCCATAAATTCCCGTCGCCGCCAGCAGCAGCGCTACCAGGCCAAATGCCTCGAACAGGATCAGCACGAAATGTCGTTCGGCCTCAGACTTCGCAAGCAAGCTGTCCATCGTGGCAACGCGCACGACCGGCTGGTCTCTGTCGACCGACCAGATGGCGTTCTTGATTGCGGAGGTATTCGCCGCCGCGTCCCCGCGTGCGCGAACCACCAGCGATTGCACGCTGTCAACCCAGGCGTATTGCGTGGTCGAAGTGTAGAACGCATCCGAATCGCTCAGTGCCAGGGACGCCTGTTTTACGTCGCCCACCACGCCCACGACGGTTCCCCATGGCCGGTCCGCGCGGCCGATGTCAGGGCCGACGCGAAGCCGTTGCCCGAGCGGGTCTTGACCGGGGAACTTGCGTCTGGCGAACGATTCACTGAGCAGAACCGCCAGCGGAGCCCCCGCTCCATCGTGCTCGTCGAGCAGTCGGCCGCGCCGAAGCGGTATGCGCATCGCTTCGAAATAGCCGGGGCTCACCGCATAGCGAAGCCCGACCTCGGTGTTGTCGTTGGGATCCGCCGCGAACTGCACTCCATAAGATTCGAAGTCTCCGCTCAGTGGCAACTGGCTGGTGAATGCCGCCGACCGGACGCCGGGAACTTGGCGTACCGCTTCGAGCGCCTGGGTGAAAAACCGCGCCCGGGCACTGTCGTCATCAAAGCGGTGACCGGATTCCTGCACTTGCATGGTAAGCAGCTGGGCAGCATCGAATCCAGGATCGATCGCGAACAGGCGCTGCAGGCTGCGCAACAGCAATCCCGCGCTCACCAGCAGCACCAGGGCAATGGCGAACTCAGTGACGACGAGGGTGCGTCGCGTGAGTTGCTGACCACCCGCCGTACGCGCCGAGCTCTGCTGGAGTCCCATGTGCAGGTCGCCGCGTGAGGCCTGTCGTGCCGGAATCAGTCCCCCCACCAGGCCGATCAACGCGCTGATGGCAAGCGCAAAGACAAACACTGTGCCGTCCAGACGGATTGCGTCCACCCGCGGCAGTTCCGGTGGACTAAGCGCGACCAGAGCGCGTACACCAAACTGTGCCACGATCATGGCTAAGGCGCCGCCGAGCGTGGCCAGCAGCAAACTTTCCGCGAGCAGCTGACGGACCAGTCGCCATCGCCCTGCGCCCAGCGCCGCCCGCATGGCGAATTCGCCTCGCCGTTCTGCGCCGCGAGCCAGCAACAGGTTCGTCACGTTCACGCAGGCAATGAGGAGCACCAGGAGGACCGCCCCAGAAATGGCGACTAGCGCCGGTTTCACGCTACTCGCGAGATCGTTGCCTAGCGAGTTCGCAATCAACCCGTGGTCCAGTGACGCCCATGGCGGACGGGGAAACTCAGACACCGGTGTGTGCGCGATCCGGGCAAGATCATTCCGCGCTTGGAGCAGGCTGACGCCTGTCTTTAGCCGCCCCACCATGCGCAGGTGATGACCCCACTCTCGCGTCTGTTGCGAAACAATGTTTCCCTTGTCGTACTGCAAGGGCGACCAGAACTCCGCTGAAGGTGCCAGGACATTGTCGAAGCCGGCCGGCATTATGCCAATGACGGTGTAGTGGTCGTCGTCGAGCTTTATGTCTCGACCAATCATGGTGTAATCCGCGCCGAACCGTCGGCGCCACACCCCGTTGCTGACGATTACGACTTTCGGACCGTGAACAATGTCGTCAGCCGCTTCAAAGTCTCGTCCCAGCGCGGGCGCCACCCCCAGCAAGCGGAAGTAGCTGTCGCTTACTCTCTGGCCATCGAATCGTTCTGGCTGATCGGCGCCGGTGAAGGTAGGCTGCCATGGCTTCATCACCGCAATCGTGTCGAACGACCGATTCCGCTCCGCCAGTTCGCGATAGGTATGGAAGGTTTGCGGAATGCGAGAGCCGTCCGCTGCGGCGTACCAGATCATCATGATCCGGCTGGCATGCGGATACGGCAGAGGCTCGAACAGGATCGGATTTACAGCGCTGAAAATCGCCGTCGTGGCGCCGATGCCCAGCCCCAGAATCAAAATGGCCGTGCTCGCGAAGCCCGGATTTTTTCGCAGTTGCCGCTGCGCGTAATGAAGGTCCCGAACCCAAATCTGCATTGGCCTGCCTCTGCGAGCGCGAATCGTCCAACCTCACAAAAGCAATGTTGTCGCCAATCGTACTCGGCACAACTCCTTGAAAATCAAGCCGTAGTGGCCTCCAGAGTGCCCGACTGTGTTCAGATTCAAAAAGCCCATGTCCGGAACTGAACACGATTGGTGGCGGGTGTATCCTATCCGCATGCTAGGTGGACGCAGCAGCGAGCAATGGATCGCCCAATACTCGAGCAGCCATCAGCACCCGATCAACCGCGCGTGCCACACCCTCGGCATTCCCACGATTCTGCTCTCGGTGGTGGTCTTCCTCGGCGGCTTTTTCTCGCACCGCCTGTGGATCTACGCGCTGGCACTATTCGTCACCGGATGGATTCTCCAGTTCATCGGCCATGCCTTTGAGGGCAAGCCGCCCGAATTCCTCAGCGACTGGCGATTCCTGTTCGTGGGCGTCCGCTGGTGGTGGGCGAAGATCAACGGCAAAGCGTGAAGGTTTTCTGCTTTCCTCTAACGGGAGTTAGGATGCCCCATTGCACGCCGCTTGTGCCGGAAGCGGGGACCTTACGTGCAGAAATGCCTGCCCTGAGCCAAGCCGAGGCATGGGGATGTTAACCGCAGTTGTCACGCCAGTCACGCCTCTGCGGCTTGCGCTCATTCGAGATTCTGTTTTATGCTAGCCCCACCTTTGGTTCTGCTTTACGAAAAAAAGCATGCAGCGCCTGACCGCCAGATTCCTGCTGTTGCTCGCCATCGTCGGAGCCTTCGTTCCGCTCGTGTTAGCGGTCACCGCCACCCCGCCGCACGCCTGCTGTATTCGCCAGGCAGCCCACCAGTGCCACGGCTCTTTCGCAGCAACCGACCAGCGCGCCGTGCGCGGCACATCCTGCTGCAGACAAGATTGCTGCCGAGCCGTCAGGGCATCGTATTCAGCGCATCCGCAACCGAGCTTGGCGTCAGTATTGTCGCGGCATCTCAATGCTCGAATCCTCGATTTCCATGCAGAAGCTTCGGCCGCAGACCTGCTGGCATCACAATCTCCCCGCGCCCCTCCGCAAGTCCCCATCGCCTGACCTAGCTCGCGACACGATTAAGATCACAATTCATGTGGGGATACAAGCCGCCCCCGAGAGCCTGCCCGAGGCCAAGCCGAGGGGTCCGGCCGGGCAAAGCCTGGTTCGTTGTCCTCAATTGCAGCCCTAATTGCAGCCCTTTGAGCCCGTCGGAGATCTTATGCGCTTCGTCCGCACTCTGTTGTCGCTGGCATTGATTATCTCAATCTCGTCCCTGGCTGCCTGGGCGAATGTCTACGGTGCCGTTCGCGGCGTAGTTCACGACCCGCAGCATCGTCCCGTGCAGGGAGCCATGGTGATGCTCAAAGCGAAATCGTCGGACTGGACCAAAACCGCCACCACGGACGCAGACGGAGAATTCCAAATCAATGCCGTGCCTCTGGGCGATTATTCCGTTGCCGTCGCCAGCCCCGGTTTCGCGCAGACAGCGCTGGACGTTACCGTCATCTCGGGAACCGTACCCGCGGTTCATTTTCAATTGCAAATCGCAACGGAAAACTCCAAGGTCACGGTCTCAGCCACATCCGAGGTTGTATCTACAGACTCGGCGACCCCGATCACGCTGGTCGATCAGCTCGATATCGCCCGTACCCCCGGTGCCGACCGGTCCAACAGTTTGGCCATGATCACCGATTACGTTCCCGGTTCCTATGTCACCCACGACATGCTGCACATACGTGGCGGTCACCAAACTACCTGGCTGCTGGATGGCATTCCCGTCATCAACACCGCCATCGCACAAAATGTCGGCCCGCAGTTTGATCCCAAAGATCTGGAATACGTCGAGGCCGATCGCGGCAGCTATGGCGCCGAGTTCGGCGACCGCACCTACGGAGTCTTCAATGTGGTACCGCGCACCGGCTTCGAGCGCAACAACCAGGCTGAGTTAGTCCTGAGCGCAGGCAACTTCTACCAGACCAATGACGCGGTGAGCTTCGGCAGCCACACCGAACGCTTCGCCTACTACGCCAGCATCAACGGCAACCGCAGCAGCCTCGGCCTGCAGCCGCCGGTGCCGCAGGTTATACACGACGCCGTCAATGGTCAGGGCGGTTTCGGTTCCTTCATTTTCAACGTCGACCCTTCCAATCAACTCCGCCTGGTGACTTCGCTGCGCCGCGACTATTTCCAGATCCCTTACGATCCCGTTCCCGACGACATCGAAAATACTCCCGGGAGCGGTCAGTACACTCCCAGCATCGGGCTGCGGGACCAAGAGCACGAAGCCGATGCCGGAATCCTCTTCACCTGGCTGCACACTTTTAACTCGCATCTTATGACCACGGTTTCGCCGTTCTACCACCACAATAGCGGCGACTACAACAGCAATCCCGACGACGTTCCCATCGCCAACACGGAAGAACGCAGTTCCACCTATGTTGGAGGCCAGGCCAGCTTCGCCGCCAACTACAAAAGGAACGATCTTCAGGTTGGATTCCTTAGCTTCCGCCAAAGCGACACCCAGTTCTTTGGAGCCACTTTTAATGACGGCAGCGGAATCCCCGCCGTTGCCGACACCGAGCACCCCAGCGGAAATCTCCAGGCTTTTTACATCGACGACAAATTCACGCCTTTCCCGTGGCTGACCCTTTCTGCCGGCATGCGCCCCACGCATTTTGCCGAAGGCAATTTTGCCGTTAGCTCGATTGCACCGCCTGCGGATGAGTCCGCCATCCAACCCCGCTTTGGCGCCACCCTGACTATTCCTAAGCTGCGTTGGACCTTCCGCGCTTTCTACGGACACTACTATCAGGCGCCGCCGCTCGAAACCGTCTCCGGTCCTGCTCTGATCAACTACACCCAGCAGCAAGGCTTGGGCTTCGGCACCCTGCCGGGCGAGCGAGATGAAGAACATCAGTTTGGCGTAGTCATTCCTTTCCGCGGATGGGTGCTTGATGCCGATAACTTCAAAACCAACGCCCGGAATTTTCTCGACCACAACAACATCGGCGCATCCAGCATCTATTTCCCCATCGCCGTTTCCCAAGCGATGATTCGCGGATGGGAACTTACGCTGCGTTCTCCGCGCTTCGCCCACCGCGGACAAATGCACCTCGCCTACTCCAACCAGATCGCGGAGGGTGCCGGCACGATCGTCGGTGGTCTCACCAATTTTTCGTTCTCTCCGGAACTCACTCCCCTCGACCACGACCAGCGCAACACGCTCAACGTCGGCGGTGACGTCACTCTGCCATGGCGTGCCTATGCCTCGACCAACGTTTACTACGGCTCCGGCTTCCACAACGCTTTCCCCGGGGCGCCCTATCCGGGCAATTATCTGCCGCAGCACACCACCGTCGATTTATCGCTGGGCAAGGACTTCGGGGAACGCTTCACCGCGTCTCTCACCGCATTAAACGTAGCCAACCGCCGCGTCGAGTTTGACAACAGCCTCACCTTCGGCGGATATCACTGGAACAACCCTCGCGAAATCTACGTAGAACTCCGCTACCGCTTTCATTACTAGGAAAGAATGCGTAGTGACAGCCGCCTGGGCTATCGGGCCGTGCCCAGCGCTTCGACATTTGTTCACATCCGCCTCGATTCTCATTCCCGCGCCCGCCTCGCCCTCAGCATATCTTCCACATCGCCAATTTCTTCTCCCCCCACATTCAGCTTGCGCGCCAGTCCCTGAATTTCAGTTTCGGCCCTGCGGTTAACGTCGTAATCGAGTTCGCCGCGCAGACAATTCTTCGTGTCCTGGCGGTTCTGACTCATCATGATGACGGCGCCTGCACCGCGGCCAGCATTGACAGCAACAGAGTCAGGAGAATAAGCGGATACGGATCCCACGCTTTCTTGCCCACCGTGGAGTCGAGCGTCCTACAGACTGTGAGCGCCAAACCGAACGAGATTACGAACGTCCATGACCCGGCCAAGCCCGCAACCCTATCGGCGACGCCCTCGCCGAAAGTAGCCTCCTTATCGATCGTTTCATTGGGGAGTCTGCCGGCTCGCAGCCGCACCAGCTGCTGCGAAGCATGAAATTGCCGGCGAGCAGGCGGAGCATGTCCATCCCCGCGAGCGGCTTGCGCTCGAGCAGCACCGCAATATGATCCTGCTCCACTTCGATGCACACCGCTTGGTCGATCGCGACCGTCTCTTTGATGCGGAGTCTGTTCTAGCCTCGAAGCGAACCCGAAGAATTCTCCGTGCGAGGATTCGTCGACCCCAACTTCCTGGTGCTCCTGGCCAAGCGTCGAGACCCGCACGCGCCCGAATAGCACCACGTATGCCCGGCCGCTGCAATCGCCGATCTTCTAGATCTAGATCTAGATCTAGATCCGCTGCCGGGGCGCGAACGTCTTCAACTCCACCTGAGCGGCCAGTACCGCTGTTTCGTCTTGGTCGAGCAAAGCGAAAAGCGGAACATGTTTTAATACTTCTGGTTTGCATGCCATGGAATTTCCTCGCAGTGTGGAATCTGGATCGCGACCAATGGCCCTGAGGATTTCACAAAAGGCAGGCGGCAAACAACCGCCGTGGCTAGGCTCTCTTGGTCCGAGTTAAAGTATGTATATCGTGAACACCCATACCCGCCGTATTTCGTTGATCGCTCTCATCCTCGCCGGCACTATGTTTTTTTCTTCGTGCCCTCGCGCCAAAACTGGAAGCGCAAAACGTTATCCCTTCACCGGCCGCATCTTGACCATCGATTTGCAGAATCAGACTGCGGCCATCGACGGCGACACCATTCCCGGATTCATGGATGCCATGACCATGAATTACCGGATCAAGCCGCCCTCCATGTTGAGCCAGCTGTCCGCCGGTGATTCCATCTCCGCCGAGTTGGTGGACATCGCAGGCACTGACGAGAGGGGCGCCTCCGACTCCTGGCTGGAAAACATAAAAGTCACCGGCCATTCCGCGCCCGCCGCGGGGGGAGCCGCAAACTCATTGCACCTGCCCGCTGCCGGAGAACAAGTCCCCGATTTTTCATTCACCAATCAGAGCGGCAAGCACATTTCTCTGAAGCAATATCGTGGGCAGGTTCTGCTCGTCACTTTTATTTACACACGCTGTCCGTTTCCCGACTTCTGTCCGCGGGTGAGCAACAACTTCGCGGAAATCTACAAGCAGACGGGTACGAATCCGGCGGTGGCTGGCACTCACTTATTGAGCGTCAGCTTCGATCCCGAGCACGACACGCCCCAGATTCTGCGCGATTACGGCTTCTCCGTGGCGCACGCACACGACCCCGCGCTTTTTCGACGCTGGGAATTCGCCGCGCCCAACGCCGCCGACTTGCCCCGTATTGCTGATTTTTTCGCACTCACCATCCACCCCGAGGGCGGAACCATCACCCACAATTTGAGCACTGCCGTCATTGGCCCCGACGGCAGGATCGTGAAGTGGTACCACGGCAGCGATTGGCAAGCTGCTGATTTAATAAAAGACGCAGCTGGCGCCAGCGTCTCAAAAAACTAAAGAAGGTTTCATGAAATATCTGCTCCTGATTCTTGCCGTCCTAGGTGTGATCGTTTCCTCCCTCGCCCTGCGCGAACATTACCGCACCTATGGCGACGCTCCCTGCAGCATCAATGAACGTTGGGACTGCGGCGTGGTCAATCACAGTCGCTACGCGATGCTCGCCGGCATTCCCGTGGCCACGCTGGGCATCGCCGGATACATTCTCATGGCCGCTTTGGCATGGCTGCGCTTCTACCGCCTATTGCTGGTTCCGACATTCGCAGGATTGGCTTTTTCGCTTCACCTTGCCGACATAGAAGCGCATGTGCTCGGCGTGTGGTGCGTGTACTGCGTCATTTCGTTGGGAATTATTTCTCTGATGTCCCTGCTCACGCTCGGAACCGTCGTCGTGCAGTTCGTCCCCAAGCGGTCGCCTGCTTAAGACGATCGCCGTAACCACGGGACCTCTACCGGCCGCCGGAATGAAGAGATGGTTACTTCCTTCTTCTTTTGGTGGTTGCGCCGATCGCATGGTTGATCTGGGGCGAGAATTCAATGAAGAAATTCAGCAGCGAGCCGTATCCGGCCTGCCCCGCCATGGCGCGACTGCCCTCGGCAAATGCGTTGCGCGGCTTCGGTTTCCACGCGGTCGAGAGCACTCCCCCGCCAAACGAGCCCCCATACAACGCCCATTGCGGACGCAGTTGCCGCTCACTTTGATTGTAGGTAAGAAAGTTGCGCATAATCGCATGCCGCGTCCGCGGCCAGAATCCGCTGCAGCGGCATTGATCATAACGCGGTTCATATTTCAGCGCGACATTTCCCATATACGCCAGTGTGTTGGCCGTGATGAACTGGCCTTCGCGAGACGCGAAGCGCTCCGCATATCCTCCCCAACCGTCGTCCCACTGCGATGGCGCTCCGCGCGCCTGATCGATCCCCGCCGCGAACATGCGTTTCAGATATGCACCCGGAGTGGTGAGCGTCTGTTCCAGGTAAATCTCTCGCCGCTGCTTCATGGTTGGAGGAATCATGGTTTGGCCTTCTTCCACGTAAACGCCGGTAAGCCAGCCACTCTCCCAATCGCGCGCTTTAACCAGCGCCGCCTGTCCCAGATTTCTCGTGGCCTCCGCAGCCTGAATGGTCACTGCTTTCGTCTTTTGCGCCGCGGCTTGAGCCGGATTCGGAGCTTCGTCCTTCTTCTCATCCGCGGGAGGTTGTTCCGGCTGCGATGGCTGGGGCGGGGGGTTCGCTTGCGCAGGCGGAGGTGGGGGTTGCTGGGCAGGCTCCTGCTGCGCCAGCGTGCCTCGGGAGGCGACTGCCAGAGAACCAAACAACAGAACACTTCGACAGAGTCTACCGCACTCGCAACGCCCAGTCCCCACCCGCCGTCACCCTCCGCTTTACGTCGTTCTTTGCGGCCTTTTGCGCGGGGCGTCATGGCCCACTTTGCCCGCTTCCCGGCAACCCACTAAACTGTGGTTGGATGCACTCTCTTTACGACCGCGTTGCCGGACAAAGCGTCGAACGCCTGGCCGCCCTCAGCGACGGCATCTTCGCCGTGGCCATGACACTGCTCGTGCTCGATCTCCGCGTCCCCGCCAACGACGCGGTGCACGCCGAGCGCGATCTGTGGCACATGCTGGTCGCACTCTCGCCCCGGCTGCTTCTCTTTTTGATGAGCGTAATGACCAATGGCATCTTCTGGGTTGGCCAGCAAACGCAACTCAATCAATTCGCCCGCGCCGACCGCAATCTCGCCTGGATTCATATTGCCTTTCTCTGCGCCGTTTCGCTGACCCCGTTTTCGACCGCCTTGCTGGCCGAGTTCATTCACTTCCGCACCGCGCTCCTGGTCTACTGGTTCAACATCCTGCTGCTCGGCGTCACTCTTTACTGGAGTTGGAGCTACGCCACCCGCGCGAGCCTGCTGGCCGAGGACGTCCCGGCAGAGATTCATCCCGCAATCGTCCGCCGCATCGTGATCGCGCAGTCGCTCTATGCCGCCGGCGCCGCACTTTGTTTTCTCAATACCTACTACAGCATCGCCGCCATTGTCCTGGTGCAGGTAAATTACGCCATCGCCCCAAGATTCTGCTGGGGAATTTTCTCCAGAAAGGCTGCGGCCAGCACAACCCCCGCTGGCTAGAACTCAGGGCAGCTGGGATGCCAGGCTAAGCAAGTGTCTCGCCGGAGTAGCGTACGATTGTCGCAGCCATTGCCATGACTAGAGTCCGAACATGGCGCTTCAAGCCTGCCACCTGCGACGGAGAGCCCATCCCGGCGGAAATGGCGACCGGCCTACCCCCTTTCAAACGCGTGCTTTCTCTCCAACTCCTGCACCGCTTCGCGCCGGACGCTCTCGAATCGCTCGGCGTGTCCCAGTAGTCCTTGCGTAGCTTCGGCCCACTCGCCTTCGATCCGCAGCAGTCCCTGCGCCGCGACCAGTCGCGCGGCAATCTCCACCAAATGCGCGGGCGTGGTCTGGAGATACTGCGCCTCCGCCGGATCACCAATCCACACTTGCGTCCCGCCTCCGGCTCCGGGCGCCCCTTTTCTCGCGTCGTTGGCGAGCCGTGAGGATTTTCCCAGCTTCGTTTCCCAATACACTTTCCTCTCGATGAACTCCGCCATAGCGTCGTCTGTGGCCTGGCCAAACACCCACTGCTGCCGCTTGAAGTCGTAGTGGCGGCTTGAAAACGGCACCGGCAACAATTTCCCCGACTTTACAAACTCAATTTGACGCCGATCGACTTCCTTGCGCAGCGCGTTGATCACCGGGGATTCCACGTCCCGCGGCTCCAGCGAGGGCACCACCTCGCGCACGGTCTGCGAAAGATTCACCGCCACCGGCGCGTGCAGCCCCTCGGAACCTTCCAGCCGGATGTCCCCATGCAGCACCCAGAAATCCGCACCGGAGGTCGACGGATGGAAGGGCCACTCCAGCCGTATCGTAAGCGGCAGTCCTTTCAGCGTCACCCAGATTTTCTGGCTGTCGTCGGCCTGCGTTTCGCCCGCCGTCTCACTGTTATCCGGCAACCTGGTCATAAGCCTGCGTTCCTTTACTCACTTTCTCACTTCGCGATTCAGCAACTTCAGAAAAATCGACGCCTAAGTTCTAGCCTGCCTTTTTTCGCATCTTCGTTCCCATGCGCAACAATTTCCGTACCGTGCCCGTGGGCAGTTGCTTCATTTGGTCGTGCAGCTCGGTCACCGCCTCGAAGAACCCGGCCATTGCCGCGAGTCGCTCCCGCGTGTAATCCGCTCCCGCTTCTTTGGGATCAAGATCGGCCAGACACCGCCGTAACATCTCCCGCGTGGGATCGATCTCCCGCCGCTTCCTCTGTTCGATCACCAAGCGAAACATCTCCCACACGTCTTTCATCGATTCATAGTGTTCCCGGCGGTCGCCCAGCACGTGCACCGCGCGCACGATTCCCCAGGTTTCCAACTCCCGGATCGACGTGCTCACATTGGACCGCGCCACGCTCAGGGTCTCGGCAATCTCCTCGGCAGGCACCGCCCGGGGGGACAGGTAGAGCAGCGCGTGGATCTGCGCCACCGTCCGGTTGATCCCCCATCGCGTGCCCATCTCGCCCCAGTGAAGGATGTATTGCTTCTGTACTCCAGTGAGTTCAGCCATGTCTTGTATTTCAGTACGGACTGAATATACGGAATGATTCGTTCGGCGTCAAGATCCGAAGGCGAGACCGGCGAGACCCCGAGGGAGCCGGATCGTGAAGAAAATTTAAGAACCTAGTTTCCGGGCGAAGTGGAAGGATCGCTCAAGGCAATGAGCTTTCCCGGCGGATATTCGGCAGGCGTGAGCGGGGTGTCCGGGTCGGGATTTACGATCGTCAGCACCTTGCCGCTGCGAACTCCCCGAATGGTCAGAGCCTGGCTCTCCACCGAGACCACCCGATACTTTTCGTCAAAGATTGCGCCCTTGGTGGCCTTCATAGTCCGGTTGGATGCCGAATCTTTGGAAGGAGACTCCGGGTTTCTTGTCATCTGTTCCCTTTCTGGCAGTGGTTCTAAACCACAGCCAGGTCCTCTCGGCGAGAACCATGCTAATCCATTTTCCGCGTCTCGAACCACCCATTTACAATCTGGAATCTGTTTTGTATGAACCCACTCCGCATCGCCGAGTTGCTTAGAATTTTTCTGTCCGTGCCGACCGCAGCCCCAAACCATTGCGCGCGGGGACCTAGTCGCTCCGAACTTCAATCCCCATGTGATTCCGGGCGGGCCCAGGCCGGCGAGGAACCTCAAGCCGCGGTTCTGTCTTCCGCTCAGCTAACACTCATATCGATGTACATCGATATACTGCTCCGCTGGAACGCTCGCGTCAACCTCACCGCCATCCGCGATCCCGAGGAAATTGTCACTCGTCACTTCGGCGAGAGCCTGTTCGCCGCCCGCCACCTGTTCCCTCACGATCCCCGTCGAGGAACAGCCGCCCTGGAGCAAAGCCGAAGGGGCTCGACCGCAGAGAGCGGCCCGGCTGCTCTCACCCTCGCCGACGTGGGTTCCGGCGCCGGATTCCCTGGCCTTCCCATCAAACTCTGGGTTCCGCAGATTGCTCTCACCCTGATCGAGTTCAACTACAAGAAGGCCACTTTCCTGCGCGAAGTGAGTCGCGCCCTTACATTGACCGACGTCGATATACGAAACGCACGCGCCGAGGCCATCGCCCCCAACACATTCGACGTAGTTGCCCTCCGCGCCGTCGAGCGCTTCACATCAGTCCTCCCGGTCGCGGCCGCCCTGGTGGCGCCCTCCGGCCGCTTGGCCTTGCTAATCGGCGCCAGCCAGCAAGACCAAGCCCGCGCCAGCCTGCCCCAGTTTAGCTGGGGCAAAGCAGTTCCAGTGCCTGATTCCCGCGCCAGAATCCTGCTGATCGGGCGCAACGCCACTGAGAACTGGAGGGTATCCAAGCAGTAATAGTGGAACAACCGAGTACGAGAGATACGAAAAGTAATGGTCTTATTGAGCATCCATTAGCCGTTCAGCCCTTTGAGTGGGACGGACGAGGTGGAAAGAACGAAAATCCGAGCTCGCACAGACAGCTTGGCCTCAGAACATGAAGGCCTCCCCAGCGCGCAACGCAATCACTGTCCCCCAAGGACCACCGCCTGGAACCTTCGATGTAACAAGTGGAATAAATCAAACAAAATCCGGGATGCACGAAGGGCCAACCGTCGCGCAAAGGCTAAATCGAAAGCAGAAGTGGGAGAGATCTAGAATCTATATTCTCTCAGTGCTTCAATGCCGCATCTGTATCCGAGATGTTTTCCACAGTGTTCCTGCAGGAACACTGTGTTCACTTCCGATTTCGATCTGCGAAAAGGATATGATTACGAGGTAAGTTGTCGGCGTTGTCTTGGGGAGTCGCCGCTAGAGACCCCATCTCGTTTCCTCCGATGTTCATGACCGATGCGAATGACCGATGCTCACGACGAAAGGGTAAGCCTTCACAAAGTCGAGCAGGGCTCAAAACTCTCCGCGAGATCGACGAGCAGGATGGTGGTGGAACGCTTGTTCCTGCAGGAACACTTCGATCGGTTTGCCTCGCAGAAGTTTGCCTAGAACGATAGCGAATCGGGCGCAGATAGGTGCCGCACAACAAACAACCAACACCGCCAGAGAACCAGCTTTCAAACCCCCCTCACGGAATCCAAGCATATAAAGCAGGGGATGAAAGTGTTCCTGTAGGAACACTGGACTCGTTTTGCACACAATTCATCATCTTGCACAGAAATTGGCATTGCATTTGAAATGCAAACCGGATTATGCTGCCGGATAGCTCTGCTTCTCCTGACAATCCAATGGGACGCGTTATCGCTGTTGCCAATCAGAAGGGCGGCGTGGGTAAGACCACGACCGCCATCAATTTAGCCGCGTCCTTTGCGGCTGCCGAAGTGAACACGCTGCTGGTTGATTGTGATCCGCAATCCAATGCCACGAGCGGCCTGGGGTTTGCGAAGGATCCAGACCGCATCAGCTCCTATCATCTCCTGATCAAAGATGCTTCCGCTGAGGATGCGTTGCTGACGACTGAACTGGAACAGTTGTGGCTCATTCCGGCGCACAAGGATCTCATTGGTGCCAACCTGGAGCTGGTGGACGCCGAGGGGCGCGAGTTTCGCATGCGCGAGGCGCTCGCCCCTCTGCGGGACCGCTTCCAGTTCGTCGTGCTCGACTGTCCTCCAGCGCTGGACCTGCTGACGCTGAACTGCCTGGTCGCGGCCGACGCAGTGTTAATTCCGATGCAGGGAGAATACTTTGCTCTCGAGGGCGTCAGCGAGTTACTCGACACGATCGAGCGGATCCGGGTGGAGCTCAACCCGGATTTGGGGATTGAAGGCGTGGTACTGACGATGTTTGATGACCGCACCAACCTGGCGCAGCAGGTGATGACTGAACTGAAGAATTATTTTGGCGAGAAGCTCTGCCGCACAACGATCCCGCGGAACATACGGCTGGCGGAAGCGCCCAGTCATGGGAAGGCGGCGCTGGTGTATGATCCCCGCTCGAAAGGCGCGGAGAGTTATATACGGCTGGCGAAGGAGATGATTGAGAGGCAGGCTTCCGCGGTTCGCTCTCAGCCCCCAGGGGAAACCCTGCCCACAGAGGCGCACGGGGGAGAAGCGGGGGAAGAAATTTCTCCGACGGCCGACGAGATGGACAAGACGGCGTGAGCTGAGCACTCAGCGATCAGAGGTCAGCCGGAAACTATATCGATCAGCATCGATATATTAGATTGATGACCATCGATATATGGCTACAAGCGGGGACGCGCCGGGATCCTTCGGTGGCAAACAACGGCGCCTCAGCGGGACCACTCAAGGGGACTACCGATGACAACTGGTGCGGCGGAGAATACGGCGGGGCGGGCGGGCGACAAGGAGAAGGTCGAGAAGCGGCGGGCCTTAGGGCGGGGACTGGAGTCGTTGTTGCCGGGGCCGCGGGCGGTGGTCGGGACGGCGCGACCAGCGGGCGTGCCGACCAGCACACATGGGGATCTCAGCGCCACTGCAGGCGAGATGCGCTCGGCCGGACGGCCGGGGGCTGCGGTCCCCACCCCGGTTTCGAACTTCGTTCGCAGTGACAAAGGTCATCTCCCCGATCCCTCTATTTCGCAGGACGGCGGGGCTCCGCGCGGAGAACCCGCGGCCGGGGTGATGCCAGCCGTCCTTGATGAGGGCGCGGATGCGCGGGCGAGCCGCCCGATCCCACACGAGCCCACTTCACACGAGTTCGCAGCGATTGGGGGCACCGCCGAGCGGCGCTCGGCGGGACAGCCGGGCGCGGCTGGCCGCACATTTTATGGGCCTGATGCTTCGCCGGTGGCGGCTGGCGAGGCAAGCATCACGATGTCTGCACAGGCGGAGTCGCGAGCGCCGGCAAATCTTGTCGTCAACCTGGCGATTGCGGATATTGATAAGAATCCTTTTCAGACGCGGTATGTAGGGGATGACGACAAGCTGGAGGAGTTGTCCGATTCGATCAAGGCGAATGGAGTGGTGCAGCCGATCATGGTGCGTCCCGGAGACGAACAGGGGCGCTACATTTTAGTTCTGGGTGAGCGGCGGCTGCTGGCTTCGAAGAAGGCAGGGAAAACGCACATTCCGGCGCTGCTGCGGCGAGTTTCGCTGCAGCAGGCGGCGGAGATGACGATCATCGAAAACCTGCAGCGCGAAGATTTGAGCGCTATCGAACAGGCGGAAGCATTTGGCGTGTTGAGTAAGGAATTTTCGCTGACGCAGGCGCAGATTGGTGAACGGGTAGGACTGTCGCGGGAATCGGTGTCGAATTACATGCGGTTGCTGAAGCTGCCGGTGCTGGTGATGGAACAACTGGCGCATAAGCAGATTGGATTCTCGGAAGCCAAGGAGTTACTGAAGCTGGAGGATCCGGATCTGATCACGAAGACCGCCGACTACATTGTGAAAAAGCACTTGACGCTGGACCAGATCGAAACGCTGGTGATGCGGATGACAGGGCTGCTCGACCCGGTGCCGGGGATGCCGGGGATGGCAATCGATCGGAAGAAGAGCGGAGCCCGATGGGTAGATCCGAATGTGCGGGCGGCGCAGCTGGATTTGGAACAGATGCTGGGGGTACGGGTGCGAATCCGCGACCGGAAGGGGAAGGGGAAGATTGTGATCGAGTATCACACGGTGGATGATTATGAGCGGGTAGTGGAGATGCTGAGGGGCAAGAAGTAGTCAGCTGCTTGGGCCGGTACCGGATTGGCCTTGATCGTTCGATGGGAATCAAGATGGTTATGAGGTGGAATGAAAGATTCCCTTTCGAGATTCTGCTGGTCGAAGGTTTGCCAATTTGACTCCTAAGTGGAACATCCCTGGGCCGTTTGACCGCTGGTGTTTGTTGAGCTGGTTCCCCTGTGCGACTTAACCGTCCTTGCGGGTCAGGGTTCCTCGGGCTGACTTTAGATTTAGAGCGGTTGGACGGAGAGGACCGGCAGGGCGGCTGAGGACCATATTGCTGGATCACACGCTATTGCTATCGGTGGCGGAGCAAATGATGCGAGGCGCCGAGGTCGTCGTGGAGAATCGCGCTTCGCCCGTGACGCTGACGGGATCGCAGCGCCTTCGGACGACGCGGTTCTTGATGGACAGTAAGCCGTATCAGGCGATTGAACAGAATCCGGACAAGCCGAGTCGGTGGGGCAAGTTGGCGCGAGAGGGACACCGGGTAGTGCAGTTTCGCGATTCGCTGACCCAGAAGTACGTAGCGGTCGCGGTGGACGGGGAAGTGAAAGACTACACCCGATGAGGCGCGGGTGGGTCCCAGGCAGAAGCGGCTGTTTGAACAGGCCGCGGAAATAGAGGAGTCACGCTGACGGATTTTTCGATTTCAAGTGTGCAACCGGGCCACTACCAGTGTTGTTGAAGGGTACACAGGGTACACAAGGATGGGAGCTCAGTGAACGAAATCAGGCGGCTACGACTGCGGGAGCGTTTGTTAGGTAAGCGCCCAAGGCGCGCAGCAGCTATACGGGAACTGAGGGTTCGACATTTGGCGAGGTGTGCCGGACCGAGTATTGGTGGTCCTTATACCTTTACTTTTCTTTTCCGCTCGGACTCGCGGTTTGCCCCGTTCACAATTCACCCCCGTGGCGTTTGAGAAGGTCGGCGATGCGCTGTTTCAGGGTTGGGGAGGCGGTCTTTTGCTGGGTTATCCAAGCGATGGTTCCTGCTTCGATTTGGGCGCCGGCTTTTAGTAGAGTTTCGAGGATTGGAAGATAGTCGATTCCTTCGTCGGCGTGTAAGGCGGACCAGACGGCCTGACCCAGGGCAGTGGCGCCGTAGCCATTCTTGGCTTCGGGCTGGGCGCCGCGATCCAAAAGAAGCTTGATTGTATCCACCTGTCTGCCGATGACCGACCAGTGGAGGGCGGTTTGGCCGGTACCGGCTTCGGTCTCGAGAGGGACTCCGCGGTGTAGAAGGAATTCGACTACCGCATCTCGGCCGTACTCGCAGGCCCATAGAAAACCGCGCTGCATCTGGGAGGTTGTCGCCGGCGGAGTCAAATTGCCCTGACCATCGAAGAAGCTTTTAACTCGGTCGAGGCGGCCTACGCCGGCAGCTGCTTCGAGATCTAATTTTGCGCCGCATTGGGCCAGGAATTCGGCGGCCTGAGCGCGGCCGTTGGCCAGACACGAGCTGACAATTCCCAGTGAGGGTTGGTCCGGGGTGTCGAGAGTCGCGCCGCGATCGAGCAGGAGTTGCAGCAGCGCGGTTTGGACGCCGGCGTGTTCGGGATGGAGGCTGGTGGCCACCAGGCCGAGCGTTGTCGATCCGCCATAGAGGTCGGCTGAGGCGTTGACGTCGGCGCCGGATTGAAGAAGAAGTTCGGCAATCTGGACAATATTCTTCGGAGTTTTTTGGCGGTAGCCTTCAACGCCGTTAGCGGAGATGTAGTGCAGGAGCGAGGCCCGATGGCGGCGCGTGGAATGGGCGCGAATCAAGCCGGAATTTTGCTGCAGTAATTGTTCTAGAGTGGCGATGTCGCCGATGACAATGGCATCGACGGCGAGTTCGAAGTGATTGACGGGGGAGTTCGCGCGGGCGGTGGCTTCGAGGTGGCGCGCCAGGCGGGGCCAGCTTTCGAAGCCTTGGGCGCGCGCGATAATGAACTGCGCGGCGGACAGAGTGCAGGTCTCGGATAATTTTTGCCGGGCGAACTTTTCTAACTCATGGGTCCAGCGGTCGATGCCGACGGGGAGTTGCGAAGTGATGGTCAGGGCGGACAAACGGACTAAGGAATCGATCCAGTTGGCGGCCCAGGCGCGAATGGCGGTGGGGTCGCCCGAGTGGGATGCTTTGAGTAAATCTTTGGCGCGCTTTTTGTACTGATCGAAGTTCGGGCGCGGCGGGAGCGGGAGAGCGTCTTGCGGATTGGGAAACATACGAAGCTCCTTTCACGGCTGCCTGGAGTCCGCACGAAGTCAGGCTGAAAGAAGGTTCGTGGAGCTAAATTGTGTTTCAGGTGGGCACGGCCCTTTCCGCGGACTGGAGGCGCCCTACGCGCTCTTGGCTAGCATAGGGATTTTTTCGGAGGTGGTCAAATTTCTCCGACATTGCAATGGAGGGGGGCCGAGTATTGTGCGCAGGGCGTAAGGCGGCCGGACTCTGCCCGGCCCAACTGGGTCAGACACGATCACCCAGCCCTACAACATCGGGTTGGAATTTAATTCGCACTTATGGGGGGAATTATGAATCTGAGGATTATGCGTCATGTACAGGTGGGCGGGTTGGTGGTGGGGTCGGTGATTGGGCTGACGGGGGCGGATAGTGGGACTTTGCCAAGTCCGCCAGTGGCGAAGAAAGTTCCGCATGTCACTGAAGTCAACGGGCACAAGATGGAGGACGACTATTTCTGGCTGCGGGACAAACCGAATCCGGAGGTGCGGGCGTACCTGGAGGCGGAGAACGGTTATACGGATGCCGTGATGAAGCCGACGGAGGCGTTTCAGAAGAAGCTGTATGACGAGATGCTGGGCAGGATCAAGGAGACCGACGTTGAGGTGCCTTATAAAGAAGGGGAGTATTTTTATTACGTGCGGACCGAAGCGGGGAAACAGTATCCGATTCGCTGCCGGCGGAAAGGCAGCATGGACGCGACGGAAGAAGTGGTGCTCGACGTCAACGAGATGGCCAAGGGCCAGGTGTTCATGACGGTCAATGAATATGCAGTAAGCCCGGACGGGAATCTGCTGGCCTATTCCTATGACAACACGGGGTTCCGGCAATTCAATCTGGCGGTGAAGGATTTGCGAACGGGAAAGACGCTGGTCGACCACGCCGAGAGAGTTGGCTCGGTGGTGTGGGCCAGCGATAGCAAGACGATTTTTTATACCCAGGAAGATGCAGTGGCGAAGCGGCAGTACCGGCTATACCGGCACACGGTGGACACGGCGGAAGCGGATCCACTGATCTACGAGGAGAAGGACGAGCGCTTTGAGGTGGATGCGGTCAAGTCGCGGAGCGAGGCGTACATTTTTTTGGTGTCAGGGAGCCATACCACCAGCGAGGCGCGCTACATTCCTGCGGATCAGCCGATGGCGGAGTGGAAAGTCTTGCAGAAGCGCAAACAGGATGTGCAGTACTATCCCGACCACAATGGGGATTTTTTCTACATTCGGGTGAATGATACGGGGCGGAATTTCCGGCTGGTCAAGGCTCCCGTGGGAGATCCGGGGAGCAAGAACTGGAAGGAAGTGGTGGCGCAAAATCCCAGCGTGATGCTGAATCATGTGGAAATGTTCAGGGATTTTTATGTGTTGATAGAGCGGGAGCACGGAGTTCCGCAGCTTCGAGTGACGGATTTGCGAGGGGGAAAATCGCGCGGGATTGACTTTCCCGAGCCGGCTTATCTGAGTTCGGCTTACGTGAACCGGGTGTACGACACAACCGAATTCCGATATCAATATCAGTCTCCGATCACACCGCCGTCAGTGTTTGCCTATGACATGGAAAAAGGTGGATCGACTTTACTCAAGCAGAAGGAAGTGCCGGGAGGATATGACCGCACGAAATATGAAGTGGAGCAGATTTACGCGCCGGCCGCGGACGGAGTGAAGGTGCCGATTTCGGTGGTGCGTCGGAAGGAGGCAAAGCTCGACGGAAAAGAGGCGCTGTATTTGTATGGGTACGGGTCGT
>Ga0210406_10000287_pt1 | contig 73604 bp, 68 predicted proteins | sample IncBWC30MmetaG_FD_155454 | JGI IMG/M metagenome (GOLD analysis project Ga0210406, IMG submission 155454) | Forest soil microbial communities from Barre Woods Harvard Forest LTER site, Petersham, Massachusetts, United States - Inc-BW-C-30-M | ecosystem: Environmental > Terrestrial > Soil >...
GCGGCGCAGATCTGGCAAATAGTTTCAGCGCGATTTGGTTTTCCTCCCCCGCGAGCGGGGGAGGTCCGGCCGAAGGCCGGGGAGGGGGACGGGTCAAGTTGAATTCCGAATTGCCCCCTCCGCCCCTTCGGGGCACCTCCCCCAGAAATGGGGGAGGAAATCGTATAGCTCGTTTGCTTCGAGGATCGTGAAGTTGGCAAAGCGCGCGCGCGACGAGGAGATGCTAGAGACCGACCGGATCGCGGGCGTGCCGCATCCCCGCGAGACGACAGCATTGATCGGTCAGGACGAAGCGCTTGCACGCGCCGCCCGCGCGATCCGCGGCGGACGGCCGCCACAGGCCTGGCTGATCGGCGGGCCGCCCGGCGTGGGCAAGGCGACGTTTGCCTATCGCGTTGCGCGCTACCTTCTGCGCTACGGCGCCACCGACGCCGGGCCCGAAGATCTTTCGCTGCCCGCAAAGGATCCGGTCGCGGCGCTTGTGCGGGCCGGTGCGCATCCGGGATTGCTCACGATCAGGCGCGGTCCCCATCCCGATACCGGCAAGCTGATGACCGTGCTTTCGGTCGACGAAATCCGCAAGCTCGGAAACCTCTTCGGACTGACGTCCGCTTCGGGTGGCTGGCGCATCGCCGTCATCGATACGGCCGACGAGATGAATGAGCAGGCGGCGAATGCGCTGCTCAAGATTCTCGAGGAGCCGCCGCGACGCTCGATGCTGATGCTTCTCGCCCATGCTCCGGCGAGGCTCGCTTCGACCATCCGTTCGCGCTGCCAGTCGCTGAACCTTCAGCCATTGAGCGAGGCCTCGTTTGCTGCTGCGCTCGCCGAGCGGCTGCCGCAAGTTTCGGCGGCGGACCGCGCACGCCTCGTTGCGCTGTCTGGCGGCTCGATCGGGGCGGCGCTGCGGCTTGTCGGCGAGGACGGATTGAAGCTCGCGGCAGAAGCCGAGAAGCTGATCGAGCGCGCGGCGGCGCCGGATTTTGCCGCAACCCTCGCACTCGCCGAGCGCGTGGCGAAGTTCGATCGCGGAATGGAAACGTTCGGCGTCTATCTGACGCAGATGCTGGCGGCGCGGATTCTCGCCCGGGCGCGCGAGGGCGCGCCGCATCTCGACCGCTGGGTCGAATTGTGCAACCGCATCCGCGCGAGCTTCGTCCGCTCGGCTGCGTTGCATCTCGAGCCGCGCCAGACGATTGTCTCGGCCGCGCAGGCGATCACCGCGCGCGGCGCTGCCTTGTAATCAATTTCTTTCCGATGCTCGTCGACAGCCATTGCCATCTCGACTTCCCGGAATTCGCGGCCGAGCTGCCTGACGTGGTCGCGCGCGCGAAGGCGGCCGGCGTCGGCGTGTGCGTCTCGATCGGGACGCGTCTCTCCAACTTCGCCGCGGTGGCTGCGGTGGCCGCACGCTTTCCCGATATCTATTGCTCGGTCGGCGTCCATCCGCATGAGGCCGAAAAGGAGCCGCTCGACGATGCGGCCCCGCTGCTGGCTCTGGCGCGAAATCCGAAGGTCGTCGGCATCGGCGAAACCGGTCTCGACTATTATTACGAACACAGCCCGCGCGCGAAGCAGATCGCGAATTTCCGCGCGCACATTTCAGCTGCTCGGGCGCTGGCGCTTCCGCTCATCGTGCACACGCGTGACGCGGAAGACGACACGATCGGGATTCTGCGCGAGGAGATGGGGGAGGGCGCCTTCACCGGCCTCATCCATTGCTTCACTGGCACTCAGTGTCTCTCCGATGCGGCGCTGGACCTCGGTCTTTGTATTTCCGCATCTGGCATCGCGACGTTCAAAAAGTCGGACGCGCTGCGCGCGGTGCTGGCGCGCGTGCCGCTCGACCGGCTGCTTGTCGAGACCGATGCGCCCTATCTTGCTCCGGTCCCCCATCGCGGCAAGCGGAACGAGCCCGCCTTCGTCGCGCATACCGCAGCGATGCTGGCCGGGCTGAAGGGTGTTCCCTTCGAAGAGCTGGCAAGTGCCACCACCGACAATTTTTTCCGTCTTTTCACCCACGCTGCGCGGCCCATATGACCGATCGTCTAATGGTGACGATTCTCGGTTGCGGATCCTCGGGCGGCGTGCCGCGCATCGGCGGCCCGGACGGGAAGGGCGAATGGGGTGCCTGCGATCCCGCCAATCCAAAGAACCGTCGCCGTCGCTGCTCGATCCTCGTCCAGCGCCACGGCGCCGGGGGCGTGACGACGCTGCTCGTCGACACGTCGCCCGACATGCGCGAGCAGCTGCTCGGTGCGCACACGGCCTGGCTCGACGGGGTGATCATCACCCACGACCATGCCGACCAGCTGCATGGGATCGACGATCTGCGCACCGTTGTGCACGCGATGCGGCGGCGGGTGGATCTGTACAGTGACCGCACGACGCTCGAAGTGGTCGAGCAGCGCTTCGGCTATTGCTTCTCCACGCCGCCGGGAAGCTTCTATCCGCCGATCCTCAACAGCCACGTTCTCGCCGAACCGTTCGCGGAGTTCGCGATCGAAGGCGCGGGCGGCGCCATCCCGGTGCTCCCGTTCTGGCAGGAGCACGGCAGCATCCGCTCGCTCGGCCTTCGCTTCGGTCCCATTGCTTATTCAAGCGATGTCAACGGCTTGCCGGAAGGTGCGTTCGTGGCGCTTGAAGGGGTGCAATGCTGGATCGTCGATGCGCTGCGCTACACGCCGCATCCCACCCACGCCAATGTCGCCACCGCGCTGGCCTGGATCGCGCACGTAAAACCGGCCCACGCGGTGCTCACCAACCTGCACTTTGATCTGGACTACGAGACGCTCCGGTGCGACCTGCCCGAGGGCGTCGAGCCCGCCTATGACGGGATGGTCGTCGCGGCGCCGCTGCCGCAGGCGGATTAGGTCCGTCTCGACAACAGCAGCAACGACAAGGTGCGACACAAGCGCGTCCACCAATTCCCGGTCATTTTGACATCCCTTCGAAGGTCCAGCTTTGAGCGACCATAGCGCACGACCGATTAGAGGACCGTTTGTGCGAGGCCGGGATTTTTAAGCCGCGCATTCATAAGGTTTTTGCCAAATTTTCAGTTTCGCTGCTTCCCATAATATAGATTATACGAAATTCATGGGCCTTATTATACTTGACGTAGGAGGTTTTGGTCGGTCTTCTGATTCGGACAGGCCGACACTCCCCCGCCAAGGTTTCCGGAGCCACCGGATAATGGGCCTGAATTTCGTATCAATCTGGGTGGCTCCGGAGAACCTAGCTAGGACGCGCGGATGGGCGCACCAGAAATTACGGACGCAATGCGAGATGCTGGCGCTAAGGAGCTTCTCGATTCGGGTCAGCTTCTGGAGGCGATTGCTTGCGAATCGCTTCTAGCTGAATCAGTTTTTCGCGCAATGTGGGCTGCGCGGCAGGGTCGGAAAGCATCCTTATCAGCGCCGGAAACTCAAAAAGACGCTGGGTAGCCTCCCCTGTTGCCCTCACGGCTTCGCTCAATTCGTTCGATCCAAGCCCTGGTATTTGCGGAAGGTTACTAAATGCCGCCGTTGTTGATTTCAGATTGAGCATCGGAGCCATCAGCCTCACGCGGGATTTCCCTTCTGGGCTGAAAGCAGAAATCGTCATGATCGTTCCATGCGCGACGATATTTCGGGTTTTCTTAAGACGATTGATGCGCGCGATGGCGCATTTCCATTCCGCAGAGAATCCCTTTTCTAGCTGATGCCCAACGTAAATCTGGCCTACAGCCGCATTAACAATGCCGATCCGCGCTTCCAAACTGCTGAGAGAAAAATACATAGCCGACGCAATGTGCTGTTTGTGCAGATCATCCGCGCCTAGGACGGTAAACAGAATAGTGACGAGAGCACTCTCTACACCGCCCCATGCGAGCGTGACATTTGCGATGCCTTCAATGATGGCCTTTTGTTCTTCAATAAGCTCTCTATGATCAGGGGTGATTTGCCCCGGAGTTACCGACGTGGGTTCAGACACAGGACACCCCCTTTCGCGAGAAGACGAAGTGCTGTTGCGGATGCTGAAAACCCCGCCCAAGCCGCACGCGCAAATGAAGGTTCGCAAGGCTAAGGTGAGTCAAGACAAGCCGCCTAGCCGCAAGCCTCGCAAATCGGCTTGAAGACCACAGAGATGCGAAAGCTGCTCGTTTTGCTCTCCGCTCTTGCTCTCGGTGGGTGCGTCGAATCACAGGTAATCGTGCTGAAGAATCCGGCGAATGGGGCGATCATTCAGTGTCGGGCCGGAACGACCGGCGCGTCATTTTTCCCAATCATACAAACCGAGATCGACAATTCATCGGCTCAAAGCTGCGCCAAAGGGTATGAGGCGGCTGGCTGGCAGAGGATGAATTGATATATGGTAGGAATTGACGGGCGGGGTGCCAGCCCCGCGCCGCCCGAATGATTACCGCGCCAACGGCTAAGAAACATCTTAGCCGAACGGTGCGGTCATGTCTACAAAACTACCAAAGGCATTTCGCAGAAATGTGTTGCCTGACACTCCCGAAATTAGGGAGGCGTGGGCAACGCTTACGGCTCCCTTTGCAGGCGAGCCTGATAAACAAAAAATTGCTCGCCTGTCTCGCTGTCATGCTGTTCTAGAAGAGTCAGTGGATCGAGTTGAAACATCGTGGCGGGAATCCGATTCTTCGCTTCGTCCAAGTTCGATGCAAGCCACGGCACTCCGTCAATGATCGACAGATACCCCCATCCGATATTGAAGTCTCCGGGACCATCCAACCGGAAGAAAACGCGAGGAAAGTCGCGGCTAGTCATGGCTGATCTCCTAGGCTGTTTGCACTCCTAGGATAGGCGCGAAGGGCACCGGAGTCATTCGGTGCCCTTCCACCACTTGCGCCACGGCGGACGCTTGCGAAGCGTGACTGGAAAGCCGTTTCGTTTGCGCCAGCGAATGAACGCCGCCGCTTGCTGGCGAACGGTCTTACGTTGCGTGAGGTCTCCGGTACATCAGCCGCTTTCCGGCAATACCCTGTAACGCGATATCGGCCCGCATGTCGTCGGAATAGCCAAGCTTGACGCGATAGCTCATGCGGAAATCGAATTCCGCGAGATAGCGGGAAAGGTGCTGTTCCGACATGTGCTGATAGGTGCCGACCAGCCCGCGCTTGAAGATCGAAAAGAAGCCTTCCGCCGTGTTTGTGTGGACCGGGTTGGCGTCCGCGTCCACGCCGACAAAACGCTTGTTGTGATCGACTGAGGAATGACGGTCGATGGGCCAAGCGGTCTTGAGTGGCGAGCCGCCATCTGTGTGAAGCGTCGAAGCGCGATTTACGTTTGTGTAGAGGGCCGCGCGGATTTCGCCCCCAATGGAGCCTTTTGCACCAGTGAGCTTGCGCGAGCGGACCTTGCCGCCACGCTCCACTAGCGAGACGAATTTGAGGTTCTTGCTACGCGGGCGCGGGCGCGTCTTGTTGGAACGGCCAAGCTCGGTGTCATCGGCCTCCACGATCTGGCCCTGCCCGCCCAATGGATCGGCATTGGCAGCCGGGTTCATCGCCTCGCGGATACGGTGCGACATAAACCATGCCGTCTTGACCGTCACGCCCAACATGCGGGCGAGCTGTTGCGAGCTGATGCCTTTCTTGGACGAGCAAAGCAGATGTGTCGCGTACAGCCATGTGTGCAGCGGCACCTTGGAACGCTCGTAAACTGTGCCGACCGTCACGCTGAAAGGCTTCTGGCAGACGTTGCACCAATAGACGCCCGGTCGCGTGGATTGGCCCTTCAGTTTCGTTGCCGTGGCCACAGACGAGCAATGCGGGCAGATCGGGCCATTCGGCCACAGCAAGCCTTCAAGATGCTCGCGGGCACTGGTTTGGTCGGTAAACCTTTTCGGAAGGGCTTTAGGCATGGCGGCTAACTCCTTATGCCGCCAATCTAAGCCTTCCCGTTTCCTACGTCAAGTATAATATCGCCAATTCATGATGATGACAGGCGGGCGAAAAAAGGTCTTGACCCTGCCCTTGGGGCAAGCCCCACAGGGACTCGGATCGAAAGAGAATCCTTTGATGTCCGCTCTGCAGGAACGCCATCTCAGCCCCGCCGAAACGGCGCGCCGCCTGGGCATCAGCCCCAAGGCGCTGCGTCTCTACGAGGCACGCGGCCTGCTTGCGCCTATCCGGTCGCAATCGGGCTGGCGCACCTACGGCGCAAAGGAAATCGCGACGCTTCACCACATTCTCGCGCTCAAGCAGCTTGGTCTGCCGCTGGCGCAGATTGCGGAGCTTCTGTCGCGGCGTCCGCCCGCGCTGGACCGTCTTCTGGCGGCGCAGGAACGTGCGCTCTCCCACGAGTGCGCCCGGCTTGGCCGTGCGCTCAGCCTGGTGCGGGACGCGCGGGCGAAACTTGCCCACGGAACAGCGCTCTCCATCGACGATCTCATCCAACTGACCAAGGAGACCACGATGACGACCCGTGAACAGCACGAAGAGATGAAGGCGATCTTCGATCCCCTCGTCGAGAAACATTTCACCGAAGCCGAGCGCGCCGAACTGGGCGTGCGCGCGTACGACCAGGCGGAGGCCTCGCGCGCCTGGGATGGATTGATGGCCGAGGCGAAGGTGCTGATAGCGAAAGGCGATCCCGGTTCGCCGGAAGCGAAGGACCTTGCCCGCCGCTGGATGGCGCAGGTCTCGCTGTTCACCCAAGGTGATGCCGCGCTTGCCGGAAAGGTAAAGGCGTTGTGGAACGACGCGATGGCCGATCCGCAATTGGCGCTGAAACTGCCGCTCAATCCGGAGATCTTCGCGTTCATCGACAAGGCGTGGAAGGCGGCGCAGGCGAGCAGGTGACCCTGCCCGGCACTTGCCGCGCGCGCGACGGGTCTTATCAATGCGCGCATGACCGGCGATGCGGATTGCGCGATCTCGAAGCTGCTCGACATCATGCGGGCGCTGCGCGATCCGCAATCCGGCTGCCCGTGGGATCGTGAGCAGAATTTCAGCACCATCGCGCCCTACACGATCGAGGAAGCCTACGAAGTGGCGGGCGCGATCGAGGAGGCGGACTGGCCCGCGCTGAAGGAGGAGCTGGGCGACCTCCTCCTCCAGGTCGTCTTTCATTCGCAGATGGCGAGCGAGCGGAATCTGTTCGATTTCAACGATGTTGTCGCCGCAATCAGCGGCAAGATGCGGCGCCGTCACCCCCATGTTTTCGGGGGCGGAGAGCCCATCGCCTCGGCTTTCGCGCAAACCCTCGCCTGGGAAGAACACAAGGCGCGCGAGCGCGCCGGCAACGAGAACGGCGTGCTCGAAGGAGTGCCCGCCGCCCTTCCCGCGCTGTTGCGCGCGCTGAAGCTGCAGCAACGCGCCGCAAGCGTTGGATTCGATTGGGATTCCGCACCTCGCGTGGTCGAGAAAATCGCCGAGGAGGCTGGCGAGATCGTGGAAGCCCAGGCCGCGGGCGCGGGTCCGGAAAAACTGGAGGACGAGATCGGCGACCTGCTCTTCGCCGTCGCCAATCTCGCGCGGCATCTTGGCGTTGATCCCGAAGCCGCGCTGCGCGCCACCAATGCGAAATTTCTCCGCCGTTTCAGGAAGATCGAGGCCGCGCTTGCGAGCCAGGGTAAATTGCCGGCCGCCGCCTCGCTCGAGGAGATGGAAGCGCTTTGGCAATCCGCGAAGGCGGATGAGTGAGGAAGCTGAGTTCAGCTCTCCCCCGCTTTCCCCGCCACAACATCTCGGCCCATTGGACGAGCTCAGGCCCTTCCCCTTGCGGAAGGGGGGAGAGCAATCGCTGTCAACATTTTGGTAGTGCCCGTCACTCATCGTCTCCACGACAGCGGAGGAAACGATGAAGAACGCGGGCCTGGTATTTTTGGCCACTGCCTCGACGATGAACGCCGCCACGGTCCAGGCCGCAGTCACGATTTCGTCGAGCCCAACCTCGAACATGACCTGCTCCGCCGGTGTCTGTTCACCGACGGCCGCGGACGCCGTGCTCAATGCCGGCGATCTGGAAGGATTGCTCGCCTCTGGCAACGTCAAGGTCACGACGACGGGTTCGGGCGTGCAGGCAAGCGATATCCGCGTCGCCGCTCCCCTCACCTGGTCGAGCACGACCACGCTCTCGCTGGATGCTTACAAATCCATCGCCGTCGGCAGGCCGGTGACGGTTTCGGGTTCCGGCGGCGTGTCGCTCCTCACCAATGATGGGGGCAGCGGCGGTGACTTCTCTGTCGGGGACAAAGGCCGAGTTACGTTCAAAAATCTTTCGAGCGCGCTCACGATCAACGGCGCAGCCTATGTATTGGTCGACAAGGTCGCCCAGCTCGCGAACGGGATCGCCGCCAATCCCTCCGGCAATTTCGCTCTGGCGAAAAATTACAACGCCAGCCGCGATGGCACCTATGCGACACCGCCCGTGCCCACGGTCTTTAGCGGCGCCTTCAACGGTCTCGGCAACACGATCTCGAATCTGACGATCAACGATCCGACCGGAAACGCCAATGTCGGTTTCTTCGCCCAGATCATCACCGGCGGAACACTCGCCGACATCTGGCTGGTAAACGAGAACGTCACCGGCGGGTCGGGCGACTCTATCGCCACATCAACGGAATTCATCGGCGGGCTGGTGGGATACGGAGACGGCGGCACGATCGCGCATGTTTTTGCAACGGGAGTCGTGACCGGCGGCGTTTATGCCTCAGTCGGCGGTCTGGTCGGTATTGGCGCGGCTGCACTCACGGCTTCCGGCACCTCCATGACCGTGTCGAACGCAGGATTGGGCAACGCCGGCGGCCTTGTCGGCGGAACAGAGGGAGGACCCGTCGTGGATTCCTACGCGACGGGAAATGTGTCGGGGATCGGCTTCGTGGGGGGGCTCGTGGGATTCAATGCATATTCATTGATCAGCCATTCCTATGCAGCCGGCCAGGTTACGAGCAACGATCAGGGCACTTATGTTGGCGGACTCGCCGGAATGAACGACGGGACCGCGATCGACAGGTCATTTTCCACAGGCGCCGTCACCTGTCAGTTTGTTTGCGGTGGTCTTGTCGGAATGAACGGGGCGGGCGGCGCCACGTCCACGATCTCGCGATCCTACGCAACGGGAAGCGTGTCCAGCAACGAAGGCGCAGGCGGTCTCATCGGCTACAATATGTTCGGTGCGGTCTCCGACTCCTATTCAACAGGCGCGGTATCCGCGCAAACGTCCGGCGGACTCGTCGGTGAAAATGTGAACCAGGGTACATTTCCTGCGATCGCGCGGTCGTATTCGGCAGGAGCCGTCACCGGCACCGTGGGCACGACCGGCGGACTGATCGGCTACGATGAATTCACGAGCGGCATCAAGCACGCCTATTGGGACACCGACACGAGCGGCATTACCAATCTGAGCCAGGGCGCCGGAAACGTCGCCAACGATCCGGGCATCAAGGGCCTGACCACCACGCAATTCCAGTGGGGCCTGCCGAAAGGGTTTGGCGCGAATATCTGGGCCGAAAATCCCGACATCAACGGCGCCCTGCCCTACCTCACCGCCAACCCTCCGGTGAAGTAAGACAGGATCGCGGGTCCCTAGAAAATACCATAACCAATACATGTCATTCCCGCAGGAGCGGGAATCCAGGGGCCGACGCACAACGCCGTCAACCGTTCAGTGTCTGATACAAATCCAGCCATTGAGGATTGGTCTTCTCGATCAGTCCGAGTTTCCAGCGCCTGTTCCATTTTTTGAGCCGCTTCTCGCGCTGGATGGCAAGGCCGATGTCACTGAATGACTCGACATGGACGAGCCGGTTGACATCGTACTTTCTTGTGAAGCCCGGCATCAGCCCCTCGCGGTGCTCGTAGCAACGCCGCGCGAGATCGTTGGTAACACCGATGTAGAGGGTTCCGTTTCTCGCGCTCGCAAGGATGTAGACGTAGTAGGTCTTTGACATATTACCCTCCTTTCAGCGGCATTGCGGCCCCGCCCAACGTGGACGAAGAAACGCGATTATGCTTCTCCGATTTGTCGCAGATGCGGCCCCCGACACAGAATGCGACGGCGCCCGGGTTCGCCCGCGCGCATACACCTGCACAGGAAGCGCTGCACGTCGCTTGCCCCTGGATTCCCGCTCCCGCGGGAATGACATGTATCTTAGGTTGGGTTAGGTTCGGCTCGGTTTAGCGCAGCATCGGGAGGGGAACCGCCATGTCATTTCTCGACAGATATTCGCCACAGCTTCTCAGCGTTCTGCGCATCGTCGCAGGTCTGTGTTTGCTGGAGCATGGGACGTCGAAGCTGCTGGGCTTCCCGCACAACCCGATGTTCGACCACCTTGCTCCGCTGATGATTGCGGCTGGAACAATCGAACTCGTGGGGGGCGCCCTGATCCTGGTGGGGTTGTTCAGCCGGATTGCGGCCTTTGTCGCCTCGGGAGAACTGGCCGTCGCCTACTGGATGGTTCACGTGCCGCACGGCGGGTTCTTCCCGACGTTGAACGAAGGTGATGCCGCGATCCTGTTCTGCTTCGTGTTCCTCTACATTGCCGCGGCCGGTCCTGGTCCATGGGCCATCAACCGGAGGTGAAAGCAATGAAACTTTACTACACGCCCGGCGCCTGCTCGCTCTCCCCGCACATCGTCGCAGAGGAAGCTGGCATTCCGCTTCAGCTCGAGAAAGTCGATCTCAAATCCCACAGGACCGAGAGCGGCGAAGACTACTACGCCGTCAATCCCAAGGGCTATGTGCCCACGCTGAAGCTCGACGACGGCACCACGCTGACGGAAGGGCCGGCGATTGTTCAGTATCTCGCCGATCAACGGCCTGCCAGCGGCCTCGCGCCCGCCAACGGCACCTTCGCGCGCTACAAGCTCCAGGAGTGGCTCACCTTCATCAATGGCGAGATCCATAAGGCTTTCGGACCACTGTTCGGCTCGCCTACCGATGAGGTGAAGACGGACTCCCTGGCGAAAATTGCCAAGCGCCTCGGCTATGTGGAGAAGGAACTCGCCGGCAGGCCGTTCATCACCGGTGACAAATTCACGGTCGCCGACGCCTATTTCTTCGTGATGTTGACCTGGACCCAGCATTTCCACATCGATCTCAAGCCCTTCCCGAACATCGCCGCCTATTTCACCCGCGTCGCGTCACGTCCCAAGGTTCACGCCGCGATGAAAGCCGAAGGTCTGGTGAAGTAGGACGGCTGTTACTTCCTCCAGGAATTGGCCCGCGGACCGGTGGGTGCCCGCGAGAATCGTTCTTGCCGGACGCGGTTGGATTGACGTGACTGCCTGAATGCGCTGTAGCGATCTTTGTCCAACCGGGTGAGCGATGGCGAACGGCGCGACGAACAGGACCTGGCTGCAGCAGCCCATCGACGGGGCGCGTGACCACATTCGCGGTGACCGCGCGGCGCGCGATGCCGTCGAGGTCGTGTTGTACGGCGATTATCTGTGCCCGTTTTGCCGGCGGCTCAGGCCGGTGTTTCTCCAGCTGCGGGAAGTGCTGGGCGATTGCTTTGTCTATGTGTTCCGGCACTTTCCGAACGAGCGCGCACATCCCGGTGCGACCTTCATGTCGCGAGCGACGGAGGCCGCGGCGCAGCAGGGCCGGTACTGGGACATGCATGACTGGATTTACGACAGCAATCCGGCGCCCACGGAGAAAGAAGCCCTCGAGTTCATTCGTTCGCTGGGTCTCGACATGGATCGCTTCCAGCGCGACCTGCAGTCCGAAGAGACTCGCCTGCGCGTCGAAGAGGATGTGGCCGAGGGCAAGCGCAATGGCGTGTCGGGTACCCCGACCATCTTCATCGACCGGCTCCGCTACGACGGCGCATGGGATTTCTATTCGATGCTCGAGGCGCTCGAGCAGCCGGTTGCCACGCGCATCGAGCGTTCGGCGCGCGCCTTTGCCAGCCTGCCGGCTTCGGGCGGCATCGCGCTGCTGCTGGCGGCTGCCGTGGCGCTTGTTCTTGCGAATACCGCGCTCGCGCCCTTCTACAACCTCTTCATCAATGCGCCGTTCGGGATCGGTCCGCCGGGCGGCATGCTGTCCCTGCGAGTTGCTGATTGGTGCTCCGAGGGGCTGCTTGCTGTTTTCTTTCTGCTTGTAGGTTTGGAGATCCGGCGCGAGTTGACTGCGGGCTCGCTCACGGATCTTCGGGCGGCCGCGCTTCCGGCCATTGCTGCCGTGGGCGGCGTGGTGCTGCCGGCGGCAATCTATCTCGTCCTGAATCCTGGACCAACGTCGCCGGGCTGGGCGGTGCCCACCGCAACCGGCATCGCGTTCACGCTGGGAATCCTTGCGCTGTTTGGACAGCGCATTCCCCTCTCCTTGCGCGTGTTTATCGCCGCCTACGCGGTCATCGACGATATTCTTTCGGTGCTCACGCTCGCGATCTTCTACCCGCACGGATTTCATTTCGCGTGGCTCGGCGCCGTCGCAGCGGCGCTCGCGACCCTTTATGCGCTTAATCGCTGGCGCGTGTATGCGGCGTGGCCCTATGTCGTTTCCACCATTGGACTCTGGATTTTCCTGCACCTCTCGGGAGTGCATGCCGCGCTCGCCGGCATTTTCCTGGCCGTCCTCCTGCCCACGCGGCCCACGCCTGACGCAGGGCCATTGCTGGCGCAGGCGGCCACCGCACTCGCCACGCTCGAACACGCCCAGACGGAGGTGTCAAAGTCGGGCTCGAAGAAACCGGGACTCGATATTGAGGCGGTGTGGGACTGGGCGGGCCGCAATCTTTCCGCCGTCAGCGACCGTTTGCTCTCGCCGGCCGAGCGCATCGAACGCGCCGTCGCGCCATGGACCGCCTATCTCGCGTTGCCGCTCTTTGCCTTCTCGACATCCGGCGTCGGTCTCAGTCTGGATGTGTCGTCTCCAGATACGGCACGAGTGCTCGCAGGCGTTATCCTGGGACTCTTTCTCGGCAAGCCGGCCGGCGTTTTTCTGTCGTCGGTTCTGGCAATCAAGTCACATATCGCAGTCGCACCGAAGGGCATTGATTCGCGCAACCTTCTTGGGGCCGCGTGCCTTTGCGGCGTCGGCGACACGCTTTCCTTCCTGATGGCAGATCAGGGGTTCCCGCACAGTCCGGACGTCGCCGCCGCGGCAAAGATCGGCGTGCTCGCCGGCTCGGTCTTTGCCGCCGGCCTTGGTGCTCTGATACTCGCCACGAAAACGGATGCGACGGTCGCGACGAAGAAGACTCAAGTTGAGCCGCGATAACGTTTCCTCCTCCGCGTTATGGAAGGAAAACAGGGCGGCGATCAAATTTGGTTTGAGGCGGTAATACGGCGAGCGCTGGCGCGATGCTGAGGTATCTGGCGGAGTTCTACTCTCTGAGCCCGAAAACAACGCCGTAGCCGTGCGCGCCGCCCTGTGGTGTCGTTCCATAGAGGCGCCCTTTTTTGTCGACGATCAGCCCGGCCTCGGGATTGGCCCCGTCTGCGCCCTTGAAGGAATGCAGCACGCTGATCGTTCCATCCGGGGCAAGCCTGAAGACGGCGCCGTCTCCGTCGGTTTCGGTGAGCGGAGTTGTTCCGTAAAGATCAGCGGCTGCATCGATGACAAGCGCGCATGACGGGTCGGCCCCTTCCTTGCCGCCGGTGAACGAATAGAGCACGCTCTCGGTACCGTCCGCCGCAATCCTGAACACCGTGCCGCTGTTGCTTGCGCCCCCTATGGATGTCGTGCCGTAGAGATTACCGCTGGCGTCCAGTGTCAAAGCGCCGTCGGGATAGGCGCCATCGCTGCCGCCGGCGAAAGAATGAAGCACAATCTCGCTGCCGCCCGGCGCGATCTCGAACACTGTGCCCGACCCGTCCTGGCCGCCGAAATGCGTCGTACCGAAGAGATTGCCGACTCCGTCCATGATCAGACCGGCAAGCGGTAACCCGCCGTCGCTTCCGCCTGAGAAGGAATGAAGCACGGATTCTTTGCCATCTTTGGTTAGTTTAAAGACCACCCCGTCGTTGTTCGTGCCGCCAAATTCCGTTGTTCCGTAAAGAGTCCCTGCTCTCCGAACAAGCCCGGCGGCTGGCCCCGCGCCATCCCCGCCACTAAAGGAATAGAGAATGGTTTCTGTTCCATCGAGTGTGAGCTTGAACACGATTCCGCCGTTGTTAACGCCCCCCTCCCCTGCCGTGCCATCGAGATTCGTGGTTCCGTCGATTATCAGGCTGGATGTCGGGTACGCGCCGTCATAACCGGTACCAAAGGAATGAAGCACGGATTCGACACCGGCAGGCGTGAGCTTGAATACTGTGCCGACGTTGTCGAACCCACCGCTCTGCGTCGTGCCGTAGAGGTTTCCAGCCTTGTCTCGCACGACACTTGCAGCGGGATAGGCGCCGTCGTTTCCGCCGGCAAATGAGTACAGGACGTCAAAACCCCTCGCCTGCCCTCCAAAAGGAACGATCAGCGCGATGGCCAGTGTCGCGACAAGCACGGACGTGCTTCGCACGCTGGCCGTACCCGGTCTCCCTGTCATGGCTTGAGCGAATTCGAGACGAAAATGTAGCCGAGGCCGGTGGTGAGGAAATTCACGCCGAGCAGGATGCCCAGCACGATCACCGAGATCGCGGGCCAGCCCGCCGCGATGAGCACTGCCATCACGGCGCTGGCAATGCCCGAGATCAACATACCCATCCAACCGGCGTGTGGACGCGTTTCAAACGCGAAGAAGATCTCGAACGCGCCCTGGAACATAAAGAGGACACCCACCATCAGCGTCAGCGCGGCCGCGCCGGCAAGCGGGTTGAAGAGCAGGAACACGCCGCCGGCGATCGAGAGCAGCCCGAGCAGCAGCGCGCCGAAGAACGGGCCGGTGCCGTGGATCGAGAACGAGCCGGCAAAGGTGAACCCACCTGAGATGAGCAGCACCCAGCCGACGAGAAGCGCCGCAACCAGAGTGGAGAACATCGGAAAGATGATGGCGGCGAAGCCAAGAACCACCATCGCCAGGCCGAGCCAGAAGAGCCCCCGAGAAGACGCGCGCACGCGGCCGTGGAAAAGGCTGTCGCCCGAAGCTGCATTGCTCATTGCTGGTTCCCCCTGAGTTGACCCATCCGAAATGGGTCGCCGTTCCCAATGGCAAGTTAGGCGCGGCGGCCTTTAAGTGCAATCAAGGCGGGCGGCGATTATTCATCACTCAGGCCGCATTGCGTGCCTTCGCCGTCCTCGAACCCGGCCAGCCGCACTCCGTGCACAGATTTTGGCTCAGACGCGAACTTGATGCCGTTCGAGAAGCGACCGGCGATAGCGCAAAAAACGCCACAGCCATCTCATCGGTCGAGGTTTCCAGCTTCTTAATATCAAATGCGAACCCGAACAGGTCGGCGAGTTAATTGTTTGATGTCCGACCCGAAAACACTCGGTGTGCGTCGCACGAAACTGCCGCTTGCGCGTTGTGAACTGTACGGGGCGGAGACAACGCATGATCGACAATCTGTCTTTTGGCAAGCGCATCGCATTCGGACTGATTTTTGGAATCATGTTCTGGGGCGGGGTTGCCCTGTCGAGCGCTTATCACTTGTGAAACCAGGCTGAAGCGAGCCTGTTTTGCGCGCGCCGACCGGCATTCTTCTTTCAATCAATTGCGAAGGCTTCACGCGGCCGTAATTGCGGCCCTGGGCTCGGGACCGTACGCGTTCGGCCCCGCGGTGCCCGGCTGCGCCCAGAGCCAGGCGAACGCAAACGCCGCAATCAGCCAGACGAGACTGGTCACCATGAAAATGGAATAGAGCGAGACAGACGTCCCCTTCGGTCCGTAGACGCCTGCAAGCGAGACCAGCTCCAGAATTGCGGTGGGTATCGAATAAGCCCAGACGAGCATGCCGTTCCTGCTGGTGTCCTGCAGTCGCCTCGCGCCCAGCCCCGCGATCGGAAGCAGCAGTCCCAGGCCGATGACCGGGGTCAGGAGTCTGCGGTGAATGATCTCTTCGAGAAGGAAGGCCATGAAATAGATCACCGCACAGGCAAACACGAAGCGCCAGAACTCCGGCCGCGAAACTCGGCCCTTCAGGTCGAAATAGTGCTGCGTGACATTGCGGCGAAAGGTTTCGATGATCGCACGCGGGTTCATGAGCAAACCTTTTTCGTAAAATGCTGCGGGGAACAAACATTTTCCCGCGCCAACCGCGAACGGCGTGCATGAGCAATGTACGGGCATCCAAGGGAATTTGGTATGAGGGTCAGGCCGTGCCGCCCAGCGCGCGCTCGAGACTGTCGAGGATCATCGTCCAGCCCTTCACGTTCGGCTCGGCGTGCCCGTCGTTTCATCCATTTTACCGCATGATGCCCGTGTGACCGAGACAGTAGCGGCCGGGTTGGGGCCAGACAGCAACGCCGTGCGGCTCGTGGCCAACGGGGATCGTGTGGACGGCGCCGGTCGCGGTGTCGATTTCATACGCGACATTGTCGAAGCGGCCGGCCAGCCACAGGCGCTTTCCGTCCGCGCTGACATTGCCCATGTCGGGGCTGCCGCCGCCCGGAATCGGCCAGGTGCGTTCTACCCGGCGCGTCGCGAAATCGATGACCGACACGCTGCCGGGACCATGTGGCGGACCAAGCGCGCTGTGCGCGCCGCGATTGGAAACGTAGAGCTTCCTGCCATCGCGGCTGACCACCAGCCCGTGCGCGCCGATGCCGGTGGGAATGAAACCCACCTCTGCGAAGCGTTCGCCGTCGATCAGGAAGACGCCATCGGCCATCATGTCGGCGACATAGAAGATGCTGCCGTCGGGTGCGAGACGGATGTCCTGGGGCATCCGGCCACGCGACAGGCTGAGGTGGCCCACGATACGGCGCGCAAGGAGATCGAGCTTGACCAGACCGCCGCCGAATTCGCAGGTGAAGATCGCATAGCTTCCGTCCGCGGCGAAATCGGCGTGATTGATCCCGTCGCATTCGCGGACCGGAAGCGCACCCTCGAGCGCCATGTCGCGCGGATTGCGGAACTCGAGCTGCCGCTGCGCTTCGGCCACCACGATCGCCGCGCGCCCGTCCGGCGTGAAATACATGTTGTAGGCGTCGGGAACCGTGATGATGGTGCCGGGCTTGCCGGTTATCGGATCGATCGGTGTGAGGCTGCCGTCCCGGCGGCCTGGGGTCGCGCTGCCGGTCACCCAGAGCGTACGCAGATCCCATGACGGCACGACGTGCTGGGCGTTACGGCCCGTCCTGAAGCGGTCGACCACGCGAAGCGTATGCGGGTCGATGACGTAAACATCGCCCGAGCGGATATTGGGGACATAGATGCGCTCGAGTGCGCCTTCGACCGCGCGGCTGAAGCGATTGCGTCCTGCCTCTCCATAGATGTTGCTGCGGTCGACGACCGGTGGCATGCCGGGATAGGGCCGTGCGGCGTACCAATGCGGGAACCGAATCGAGAAAACCACTGCTGCTGCTGCTGCCGCCGCCGCCAGCGCCGCAAGGACGACAAGCGTTCTCCCCGATCCGCGGCGCTTTCCAGGCATGTTCAATTTCCCCCGATCCGGTCTTTGCGGACCCGTCTCCGAGATCAACGGGCGTCAGGTGGCAACGTTTCTGTCCGGCACCGGTTTCGCAGGCTTGTGGCGGGCTGGGGGCCGGTACAAGCTGAGACTGTATGGATTTTCCGGGATAACGCGAAAGGGAATGTCGTGGGCAAGAATATCGCGTGGTTTGGAACGCGCGCAGCGCAGGCTGGCGCAGTGGCGCTTTACGTCGTAGCGGGCAACCCGGCCATCGCCGGGGGAAAATACACGACGATCGATCCCTCGGGTTCGATCGCCACATTCGCTTACGGAATCAACGACCCGGGCGTGGTCACGGGATATTACGAGGACGGCGCCCAACACTATCATGGCTTTCTGCGCGCAACCGACGGAACGATAACCAGCTTCGATGTTGCGGGAGCAAGCTACACCTACGCGAGAAACATCAATGCCGGCGGCGAGATCTCGGGATATTCCCAGGACACGAGCTATCACGGCTTTCTGCGCGCGGCCGACGGCACGATCACCGGCTTCGACGTCTCAAATTCCACCAATACCGTCCCGGCCGGCATGAACGACAAGAACGCTGTCACCGGGAGCTACCAGGACAGCGGCAATGTCTGGCACGGATTTTTGCGCTCCCCTGCGGGATCGATCAGGACCTTCGATCCCTCGGGATCAATCGCCAGTTACCCGGTCGGCATCAATGACAAGCGAATGATCGCGGGAGAATATCTCGACAGCCAGAACGTTTATCATGGCTTCGTGCGGGCGGCCAACGGAACGATCACGAGTTTCGATCCTTCGGGGTCGAAGTACACGTCGCCAACCGGCATCAACCGCAGCGGGGCGATCGCGGGAACCTGGGCTGACGCCAACAACGTCCTTCATGGCTTCGTGCGCGCCGCCGATGGCACTTTCACCAGTTTCGACCCGTCGGAATCGACCGGCACGTTCCCCACCGGCATCGACGATGGCGGCGCAATCGCCGGTTACTACACCGACCGCAGCTTTGTTTCGCATGGTTTTCTTCGCAAGCCCGACGGAACGATGAAGAGCTTCGATCCGCCGGCATCAGCCTTCACGAGGCCCGAGAGCATCAACAAGACCCGCGTCATCGCGGGCTATTACGAGGACAGCGGCGGCGTGGCCCACGGCTTCCTGCGAAGCCGGTGAGTAGTCGATCCAGCAGCGTCCTGATATTCGATGGATTCGTCGATCATTATTGCCGTTTAGAGACAGCGCTTGTCTTGACGGCGTTTTCTTAAAGGGATGTCGGCGCAATCGACACTCTCTCTCCATACCGCTTCTCGAATCTCCCTTGCGCATCCGGATCAATCGCGACGCTCAGTTCCACATGTTTTGTGCGGTCGCGGCGCGCGAGCACGCGGCCGTGGGCGTAGGCCCAGGCCATTCCGGCGCCGTCGCTGGGATTGATGCGCAGAGTCAAGACGAGGCCCTGCCGGCCGAGCAGCGTTTCGAGCCGGGCGAGGAAATCAGGAATCCCCTCCCCTGTCAGCGCGGAGATTGCTACAGGCGAATGATCGCCGCCATTCCGCGCGCGCAATGCGGCCCGCGCGGAGGGTTCGAGGAGGTCGATCTTGTTGAGCAGTTCGAGAATGCGCGCGTCGCCTTCTGTGTCGATGCCGAGCTCGTGGAGCACGCGCAGCACATCGCTCTTCTGCGCCGCGGATTCTTCGTGCGCCACGTCGCGCACATGCACGATGATGTCGGCTTCGAGAACCTCTTCGAGCGTGGCGCGAAACGCGGCGATCAGCTCCACCGGCAAATCGGCGATGAAGCCTACCGTGTCGGAGAGCACGACGCGCCGTCCGCCGGGCAGTCTGATGCCGCGCATGGTGGGATCGAGTGTGGCGAAGAGCATGTCGCGTGCTTCGACTGCAGATTTCGTCAGCGTATTGAACAAAGTCGATTTGCCGGCGTTGGTGTAACCAACCAGCGCAATCACCTGATGGGGCACCCGCGTCCGCGCACGGCGGTGCAGGCCGCGGGTGCGGCGCACGTTTTCCAGCTCGAGCTTGATCTTGGCGATGCGCTCACCGATCAACCTACGGTCGGTCTCGATCTGCGTCTCGCCTGGGCCGCCCAGGAATCCGAAGCCGCCGCGCTGGCGTTCGAGATGGGTCCAGCTGCGCACCAGCCGGCTCCGCTGATACGTCAGATGTGCCAGCTCGACCTGCAGGCGGCCTTCCCGCGTGCGCGCCCGCTCGCCAAAGATCTCGAGGATCAGCGCGGTGCGGTCGAGCACCTTCGCGTTCCACGCTTTTTCGAGATTGCGCTGCTGCACCGGGCTGAGCGCGGCATTGACGATAATCACTTCAGGTTCGAGCGCGCGCGCTTCCGCCGCGATTTCTTCGACCTTGCCCTTGCCGATCAGGCTCGCGGGACGCGCCTCCGTCAGCGGCACGATGTGCCTGGCGAGAATGGAAAGCCCGATCGCGGAAGTCAGCCCCGCCGCTTCGGCGAGCCGCGCTTCCGCGTCGCGATCGCTGCGCGCGCCGCGACGTTTCGGCTCGACATGCAGGAGTATGGCGCTCGCTTTCGCGCCTGGTGATCCGTCGCTTCGCCGTTTGGGACTCAGGCGGTTTCCAGCGCCGCCGGCTCAGCGTCCTGAAGCTGGATCGGCCCGAGCGGCATCACCGTCGAGATCGCGTGCTTGTAGACGAGCTGCGCGTGCCCGTCGCGGCGCAGCAGCACACAGAAATTGTCGAACCAGGTAATGTTTCCCTGAAGCTTGACGCCGTTGACCAGAAAGATGGTCACTGACGATTTGCTTTTGCGCACGGCGTTGAGAAAAGTGTCTTGCAGATTTTGTTGTTTTTCGGTCATGGGCAAACCCCACTGTTTGTCTTTTATTGTCCGCCCCTCGCGGAACCCATCAGCATAGGTTCATTTGTTGCAGGGGCGAAAGCCCTAATGCGCCCCCACGCCCAATCCTCTGTGGTCAAAAACCGGCCCTTGGGCCGCGAAGAAGGAAGGTTTAGCGCAGTGGACGCAGAGGGAAGCGCAGAGAACGCAGCGAAAGCTTGTGCGCCGGAGGCGCGCGCTTCGTTTCCCCTGCGCCCTCTGCGCAACCTATGCGGCCACTGCGCTAAAGTCTTTTCTCCCGCTCTATTGACCGCCCGCCTTGAGGGTGGCGGCGTGGCGGTAGAGATCTTGCAGGCGGCGGGCGATGGGCCCGGGTCGGCCATCGCCGATCGGCTTGCCGTCGAGCTGGACGATCGGCAGCGCGCCGACCGTCGCCGCGGTGAGGAATGCTTCCCTTGCCTGTAGGGCTTCGTCCGACGTGAAACGACGCTCGACGATGCGAATCTGCGCGTCAGCCGCCACCTCGGTGAGAACCTGCCTTGTGACTCCCGGCAGGACTGCGTTGTCCAGGTCGCGGGTGACGAGGTGTCCGTCGCGGTCGACGATCCAGGCCGTCGTCGAGGAGCCTTCCGTCACATGCCCGTCGCGGTCGATCAGCCAGGCTTCATACGCGCCGGCCTCGCGTGCCGCTGTCTTGGCGAGCACGTTGGCAAGAAGACCGGTGGATTTGATATCGCAGCGCGCCCATCGCTGATCGGCATGCGTAACAACGGCCACGCCACCTGCCCTTTTCTGCTCGACGCTATCGGGATCGGTGAGCCGTGCGGTGAGGATGAGCGTCGCGCGCGGGCTCGACGAGGGGACCGCATGATCGCGCCGCGTCGCGCCCCGCGTCATCTGCAGATAAATCAGCCCATCGACGATGTGGTTGCGTCGCGCCAACTCGCGCAGCACGAGCTTGAGCGGCTCGCGCGCCATTGGCATCGGCATTGCGATCTCGCGAACCGAGCGCTCGAGCCGGTCGAGGTGCTCCTCCTCGTCGAAAATCCGTCCGTCGAAGACGCCGAACACTTCGTAGACCGCGTCGGCGAATTGCAGCCCGCGGTCCTCGATATGCACGCCAGCGAGGTCGTGACGGAGATAGCGGCCGTTGACAAAGGCAACGCGGCCCACCGGGCCGCGGTCCGTCCACGCGGCGCCGTTACGCATTGAAAGCGGGCTCGCGGCCATTCGATCCCACGCCGAGGGATTTCAGCTTGCGGTGCAATGCCGATCGCTCCATGCCGATGAACGCTGCGGTGCGCGAGATGTTTCCGCCAAAGCGGTTGATCTGCGCGACCAGATATTCGCGCTCGAAGATTTCGCGCGCTTCGCGGAGCGGCAGCGAGATAACCAGATCGCCTGTCGCACCGTTCGCCCAGCCCGAACCATTGCCGAAATCGGCCGGCAGCAGATCCGCCGAGATCGCCTGCAGCGCATCGTCACTCGCCAGGATCAGCAACCGCTCCACGATATTGCGGAGCTGGCGGACATTGCCCGGCCAGCCATGTGACTGGAGAATCGCCATTGCGTCGTCACCGATCTCGCGCATCGAAAGACCGGAGGCAACCGACAGGCGCTTCATGAAATGGGTGACGAGCAGAGGGATATCGTCGCGCCGCTCGCACAGAGATGGCACGCGCAGAGGGACGACGTTCAGCCGGTGATAGAGATCCTCGCGGAACTGCGCGACGGCGATGTCCGCGCGCAGGTCGTGCGTGGTCGAGGACACGATGCGCGCATCCACCTGCACCCGCGTGGCGCCGCCCACGCGCAGGAAGCTCTGCTCGACGAGCACGCGCAGCACCTTGGCCTGCGTCTCGAGCGGCATGTCCGCCACCTCATCGAGATAGAGCGTGCCGTTATGGGCCAGCTCGAGCAGCCCGATCTTGCGCGGACCGTCGGCGGTTTCCTCGCCGAACAATTCCGATTCGATCCTGTCGGGCGCCATGGTCGCGCAATTGATGGCGACGAAAGCGTGACCCGCCCGCCGCGAATGCGCGTGAATGAGCCGCGCCACAAGCTCTTTGCCAACACCCGCGGGGCCCGTGATCATCACGCGGCTGCCGGTCGGCGCGATCTTGTCGATTGCCTGCCTGAGCTGGGAGATGGCGGAGGATGCGCCGACAAGCTCCGTATCGTCGCCCGCCTTCAGCTTCAGCTCCTGCACTTCGCGCTTCAGCCGCGCCGCTTCGAGCGCGCGCGCCGCGACGTGTATCAGCCGATCCGCCTTGAACGGCTTCTCGACGAAATCGTAGGCGCCCTTCTTGATCGACGCGACCGCGGTTTCGATCGTGCCGTGCCCGCTGATGATCACCACCGGCAGGTCGGGATGATCGCGCTTCAGCACATCCAGAACCTGGATCCCGTCGAGCCGGCTTCCCTGGAGCCAGATGTCGAGGATGACGAGCTGCGGACGGCGTTGGCGCACGGCGGCGAGCGCGGAGTCGCTGTCGGCGGCAACCCGCGTCGTATAACCTTCGTCGCCCAGAATCCCGGCGATCAGTTCACGGATGTCCTCTTCGTCATCGACGACGAGGAGTTCAGGCGCGATCAGCGATCCGTTCTTTGTCATCCCCAGACTCCGTTTGGCGTGCCGTCTTCTGTTTCAGTGGAAAGATCAGGCGCACTTCCGCGCCCGGTTCGTCATTCTCCCGGTCGCAAAGCGTGATTTCGCCGCCATGCTCCTCGACGATCTTGCGCACGATGGCGAGACCGAGGCCGGTGCCTTTCGCGCGCGTCGTCACATAGGGCTCGGTCAGGCGGTGCCGCTGTCCGTGCGGCAGGCCGATGCCGTTGTCCACGACAGTGAAAATCACCCGCGCGCGCTCTTCCGCAACGGCGATGGCGATGCGCCCGTGCTCCTCCTCGCCCGATTCGGTGCGCGCCTCGATGGCCTCGCCGGCGTTCTTCAGCACGTTGGTCAGCGCTTGGGCGACAAGGCGCCCGTCGCAATCGAATCGGATCGGGGGCGATCCGGCGGCAACTTCGAAATCGATCTGCGGATGGGCGGCACGCTGCAGGAACACCGCCTGTTGAACCAGTTCCTGCGCGAGTTCGCGGCGCATGACGGGCGCGGGCATGCGCGCAAAGGAGGAGAACTCGTCGACCATGCGCCCGATATCGCCCACCTGGCGGATGATCGTGTCGGTGCATTGGCTGAACACCTCGGGGTCGCTCGTCACTTCGCCCGCATATTTGCGTTTCAGGCGCTCTGCCGAAAGCTGAATCGGCGTCAGCGGATTCTTGATCTCATGCGCGATGCGCCGCGCTACATCGGCCCAGGCTGCCGTGCGCTGCGCGGAAACCAGATCGGTGATGTCGTCGAAGGTGACGATGAAGCCCGCTTCGCCCGCACCCGCCTCGCTCGCGACCTGCACGCTCAGGCTCCGCACGGTACCACCGCGGCGGACCGTCGCTTCTCCGCTCGCATGGCCGAGCGGCTCCTGCAGCGCGCGGCGGATGATTGCAGAAAGTTCCGGCACCGCTTCGGCATAGTGCCGGCCTTCCAGCTCTTCAGGTTCGGCATTGATGAGCCGCGCCGCCGCGCGATTGACGATGGTAACGCAACCTTCGCCGTCGAGCCCGATGACACCAGCGCTGACGCCGGCGAGCACCGCCTCCGTGAAGCGCCGGCGTTCGTCGAGCTGCTGGTTGGCGTGGATCAGTTCGTTGCGCCGGGTGTCGAGCTCTGTCGTCATACGATTGAAGGCGCGCGCCAGCATGCCCATCTCGTCATCGCCGCGGTCGATCTCGACCTGCGCCTTCAGATCGCCGCGCGACACGCGCTCCGAGGCGCGGATGAGTCGCGACACGGGAAGCACGAGGCTGTTCGCCGCCCATAGGCCGAGCCAGATCGCCACGAGCAGGATGAGCAGCGACACCGCGCCGTAGAGCGCAGCGAAGACGAGCTGCACTTCTGCACGGTTCTGGTCGAGCCGCTTGTATTCGGAGACCGCGTTGACGGTGCGCTGGTAGTAGCCCAGGACCTGCGGATCGACGGTGCGCACCACGAGCAGGTAGGCGTCGTTCAACGCCTGCATGCGGATCAGCGCGCGCACCACCCCAACCTTGGAACTCGCATCAATGACGATGGTGCCGTGGGACGCCTGATCGATGTCGCCCGGCTTCGGCGGCGCGATTTCGGGCAGGAAGCGCTGCTTTGTGCTCCCGAGCACATGGCCGTGCGAGTCGAGAATATAGGCCGCCTGCAGGCCGCGGTCCTTGGTGAGAATGGCGAGCTTGGTGAAAAGAATGTCGGCGCGTACGCGGTTGTGCTCGTCGAAAAGTTCAGGGTCGTGCTCGATGGCGTTCGCGATCTCGTAGGCGTCGGCGATGATCAGCCGTTCATTGCCCTGCACATAGCGCTCCGCCACATGGACGGCGCTGTCGAGGGCGGATTTCACCCGGGCCGAGAACCACGCCTCAATGCCGAGATCGAGGGTGACCACGGCGAAGATGGCAACCAGGATCGCGGGGATGACCGCGATCGCGCTGAACAGCATGACAAGGCGAACATGCAGCCGCGCGCCAGCGATGCCGGAGCGGCGGTCGATCCACAGTCGCGTCAGCCGCCAGGCAATCAGCGCGCCGAGCGTCAGCACCAGCGTAAGATTGATGAGCAGAAGAACGATCAGCGTCGCTGAGGTGGGATGGTAGGGAACCAGCCCCCTCACCATCGCATAGGTTCCGACGCCGGAGACCACGGCAAGAAGGCCCACGCCCGCGGCCAGCCGCGAAGGCCGGGACACCGCCCGAATCACCTGCCACAGACCGGTCCGCCCAGGCGGTCCGATCGCATCGGATGTCGTCATTCAGGCCTGCCGCTGCCCCCGCCCGCCGGATATTCCGGCCCCTTCTCCTCTCAGCAGTGTAGCAAAGCCACAGCCTGTTGCAAGAATAACCCACCCTCCCGAAGAGGGTAAGTCCCCGCCGTCAAACGCGCTCGGCGGGGACGTACGCGTCAGTTACTTCGCCATTTTAACTTCGGTCCACATCTCGTCGGATTCGAAGGTGCGATATTTGTCGAAGCCGCCGGTCAGTTTGGCCGATGCGGTCTTGCTCATCTGCGCTTCCATTTCCTTCTGGATCGCCTGGTCGCGCGTCTTGTCCGGATCCATCATCGCACCGCTGGGGAAGTGCTGAATGAGCTGGATGTTGGCGCCGGCGCCCGAATTGAGCTTCTGGAGAATCATATACTGGTCGATGACGCCATGCTTCTTCAGAGTCTCCATCGACGCTGACCACCCCTTCCGGAGGCCGGTAAGGTAGTCATCGATGTGGTTGGGATCGACCCTGATGGTCGTGACTTCCCACACTCCCTTGACCGGCGTGTAATCCACATATTGCTCCGCCCACACGGCCGAGGCCGCAAGCGCGCCCACCGTCAATCCGGCAGCAAGTACCAATCTGTTCACGTTAGCCCTCCGACATTTTTGTTGAAATTGAGGGAATGAAAATTCCCCGATGCGCAGCCATCTGCCCACCGGCACTCAATCTAGGCTTAACATTTGGTTGCCGGAAGATACTTTCTCTGCGCCGCCAATGCAGGCGGAAAACGCCAGCGATGCTTTCGCTCATTCCACCTTCACACCGCGAAGGAGTTCGATTCCGTGTTCGCGGAGCTTCTTGCGCAGCGTGTTGCGGTTGATGCCGAGAAGCTGGGCGGCGCGGATCTGGTTGCCGTGGGCGGCGGCAAGGCATTGCGCAAGGAGTGGCCGCTCTACCTCGGCGAGGATGCGGCCGTAGAGCCCAGGTGGCGGCAATCCTCCCGAACCGAACTCGCGCGCGAGGTGCCGCTCGACGAGAGTGCCCAGTGAACTGGAGTCTGCCGCGTCCTCGTGCGGCGCCGCCTGCCCGATCTCCTGCGCGACGGAATCCGCGCTTATCATGTCCCCAGAATGTAGGATCGTGAGTCGGCGGACGAGATTTTCCAGCTCGCGCACATTGCCTGGCCAGCGTTGCCGCTTGAGGAGTTCGAGTGCTTCCTCTTCGATCCCCTTCCGCTGCTCGCCTTCGGCCCTCTTCAGGAAATGCCGTACCAGATCCGGAATGTCGTCCGCGCGCTCGCGCAGCGGCGGCACGCGAAGCGGCACGACGTTCAGTCGGTAATAAAGATCCTCGCGAAAGAGTCCCTGGCGGACCAGCCGCAAGAGATCGCGGTTGGTGGCGGCGACAATTCGCACATTGGTATGCAGCGCCGCGCGTCCGCCGATGCTCGTGTATTCGCCCTGCTGGAGTACGCGCAACAGCCGCGTCTGTGCTTCGAGGGGCATGTCGCCGATCTCGTCGAGAAACAGGGTGCCGCCTTCGGCCTGTTCGAAGCGGCCCACGCCGCGTTGCACGGCGCCGGTGAAGGCGCCGCGTTCGTGCCCGAACAGCTCGCTTTCGACCAGCTCCTTCGGAATCGCCGCCATGTTGACGGCGACGAAAGGCCCGCGACGCCGGAGTCCGTAATCGTGCAGCACGCGCGCGACAAGTTCCTTGCCCGTGCCGGATTCGCCCGTGATCGTCACGGTCAGATCGGATCGTGTCAGCCGCGCAATGGCGCGGTAGATGTCCTGCATGACGGGCGAGCGGCCGATGAGCGGCAGGGACTCGCCTTCGGTACCGCTCACAGCTTCCTGCGCGCGAGGCGGCGCGGCCAGCGCGCGCTGGACGGTCGAGATAAGTTCCTTCAGGTCGAAGGGCTTCGGCAGATATTCGAAGGCGCCGTGCTCCGCAGCGGCGATTGCGGTCAGGATGGTGTTCTGCGCGCTCATCACCACCACGGGAAGATCGGGGCGCACCCTCCGGATGCGCGGAAGGAGATCGAAGCCGTTCCCATCGGGTAGAACGACGTCGGTTACGACGAGGGCGCCCTCGCCCTCCGACACCAGATGCCAGAGCCCCGAAGCGGTCGCGGTGGTGCGCACGTCGTAGCCCGCGCGGCTGAGCGCCTGACTAAGTACGGTGCGGATCGCCGCATCGTCGTCCGCGACGAGGATCGTCTGCGTTTCCATCTCACGGGGCCTCGTCCGCTGGCGCGGTGGGAAGCAGGACACGGAACAGCGTCCGACCGGGCGCGGACTCACATTCGATCACGCCGCCATGTCCGCCGACGATTTTCGCGGCCAGTGCGAGGCCGAGCCCCGCCCCCCGAGGCTTGGTGGTGACGAAGGGATCGAAGATGTGCGGAATCAGCTCAGCCGGAATTCCGGAGCCGTTGTCGCGTACTGTCACCTCGAGAGGCAGATTTCGAGGCGCGTGCTCCGCACCTGCGCGCACGCGCAGGCCGGTGCGGAACGCCGTGGCAAGATTGATCTCACCGCCCCGTTCCGGAACGGCGTCGCTCGCATTGCGCACCAGATTGACGAACACCTGGATGAGCTGGTCGCGGTCGCCTTGCACGTGGGGCAGCGATGGATCGAAGGTCTCACTGAAAGCGGCGTTCCGCGCGAAGCCCGATTGCGCGAGTTTTCGCGCACGGTCGAGCACGTCGTGGATGTTGACGGGCGCGAACGGAACGGGACGCGTGTCGCCGAAGCTCTCCATTCGGTCGATCAGCGCACGGATGCGGTCGGATTCCTCGCAGATGAGGCGCGTCAGCCCGCGGCCATTCTCGTCTAGCGATTCTTCGAGCAATTGCGCCGCCCCGCGGATGCCCGCCAACGGGTTCTTGATTTCGTGCGCGAGAACCGCGGCCATGCCGTCGAGCGCGCGCAGCGCACCCTGTTGCGGAAGCTGGCGTCCGAGCCGGCGGGCGAAGGTTCTCTCGTGAAGGGTGATCAGGACGTCCTGCGCATTGACCAGCGGAGCAGCGCTGGCGTCCACCGTGTGCTCACCGCCGCGCGGGGTTGATAGGGGGACATCATGTTCCACAACCGTCGTGCTGCGCGCCCTCGCCTGCGCGGCGATTTCCAGCAGCGGGCTGCCCGGTGCAACCAGATGATCGAGAGTCCGCCGGGCCAACGCGCCCGCACTTGCCCCGAAGAAGTCCTCGGCCGCCGGATTGACGAAGCGGATCTCGTTATTCTGGCCGATGATGAGCAGAGGCAAGGGAATCGCCGCCGCGATATCGGAGGAGGATTCCTTTCCTGGAAGATCGGCGGGGGTGAGCAGTGAATTGCCTACGGATTGGACAGAGGTGAATGGCTGGCTAGCTTATAGGCAATTTGTGCAGCGCAAAAGGACGCTGGCCCAGCCCTGGACCCTTGATCTGCCACCGGGACAGGCTCAACGTCGCGGGGGCAATAAAAGGGGCAGTCGCATCATGGCGGAAACCGTGATCCCGCGGCTTCGGGAAATCAGGCAACTCCATCCGCTGCGCAACACCTATCGCGAAGTCATGGCGGGGCTTGGCAGGCTCGACCTGCTGGCGATCTGGATCACCGAGAACGTGGGCACGATGGGGTTCTTCCTGCTGATCCTCGTCTGGACGATCCTGTGGCTCGGCTGGAATTTTCTCGCGCCCTCGCGGCTGCAATTCGATCCGCCGATGGGTTTTGTCTTCTGGCTGTTCATTTCGAACATGATCCAGATTCTGCTCATGCCCCTGATCATGGTCGGGCAGAACCTGCAAGGACAGCACGCCGAGGCACGCGCCGAGCACGACCTTGAGGTCAACATCAAGGCCGAGCAGGAAATCGAAATGGTCCTTCATCACCTCGAGCGGCAGAACGACATGCTCATCGCCATGCTGGAGAAGCAGGGCATCAAGCTCGAGCAGGTGCTGCGCAAAGGCACCTCGACATAGCAAGCGGCGAGATTGCCGCAGAAAGCCGGTTGTTCGCCGTCATTTCAAAAGATGGCATTCCCGCACTCCGATCCGAAAGGAAATACAACGATGATTTCGAAGATGACGCCATTCCCTGTTGCGGTACTGCTTGGAATTGCGGGTATGTTCGCTGCAACACGAGCATGCGCCGACGATTGCGATGCTGTAATGACGGCGACGCTCGCGCAGATGAACATCCCCTATCGTGCCACAATATCGTTTTCCAACCTGAACGGAAAACCCGCCACAAGCGAGATGATCTACTCGGGTGGTAAAATATACGTCCAGATGAACGGAGCCTGGCAAGTGTCGCCGATGACGGCGCAGGAGATGACCAATCAGATGAAGACGAACTATAAGACAAGCAAGCACAGCTGCCAGCACGCTGGCGACGATTCCGTGGGTGGGCAGGGCGCTTCCGTCTATACAGCGAGCTTTCAATCGCCGCATTCCCACAGCGACAACCGCATCTGGATCTCCAGATCCCGAGGCGTGCTGCTGAAAACCTGGGCGCACATCATAGAGGGCAATCAGACGATGACCACGATTTACGGGTACGACAACATTCAGCCGCCTGCCGGGGTGAAATAACGCACGACTTCCGATTATTCCATGGAGGCGTCGCCGCCGGCGACCTGCCCTTGACCCCCTCGCGCCAGCGCCACAGAACGGCGAGGCAATAGCGGGATAAATCACGGACATGCCCGGAGGAACTGTCGTCGTAGTGGTTGCCGCCGGAAAGGGCGAGCGCGCGGGAGGCCTTGTCCCCAAGCAGTTCCAACCGCTGCTCGGCCTCCCCGTGCTTCGGCGTAGCGTTTTGGCATTCGCGGAAGTGCCGGAAATCGCCGCGATCCAGATTGTGACCGCCGAAGGTCAGGAGCTGCGTGCGGAAGAAGCGCTCCGCGGCATCGCCCGCCTGCCTTTCGCGCTCGGCGGCGAGACACGTCAGGAATCGGTGCGCAATGGACTCGAAGCGCTTGTGCCGCATGCGCCGGAATTTGTGCTCGTGCACGATGCCGCGCGGCCACTCGTTTCTCCCGGTCTCATCCGCCGCGTCATGACCGCCCTCGAGGCTGGCGCCATAGCTACCATTCCGCTGCTCGCGCTCGCGGATACGCTCAAACGCAAGGAACCGGAGAACTGGATGAACGTCTCCCGCCATGGCGGACTCTATCGGGCGCAGACGCCGCAGGGTTTCCGCTTCGACGCGCTGCTCGCGGCCCACCGCGCGCACGCGTCCGAAAGCATGACCGACGACATGGCGATCGCCGAACGCGCGGGGCTTCCAATTGCGCCCGTGGCGGGTGATGAAACAAATCTGAAAATTACGACTGAGGAAGATTTCGTCTGCGCGGCGAGACTGCTAAGGGGCGTGATGAGCGAATTTCGAACCGGCCAGGGGTTCGATGCGCACCGCTTCGCGCGTGGCGATCATGTGTGGCTGTGCGGGGTGCAGATCGCGCATGACGCGGGCCTCGAAGGCCATTCCGACGCCGACGCAGGCCTCCACGCGCTCACCGACGCGATTCTGGGGGCGATTGGCGCGGGCGACATCGGCCGACATTTTCCGCCCACGGAGGAAAAATGGCGCGATGCGCCCTCGTCTTTGTTTCTTGCGGAGGCTGCACGACTGGTCGCCGAGGCGAACGGCGCAATCGTGCATTGCGACGTGACACTCGTCTGCGAGCGGCCGAAGATCACGCCCCATCGCGAGGTCATGCGGGCGCGCGTCGCGGAGATTCTTGCAATCGGCATCGACCGGGTGAGCGTGAAGGCGACCACGACCGACGGCTTGGGGTTCACCGGCCGCGGCGAAGGCCTGGCGGCCCAGGCCGTCGCTACCGTTCGGCTGCCGCCCGGTTGAGTTTCTCGGCCACCATCGCGACGCTTGGGGGGCTCGGCCGCGTGCGCAAGGCACCGGGCACGGTGGCAAGCTTCGTCACGTTGATTGCAGCGTGGCCGCTCGCGGGTATTGGCGGACAGGCGCTCGTTCTGCTGGCGAGTATCGGTACGATGGCTGTCGGCGGGTGGGCGGCGGAGCATTATGCACGGGAATGCGGAGTCGCAGATCCGCCCGACTGCGTCATCGATGAAGTGGCCGGGCAGTTTCTCGCCTGCGCGTTTGCGCCGCGTGAGTTGCTCGCCTATGGGCTGGTCTTTCTGCTCTTCCGCGCGCTCGACATTTTCAAGCCCTGGCCGATCGGCGCGGCTGAGCGTCTGCACGGCGGCGTCGGCATCGTCGCCGACGATATGGTCGCCGGCCTGCTCGCCGGTTTCGTCATCGTACTCCTCGCCCAGGCGGGCGTCGCCTGGCCCTTCTAAAGCAACACGAAGACAAGATTTAGCGCAGAGGACGCAGAGGATGCGCGGAGGGCGCTGGAGAGAGCTCCGCGCCATAGGCGCCCAAAGGTTTCCGCGTCCCCTGCGCTCCCTCTGCGCTAAATCTTTTTTTTTCTTTGTGTCCTTCGTGTCTTTGTGGTGAAACTTCAACATGTTCCCGCCCGAATTGCTGAAACTCGCCGAAGACGTGCTCGCGCGGGCGCGGACGCAGGGTTTGCATATCGCGACGGCCGAGAGTTGCACGGGCGGGTTGATCGGCGCGGCGCTGACGGAGATCGCCGGATCGTCCGACGTCTTCGAACGTGGTTTCATCGTCTATTCCAATCGTGCCAAAACCGGACTGCTCGGCGTGCCGGAACAAATCATCAAGGAGCACGGCGCGGTCTCCGAAGCCGTTGCGCGCGGCATGGCGGAAGGCGCGCTGCAGCGTTCCCCGGTGGAACTGGCCGTCGCGGTGACAGGAATTGCCGGCCCCGGCGGCGGCACAACGGCGAAACCAGTGGGTCTGGTGCATATTGCCGCCGCACGACGGGATCGCGCGACGCTGAACGAAGCCCATTCGTTCGGTGATATCGGCCGGGAACGCATTCGCCTGCTCAGCGTCGAAGCGGCTTTGCTTCTATTGCTGCGCCTGTTTTGAGAGAACGCCCGCGCGTGTCTCGAAGGCATGCGTCATGCGGCTCATCACGAGGCCGAGCGCCGTGCCCGCGATGCGGCCGAGCATGCGGCTGCGGAATTCAAAGATGATCGAAAACTCTACACGACAACTCTCGCCGAGCGGCATGAAGCGCCAATGATTTTTGAGTTGCCGGAACGAGCCCTGCGTCTGTTCCACGTCGATGCGGCCAGCGGAAGGATTCAACTCAACCCGGCTCGTATATCGCTCGCGCAATGTCTTGTAGCCAATCAGTGTCTCCGCCCACATCACTTCGCCGAAAGGTGCAGGCTCGCGCTTGAGGATGCGCAGCCCCGCGCACCATGGCACAAATTCCGGATAGCGCTCCACATCGGCCACGATCGCGTAAATGAAATCAGCCGTATACGGAAGAATTCGCGACTCGGAATGGACAGGCATCCTTCGCCAGGCTCAGGATGAGAAAATCAAAGTGACTCCTCACCCTGAGTTTGTCGAAGGGTGAGTTCGAGGCGTGCCACCTTGAGTGCCTCAAAGTCCTGGTCCGCGTGGTAGGACGAGCGCGTGAGGGGGGTCGCGGAGACCATCGAGAATCCTTTCGCGCGCGCGATCTGGCCAAGCGCCGCGAATTCCTCCGGCGTCCAGAAGCGCGCCACCGCCGCGTGCTTGCGCGAGGGCTGCAGATATTGTCCAAGCGTCAGGAAATCGACGCCGGCCGCGCGCAGATCGTCCATCACCTGCATTACTTCCTCGCGGCCTTCGCCGAGACCCAGCATCAGGCCCGATTTGGTGAAGCCTGCGGGCGCAAGCTCCTTCGCGCGTTCGAGCAGGCGCAACGACGCGAAGTAGCGCGCGCCGGGACGGATGCTCAGATAAAGGCGCGGCACAGTCTCGAGATTGTGGTTGAAGACGTCGGGCGTCGCTTCCATCACGATTTCGATGGCGCCGGGCTTGCGCAGGAAATCGGGTGTCAGAACCTCGATCGTGGTCTGCGGAGTGCGGTTGCGGATCGCGCGGATCACGTGGGCGAAATGGCCTGCGCCGCCATCAGAGAGATCATCGCGGTCTACCGAGGTGATGACGACGTGCCTGAGGCCGAGCTTCTCGACAGCCCGCGCGACGTTATCCGGCTCTGCGTCGTCAAGAGCGCCTGGCATCCCTGTCTTCACGTTGCAGAAGGCGCAGGCGCGTGTGCAGGTATCGCCCATGATCATCATGGTGGCGTGGTGGTGTGTCCAGCACTCGCCGATATTCGGACAGCCCGCCTCCTCGCACACTGTGTGCAGCCCGAATTCGCGCACGATCGCCCGCGTCTCGTGATATTCGCGGCTGCCCGGCGCCCTTACCCGGATCCATTCCGGCTTGCGCGCGATTGCCGTGTCGGGCCGGTGCGCCTTTTCCGGATGTCTGAGCGCCCGCCGGTCGCGCCCCGCTTGGTCAAACACGATCGTCATGGGGCCTACATAACCTCTCGACAGGGGAAAATCACGTGGGGGCCAGAAAAGACAGATTAGCGTAGAGGATGCTGGAGAAAACGCGCGCCAAGAGGCGCGCCGATCTTCCCCCCTGTCTCCGCAGCGATACCTCAGCGTCCTCTGCGCTGAATCCTTCCTCTTTTCGCATAGTTTGGGCTAGCTTGGGCCGCATGAGGGACTGCCATTGAGTTTGGCCACCATCGCCGCGGCGTCGGGCGAGGAGATCGTGCCTTTCGATCTGCCGCGCGCGCAGAAGCCGCTATTCCACGCATTGATGGACGCAAGGTCGGCATTCGGCGGAAAGACGACCGCCATCGTCGACGGCGACGAGCGCCACTTCACCTACGACGAGATCGTGCGCGCGGCACTCGCGCTGGGGCACGCGCTCAAGGCGGGCACCAAACAGGGCGAAGCCGTTGGCGTCATGCTGCCGACAGGCGCGGGCGCGATCATCTCGTTCTTTGCCGTCTCCGCCTACGGCCGTGTGCCAGCGATGCTCAATTTTACCGCGGGCGCTGCAGCGATCAAAGCCGCGATGCACATGGCGAAGGTGAAGCGCATTGTCACGGCGCGGCGCTTCGTCGAGCTCGGCAAATTCGAGGCGCTTGTCTGCGAGCTCGAGGGCGCGGCGTCTGTCGTCTATCTCGAAGATGTGCGCGCCAGTCTCTCGCTGCGCGACAAGGCCGCCGCCGCAGTCGGACAGCTTGCGCGCGGTCTTGTCGTGTCGCGCCCACAGCACGGCGCGCCCGCGGTCTACCTTTTCACGTCGGGCACAGAGGGCGAGCCGAAGGGAGTGGCGCTCTCCCATCTCAATCTTTTGTCCAACGTCGAACAGGTGCGCTCTCATATCGAGCTTCACACGCATGATGTGCTGTTCAATCCGCTGCCGACTTTCCACTGCTTCGGGCTGACGGTTGGCGCGCTGATGCCGCTGCTGCTCGGAATCAAGGCGGTGTTCCATCCTACGCCGCTGCAACCACGCGAGATTGCGCGCCGCATCCGCCAATCGGGCGCGACGATTCTGCTCTCGACTGATACGTTCATCTCGCAAACGGCGCGCGCGGGCGATCAGGGCGATCTGAACAGTCTCAGGCTCGCGGTCTGCGGCGCCGAACGCCTGCGCGACGAGACACGCACATTGGTGCGCAAGAAATACAGCATCGAACTGCTCGAAGGGTACGGCGTCACCGAGGCCTCGCCGGTAATCGCGGCCAACCAGCCGGGCGCAAACCGGCCAGGCACGGTGGGACGCCTTTTGCAGGGAATCGAAAGTCGCCTCGAGCCCGTCGAAGGCATTCCGCATGCGGGGCGCCTAGTCGTGCGCGGACCGAACGTGATGTTGGGCTATATCAGGCCGGAACAGCCGGGCACTTTCGCTGCGCCGCCCGGCGGCTGGTACGACACGGGTGACATCGTCAGCATCGACCAGGACGGATTCATCGCCATCAAGGGGCGGCTGAAGCGTTTCGCCAAGATCGGCGGCGAGATGGTTTCGCTCGCGATCGTCGAGAGCTGCGCCTCGGCGATGTGGCCCGATTGCAGCCACGCCGCACTTGCCGTTCCGGGCGGGCGCAAGGGCGAGGAAATCCTGCTGGTCACCACCAGCCCCGATGCCGAACGCACGCAGTTCGCCGGGTGGGTGCACAATCACGGCGTCCAGGAACTGGCGATCCCGCGCCGCATTCTGCTCGTCGAGAGTATCCCCGTACTTGGCACCGGCAAGACCGATTACGCGAAGCTCACAAAATCGCTGCAGGAAAGCGGAGCGCTCGCGGAGCCGGAAACAGCGACGGGGTGAAGCGGTGCCTCTTCTTGCTCCCACTTCTTTTCCGTGTCATGGCCGCGCAGGCGGTCCATGACGATAAAATTTGGAGAGACGCGATCAAATATCGATCACCCGCATCAGCACCAGCGCATAGAAGATCGCCCACATCGCCGCTGCCGCGGCGGTCGCCAGCGCGAGCTTCAGCGCCATGCGCGGATTGGCCGGCGCGCCGGGGTCGCCTGGGCCGTCGTTCGACGATCTGATTCCGATCGGCAGCAGGATCTGCAGCGCGAGGAACCAGAGAATGACGAACGCGCCTGCGAGTACGATAAGTCTCACGCCTGTTCGAGCTCGATGAGGGTGCCGATGAAATCCTTCGGGTGCAGGAAGATCACGGGCTTGCCATGGGCGCCGATGCGGGGTTCGCCGGTTCCGGTGATCGTAGCGCCCGCCGCGCGCATGCGGTCGCGGGCGGCGATGATGTCGTCGACCTCGTAGCAGATGTGATGGATTCCGCCGGCGGGATTTTTCCGCAGGAAATTTGCGATCGGCGAATCCGCGCCCAATGGCTCGATCAGTTCGATTTTGCTGTTGGGAAGTTCGACGAAGATGGTGGTGACACCGTGATCCGGCTGCGCAACCGGCTCCGAAACTTTCGCGCCCAGTGTGTCCCGATAGACTTTCGCGGCGGACGCAATGTCTTTCGTCGCGATGGCGACGTGATTGAGCCGGCCGATCATGCTTGCTTCCTCACACCCACACCACTTCAACGCGCGTGACGGGTTTCTTTCCCCAATGGGCCATCGCGGCGCGGCGCATGGCGAGGCGCGCCTGCTCCTTGAGCGCCTCCTCATCGCGCCGCTTCGAATCATGCCGCTTGATGGCGTCCTCGAGCGCCGCGCGGATCGCGCCGTGAACCTGATCGGGAATACCCTCGAGGATCAGCGACGGATCGCCCGCCACACGCCCCTTGCCGTCCAGCGGGATCGTCGCCGCAATAAGGCCCGCATAGCCGAGCGCACCGCGGGCCCGTGCATGGCCCTTGCCTTCCTCAACCAGCACCTTGCCGTCGAGATGCAACCGCCCCGAAGGCGTCTCATCGACGATTTCGGCGCGGCCGGGCGCAAGGCGCAGCATGTGCCCGTTCTGCAGCACAATGGCTTGCGGTACCTGCAGCGAACGCGCGAGGCGCGCGTGCTCCATCATGTGGCGAAGCTCTCCGTGCACCGGCACGGCGACCTTGGGCCGAACCCAGCGATACATCTGCGCCAGCTCGTCGCGGCAGGGATGGCCGGAAACATGCACGAAATGGTCGCGCTCGGTGAGCACTTCGACGCCAAGGGCCGACAGTTTGTTCTGCACTTCGAAGATCGCGAGGTCGTTACCGGGAATGATACGCGAGGAAAAGATCACCGTGTCTCCGGGCCCGAGCGCCACGCTGGGATGTTTGCCCGCCGCGATGCGCGCCAGCGCCGCACGTGTCTCTCCCTGGCTGCCGGTGCAAAGATAGAGAACGCGATTCGGCGGCAATTGCGCCGCTTCGTCGGCGTCGATCAGCGCCGGAAAATCGCGAAGATAACCCGTCTCTCGCGCCGCTTCGACAATACGACTCATCGATCGACCGACCAACGCCAGAGCGCGCCCATGCGCGCGCGCCGCCTTGCCGACGGATTCGAGCCGCGCCACGTTCGATGCGAACGCGGTAACGGCGACGCGTCCGGTCAGGGTTCCGATCAGATCGACGAGGCTCGTCCGCACTTGCGCCTCAGACCCCGATTCGCCCGCGACCAGCGCATTGGTCGAATCGCAGACAAGCGCCAGCGCACCGTCATCCCCCAAAGCGCGCAGCGAATCCGAATCCGTGACTTCGCCGATCAGCGGATCGGGGTCGAGTTTCCAGTCTCCGGTATGCACCACGACGCCGAAAGGCGTCCGGATCGCGAGAGCGTTGGGCTCGGGGATCGAATGGGTGATGGAGATGAAGTCGATCTCGAATGGACCAATAGCGATTCGGCCGCCCAGCGGAACAATCGTCACTCGCACACGTTCCGTGAGCCCAGCTTCCGCAAGCTTGTTCTCGATCAGCCTCGCAGTGAACGGCGTCGCATAGACGGGACAGCGCAGCTGCGGCCAGAGCGTCGCCACGGCGCCGATATGATCCTCATGGGCATGGGTCAGCACGATCGCGAGCACATTCTCGTTCTGCTCGGCGAGAAAGCGAATGTCGGGCAGGATCAGATCGACGCCCGGCGTCGCGCTCTCCCGGCCGAACATGACGCCGCAATCGACCACGATCCATCGCCGGTCGTCGGGTGCCCCGCAGCCATAGGCGTTGAAGTTCATGCCAATCTCGCCCGCGCCACCGAGCGGCAGCAGGACAAGCTCGCTCTCATTCAGGCGTGCGTCCATCAGCGGTGCAAACGCGCCGGGGCGGTTTTGGTGTTCCGCGCGTAAATGAGCACGAGGCCGCGGATGGTCAAATCCTCGTCCAGATGCTCGATCGACTGGGTCTGCTTGTAGAACAGGCCGGCGAGACCGCCGGTACCGATCACCGTCATGGGTTCCCCATACTCGGCGCGGATACGCGCGACGAGACCTTCAACGAGGCCGAGATAACCCCAATAGAGTCCCGACTGCATCGCGGGCACAGTATCCTTGCCGATCACCGATTGGGAACGCTGGATGGCGACCCGCGGCAGCATGGCGGCGCCCAGATGCAGTGCCTCGGCGGAGACGTTCACGCCCGGCGCGATGACGCCGCCTTCGTAGTTGCCGACCGCGCTCACGACGTCGAAAGTGGTCGCCGTGCCGAAATCGACGACGATCAGTGCGCCCTTGTAGCGCTCATGCGCCGCCACGGTGTTGACGAGTCGGTCCGCGCCCACTGCGCTCGGCCGGTCGACGCGGATCTCGATGCCGAGATCGACATCCGGTTCGCCCACGACAAGCGGTTCGCAATGAAGATACCGTTTGCAGAAGAGACGGAGATCGAACAGCGCTGCGGGCACGACCGTCGCGATGATGGCGCAGTCGAGATCGGCAAAATTCAAGCCGACAAGCGACAGAAGCGGGTTCAGGAGCACGGCGTATTCGTCGGCGGTGCGCGCCTGGTCCATCACCGCGCGCCACTCGGCGCGAATATCCCTGCCTTCGCAGATGGCAAAGACAATATTTGTATTCCCGGCATCGATCGCGAGCAGCACGTGATCCCCCTCACCGCCGCCCGATCGGCAGAGAGTGCCCGCGCCGACCCCCTCTCCGCTCGTGGGAGAGGTATGCAGATATGGCCCTTGAATTCTGCTCGGGCGTGGACGAGGGGTGTTGCATTCAGAAGAATACCTCACCTGCGGAGATTCTGCGCGTACGGCCCGCGGCTTCGCGCAGGATCAGGGCGCCTTCAGCATCGATACCTTCGAACACCCCTACCGCCTCCATGTCGGCAATTCGCGCACGGATGCGTGCGCCCAGCCTTGCAGCGCGCGCAAGCCAAGCATCACGGATCGGCGCGAATCCCCTTTTGGACCAAACTTCATACCATTTGGACCACGAGGCTGCGAGGCAGTCGAGTGCAACACGCGGCGCCGGCGGTTCCTCGCCGAGGGCTGCGATCGAGGTTGCCGGAAATTCGGTGTCGGCGGGATGCGAGGCCAGATTGATGCCGAAGCCGATCGCGAGCCAGTCCGAATGCGCGCCATCGTTGCTGGCCGACTCCAGAAGTATTCCTGCGATCTTCTTCTCATCCGCCAGGACATCGTTCGGCCACTTGACCTTCACCTCGGCGTCCGGGACGTGGCGGTTTACGACGTCGCTCGCGCCGAGCGCCGCGACGAAGGAGAGTTGCGCGCATTGCGCGATCGGCATGGACGGTTTCAGGAGCAGCGTCGCAGCGAGATTGCCTTCGGGCGATTGCCAGTTTCTGCCCCGCCGTCCCCGGCCTTTGGTCTGGAGATCCGCAACAAGCCAGAGCGGGCCCTCGACTCCTACAAGCGCCAATCTTCGCGCTTCTTCGTTCGTGGAATCGATCTCCAAGAAATGGCGAATCGGAATGCCCTGGACGCTCGCCGGAGAGCCCGTCACGGAACAAGCGCCTTCGCCGCGAGCGCCGCGGCTGCGACGAGCGGCGACGCGATCACGATGAAGACGAGATTGAACAGGCTCGCGCCGGCCGCGATCCCGCCGAGGCGCAAGCCCATTCCGCGATCGAAGGCCGGTGCGGGCTCGTCGAAATACATTATCTTGACGATGCGCAGATAGTAATAGGCACCAATGGCGCTCGCGAGCACGCCGAGAATCGCCAGCGCGTAGAGGTGCGCGCCGAGGGCGGCGAGGAACACATAGAATTTTGCCCAGAAACCGGCAAAGGGCGGAATGCCCGCGAGGCTCACGAACAGCACCGCGAAAGCGAGCGCGAGACGGGGGTCGGTGCGCGCGAGGCCGGCGAGATCCGGAATATTCTCCACCATCTGCCCGTTTCGCCGCATCGCCAGGATGCAGACAAAGACACCGGCATTGGTAATCACATAGATGAGCAGATAGAGGAGCACACCCTCTACCCCCTGGAACGTGCCCGCAGCAACACCGATCAGGGCGTAACCCATATGGGCGATGGAGCTGTAGGCCATCAGACGCTTGATGTTGCCCTGCCCGATCGCGGCGACCGAACCGAGGAACATCGAGAGCACGGAAACGAAGACGACGATCTGGCGCCATTCATGGATTGCGCCGGGCATCGCTTCGATCATCACGCGCAGGAACAGCGCCATCGCCGCTGTTTTCGGTGCGATGGAGAAGAAGGCGGTGATGGGCGTCGGCGAGCCTTCATAAACGTCCGGAGTCCACATGTGAAACGGCACGGCCGAGACTTTGAAGGCGAGGCCCGCGATCAGGAAGACGAGGCCAAAGATCATGCCGATATTCGCGCTCGCATGCGCGACGGCGTGCGCCACTTCGGGAAAGGACGTCGTGCCGGCAAAGCCGTAGATGAAGGAGATGCCGTACAGCATCATGCCCGAAGAGAGCGCGCCCAGAACGAAGTATTTGAGGCCCGCTTCACTGGAACGCAGCGAATCGCGGTTGAAGGCCGCGAGCACATAGAGCGAAAGACTCTGCAGTTCGAAGCCTAGGTAAAGCGCAATGAAGCTCGCCGCCGAAACCATGAAGAGCATGCCGATCGTCGCGAGAAGCACGAGAACCGGGAATTCGAAGTGTGCTATTTTCTCGCGCTCGAGGAATTCCTGCGACATGAGAATGGTAAGGGCCGAGCCGAGAAGCACCAGCAGCTTGGCAAATCGTGCGAACCCGTCGGCGACAAACGCGCCGTGAAAGGCGCTTGGGCTCGCGGAAACGGGCGAGATGACGAACCATGCCGCCACCGCCAGCGCAAAAATCGCCGCAGTCGAGACTGCGCGGAACGCGTTCTTTGTCGAAAGCACCCCGATCAACAAAAGCGCCATCGCCGCGAGCGCCAGCAGCCCCTCGGGAAGCAGAACAAGCAGGTCATTCGCAATCCCGCTCACTGCCCGCCCCCAGAAAGTTGAAGAGGAAGGATTGCACGCGGAGACGCGGAGGCGCGGAGATTGGCAAGCACCAGGTAGCTCCCGGATGAGTTGTTGCGCGCCTCTGGCGCGCCATTCTTTGAGACTGTCCGGACTCGCAACCTTGGAGTGCTCCTCCGCGCCTCCGCGTCTTCGCGTGCCACCTTTTCCTGCGAACCGTACCGCATGGCGAGTTTGTGCTGTTCGACGAGATTGGCCACCGATACGGACGTTACGTCGAAGATCGGTTTGGGGTAGACGCCGAAGGCGATTGTCAGCGCGACGAGCGGTGCGAAGATGGCGATCTCGCGCACGCTGAGATCCTGGATCGCCAGTAGCGCGGGCTTGACGAGCGCGCCGAAGATGATGCGGCCGTACAGCCACAGCATGTACCCGGCCGACAGAATGGTGCCCGTCGCGGCGAAAATGACAACCCAGGTGTTGACCTGGAACGTCCCCAGCATGGTCAGAAACTCACCAATGAATCCGCTCGTTCCCGGCAGTCCCATATTGGCCAGCGTGAACACCATGAAGCAGGCGGCGTAGACGGGCATACGCTCGACCAGCCCCCCATAGGCGCCGATCTCGCGCGTGTGCATGCGGTCATAGACGACCCCCACGCAGAGAAAAAGCGCCCCCGAAATGATCCCGTGCGAAAGCATCTGGAAAATTCCGCCGTCGATGCCCTGCTGGGTGAGCGAGAAGATGCCCATGGTCACGAAACCCATATGGGCGACGGAGGAATAGGCGATCAGCTTCTTCATGTCCTCCTGCGCAAGCGCGACGAGCGAGGTGTAGATCACCGCCACGACCGAGAGCACGAAGACCAGCGGCGCAAACGCCTCGGAAGCATTGGGCAGCATCGGCAGCGAAAAGCGAAGGAAGCCGTAGCCGCCCATCTTGAGCAGGATGCCGGCGAGGATGACCGAACCCGCGGTCGGCGCCTCGACATGCGCGTCCGGCAACCATGTGTGCACCGGCCACATCGGCATTTTCACCGCGAAGGAGGCGAAGAATGCGAGCCACAGCCATGTCTGCATCGCGACGGAGAAATGCGCGGTGCGGATCAGAACGTCGATGTCGCTGGTGCCCGTCTGCACATAAATCGAGAGAATCGCCAGCAGCATCAGAAGCGAACCCAGCAGTGTGTAGAGGAAGAACTTGAAGCTTGCATAGACGCGGCGATTGCCGCCCCATATGCCGATGATGAGGAACATCGGCACGAGCCCGCCTTCGAAGAACACATAGAAGAGGACGAGATTGAGCGAGGTGAATACCCCGATCATCATCGTCTCGAGCAACAGGAAGGCGATCATGTATTCAGGCACGCGCTCGGTGATGGATTTCCAGCTCGCGAGGATGCAGAACGGCATCAGCACGGCCGTAAGCACCACGAACAGCAGAGAGATTCCGTCAATACCGACGCGATAGCTGATGCCATTGCCAAGCCACGCTGCCTGCTCGACAAACTGGAACGAAGCTGTCGAGCCGTCGAAGCGTGACCAGATGAAGATTGCAACCGCCAGATTTGCAATGGTCGCGGCGAGGGCTGTGGCGCGCGCGCCGCGCGCCCGCGTCTCGCGGTCGCCGCGGATCACGAGTATGAACAGAGCCCCCGCGAGCGGGAGAAAGTTCACGACGCTCAGGAGCGGAAGGTGGCTCATCTCGCGCCCATGGTGAACATGAACCAGGTCGCCAGCACCACGACGCCGACCAGCATCGCAAACGCGTAATGGTAGACGTAACCCGATTGCAGACGCACGGCTTCGCGCGTGGCGTCGATCACCCGCGCGGCGATGCCGTCAGGACCGATGCCGTCGATGATGCGCTCGTCTCCGCCTTTCCAGAGCAGCCGCCCGATCCAGAGAGCCGGCCGCACGAAGACTGCATCGTAAAGCTCGTCGAAATACCATTTGTTGTAGAGGAAGGTGTAGACGAACCCGCCCCGCTGCGCCATCTGAGGCGGCAGCTCGGGATGCAGCACGTAATAGTAATAGGCGATTGCAAAGCCGAGGATCGTCAGAACGAACGGCGCAACTTCGACCCACAGCGGAAGCGTCGCCCCGGCGCCGGCATGGCCGGTGACGGCGGCAATCGTGGCGTGCCAGAAGCCGCCCGCATCCGCGCCGATGAAGTCATGTGCAAACAACGCGCCAGCAATCAGCGCTCCGATGGCGAGCACGAGCAGCGGAAAAAGCATTGTCAGGGGTGATTCATGGACTTCCGACAAGCGGAGCACGTGGCCGTGATCATCTCCCGTGCGACGCTCGTCATGCGCAAACGGATCGTCTTCCGCGCTGGCATATTTCTCTTCATGTGCGCCGCGCCATGAGCCGTGAAACGTCATCAGGAACTGGCGCCAGGAATAGAACGACGTCATCAGCGCGGCAGCCAGCGTGAGACAGAACGCGTAGGTTGCTACCGGCGTACTGTGGAGGAAAGTCGCGTTGATTATCGCGTCCTTCGAATAGAATCCCGCCGTGCCGATGGGCGTGAACGGAAGGCCAAAACCCGTCAGCGCAAGATTGCCGACCAGCATCATCGCCCAGGTGAAAGGCAGCATCGGTGCAAGGCCGCCCATCTTGCGCATGTCCTGCTCGTGATGCATCGCGTGGATTACCGAGCCCGCACCGAGAAACAGCAGCGCCTTGAAGAAGGCATGGGTGAAGAGATGGAACATAGCGGCGCCGTAGGCGGAGACGCCCGCAGCCGCGAACATGTAGCCGAGCTGCGAGCAGGTGGAGTAGGCGATCACGCGCTTGATATCGTTCTGGAACAGGCCGATCGAGGCCATGACGAACGCCGTCGTCGCGCCGATGAAGGTAACAAAGGCGAGCGCCGTGGGCGCGTGTTCGAACATGGGCGAGCAGCGGCAGACCAGAAACACGCCGGCTGTGACCATAGTCGCGGCGTGGATCAGCGCGGAGACCGGTGTCGGGCCTTCCATCGCGTCGGGCAGCCACGTGTGGAGGCCGATTTGCGCGGACTTGCCCATCGCGCCCATGAACAGAAGCAGACAAAGCGTGGTCAGGATGTCGAGCTGGTGGCCGGCGAAGAGAAAGGTCTTGCCCGCCATAGCAGGCGCGGCGGCGAACACAGAGGAGAAGTCGAGCGTATGAAAAATGGAGAAGATGCCGAAGATGCCGAGGGCAAAACCGAAATCCCCGACCCGGTTGACGACAAAGGCCTTGATCGCCGCGGCGTTGGCGGCGGGCCGCGTGTACCAGAATCCGATCAGAAGATACGAGGAGAGTCCCACGCCCTCCCAGCCGAAGAAGAGCTGCAGGAAATTGTTTGACGTGACCAGCGCCAGCATCGCGAAGGTGAAGAAGGAGAGATAGGCGAAGAATCGCGGCCGGTGATCGTCGTCATGCATGTAGCCAACCGAATAAAGATGGACCAGCGCGGAGACGCCCGTGACCACCACCAGCATCACGGCGGTGAGCGCATCCACACGGATCGCCCAGTCGGCCTTGAAATTTCCCGACACGATCCACTGCATGACGCGAACGAGCGCGGAATGGCCCAGGAAAATCACGTCGTAGAACGCCCAGCAGGAGAGCGCCGCGGAGACAAAGAGGAGTGCCGTCGTCACGATCTCCGAGGCGCGCGCGCCGATGACGCGGCCAAACAGACCGGCAATCAGTGCGCCCACAAGCGGAAGAAACACGATCGCGTCGTACACGCCTCAGCCCTTCATCAGATTGACGGTCTCGACGGCGATTGTGCCGCGGTTGCGGAAATAGACGACGAGGATGGCAAGCCCGATCGCCGCTTCCGCTGCAGCGACGGTGAGGACAAAGAGCGCGAAGACCTGGCCGGTGAGATTGCCGAGAAAGGCAGAGAAAGCGACGAAATTGATGTTGACCGAGAGGAGGATCAGCTCGATCGACATCAGGATGATGATGACGTTTTTGCGGTTCAGAAAAATGCCGAGCACACCGACCGTGAAGAGGATCGCGGCGACCGCGAGATAGTTGTTGAGTCCGACCTGCATCACGCTCCCCCCTGCCCCGGCTGTACGTCAATGAGTTCGATGGCGAGCCTGGGGTCGCGCGCGTTCTGCACCGCGATCTTTTGCCTGCGTACGCCCGGTTTGTGGCGCAGGGTGAGCACGATCGCGCCGATCATCGCGACGAGAAGGATCAACCCGGCTGTTTCGAAGTAATAGACATAATCTGTGTAAAGGACGCGCCCGAGGGCTTCGGTGTTGGTGAGATGACCGGACGTTGCGTGCGGCACAAGCGAACCGGCGTTCGGCACCAGAGCCCGTATGCCCACCAGCACGAGTTCGGCGGCAAGGACCACGCCGACGAGGCCGCCGAAGGGAAGATATTGCAGTGCGCCGCGTTTGAGTTCCGCGAACTCGATGTCGAGCATCATGACAACGAAAAGGAACAGCACCGCCACCGCGCCGACATAAACGATCAGCAGGATGAGCGCGAGGAACTCCGCGCCCAGCAGAATGAACAGAGCCGCGGCGTTGAAGAAGGCGACGATCAGGAACAGCACCGAATGCACGGGATTGCGCGAAGCAATCACCATCAGCGCCGCACCGATCAGCACCGCCGAGAACAGATAAAAGGCAATCCCCGTCAACATCCCAGGCTATTCATCCCCGACAAGCTCTAACGCAGAAGGCGCAGAGGAATTTCTGGCGCGTTTCGCGCACAAATTTCGTCTTGCGTCGCCTGCGCATCCTTTGCGTCCTGTGCGTTAAACATTTTCTGTGTTTCTCGCGCTAGCGGTACGGTGCGTCGAGTTCGAGATTTTGCGCGATCTCGCTTTCCCAGCGATCGCCGTTGGCGAGCAGGCGCGCCTTGTCGAAATAGAGTTCCTCGCGTGTCTCGGTGGCGAATTCGAAATTCGGCCCTTCCACGATCGCATCCACGGGGCAAGCTTCCTGGCACAGCCCACAATAGATGCATTTGACCATGTCTATGTCGTAGCGCGTGGTGCGACGGCTGCCGTCCTCGCGGGGCTCCGCTTCGATGGTAATGGCGAGCGCCGGGCAAATGGCCTCGCAGAGCTTGCAGGCGATGCAGCGTTCTTCCCCATTCGCGTAGCGACGCAACGCGTGCTCGCCGCGGAAGCGCGGGCTGAGAGGGCCTTTCTCAAAGGGATAGTTGATCGTCGCCTTCGGCTTGAAGAAATAGCGCATGCCGAGGCCGAACGCCTTCACCAGCTCCCAGAAGAAGATGGAACGCGCGGTGCGGTCGAGCCAGGCCATGAAACCTCACATCGTGTGGGTGCGGAAGACGAGCACCCAGCCCGCCGTGACCACCACCCATAGAAGCGCCGTCGGAAGGAAAACCTTCCAACCGAGCCGCATCAGCTGGTCGTAGCGATAGCGCGGCACGATTGATTTCACCATCGCGAACAGGAAAAAGAAGAACCAGATCTTGATGAGGAACCAGATCACGCCCGGCACCGCGGTGAATGGCCACACATGGAATGGTGGCAACCAGCCGCCGAAGAACAGGATCGAGATCATCGCGCACATGAGCACAATGTTCAGATACTCGCCGATCATAAACAGGAGATATGGCGTCGAGGAGTACTCGACCATGAACCCGGCCACGAGTTCGGATTCCGCTTCCGGCAGGTCGAAGGGCGGCCGGTTGGTTTCGGCAAGCGCGGACACGAAGAACACGATCAGCATCGGAAACAGAATCGAGAAGGCGAACCAGCCATGCGCCTGGGCGCGCACGATATCGGAGAGATTAAGCGAGCCGGCGAAGAGCAGAACCGTGATGATCACGAAGCCGATCGAGACCTCGTAGGACACCATCTGCGCCGCGGAGCGCAACCCGCCGAGGAAGGAGAATTTCGAGTTCGACGCCCAGCCGCCCATGATGATGCCGTAGACGCCGAGGGAGGAAATAGCGAAAATATAGAGGATGCCGACGTTGATGTTGGCGATCACCCAGCCGTTGTCGAGCGGCACCACGGCCCACGCCGCGAAGGCGAGCGTGAAGGTCATGAGCGGCGCGAGGAGGAAGATCGCCTTGTTCGCACCCGCGGGGATCACAGGTTCCTTGAAGGCGAATTTGAAGAAATCGGCGAAGGACTGAAGCAGGCCGAATGGGCCCACGACGTTGGGTCCGCGGCGGATCTGCACCGCCGCCCAGATCTTGCGGTCGGCCAGAAGGATGTAGGCCAGCATGATCAGCAGCGACACCGCGAAGATCGCCATGGTGATCACCTGGCTGATCAGCCATGCCCACGCATAAGGCAATCCAAGATGCTGGAATGCAGAGGTGAAGATCATCGCACTATTCCGCCGCCATCTTCTGCGCGCCGCCGACGAAGATACGGCTGCATTCGGCCATTGTGGGGCTCGCCCGCGCGATCGGATTGGTGAGGTAGAAATCGGTGACGGGCGAGGAAAGCGGCAGTTCCCTGTTCACGTCTCCCTGCACCCCGATCGCATTCCAGATGTCGGGATCCGCTGCTGGTGGCTTGGGCAACGTGCCGATGTCCGCGAAATGCGGTGCGTCCCGGACGATCGCGCGACGCAAGGCTTCGCGGTCATCGTAAGGTAGCTGCCTTCCCATCGCGTCCGATAGTGCGCGCAGGATCGCCCAATCCTCCTTCGCCTCGCCCGGTGGAAAGGCGGCACGCCGCGCGCGCTGAACGCGGCCCTCGAAATTGACGTAGAGACCTTCCTTCTCGGTGTATGCGGCGCCCGGCAGCACGACGTCCGCGCGATGCGCGCCCGCATCGCCATGCGTGCCCTGATAGACGACGAAGGCTTTCCCCAGAGCGCCCATGTCGATCTCATCCGCGCCGAGCAGATAGACGAAATCGATATCGCCCTTCGTGGCGCCATCAAGAATCCCCAATGTGTCGCGCCCGCCCTTGGCCGGCAGGAATCCCAGATCGAGGGCGGCAACGCGCGACGCGGCAATGTGCAGCACGTTGAAACCGTTCCAGCCGCCTTGCGCGCGTTTCTCCGCCGGTCCAATCATGCCCGTCTCGCCCGCAATCTGCGCGGCGAGTCTCAGGATCGCGGCGCCGTCTTCGCGCGCAAGTGCGCCGGGCCCAAGGATGAGCATTGGCCGCTTGGCGTCTCTGAGCATCTGGACAAACGGATGGCTGCCGCTTGCGAGCGCCTCGAGTACGTCCGACTTTGTGCCGAGTTGCTCCACCGGGTAGGTCAGGTCGTAGGCCTGCCCGACATTGGCGAACTTCACATGGCCAGCCAGCCACGTCTTGCGCAAGCGCGAATTCAGCACCGGCGCTTCCCAGCGCGGATTCGTGCCGATCAGGAGAACCGCATCGGCCGCTTCCACGCCCGCGATCGTCGTGTTGAAGAGCCAGGAATTGCGCGGACTCCCTTGCAACTTCGCGCCATCCTGCCGGCAATCGAGATTTGCCACGCCGAGCAGGATCATCAGATCCTTCAACGCCTTGATCTCTTCCGCCGCGGCAAGGTCGCCCACCAGCGCCGCTATCCGCTCCGGTCGCGTGGCGGCGGCGCGCGCCGCGATTGCGGCGAAAGCTTCGCCCCAGCTCACAGACACAAGCTTTCCGCCCTTGCGCACATAAGGCCTGTCGACGCGTTGTTGCCTGAGCCCGTCGCAGGCATGGCGGGTCTTGTCCGAGATCCACTCCTCGTTCACTTCATCGTTGAGGCGCGGCAGCACGCGGAACACCTCGCCGCCTCGCGCGTCGATGCGGATGCTCGCCCCCTGCGCGTCCATCGCGTCGATCGATTCCGTCTTGCGCAATTCCCAGGGCCGCGCGTTGAACGCATAGGGCTTCGAGGTAAGGGCGCCCACCGGACAAAGATCCACCGCATTGCCTGAAAGTTCGGACGCGAACGCCTTCTCGAGGTAGGTGGTGATTTCCATGTCCTCGCCACGCCCGGTTGCGCCGAGATCGGACACCCCGGCGACTTCCGTCGCGAAGCGGATGCAACGCGTGCACTGGATGCAGCGGGTCATGATCGTCTTGATCAGCGGGCCCATATATTTGTCGTCTACCGCGCGCTTGTTCTCGTTGAAGCGGTGGAAGGACGCGCGGCCATAGGCCATCGCCTGGTCCTGCAGGTCGCATTCTCCGCCCTGGTCGCAGATCGGACAGTCGAGTGGATGGTTGATGAGCAGGAATTCCATCACACCTTCGCGCGCCTTCTTGACAAGCGGCGACTTCGTATTGATGCGCGCAGGCGTCCCGTCTTTGTTGGGGAAGATATCGCGCACCTGCAGTGCGCAGCTCGCCTGCGGCTTCGGCGCGCCCACCCATTCGACTAGGCACATGCGGCAATTGCCGGCGACGGACAGGCGCTCGTGATAACAGAAGCGCGGGATTTCCGCGCCCGCCTGCTCGCAGGCCTGCAGGAGCGTGATGTTGTCCTCGGCCTCGATCTCTTTGCCATCGACGACCAGCTTGCGCGAAGCCATCACTCTACTCCGCCGCCTGCGCTGCAATCATGCCCGACCGTGCCGCGATGCGGCGCTCAATCTCGGGGCGGAAATGGCGCAGAAAACCCTGCACCGGCCAGGAAGCGCCTTCGCCGAATGCGCAAATCGTGTGACCCTCGATCTGCTTGGTGACTTCCTGCAAGAGATCGATTTCAGATGTTTCGGCGTCCCCCCTCTGCATGCGCGTCAACACGCGCCACATCCAGCCACAACCTTCACGGCACGGTGTGCATTGCCCGCAACTCTCGTGTTTGTAGAAGTACGCGAGGCGCGCGAAGGCCTTGATGATGTCCGTCGTTTTGTCCATCACGACGATGGCGGCCGTGCCAAGACCCGATTTCACCGCCACGAGAGAATCGAAATCCATCAGGATCGTATCGGCGATTTCCCTGGGCAGAACCGGCATGGATGAGCCACCCGGGATGACGGCCATGAGACTGTCCCATCCGCCGCGAACTCCGCCGGCGTGGCGCTCGACGAGTTCCCTCAGCGGAATGCTCATCGCCTCTTCGACATTGCACGGCTTGTTCACGTGGCCCGAAATGCAGAAGATTTTCGTGCCCGTGTTGTTGGGCCGGCCGATGCCGGCGAACCAGCCTGCGCCCCTCCGCAAAATCTCCGGGACGACGGCGATCGATTCGACATTGTTGACGGTCGTCGGGCAGCCATAGACGCCGACATTCGCGGGAAATGGCGGTTTTAGCCGCGGCTGCCCTTTCTTGCCCTCGAGACTCTCGAGCAGCGCTGTCTCCTCGCCGCAGATATAGGCGCCAGCGCCGTGGTGGACATAGCAATCAAAATCCCAGCCATGGACATTGTTCTTGCCGATCAGCCTGGCTTCATAGGCCTGGTCGACCGCCGCCTGGAGGCGTTCGCGTTCGCGGATGAATTCGCCACGCACATAGATGTAACAAACATGCACGTGCATCGCGAAGGACGCGATCAGGCAGCCTTCGACGAGAAGATGCGGATCGTGTCGCATGATGTCGCGATCCTTGCACGTGCCTGGCTCGGACTCGTCGGCATTGATGACCAGATAGTGCGGCCGATCTTTCACTTCCTTCGGCATGAACGACCATTTCAATCCCGTCGGGAACCCCGCGCCGCCCCTGCCACGCAGGCCGGACTCCTTTATGATCTTGATGATCGCGTCAGGACCTTTCTCGAGAATGGCCTTGGTGCCGTCCCATTGGCCACGCGACCGCGCGCCTTCGAGCGTCCAATCCCCGAAGCCGTAGAGATTGGTGAAGATGCGGTCCCGGTCAGAAAGCATGGTCGCATCCACGTGGCTGCGCCGAACCTTCGCTTTTCTCCCCCATCGTGGGGGAGGTGCCGAGCAAAGCGAGGCGGAGGGGGGAGTACCGCAGCGCGAGACGACTCCCCCCTCCGTCTCGCTCTGCTGCGCTACGCTCGACACCTCCCCCACGATGGGGGAGGAAACCTGCGCATGGAGGAGGAGAATCACTTCGAACTTCAATCATGATGTGGAACATCCCTGAGCGTTGTCTGGCCGCCGATGGGCTCCGATGAATGACGTTCGTTCTGAGGGCCCGGCTTCGGCTGTTCACCCCGCCGCAAAGCCGCGAAGATCGCTCCGGTCTTTGGCCCATCGAGGTCTTCGTAGAAATCCTTCCCGATCTGCATCATCGGTGCATTGACGCAAGCGCCGAGGCACTCGACCTCCATCCAGCTGAACACGCCATCTGCCGAGATCGTCTCTGGATTGGCCGCGATGTGCTTCTTGCAGGCGGCGACAACGTCGTCCGATCCCGCGAGCCAGCATGGCGTCGTCGTGCACACCTGGACGAGATGGCGCCCGACCGGGGCGAGATTGAACATGGTGTAGAATGTCGCGACTTCGAGGACGCGGATAGAGGGCATGCCGAGAAAGCGCGCGACCTCCTCGATCATGGGTTTGGAGACCCAGCCTTCCTGTTCCTGGCCGCGCCACAGCAGCGCGATCACAGCGGAGGCCTGGCGGCCGGCAGGGTATTTGAGAAGTTCTCTTTCCGCCCATGACTTATTCTCTGGCGTGAAGGCGAACGCTGAGGGCTGCTGTTGATGGAGGCGGCGCAGACTCACCGGTCGATCTCCCCGAACACGACATCGATCGAGCCGAGCACGGCAGAAACATCGGCCAACATGTGGCCCTTGCAGAGGAATTCCATCGCCTGCAGGTGCGGGTAGCTCGGTGCCCTGATCTTGCAGCGGTAAGGTTTGTTGCTGCCGTCCGAGACAAGATACACGCCAAACTCGCCTTTCGGCGCTTCGACCGATGCGTAGACCTCACCTGCCGGCACGTGATAACCTTCGGTGAACAATTTGAAGTGATGGATCAGCGCCTCCATCGAGTGCTTCATCTCGCCGCGCTTCGGAGGGACGACCTTGCGATCGTCGCAGAGCACCGGGCCGTCCGGCATCTTCTCGATGCACTGCTTCATGAGCCAGCTCGATTGGCGCATCTCTTCCATCCGCATCAGGTAGCGGTCGTAGCAGTCTCCGTTCTTGCCCACCGGAATCCTGAAATCGAGTTCGGAATAGCACTCGTAAGGCTGGGCGCGACGTAGATCCCAGGCCAGCCCCGTCGAGCGCAGCATGACGCCGGTAAAACCCCGGGCTTCAGCATCCTTCCGCGAGAAGGCACCGATATCGACATTGCGCTGCTTGAAAATGCGGTTCTCGGTCAGCAGCTCGTCAATATCGTCGACAACCTTGGGGAAAGTCTCGCAGAAGGCGTAGATGTCCTCCAGGAGTCCGGCCGGCAAGTCCTGATGCACGCCGCCGGTGCGGAAATAATTTGCGTGCAGGCGCGCGCCCGAGGCCCGCTCGTAGAAGATCATCAGCTTTTCGCGCTCCTCGAAACCCCATAGCGGCGGCGTGAGCGCCCCGACATCAAGGGCTTGCGTGGTGATCTGCAGAAGATGGTTAAGGATGCGGCCGATCTCGCAGAACAGGACTCGGATGTACTGGGCACGTTTGGGCACTTCGATGCCGAGCAACCGCTCGATCGCAAGCGAGAATGCGTGCTCCTGGTTCATCGGCGCCACGTAATCAAGGCGGTCGAAATAAGGGAGTGCCTGCAGATACGTCTTGTGCTCGATCAGCTTCTCGGTGCCGCGGTGCAGGAGCCCGATATGCGGATCGATGCGGGTGACGATCTCGCCGTCGAGCTCCATGACGAGGCGTAGCACGCCGTGCGCCGCAGGATGCTGCGGCCCCCAGTTGAGCGTCATGCGGCGGTCGTCGAGCGCTTCCGCCATCAGCCTTTTTCCTTCGGGGCTTTCTCGTCACCCGGCAGCACGTAGCGCGCGCCTTCCCAGGGACTCATGAAATCGAAATCGCGGAACTCCTGGACGAGATCGACCGGCTGGTAGACGACGCGCTTCTGCTCCTCGTCGTAGCGCAATTCGACATAGCCGGTCAGGGGAAAGTCCTTGCGCAACGGGTAGCCGGAAAAGCCGTAATCGGTCAGCAGGCGCCTCAGATCTGGGTGATCGGCGAACGTGATCCCGTACATATCGAAGGTTTCGCGTTCGAACCAGTTCGCAGCCGGAAAGACGCCAACCGCGGAGGGGACGGAGGTGTTCTCGTCGATTTCGAGTTTGAGACGGATGCGCCGGTTCCCGGCGAGAGACAGCAGATGATAGACAACGTCGAAGCGCTTCTCGCGCTGAGGCCAATCGACGCCCGTAATGTCGACGAGTAGCGTGAAGCCGCATTCGGGGTCGTCGCGCAGGTAGGTGAGCGCGTGGACGATTTGCGCAGGCTCGATTGCGAGCGTTAATTCGCCGAATCCGATCGACTGACCCAGCACCGCGGCGGGCTGCGCGGCGGCGATCTTCTTGCCGAGTTCTTCGAGGCTCTCCATGGTGCTTTCAGCGCTCGATCGTGCCCGTTCGGCGAATTTTGCGCTGCAGGAGCATGACGCCGTAGACGAGTGCTTCAGCCGTGGGCGGGCAGCCTGGAACGTAAATGTCGACGGGAACGATCCGGTCGCAGCCGCGCACGACGGAATAGGAATAATGGTAGTAGCCGCCGCCATTGGCGCAGGAGCCCATCGAGATCACGTAGCGGGGCTCGGGCATCTGGTCGTAGACCTTGCGCAAGGCCGGCGCCATCTTGTTGCAGAGCGTGCCCGCCACGATCATCACGTCGGACTGGCGCGGGCTGCCGCGGGGCGCGAAACCGAAACGCTCGAGATCATAGCGAGGCATGTTGGCCTGCATCATTTCCACCGCGCAGCACGCCAGGCCGAAGGTCATCCACATGAGCGAACCGGTGCGCGCCCAGTTGATCAGCGAGTCCGCGCTCGCCACCAGGAATCCCTTGTTGTCAAACTCCGCTTTCAACGCGCCGAGATAGGGATCGTTGCCCGGCGCGTGAACACTGATCGGGCCAGCGGGCGCCACTATTCCCATTCGAGCGCGCCTTTCTTCCATTCGTAGATGAAGCCGACCGTCAGGACGCCCAGGAACACCATCATCGCCCAGAACGCGAAGGCGCCGGTGGCCCGCAACGTGACCGCCCAGGGAAACAGGAAAGCGACCTCCAAGTCGAAGATGATGAACAGGATCGAGACCAGATAGAAGCGCACATCGAATTTCATGCGTGCGTCGCCGAACGCGTTGAAGCCGCATTCGTAGGCCGAGAGCTTCTCGCTATCTGGAGCCTGCGGGGCTATGAGGAAGGGAACCGCGATCAGTGCCGCGCCGATGCCGCCCGCGATGGCGGTGAACAGCAAGATCGGCAAATATTCCAGCAACAGGCCTTGCATGCCGTATTCCTAGCCCCGCGCCCTTTTCGCGTGCGCGGTATAGGACGCCGCACACCCCCATGCAACGCGGGGTTTAGCGGAAGATTCCATCCTGCGACAAAGAGTATTTTTCCGTAGAGTTCCGGCCGGAACTGGCGGGAGCGACGGGGCTCGAACCCGCGACCTTCGGCGTGACAGGCCGACGCTCTAACCAACTGAGCTACGCCCCCGCGGGCGTCCTTCGCGGGCCCCGCAAAGGCGGGCCGATGTACGTCCCCGGGGGACGGAGTGTCAAGGATGGGCGTTTGTGTCGCGCGTCAATGTATCCGTAGAAGGAAATGAGCAAGCGCGCCACCACGCCTTGCACCGAGCCACTGGCCATTCAAGTTGGATCACAAACCCTATTGGTGTCATTCCCTCAGGAGCGGGAATCCAGGGCAAAGGACGAGGCGCTTGCCGCCAGGTCTCCGCTTTCGCGGGGATGACATGTTTGGTTCAAGATGAACGGTATACATTGTAACTATCGAATGTGAAATTGCGAGTTTCCGCATGGAATTATGGCAGATCCAATGAGCTTCTTCGATTTCAACCGGGCCATTGTGCGCGAACCGGGCCGCAGCGTGGTCGGTGGTATCCACACCGACCCCGACGCCTCGGTGGACTACGAAGGCATTCTCAGTGAACACCGTGCCTATGTTACCGCGTTGCGAGCCGCCGGTCTGAGTGTCGAGTTGCTTCCACCGCTTGAGCAATATCCGGACTCAATTTTTGTAGAAGATCCCGCGCTAGTTTTTCCGGAAGGCGCGATCCTGCTGCGTCCGGGGGCACGAAGCCGGCTCGGCGAAAGCGCAGAAATGCGCGATGTGCTGAAACAACACTTTCAACACGTCCTGGAACTGGAAGGTGACGAATTCGCCGATGGCGGCGACGTTCTGGTCACTCCCGCGAACGTGCTGATCGGAACCTCCGGTCGCACGAATCGCGTCGGTGCAAATGGACTTGTAGCGAAGCTCAACCGCTTTGGCCGAAAGTCCCGGATCGTCGAAACTCCCGAAGGTATCCTGCATCTCAAGACGGCTGTTTCGCTGCTGGATGAGAACGTTGTGCTTGCGACGACGCGCATGGCGGATTCCGGAGTATTTGCGGGCTTCAGGATTCTGGTGGTTCCTCCGGATGAAGCGGCAGCAGCCAATGCCCTCAGGATCAACGATACCGTGCTCGTGGGCGCGTGCTTTCCGCGTACGGCGGATCTTGTCGCCAGAGAGGGCTTCCAGGTTGAAACGCTTCCGGTGACCGAGACTGGAAAGCTGGACGCGGGCCTTTCCTGCATGTCGCTTCGCTGGCGCGCGCAATCCTGACCAAGTCGGACTATGCGGCGGGCAGACCAACTGCATCGGCGGCGGTCACTGTGCGCTGGGGCTTTGAGATTTGCGTTCAGGATGAAGTTCCTTCGGCGTGAGCTGACCGTTGCCGTCCTTGTCGAGCTGTTCGAAAAGCGAGCGCGGAGTTGCGGCGAACTCCTCGAAATCGACACAGCCATTGTGGCGGAAATCGATCAGCGGCGAAGACGTTGACGCGCCTTCCTTCCAGCGCGCCTCGTTGATCTCGCGCACCTCGTTCTCGTCGAGACAGCCCGTATGACCAACGTCGGCCGCGGCAAAATCGGCCCGCAAGCCTGCCTCCAAAGCGGCGCGCGTCAACACGCCATTCTTGTTTGCGTATTTGTCCAGCATCTCCGTCGGTGGATGCCATTGTTCGCCCTGCGGACGCGGCTTCGGCGAACCCGAACAGCCCGCGATCAGTAACGCAGCTGCTGATATTGCCGCCAGAAAGCTGACAGGCGTGAATTTCATGCCGGAATTCCGCTTGCGCTCTCGAGTGTGGTCAAGACCTCGTCGTCAATTTGCGGGAAGGTGCGTTGCCGAGCCGTACCCCGCAGCGGCCGGGCCGCCTTCACACTTCGAGCTTCGGCGCGGCAGCCTTCCCGCTTCGCGAACAAAGGCTGGTGGGCGGTGACGGGTTCGAACCGCCGACCCCTTCGGTGTAAACGAAGTGCTCTTCCAGCTGAGCTAACCGCCCTTGGACGAGAGATCAGCACTTATAACGGCGTGCCGCGCGTTATTGGTTCAGCGAATCCTTCAACTGCTTGCCCGGGCGAAATCGCGGTTGCTTCGACGGCTTGATCTCAATCTCCGCACCCGTTTGCGGATTGCGGCCTTTGCCGCCCTTTCGCTGCGCGACGGCGAAAACGCCAAACCCCGTGAGTCGCACTTCATCGCCGGCCTTGAGGGCGTCGGCGATGGCGTCGAAAATGCCGTCCACCGCTTTGTCGGCATCATGCTTGGCGAGGCCCGTTCGATCCGAAAGCTGCTGGATCAGGTCGTTCTTGTTCACCGGTCGGCTCCTTTGCGCGATTCTTTGTGTCACGGGTGCGAGTCTAGGGCCGCTTTCAATCGCACGCCAAGCCAAAAACCCCGGAAATCCCGACTTTCCTCAAGAAAATGACCCGGATTCCCTGGAATCCGGGCTTTCTTCATCCGTCAGGCCGTCAATGCGTGACGATGGGGTCGGCATCCGTGTCGGCGAGCCTCGGGGCCGGAGCGACGATTTCGGGTTCCTCCCAGATAATCGGTTCCGGAAGACGGACGAGTGCAATTTTGAGAACCTCCTCGACCGTGGAGACAGGCACGATCTTGAGGCCCGATTTCACATTGTCGGGAATCTCGGCCAGATCCTTTTCGTTCTCAGCCGGAATGATCACCGTGGCCAAGCCCGACCGGAGCGCGGCGAGCAATTTCTCCTTGAGGCCGCCGATAGGCAGGACGCGGCCGCGCAAGGTGATCTCTCCCGTCATGGCGACATCGCGCCTGACCGGAATTCCAGTCAGCACGGAAATGATCGAGACCGCCATCGCCACCCCTGCTGAAGGTCCGTCCTTGGGTGTCGCACCCTCCGGCACGTGCACATGGATGTCCTTCAGCTCGAAGGTCGGCGGCTTGATGCCAAAGGTCGTGGCCTTCGAGCGCACGTAGGAACGGGCTGCGTCGATCGATTCCTTCATCACGTCGCCCAGCTTGCCGGTCGTCTGCATGCGGCCCTTGCCGGGAAGGGTGACCGATTCAATTTGCAGGGTGTCGCCGCCCGCTTCGGTCCAGGCGAGGCCGGTGACGACTCCCAGCTGGTCTTCGCTCTCCATCTCGCCATAGCGGAACTTGCGCACGCCCGCATAGCCGCCGACATTCTCCGCCGTCACGTCGATCTTCTTCGCCTTGCCCGAAACGATCTCCTTCACCGCCTTGCGGGTGAGATTGGCGATCTCCCGCTCGAGGTTGCGCACCCCGGCTTCGCGCGTGTGGTAGCGGATGAGATCGCGCAACGCGCCGTCGGCGATCGTCCATTCCCCATCCTTGAGGCCGTGCGCCGCAACTTCCTTGGGAATAAGGTGCCGCCTTGCAATCTCCACCTTCTCGTCCTCGGTGTAACCTGGGATACGGATGGTCTCCATGCGGTCCATCAATGGCTGCGGCATGTTCAGCGTATTGGCCGTGGTAATGAACATCACGTCGGAGAGGTCGAAATCCACTTCGAGGTAGTGGTCGTTGAATGTGTGGTTCTGCTCGGGGTCAAGAACCTCGAGCAGCGCAGACGAGGGATCGCCGCGCCAGTCCGCGCCCAGCTTGTCGATCTCGTCGAGCAGGAAGAGTGGATTGGCGCTCTTCGCCTTCTTCATCGACTGGATGATCTTACCCGGCATCGATCCGATATAGGTGCGCCGGTGCCCGCGGATCTCCGCCTCGTCGCGCACACCCCCAAGGCTCATGCGGACGAATTCGCGTCCCGTCGCCCGGGCGATCGACTTGCCAAGGGACGTCTTGCCGACGCCTGGCGGACCCACAAAGCAGAGGATCGGTCCCTTCATCTTGCCGGCGCGCTGCTGCACGGCGAGATATTCGAGGATGCGTTCCTTGACCTTGTCCAGGCCGTAATGGTCCTCGTGCAGAATCTTCTCCGCAAGTCCGATGTCCTTCTTGACTTTCGATTTTTTGCCCCAGGGCAGCGAGAGCAGCCAGTCGAGGTAGTTGCGCACCACCGTCGCTTCCGCCGACATCGGGCTCATCTGCCGGAGCTTCTTGACTTCGTTCTGCGCCTTTTCGCGCGCTTCCTTCGACAGTTTCGTCTTGCGGATCCGCTCCTCGAGCTCGTTGAGCTCGTCGCGGCCTTCTTCGCCCTCGCCCAGCTCTTTCTGGATCGCCTTGAGCTGTTCGTTGAGATAGTATTCGCGCTGCGTCTTCTCCATTTGCCGCTTTACGCGGGTGCGGATCTTGCGCTCGACCTGCAGCACGCCGATCTCGCCTTCGATTAGAGAAAGCACACGTTCCAGCCGCTCGACGGTGTTGAGCGTTTCCAGGAGCTGCTGGCGGTCGGCGATCTTCACTGAGAGATGCGAAGCGACCATGTCGCTCAATTTCGCAGGATCCTCTATCTGCGCGAGAGAGGCGAGCGTCTCCGCTGGAACCTTCTTGTTCAGCTTGATGTAGTTCTCGAAATTCGCCTTGACAGTGCGCACCAGCGCCTCGGTTTCCTTGGCGTCGCCGCCATGGTCATCGATCCGCTCGATATGGGCCTGAAAGAAATCAGTACGCGGCACGAAGTCGACAGCGCGTGCGCGCGACTTGCCTTCGACAAGGACGCGAACGGTCTGGTCCGGCAGTTTGAGGAGCTGCAGCACCGTCGCCATCGTTCCGACGGTGTGGAGCGCCTCGGGCGTTGGGTCGTCATCGGCCGCATTCTTCTGCGTGAGCAGGAGAATCTGCTTCTCGTCGTTCATCACTTCTTCGAGCGCGCGGACGGATTTCTCGCGGCCCACAAACAGCGGAACGATCATGTGGGGAAACACGACGATATCGCGCAAGGGCAGCACCGGCGCCAACTGGCCTCCAGTTTCGACCTTCGCTTTTACGTCGTTGGAATCAGACATTGAATTCTCCTTCCCGGACTCGCGGGCGGCACACCCTACCCCAATGGGGCGTAGGACGCCGAACGAAAGAGCCGTTCCCCGGCTCCTGCGGATTCAAAGTGGTCTCCGCGGGCGATGCTTTCAAGATAGGCGATAGCCGTCTAGGGATTGTGTGCTGGCAGTCGGCGGCACACCGGCTCAGGACGCGTTCGATTCGCGCGCCTGGACCTTGTCGGAATAGGTGTAGAGCGGTCGCGAGCGGCCATCCACCACGTCGGAGGTGATGACCACCTCCTGCACACCGTTCAGCGTCGGCAGCTCGAACATGGTTTCAAGCAGGATTCCCTCCATGATCGAGCGGAGTCCGCGCGCGCCCGTCTTGCGCTGAATGGCGCGACGGGAGATGGCGTGCAGCGCCTCCTCCTGGAAGCGTAGTTTCACACCCTCCATCTCGAACATGCGCTGATATTGCTTCGCGAGCGCGTTCTTTGGGCGCGTCAGGATCTCGATAAGGGCGCTCTCGCTCAGATCGCCGAGCGTGGCGATCACCGGCAGACGGCCGATGAATTCCGGAATCAGTCCGAATTTCAGCAGATCCTCGGGCTCGACCTCGCGCAGGACCTCGCCCGTGCCACGCTCGTCGGGCGCGCGGACGACGGCGCCGAAGCCCATCGACGTGCCGTGTGTGCGCGACGAGATGATCTTCTCGAGGCCGGCAAATGCGCCGCCGCAGATGAACAGGATATTCGTGGTGTCGACCTGCAGGAACTCCTGCTGGGGATGTTTGCGGCCGCCCTGCGGAGGCACGCTGGCGATTGTGCCTTCCATGATTTTGAGCAACGCCTGCTGCACGCCTTCGCCCGACACGTCGCGCGTGATCGACGGGTTGTCGGACTTGCGGCTGATCTTGTCGACTTCGTCGATATAGACGATGCCGCGCTGCGCGCGCTCGACATTGTAGTCGGCATTCTGCAGCAGCTTGAGGATGATATTCTCCACATCCTCGCCGACATAACCGGCCTCGGTGAGCGTGGTGGCGTCCGCCATGGTGAACGGTACGTCGAGGATGCGCGCCAGCGTCTGTGCCAGAAGCGTCTTTCCGCAGCCAGTCGGGCCGACCAGAAGGATGTTCGACTTGGCGAGCTCGACGTCGCTGTTCTTTCCGGACGTGTTGATGCGCTTGTAGTGATTGTGGACCGCGACCGATAAAACCTTCTTGGCGTGGTGCTGGCCCACGACGTAATCGTCCAGCACCTTGAAAATCTCGGCCGGGGAAGGGACGCCGTCGCGCGACTTCAGGAAGGAGGTCTTGTTCTCCTCCCGGATGATCTCCATGCACAATTCGACGCATTCATCGCAGATGAAGACGGTCGGGCCGGCAATGAGCTTGCGTACCTCGTGCTGGCTCTTGCCGCAGAAAGAGCAATAAAGCGTGTTCTTGGACTCGCCTCCGCCCGCTTTGCTCATCGGCACACCTCGGACATTCGTCCGCCCTTCTTGCCTTCGTGCCTCCGCCCGGCATGTCCCGCTGCGGCACGACTAATCCCTCTGCAACGGCAAGCACGAACCGCGCCAGACCCTGCTTGCCGCGCGCACAGGTCATTCGACCACGATAGGCGGAGCGGGATCAAGAATTGTTTAAATCCCATCATTTGCGAAGATGGCCCTTGATCCGGAATGGTTAAACGGCATCGCCCGATTCGGGCCGGCGGGCCAGAACCTTGTCCACAAGCCCAAAGGCCTTTGATTCTTCCGCGGTCATATAAGTATCGCGATCGAGCGCTTTTTCAACCACTTCCAGGCTGAGCCCGGTGTGCCTGACATAGATATCGTTCAGCCGCCGCTTGAGCTTCAGCACCTCCTCGGCGTGACGTGCGATGTCCGTCGCCTGGCCGTAGAACGAGGCCGACGGCTGGTGCACCAGGACGCGTGCATTGGGCAGACAGGCGCGGCCGCCCTTCTCACCCGCGCAGAGCAGAAGCGAGGCGGTCGATGCCGCCTGACCGACGCACAAGGTCTGGATGCCCGGCCGCACATACTGCATGGTGTCGTAGATCGCGAAGCCGGAGGTGACGATCCCGCCCGGCGAATTGATGTACATCGCAATCTCCTTCTTTGGATTTTCGGCCTCGAGAAAGAGAAGTTGTGCGGTAATCAGGCTTGCGCCGTAGTCCTCGATCGGACCGGTGACAAAGATGATTCGCTCCTTGAGCAGCCTCGAATAGATGTCGTAGGCGCGCTCGCCGCGCGCCGTCTGCTCGACCACCATGGGCACGAGCGTATTCATGTACACGTCCTTCAAGTTCTTCATCCCGCGTTCCTTCCGAATCGGCCGACGCAACGTGAATCATGTGGTGCCGCACGAAAGGGATAGCAAATACCCATCGCCCGCGACTGAACAGAATTCATCGCCCGTATCTGCATCCCTCTCCGCACGGGGAGAGGAAATCGGAATTCTTGCATCGAAAATCGGCACGTGGAATCCCCTCCCCTCGTGTTGGAGAGGGCCAAAGCGCCCCAAAGAGCGGGTGATGGGTCCTACGAAGCCGCGTGCGCTTCCACGGCCTTCAGTTTCTCCGCAGCTTCGTCGGGATCGAGGAAAAGCGTCTCGCGGTCGACCTTGCGTTCAGTGACATTGGCAAGTTCGGCGATGAAATCGACCACCTTTTCCTCGAAAATCGGCGCGCGGATTTCCGCCTGGGCTTGGGCATCGGAGCTGAAGAAATTGAACGCCTCCTGTTCGTGCCCGTCATACTGGCGCGCACGGGCCGACATGGCGCGCTGAAGCTCGTCATTGGAGACGGTAATACCGTTCTGTTCGCCGATGCGCGCCAGCACCAATCCCAGCCGCACGCGCCGCTCGGCGATGGTGCGGTATTCATCGCGCATCTCCTGTTCGGTTTTTCCTTCGTCCGCTGGCGTCCTACCTTCGCGTTGAAGCTCGGCCTCGACCTGCTTCCAGATCGCTTCGAACTCGCGGTCAACCATCGCCTGGGGCAGCGGAAAGGAATGCTGCACGTCCAGCCCATCGAGGATGCGCCGCTTGAGATGCATGCGGCTGGCGCGATTGAAATCGGTCTTGAGCTGGTCGCGAATTCTGTCCTTGAGCATCGCAAGCGAGTCGACGCCGAGCTTCCTGGCGAGATCATCGTCGATCACCAGCGAGTTAGGCGACTTGACCTCCTTGACCTTGACGGCGAATTCAGCTGCCCGCCCGGCAAGTTTTGCCTCGGGATAATCGCTGGGAAATGTCACCCTGACGTCCCGCTCTTCTCCGGCTTTTGCCCCGATAAGCTGCGCCTCGAAACCCGCGATCAGCTGTCCCGAGCCGAGCACGAGGTTCAGATCCTCCGCTTTGCCGCCCTCGAACACCTCGCCGTCAATGCGGCCGATGAAGTCAATGGTGACGGAGTCTTTGTCTTCGGCAGCGTCGCCTTCGGGTCGCGCCGAATAGGTTCTCGCCTGCTCCGACAGGCGCGCGAGCGCGGCCTGAACCTCTTCGTCATTCACGCTGGACACGAGCTTCTCGACCGATAGCCTTGAAGGATCAACGACTTCGAACTCTGGCATCAGGTCCAAGCGAACCATGAATTCGAGATCGGACTTGCCGCCAACCACTTCTTCTATCGGGCTTACCAGATCGACCTGCGGCGGAAAGGCCAGTTTCAATGCATGGTCCTGCACCGTTTTCTGGCTCGATTCCGATACCGCCTGTTCGACGATCTCCCCCATCATCGATTTGCCATACGTCTTTTTCAGATAGGAAACCGGCGCCTTTCCAGGCCGAAAACCCTTGAGATGGACGCGAGACTTCATCTCCTCGAGGCGGCCTGTGAGACGCGCGTCGAGATCGCCCGCGCCGATCACGACCTTGAATTCGCGGCGCAGGCCTTCGGAAACGGTCTCGGTGATCTGCATCTGGAATCGTCCCTGCGCTGTGGCCGGCCCCGGCGCTGGTGCGGGCGGAGGGACTTGAACCCCCACGACTTTCGTCACGAGAACCTAAATCTCGCGTGTCTGCCGATTCCACCACGCCCGCGCTTGGGCATTCCGGCGGTGCCTACCGCCGAAGCGCGCCCCTATATCAGGCGCATCCGGGAGTGGCTAGGGGCTCGTGACCCAGAGGACGCTCATACACCGCCACGTCCCAGAAGCGGCCGAATTTCCGGCCGACCTCGCGGTAGGTGCCCACACACCTGAATCCCATCCTTTTGTGAAGCCTGACTGACGCTTCATTGGGCTGGGCAATGCCACCATAGGCGCGATGTGCATCGGCATGTCGCAGTGCATCGAAAAGGGTTTCGTAGAGTTTCCGCCCGATGCCTCTACCGGTAGCGTCCGCTGCCAGATAGACGCTTGTCTCGACGGATGTATCGTAGGCCGCGCGTTCCTTGAACGGGCTCGACGACGCCCACCCGATTGGCACGCCGCTCTCCTCCGCGACGAAGCATTGGTGGCGGCCGACGGACGAAAAACCGGCAAACCATTCGAGCCGCTGTTCGAGTGTACGCGGCTCCAGATCGAAGGTGATGTGGGTCTGGACAACATAGTGATTGTAGATGATGAGAAGCGTGGGCATGTCCGAAGCGAGGGCGCGCCGCACCTGGGGTTTGCTCACGCCAGTATGTCTCGCAGAGATGAGAGGACCGCCGGCAGCATCTCCGCTAAGTCCTCCGCAATCAGTCCGTAGCCGAAGCGCGACGCAGCCTCGCCGTGCAGCCACGCGCCTGCGGCTGCGGCAGAGAAGGAGTCCATTCCCTGTGCCAGCAAGCCGGCGATGATGCCTGACAGCACATCGCCGGCGCCCGCCGTCGCAAGCGTCGACGGCGCATTTGTTGTGACGGCGATTCGTCCATCCGGCGCCGCAATCACGGTATCGGGTCCTTTGAGAAGTACTGTGCAACGCCCGGCCGCGGCCGCTTCTCGCGCCGCTTCGATGCGCGTCGGAACGCGCTCCAGTACGCCCGGAAAGACACGCGCAAATTCTCCGGCGTGTGGTGTCAGCACCGCCGGATCGCGCAATTGGCGGAACAGCACGTCCGGCTGGGCGGCAAAGGTGGTAAGCGCATCGGCATCGAGGACGACGGCCGCGTTGCTCGCCAGAACCGTCGCAACCATTTCCTGCGTCGCGCTCCCAACACCGCATCCCGGTCCGATAACTACGGCGTTGAAGCGCGCGTCCTTCAGAAGGTCTGTGAGACCGGCGACGCCTGCGAACGGCTTGACCATCACAGCGGTGAGAGAAGCCGCGTTTATCGCAATCGCATCGAGCGGACTTGCCACACTGACAAGGCCGGCACCGGCTCGCAGCGCGGCGCGCGCTGCAAGCCGGGCAGCGCCCGTTGCGTGCGCGGGCCCGCTGACGATGAGCGCGTGTCCGCGCACATATTTGTGGGCGAGCGGCTGCGGCCAGGGATAGCCCGCGCCCCACAGGGCGGGAGTGTTCTCAAATATCCGTGGGCGGATGGTTTCGAGTGCCCCCGCCAGAATACCAATGTCGGCAACCGCGACCTCGCCGCAGCCCAGCCGTCCCGGCATCAGCACGTGGGCGGGCTTCTTTCGGAAGAAGGTGACGGTCAGGTCCGCTTCGACCGCTACGCCTTCGGGGCCGTCGATCGGGCGCGCCAGATCGCCCTGCACACCGCTCGGTACATCGACGGCCACGACGGTGATAGGCGACGCGTTGAGCACTCGAGCGGTCTCGCGCACGACTCCTTCGAGTGGCCGCGCGAGTCCGGCGCCAAACATCGCATCCACGATCACAGACACATCGCCCAAGAGATCGTGCGACAGCGGCAATACCTCGCCCGCCCAACGTGCAGCCATGGCAGCAGCGTCGCCTTTGAGACGGTTGCGTTCTCCCAGCAACCCCACGCGCGTCTCCCAGCCGCGCTCGGCCAGATGGCGCGCGACGACAAAGCCGTCGCCGCCATTGTTTCCGGGTCCACAAAGCACGAGTGTGGGCTGCGCGGACCAGCGACGAGTGATCTCCATCGCGATCGCGCGCCCCGCGTTCTCCATGAGTGTCTGCGACGGCACGCCATTCTCGCCCGCATATCGGTCCGCGGCATACATCTCGGCGACGGTGAGAACCTCGTGGGTCACCAGGGCACCCTCACCCAAGCTCGAGAGCGCACAAGACCTCGCGCTTGGCCCCGCTCCCACAATGGGAGATGGATGCGACTACGGGCGGTGCCGTCTCCGGCGCGGGTGAGGGCTCGTAACGGCAACATTTTTTTCAAGTCCCCATCAAACGCGCACCTGTCCGGCGAAAAAACGCTCGAGCCTATCCATCGCTTCTTCGAGCAGTGCGCGTTTCTTGCAAAAGGCGAACCGGACCAGATGGCTGGGTTCACCCGTCTCAAAGAATGCGCTCAATGGGATCAGCGCCACGCCCGCTTCGCGCACCAGCCGCCGGCAAAAATCACCGTCGCGCTCATTGGTGAGGGCGCCAATTCCGGCCGTCAGAAAGTACGTGCCCTCGCAGGGTAGGACGTCGAATCCCATACGCGCGAGGCGGTCCGCAAGGAGATCGCGATTGTCCTGCAGCGTCCGCGTCAGACCAAGGGTGAAATCCATTTCGTTGGAGAGTGCATAAGCTGTGCCGCGCTGGAGCGCGGGCGGCGTAGTGAAGGTTATGAACTGGTGCGCTTTGGCGATCACGTCAATCAGCGCCACAGCTCCCGTCACCCAACCAACTTTCCAGCCCGTGAGAGAGAACATCTTGCCGGCCGAACCCACGCGGACGACCCGCTCTTCCATGCCCGGAAAACCGATCAGCGGCAGATGGGCGCGCCCGTCGAACACCAGGTGCTCGTAGACTTCGTCGCAGATTGCGACCGCGTCGCTGCGCTCGAGCACATGCGCCACCATTGCGAGCTCATTCACGTCGAAGACGCGCCCGATCGGATTGAGCGGCGTGTTGAGCATGACAATTCGCGTTTTCGGCGTAATCGCCTCGGCGAGCGCCTTCTCCTCGAGCCGCCAGCCTGGCGGCTCGAGCTTGACGCTGCGCACCTGGGCTCCTGCCGCAAGCGCGATAGGACGATACGAATCATAGGCCGGCTCGAAAAGAACGACCTCGCCACCCTCGCCCGCCAGCGCCAGAATGCTCGCCGTCAGCGCCTCGGTCCCCCCCGAGGTGACCAGCACATTGCGCTCCGGATCAAAATCGAAGCCGTAAAAGCGGTTCGCGTGGGCGGCAATGGCCTCACGAAGCATTGGAAGTCCGCGCGTCGGTGGATATTGATTGGGACCTTCGCGCAAAGCCGTTGCCGCGGCTTCGCGGATCACGAGCGGGCCGTCCTCGTCCGGGAAGCCTTGCCCCAGATTGATGGCTTTGTGCTCGACCGCGAGCGAGGACATGACAGTGAAAATCGTCGTCGGAAGGCTGGAAAATACCGGATTGAATTGCGTCCCGCTCATCCCGAACCCTTTAGGCGTGCCGTCCTGCTTCGACAAGCTCATGCTTCGACAGGCTCGGCATGAGAGAAACCCCTCAACCTGAGCCGGTCGAAGGGTAAGCCCACAAAGGTGCTGCTGCCCACAAAAGAGGCTGACCGCAAATCGCTTGTGCAAATGTCAATTGACGTTCCGGCAAGCTTTTGAATCCGATGTGGATAACCCCGTTTCGTCTGGCACGAAGGCTGCTTGTTGGTTAAGGGAGCCTGTCGACGCGGCGGAGTGCGGCCATGAAGAAGATCGAAGCGATCATCAAGCCGTTCAAGCTGGACGAGGTGAAGGAAGCCCTGCAGGAAGTGGGAGTTCAGGGAATCACCGTTGTCGAAGCGAAGGGCTTCGGCCGTCAGAAGGGCCATACCGAGCTTTATCGCGGCGCCGAATACGTCGTCGATTTCCTGCCCAAGGTGAAAATCGAGGTGGTCGTCCCCGCCGAGCGGCTCGAAGCAGCGCTCGAAGCGATTCAAAAGGCCGCGCGCACCGGCCGCATCGGTGACGGCAAGATATTCGTGTTCGACATCGAGCAAGCCATCCGCATTCGCACCGGAGAGACTGGCGCGGACGCAATTTGAGAACAAACTGCGGGGATTCCCGCTGCAACGTCGAGGGAAGATCATGGCCAACGCAAATACAGTGTTGAAGCTTATCCAGGAGAAGGAGGTGAAGTTCGTTGACCTCCGCTTCACGGATCCGCGCGGCAAGTGGCAGCACGTCACTTACGACCTGTCGCTGGTAGACGACGATTTCCTGACCAACGGGACGATGTTCGACGGCTCGTCCATCGCCGGCTGGAAGGCGATCAATGAATCCGACATGACGCTGCTTCCCGATTGCGACACCGCGATTATCGATCCCTTCTTCGCGCAGACCACGCTTGCGCTGTTCTGTGACATCATTGAGCCGACAACCGGCCAGCGCTACGCGCGCTGCCCGCGCTCGATTGCGAAGGCGGCAGAAAAATTCATGGCGTCGTCGGGCGTCGGCGACACGGCCTATTTCGGCCCGGAGGCGGAATTCTTCATCTTCGACGACGTTCGTTTCGACAGCACCATGAACAAGGGCTTCTACTATATCGACTCCGCCGAAGGCGCCTACAATTCCGGCACGGAGTTCGAAGGCGGCAATCTTGGACACCGTCCTGCCGTGAAGGGCGGCTATTTCCCCGTGCCGCCCGTCGATTCCGCACAGGACATCCGCAGCGAGATGCTTGCCGTGATGGGCGATCTCGGCATCGAGCCCGAGAAGCATCACCACGAAGTCGCCTGTGCACAGCACGAACTGGGGTTCAAATTTAAAACGCTCACGCGCTGCGGCGACGCGATGCAGATCTTCAAATACATAGTCCACCAGGTTGCCGCAGCTTACGGTAAGACGGCCACCTTCATGCCCAAGCCCATCTACGGCGACAATGGATCGGGCATGCATGTCCACCAGTCGATCTGGAAAGGGGGCAAGCCGTTGTTCGCGGGCTCAGGTTACGCGGATCTTTCCGACACGTGTCTCTACTACATCGGCGGGATCATCCGGCATGCGAAGGCCGTGAACGCGTTCACAAATCCGCTTACGAACTCCTACAAGCGGCTCATTCCCGGGTTCGAAGCGCCGGTGCTGCTCGCCTATTCGTCGCGCAACCGCTCGGCATCATGCCGGATTCCATTTTCCGCAAGCCCCAATGGAAAGCGGATCGAAGTGCGGTTTCCCGATCCCGGCGCGAATCCCTATCTCGCTTATGCGGCCATGCTCATGGCCGGGCTCGACGGCATCGAGAACAAGATTCATCCAGGCGATCCAATGGACAAGGATCTCTACGCACTTCCGCCGGAGGAGCTCAGAGACGTGCCGACTGTGTGCGGATCACTTCGCCAGGCGCTCGAATGCGTCGATGCCGACCGCGCTTTTCTCAAGAAGGGCGGCGTGTTCTCCGACGATTTCATCGACTCCTACATCGAACTCAAGATGAGCGAAGTCCACGCCTTCGAACACACGCCGCACCCGATCGAATTCAAGATGTATTACAGCGTGTAAGAAGGAAGTTTTAGCGCAGAGGACGCGGAGGATGCGCGGTGGACGCGGGGGAAGAAGAACTGCGCGCCTTCGGCGCGCATCGATCCCTTCCACGCCCTCTGCGCATCCTCCGCGTCCTCTGCGCCAAAGGGGCGAAAGGTGCGGCTGAGGCTGCTGTCGTCTAACGTGACGTCGACGATTCGCGTGCGATCCTGAATGGCGAAACCTCCAGATCTGTTTGAAGGCGCGCCCGCTCCGTCCAAGGGTTACACGGCCAAAGACATCGAGGTGCTGGAAGGGCTCGAGCCGGTGCGGCGCCGGCCGGGCATGTATATCGGCGGGACGGACGAGCACGCGCTGCACCACCTGGCCGCCGAGATTCTCGACAACGCCATGGACGAAGCGGTCGCAGGGCACGCCACGCGCATCGAGATCGAGCTTAAGGCGAACGACGTGCTCACGGTGCGCGACAACGGCCGCGGTATTCCCGTCGATCCGCATCCAAAATTCAAGAACAAATCCGCGCTTGAAGTGATCATGACCACGCTTCATGCCGGCGGAAAATTTGGCGGCAAGGTTTACGACACCTCAGGTGGACTTCACGGCGTCGGCGCGTCAGTCGTGAATGCGCTGTCGGAATGGATGGAAGTCGAGGTCTGCCGCGAGCGCCACGCCTTTCGCATGCGCTTCGCGCGCGGCCACGCGGCAGGGAAACTGAAGGATGCGGGAGCGGTCAACCGCCGGGGCACCGTGGTATCGTTCAAACCCGACGAGCAGATCTTTGGCAAGTCTGTCCATTTCTCGCCACGGGCGCTTTATCGCATGGCGCGTTCGAAGGCCTATCTCTTCCGCGGCGTCGAGATTCGCTGGAGCTGCGCACCCGAGCTCCTGAAGGGCGACAAAAGCACGCCCCCTGCCGAAGAGACGCTCAAATTCCCCGGCGGCATTCTCGATTTCCTCAATTCGGAGGTTGAAGGCCGCGCTGCCGTCACCTCGCGGAATTTTTTCGGCCGCACCGAGAACCGCGACGGAAAAGGTGCCGTCGAATGGGCCACCTCCTGGGTCCCGGAGGTCGATCCCTTTATCCACTCCTACTGCAACACAATACCCACCACGCAGGGCGGCACGCACGAGCAGGGTTTCCGCAACGCGTTGACCAAAGCGTTGCGGGCTTACGGCGAACGGGCGAATAACCGCAAAGCCGCGCTCGTCGCACCCGACGATGTGATGGAATCTGCCTGCGCGGTGCTCTCCATCTTCATCCGCGAGCCGGAATTCCAGGGCCAGACCAAAGAGAAACTGTCGACGCCCGACGCGCAGCGTCTGGTCGAGAATGTGGTGCGCGATCATTTTGACCACTGGCTCGCTGAACATCCGCCCGAAGCCGACAAGCTCCTCGCCTTCATCGTGGACCAGGCGGAAGAACGGCTCCGCCGGAAGCAGGAGCGCGAGGTCTCGCGCAAGACGGCGACTCGCAAATTGCGCCTCCCTGGAAAACTCGCCGATTGCAGCCGCGACAATGCGAGCGGAACCGAAATCTTCCTCGTCGAAGGCGACTCGGCCGGCGGGTCTGCGAAGCAGGCGCGCGACCGCGCCACTCAGGCCGTGTTGCCCCTGCGGGGCAAAATCCTCAATGTCGCCAGTGCCGCAACGGGCAAACTCGAGCAAAACCAGGAGCTCGCCAATCTGGTGCAGGCCCTGGGCTGTGGCACTGGCGCGCGCTATCGCGACGAGGAGCTGCGCTACGAGCGCGTGATCATCATGACCGATGCTGACGTGGATGGGGCACACATCGCCTCGCTCCTGCTCACCTTCTTCTACCGCGAAATGCCCGTCCTCATCGCCAATGGACACCTTCATCTCGCCCTGCCTCCTCTCTACAGGCTGACGCAGGGTAGCAAGATCGTCTATGCGCGGGACGACGCCCATCGCGAGCAGTTGCTGAAGACCACGTTCAAGCCGGGCGCGAAGATCGAGGTCTCGCGATTCAAGGGGCTCGGCGAAATGATGCCCAACCAACTCAAGGAAACGACGATGAAGCCCGGCATGCGCACGCTCGAGCGGGTGGAGATCGCAGATGGGGAGCGGGACGAAACCGCCTCGTTAGTGGAGCGGCTGATGGGCAAGAGACCCGAACTTCGCTTTCAGTTCATCCAGGAGAATGCGCGATTTGTCCGAGAGGTGGATGTGTAAGGAACCCCTCAGCCGCTTCAGAGCGTCACGGGTATTCGCGCGACGAGCTCTCTCAATCGCCTGAGCGCGGGGGAGCGGTGCCCAGCGCTGGCAACATCCATCAGCACCACGCCATCGCCATTCTGAGATTGAACGGCTGTCGGCGGGCGCGCGGCAGCCAGGCGTTTGGCAAAATCCGGCAGCCCGAAGCGATGTTCGTACAGTTCGAGCGTTTGCGTGCTTCGCGAAGCCAGCGTGAGCGTCACGGTGGCGGATGCGCAGTCGCGGCTCATGCAGGCAAGAGCGACAGAATCCTCATTTGCCCATGAAGACGGCGCGTCGAAATGCCAGCCATTGACGTCGATGGCTTTCAGCATCGCGGATCTCGGAATCATGAGGATAATTTGCGCGGCCTTGGAGGAACCGTGCAGCGCGAGAGTCAGGCTGCGGCCCGCTCCGGCGTATCTGTCCGACGCAATGGTTGCAGTCGGAAGCGGGAAGCGGGGCGTGCCTGCTGGCGCCACGTACGCAAGCGGCATCGCCGGCGACAGCCGCTGAGGTTTGGAGGAGAACGCAGCAATCGTACGCATTTCATCCGGAACAGGCGCCACCGCGTCAACAGCCCACAGAGCGCGATGGCGATCTTCGACATAGGTAACATTGAGGCGCTGCGCGGCCGTCGGGCTGTATGCGGGTTCCAGGCCTTGCACGATCGCTGCGCAAAGAGCGGCTACAAACAACCCCGTCGTCGCAGTTACCCATAACCGGCGCGGCATCGCGTAACGCGTGAAAAGCGGGACGAGCGTCGTAAGACTGATTGCGAAAGGTACCGTAAACAGCGGATGGAGCTTGAGCCCCATGACCGACTCGCCAGACGCGCCGATCGAACTCCACACGAGAAGCGTCGCAAGCGCCGCGGTAAAGAGCACGATCGTGCCGGCGGAGCTGTCCCAACCTCCTGGAATGCGTGCCGCGGCGAGAAGGAGAATGGCCGCGGCGCTCGCAGGCAACAGGAAGTACGGCGACAGGCCGGGAAGGAAGATCGCGACTACGACGCCGAGTGCTGCGATCCAGAGCCACACGGCGCTCGCGGCGGGGCGTGGAGGCGCAAGCCGGGAGACAAGCAAAGCCGCGCCGGCAACGCTGAACGCAAGCGCGATACGCAGCGCCACAGGATCGGCATAGGACGGATCCGGCGTGCCGGAGACAAAGGCGGCAATGGCGTGAAGTGCGAAGCCGCTCCCCGTTGCGACGAGAACAAGTGCAGGCGCGATGGCAATGGCACAAAGCCATCCCAGCCAGGACATCGATTCAAGTCTCGCAAACAACGATGCAAGAAGCAGCAGCACGAAAGCGGCAAGCGAAAGAGGCAAAGCCCAGCCAGCCTGCATCCTCGGAAGAGCGCGGCCGAGAATGTCGAGATAGATATCGTCGCCGCCACGAAGCTTCGTGAAATCCGCCTGTTCGAGGCCGCTCGCCACGCCGAGCATGTTGTCGCCCTGTTGTTGCAGCGACACGGAATCGAGATTGGCTCGCCTGTCAAGCGCGGTGTGGTAGTCGGCGATGTTTCCCGCGAAAGCAAAGTTGAACGACGGGACTCCGTCGCGAATAAACAGCGTGAGGTCCGTATCGTTCGGCAGGAAACGATAGATTTCCGCGTACACCGAGCTCGTGGCGTAATCCGACACGTTATTCGCGTAGAGATCGATCAAAGGTCCGTCGCCGGGACTGGTCTGGAACAGAAGGCTCGGCCCCTGATTACCCCGCGCCTCCACATTCACGACGGCGCCGACGCGGGCTTTCAGCGCCGGCTCTTGCAGGAACGCCGCCGCGCCCAGGAGGCCTGCTTCCTCGCCATCCGTCAGCACGGCCAGGATCGGATGCCGGCTCCTAAGACCGCGCGCCTGCATTGCGCGTATTGTCTCGATGACGGTCGCAACGCCGGATTCATCGTCGGCCGCGCCGGGGCCGGCCGGCACGGAATCGTAGTGCGCGAGCAGCACGATCACCCTGCCCTGTCCCGGTTTCACCACCGCGATGATGTCGTTCACCGTCGCGCAAGTGAGCACTCCGTAACTGTGCACTGCATGGCAGGCAAAGCTGCGAAGGACAAAGGCCGGCGCCCGCAGCACAGACAGCTCCTGTAATATGCGCGCCCGTACGTTAGCGTTCTCATCGCTGGAAACCGGATGGGGAATCTCCGGCCCCAACAGCCGCGCGAGCACTAGCTCCGCACGCGCAGCGGAGAACGCCCGCGGCGACGCGTCGAGCCGTGCAGCCTGTGGCCTGGCTGCAGCATAGATCTGCAAAAACCAGAACGAGGCCGCAGCCGCGAACAGCGCGATCGTGATCAGCAGTCGCAACAGGCCTGATTTTGGGGTGTTCAACTGCCCCCTCGCCCGGCTCCGACCATCGACCATGCGCCAGTCCCCAACGGCAAGTGTGACGTGATCGAGCTTCACCATGGGAATGCACGGCTATCTCCGCTGCGTTACGGCGGCAAGGCTGTCCTTGACTTTTGAAATATTCTTACTATGTTACACGGAATTGATGTTGCAGCGGCTGATACGGGCCTGCTGCTTGGGCGCGGAATGCGCCCCTCACAGGAGCGCATGACGACAGACACGAATGCCGGCGCGCAAGCCGGTGTGGAAGAAGCCACAGCAGCAACTTCCGAAATTTCTCCGAATTCCGAGTCAGGTTGCCCCGGTTTCGATCAATTGGGGCTTTCGCCTTCGGTCCTGAAGGCCGTCGCCGAAAGCGGCTATACTATACCTACCCCAATCCAGGCCCGCGGCATTCCGCTCGTGCTCAAGCACCGCGATCTCATCGGCATCGCACAGACGGGCACGGGCAAGACTGCCTCGTTCACGCTGCCGATGATCGAGATTCTCGCGCGGGGCCGCGCCAAGGCGCGCATGCCGCGCTCGCTGATCCTCGAGCCGACGCGCGAGCTTGCGGCGCAGGTGGCCGAGAGCTTCGAGCGCTACGGCAAGTACAACAAACTTACAATGGCGCTGCTGATCGGCGGCGTC